>BNJU01002498.1_pt1 | contig 55447 bp, 60 predicted proteins | sample 8539281 | NCBI WGS metagenome assembly BNJU01 (sample SAMD00202456, study PRJDB9452) | human saliva metagenome | isolation source: human saliva | place: Japan
GGGTTACGTATTGCTTTATAGCCCTCTGCACACCTAATTATGTAGGAGACTGACTTTTTACTTACAAGTTCTTAACGACTCATCAACTCGTTCACTCATCTTCAGACAAACACCTTGTCAACTTGTGAACGCATTCGCTTATCTACTCATAAAATCGTCCATAGAAACAAAAGACTTGTAAAATAACCCACACCCTTAAAATCTATACATGGTCTTTTAGCTTTGAAAAAGATGCCCAATTGGCTTGCAAAAAGATGCCCTTTAAGACCCTTTACTAACGCCCTCTTTGAAGTCCAACTACACCTTCAAAAAGCATTTTGTAACTACTTGATCATGACTGTTACAAAATCGTATATCTATTTTGAACTGTATATACAGAGCTTTTTTTGAATTCATGTAAAGTTTTTCAGATTTATGTCAGCAAAATACTTCAAGCATAAGAAAGGAAAGCCATCAACTCCCCACAATACACTGAGCTTGCAGAGCATTTAATAAGAGAGCAAAAAGTAGAAGAAATCTTTGGTTAATCAGTTGGAAAATAGCAACTTTGCACGCGTTTAGCAAACTTAGACACTTTAAAAATCAGTTGAATGAAGAATGACAAAATGAAAATGAAGTACCGCGTGAACGAGCAGATTCGCGTCTCGGGAAGTGCGTGGTGAGCGATGATGGAGCTGAGGTAATGCCTTACTGTAAGGCGTTGGAACTGGCTCAAAAAGAAGGAGTTGACCTGTGGGAGATTTTCTCCGAATGCACAGCCACCCGTTTGTCGTATCATCGACTATTCTAAGTTCCTTTACTAGCAGAAGAAGCATCAGAAAGAGATGAAGCAGAAGCAGGTGAGCTAAAGAGGTGAAAGAGATCGTTTCTGGACCCTCAAACCGGATGAGCACGACTATAAGTTTAAGCTCGGCATGCGCAGGAGTTCCTCAATGCAGGAAATAAGGTACGCGCCTACGTGTTCTTTCTTTCGTGGTCGTTCAACCTCTTCAAAGAGCAGGGCGAGGTATTGCTGTTGCGTTTTGCGAACGACCTTGAGGAGTTGGCAAAGGTAGAGCAGTTACCAAAGCTCGAGGGTAAGAAGATGTTCCTCATCTTCGCACCTAAGAAAGCTGGTGTCGCTAAGAAGAGTCAGCAGAAGCGCGACCGTGAGGAAGTCAGAAGCTGGTGCAAAAGGCAGCTATTGAGGAGATGAAGGCAGATGGCGGATTATTCGCCATCGCTAAGAATGGTGCCGATGCACTGAAAAAGTTGAATAATGACTAACGCTCATTGAAGCTCACCTTATGGAGAGGGCGGATAAGAGCAGCCTGTGCGTAACGTCCCGTATATACGCTTTTGCCACAGATGAATATAAACTAATACACCTTTAAATTTTACAAAAAATGCCAAAACAGAAGACAAATTCGGCGCAAAGAAAGATTCACGTTCACCGGTACTGGTAAGATCAAACGTCATCACGCTTACCACAGTCACATTCTGACTAAGAAGACAAAAGAAACAGAAGAGAAAACCCTTGTTCACCAGACGCTCGTGGATGGTACGCAAACTTGAAGCAGGTACGCTGACTTGCTCAATCTCCGTTAATTCATTAGTCAAACAAATTAAAAGGAAAGAAAAACTATGCCAAGATCAGTCAATCATGTTGCTTCTAAAGCAAAGAGAACAAGAATTCTGAAGAGACTCAAGGTTACTATGGTGCTCGCAAGAATGTCTGGACGGTAGCAAAGAACACCCATGAGAAGGGCTTGACTTATGCTTATCGTGACCGTCGTAACAAGAAGCGTAACTTCCGCGCATTGTGATTCAGCGTATCAATGCTGCTGCTCGCCTTTTATGACATGATGCTGCTAGCCAGTTGATGGGTGATGCACAAGGCTGGTATCGAGATTAACCGTAAGGGCGCTCGCTGACCTCGCTGTTAACTAATCAGGAAGCCAAAGCTATTGTTGACAAAAGGTAAAGTAATTAATGACGCTCACTGAATTGTGAGCCTCGTTATAACGGAATGGAGTTGCCCGAAAAGGGTGGCAGCTTTTTGAGACTCTCTCAACCCTCTCCGAAGGGAGAGGGAGTGATTAGTGAGACACCCCTATATATATTTAAGCTAAAATAAGAGAGAAAAGATAAGAAACAAAAGTAAGACAAATGGGGTAAAATAACTCTAAACTATGGGATAACATGGTGTTTACTCTCTCACATTTCTCTTTCGGTCAGTGACCGTTGGTTTTGGAAAGGTCAGTGCGTTTGTTTTTGAAGGGTTAGCGCCTTGTCTTTTTGGAAGAATCAGTGCGTTTTGTCTTTAATCACGATTGTCAGATGTTTTTCCAGCCGTGGATCGTTTATATAAGTAAGGATGTCGGTAGAGAGGATGTCCGTGGGCTTATGCTCTTGGCAAAAAGCTCCATTATACGTTGGGGTGATAGCTGCAATCACTGATGGTCAGCTTCTTCGTGGTTTTCTCTTAGTTTTACCGTTTATTATCCATTGTAGTTCTGCAGAGAGTTGGTTCGTATGAGTGATGATATCTCTTGTGTTTTACAGAATGGCTGTTTTTAGCTTGCTTTATCTGTTCATCTGCCGAAAAAGTCTGTATGATTCGATGGCATAAGGCGGAATAAGTCTCAGTCTATGTGATACAATCTGTCTTTGCCGAATCTGACTGCATCTCGTCAATGGTAACGTGCAGGAGGTGTCAGGTAGGGGAACTCCATCTATGACACATAAACTTCCCGGAGCACGTATGCAGAGGGGTGCAAGTGCTATCAGTATTATGCAGAAACAGTTTTCTTTTTCAGTTTCTTCCATAATCTTTTATTCATCAAGATTATTTATAAGCATAAAGCAGGATGGGGGTTCTTTTGCTCTGTCACAGATGTTCTCGATTTTCTTGAGCATTGCAGAGCTTGTGGTGAAGCATCCCCACGAAGCATCGGTGAGAGGAAGATAGGAGGTGATGTGGTGCATTATACCCACATATTTGGAACTATGGATAAGAATGTTCTCCGCCGAGCATTGTCGTTAGTGGGGTCTGTGCCGTCAGGGCGAAAACGCAGTCCGACGGTGAGCGGAACAGCTTTTCTGCAATCTTGAAACGTCTGAGGCTCGAGCATCTGCTCCCCTTTTTGTTTGAGAAATTTTGGTTTCACGCACTGTTTCCTTTCCTCTGCCGTGCGCAGGACCAGTGTCAAGCACGGATGACGTGTTCAGGTCGATGATAGCCATTCGGTCCTCACCCGATGGGCGTGAGAAGTCTACGAGGATACAATAGTCTTCGCTAAATCCCTTTTTGTGGCAGGTCTCCCTGACCTCTTTGAGCTCGCTACGAATGAATAGGGCTTCATCTTCCAATAGCCCTCTTTATGCTGAAGTTAATGAGAAGGAGGAAGATCAAAAGAAACCTTATTTCAACCTCCCCTCCCCCGTAGGGAGGGAGGGAAACAGTGAGATACTCCAACAGTTTGAATATCTTTGATTTATCATTTCCCATCACTTATCTGGTATATTAGGATTTTATCTGACTTATCATTTTTCCTATAATGTTGTCTATCATATAAAGGGGTGTCACGCTACTCACTCCCCTCCACTTGAGAGGGGCTGGGGTGAGGCTGGGTTGGCTTTTTACATCCCCTCGCTTTCAGCAATGCCTTTTGTATCAGGAGCTTTTGAGACCAGTGAAGTCAGAGAAGATGGTCAAGGTCACGAGTGTTGCCCACGTGAGAACCTGTCTGGCAGAGTCATCACCACCCATGTGTCAGTGCACCATGCGCCTTGAAATAGTCAGCACATTCACGGCTAACACTCACTCCACAGGTAGCTGTAGTAACTAGCTGCATATCCCCACCCCAGATGTGGGTTGAAGTAAGCGTAGAGTAACGTGGAGGGATCTCGATGGTTCAGTGAGCCCATATCCGCCAACACTTTTTTCTCAAAGGCTGGTGCTTCTTCAGCAGATGGAATTTCAGAAGGAGAAAGACAGTGCCAATCCATGTCTAAGCTTGTAGCAGCAAGATTCTCGCCCAATGAGTAAGCTGAAAGCGAAGTTGAGCGAACCGAGCATCTTCTCACGTAGGGCATCAGCATAGGGTTCATTGGTCTTATAGTGGCGCGCATAGTGGTTGAACACCTCTGGAATACTTGCAAACGACTCATTAAACTGTGATGGCATCTCCACGAAGTCACGTGATACGGTCGTACCACTCAACGTGTTATACTTACAATTTGAAAGCATCCCATGCAGGGCGTGTCCAAACTCGTGGAACATTGTCTGAGTTTCATCCCAAGTAAGAAGTGTTGGCTGACCCTCTGAGCCTTAGCATAGTTACAAACGTTGAAAACCAATGGTTTCGATTGCTGATCAGAGCTTTGGCTTTGAGAAAGGCACTCATCCACGCACCACCACGTTTTGTTGGACGACGGAAGTAATCGCAACAGAAGAGTGCCAACTGTTTACCATCAGCATCAAGCACGTCAAACACTTTCATATCCTGTGATAAGTTGGGATATCCTTACGCTCACGGAAGTTAAGTCCATAGACACGGTGAGCAGCATAGAAGATACCATTCACGAGCACAGAGTCAAGATTGAAATAAGGTTTTCACATCATCATCCGAGAAGCTGTACTGATCTTTCTTCATCTTTGCTGAATAGAAGCGGTCGAAGGCTGGTGGAGTGGAGAACGAGTTGACAGGTCGACCAGTAGACGAGGTTACTTGCGTTAACTTGTTCAGCCGTTAACTTGTCTACTTGTCCACTCGTTAACTTGTTCACTTGTTTATTCATATACTTCTCAATAGCCTTTGTTTGCGCTTCAGACTTTGACTTATAAGCCTCAATCATCTGATGGTGAAGGCATATGCATTGTCCGTATTCTTCGCCATTGTCTTTGAGAGCGAGTAAGAAGCATGTTCTTATATCCCATCAACTGAGCCTTCTCTGCACGCAGACGAGCAATCTTCACGATAATAGGGAAAGTATTACAAGCACCCGTGCCATCCGTACGATGGATTGAAGCATTGTAAACTTTCTCACGCAGGGCACGACTGTCAAGACTCTGCAAGGATAGGTTGTTGGCAGTATTCGTAATCACAATACAGTATGAGCCTTACCACCACGTGACTCTCAGCATCCTCTTACACTGGAGCGATGTCCGTCTCGCTGAGTCCCTGCTAATTCCTTCACGTCGCTGACCCATAGGTAGCCCCATTAGCAGCCTTTAGGGAAGCATATTCCAAACTCCTGCTGAAGTTTTGCCAACTCTTGTTGATTTCTGCATCGTGCCATCTTCTCTTTTGGGGAGTAGTGTCCAGCATGCGTAGTCCTTATAAAAGCAACCCTAAGAGCTATCTTCACCCTTGAGCGTCTTATATTCATGGTCGTAAACATACTTGATGCACTGGAAGAACTTCTGGTTGAACTTTATTTCATTCTCAAACTCCGTCATCAGCGGTACGATACTTCCTCGTGCTCTCTCAATCTCAGGGCGTTTTGTCAGCCGATACCAAAGCATAGAAGATGTTTGAGATACGTTCCAAGTCCTTTCCGCTCCGCTCGTAAGCCAAGATGGTATTGGCGAAGGTAGGTTTCTCGCTATTGTCCGTAATCTTCTTTATCTCAGCTCTCTGCTCAGCGATGCCCGCTTTGATGGCAGGGAGGTAGTCCTCACCATTTGATGACTAAAGTCAGGAGCATTAAAGGGTAATGTACTCTGTTTCATAAGTGCGTTACTGACCGTTTGCATGGTCTCAGGTCTTATGTTTTGTGCCTGACCTGTGAGTCAGTGCAAGCAAAGTCCTGCAACAAGCACAACATGTTTTAGGTTCTGTTTCATGTTTATTATATTGTTTGGTGAGGGGGTGATAGGTGATGGGGGTATGATTTCTATAAAGTGATTTAACAGTCAGCACTACACTTCATCAACACCCAACACCCATTTTTCCGCAAAACTTACATATGAGATTATGAAATTAATGGGTGATTAATGTTGATGGGTGGTGGGTGATGGGTGTTAGCCCAAGTTTAACTGGCAAAAAAATATTTTTCATAAATATTCGGGATGTTTTTGTGTAGTATCAATTTTTATAAATGATTGATAATCAAGCATAGGGTATTGTAACGAGGAGTAAAATCCGAATTGTAGGACACCGTCATATCAAAAATTATTTTTGTTACTTTGCACTCATGCACGCAAATGTACAGACACGATTCAACCCTGCAGCAGGCGACATGGCTCCTTATTATCGCATCAAGGAGTCATATCGTGACGTGCAGGGTCATGTACATTCGCTAATTCTGTTGAACATCGGTTTTGAACCTTCACTTACTGCCGTACAGGTTCGAAAAATTGCATACGCACTTACCGAACGCTTCAAAAACAGAAGTACACCCTCGCTTTTCAAAGAACGCCTTGAGGGTCTTACTCCTATTGAACAGGCAAAGGCTGACGAATGGTGGAGCCGTATGGAGCAAGAAGGTGGAATCGATAGGTTTAACAAGGAAGAGCAGAAGTCGCTGAGAAAATATGAGAAGTACGTTGACCTTGAGACGGCAAAATATACTGACGCAAGGAATGTCGGTGCTGAGTGGCTCTGCAACCAGACGATAGACAAACTGCAAATAGAGGGTTTCCTGCGCAGAAACGGCTGGACGGAGAATACGATACACACGGCTTTGTCAGCATTGATTGTTCGCACAGTATATGCAGTTTCTGAACGTTCGTCTTATTATTATTTGCGCGATAACTCGGCAGCCGGTGAACTTTATAGTGGAGGAGGGTGTGTCAAAATAGGCACATCCTCTCTTTATATTTTTCTAAAAACTTACTCTGTCCACAAAAAAATAGTCAACAGTTTTTCATCAAAACAGTCGACTATTTTTTTCAAAAAAACAGTCGACTGTTTTTTTAAAGAAGGGTTGACGTTTAAAAAGGATTGACGGTTTTCACAAAATAGGTCAACAATTTCTTCAAAAAGAGGAAGTGTCTATTTTTGACACACCCTCTCAATTCTCTGTATAAAGTCACTGAAAAATTATATGAACTAAAGGAACAGCAGGAGCATCATCTGTGCAACGTTACTGACGATCTCTTTCAATATAGACAACAAACTGATGCTCTTCGACTTGACCAACTTCTATTTCGAGGGCAACAAGCGTAACAGCAACAAGGCCAAGTTCGGTCGGTCAAAAGAAAACGCTCTGACTGTAAGCTACTTGTACTTGCACTATGTATCAATAAAGAAGGTTTTATACGTTATTCTTCTATCTTGGAGGGTAATACAGCAGACCCCAAGTCTCTGCCCGATATGATTGACACGCTGGCAAAGAGGAATCCATCACGGACAAAGGATACGCTCGTTGTCATGGATGCAGGTGTTGCCACGGAAGAGAACTTGGAGCTGATTAAAAGAAAAGGTTACAATTATCTCTGCGTATCTCGTACGAAAATGAAGGACTATACGCTCAGTGATGATAACAGGAGTGTTACGGTAATGGATGCCCGTCGGCAGAAGATAACGCTGAAAGAGGTTAAGACAGAGGATGACAAGGATTATTATCTCGAAATAACATCTCCTTCGAAAGCTATGACAGAGTCGTCCATGAACAGGGTCTGGAGAGAGCGTTTTGAGATGGAACTGCAGAGAATAAACGATGGAATCTCCAAGAAAGGTGGAACGAAAACCTATGAAAAGGTTGTTGAACGTACAGGACGTGCCATACAGAAGTACCCATCTATAGCGAAGTTCTATCAGATAAGCTACATAAAAGATGAGAAGAAACCCAAGCAGATGCTGCGCGTAGACTGGGAGATAAAAGACCTCTCGGCAATGGAATCTGGTCACGGAGTATATTTCCTCCGCAGCAATGTCAGGACACTTTATGAGCGTGTGACATGGGAATACTACAATCTCATTCGTGAGATAGAATGCACGAACAGGCAACTAAAGAATGATCTCAACTCCGTCCTATCTATCATCAGAAAGATGAGAGAAGCGACGCACACCTCTTCTTCGGTTTATTAGCCTATTGGGTGGTAAACACCATCCGTTGTCAATTAAAACGAGAAGGAGAAATCCTGTTACTGGACCGAGATTGTACGACGTATGAGCACCCAGAAGCTCGTCACAACAAAAGGGAAGAATCCATTAGGTGAGAACTATCGAGATGCGCCAATGTAGTAGTCCTTCGAAGCAAGCAAAAACAGATATACGATAAGTTGAACTTAAAACACTCACCATACAAAAAGAATAAAATTTGTAGGACACAGAGCCCATAAGAAAAAAACGAGGAAAGTACGGTGACAGCAAAAATTAGGCGAAAGTGAGGGGTTAAACTTGGGTTAGGTGGTGGGTGGTGATGATTTCTATAAAATGTAGTTTAATACTTTGAGAATTTATAGATAAGACTTTGAAAAATCATTACACAAAATTATGTAAAACACCTAAAAAGACGAAAAACACGTGTAAAAAGCGAGTTTATAAACAGCAGTAAATCAATTGGTTAGTGAAGTCGCAAAGAGAAAGGTGCTTAATTGGACTTCAAAGTGCAAGTTAGTTAGCCCTCAAAAGGGCACCTATTGCAAGCCTCATCAGGCATCTTTTAGAAGCCAAAAAGAGCATGTGTTGTCTTTGGAGGTACGAAAATAGTTTACAAACGTTGGGTGTATGAATACTTACAAAAGACGGAAAGGCATGTTGATAGATAGACAAAGTGCTTTATTCTTCTTTTTCTGCTTTTATCTTGTCCCTCCCTCCCTTGTAAGCCCATCTAAATTTTGATAATCTTGTCATGCAAGTGTATAAGTCTTTATTCTATTTCCAGTCTAGTGTATTTAACAAAGAGTCATAATTTGGCAAAGATAAATTCTTTGAGAAACAATGTTACTGATTATTCATTAACTTCATTGCTTCTTTGGGTTATTTTACTACCTTTGTACATTACATATAATACAGATAAAGGTTAGGTCTAAATGAGACAATGATAGTCGTTGTGTAAAGTTTTTCAATAGTTCTTGATTCAATGAAGTAAGGCTGTTCGTGAACTTTACTATTCAAAAATAAAAATACTATCTTTGCAAAGAATATTTAGGAAAAGAAATAGAAATGATATCAATAGACGGACTGACGGTGGAATTTAAGTAAAGCCATTGTTTAAGATGTTTCATTCGTCATCAATGAACGAGATAGAATAGCACTTGTGGGGAAGAATGGAGCAGGGAAGTCAACGATGCTGAAGATTCTCTGCGGAATGCAGAAGCCTACGAGCGGCGTTGTTTCTGTACCGAATGACACGACAATAGGTTACCTGCCACAGGTGATGAAACTTTCTGACGATACGACCGTGAAGGAGGAGACGCGTAAGGCTTTTCGCTGACAAGACGAAGATTGAGGAGAAACCTCAAGAAGATGGAACAGGAGATGGCTGAACGAACTGACTATGAGAGGAGGGATACGCTGAGTTAGTGGAACGCTTCACCACTGAACACGAACGATATATGATGATGGAGGCGAGAATTACGAGGCTGAGATTGAGCGTACGCTGACGGGTCTTGGCTTCAGTCGTGATGACTTTGATCGCCCCTACACGTGAGTTCTCTGGCGGATGGCGTATGCGTATTGAATTGGCAAAGATTCTTCTTCGAAGCCCGATGTACTCTGCTTGATGAGCCAACGAACCACCTTGATATTGAGTCAATTCAATGGCTTGAGCAATTCCTCTCACAGAGTGCCAAGGCTGTCGTGCTTGTGAGCCACGACCGTGCGTTTGTCAATAACGTGACGAATCGAACGTTGGAGATTACTTGTGGACACGTAGAGGATTATCGTGTGAAGTATGATGAGTATTTGGTTCTTCGGAAAGAACGTCGTGATCAACAGCTCCGTGCGTATGAAAATCAACAGAAAGAGATTGCTGACACAAAGGCTTTCATTGAGCGTTTCCGTTATCAAGCCACCAAAGCCGTACAAGTACAACAACGTATCCGACAATTGGAGAAGATTGTACCGATAGAGGTTGATGAGGTTGACAATTCAGCTATGCGTCTGAAAGTTCCTCCCTGTTTGCGAAGTGGAGATTACCCTAGTTATTGCAGAGGGATTGGGCAAGACTTATCCAAGCAGATTGCATAGTGATGGACTCGGACAGACGGTGTTTGAGGGTGTCGACTTGATTATCAAACGTGGTGAGAAGGTGGCTTTTGTCGGTAAGAATGGTGAAGGTAAGTCAACCTTCGTGAAGTGTATCATGGGCGAGATTCCCTTTGATGGTACGCTAAAGATAGGTCATAATGTTCAGATAGGTTACTTTGCACAGAACCAAGCACAGCTACTCGATGAGAATCTTACCATCTACGAGACCATCGACAGGGTGGCCAGCAGGAGATATGCGTTTGAGAATTAATGACCTACTCGAGTGCTTTCATGTTCGGTGGAGAGACATCTGAGAAGTATGTTAAGAGTGCTCTCAGGTGGGGAGCGTTCACGTTTGGCATGATTAAACTCTTACTTGAACCCGTCAACCTTCTTATTCTCGATGAGCCAACCAACCATCTCTGACATCGCTCTAAAAGAGGTGTTGAAGGAAGCTATCAAAGCCTTTGATGGTACGGCTATCATCGTGAGCCACGACCGAGAGTTCTTAGATGGATTGGTAAGCAAGGTATATGAATTCGGTGGTGGTAAGAGTAAAAGAGCATTTAGGTGAAGTGATCGATTCGAGCTGTACTCCAGCTCCCCCTCGAAAGGGGAGAGTGCAGAGAACCTCTCATGAGTGGTGGGGATAATGGTAAGTCTTCATCAAATAACAGCAAAGATGTAACTCTCCCCTTTCGGGGAGTCGGAGGGCTTCTTCTTTATCTTATGCTGAACGCAAAGAACATCAAAAGAAGATTCGTAAGGCTCAACGTGCTGTGGACGAATCTGAAGCTAAGATAGCAAAAGCTGGAGGCACGTAAGAGCGAACTCGATGAGCTTCTGATGGCTCCCTGAGAATGCTTCGAATATGGAACTCGTGACAGAATATACCAACCTCCAGCGTGAACTTGATGAAGAGAACGACAGATGGCTCGTACGCTCCGGAAGAGCTTGAAACTTTGAACTTGGAACTTGAGGTTTGAAGTTTGAAATTTGAAATTTGAAATTTGAAATTTGAAATTTGAAGTTTGAGCGTTAACGGTTTTTACTTTTTAACTTTCATGGCTTATATTCATTTTCTCACAGATATCACAGACGAACAGATGGAACAGATTTTCTTTTTCGCTAACGTACTGCACAGAGACCTGACGGTCTTGGATGACACAGATTTTAGAGACCTGTCAGCATCAAAAAGTCTCAGTGATATCAATGACCTTAGGTCTCTGTAGCTCTGTTAAATCTGTTGATCTGTGCATTCTGTGAGAGTAAGATTTGAACTTTAAACGTTGAGCATTGAGCTTTTTCCAATTCGCTAATCATAATTATGAATTTTAAATTTGAATTATATAAAAACATATTTACTATGCGTATCAAAAACACTTTTACCAATGATGCTCCTTGCATCTGCTCCCCTTACTGGTATGGCACAGGGGCAGGCAGGTATCAAGGCTGAAAAATCTCGACAAGTCGAGTGCGTCCAGCTGACGACTTTTTTACGTTTGCTACTGGAGGATGGCAGAAACTGAATCCACTTCTCGGTGCATTTCCTCGCTTTGTCTCATCTCGACCAATTGCAGGAGAATAATAACAAACGTAGTCAATCACCATCCTTACCGATTTGCTTAAGAAACCGAGTAAGGAGGGGTCAATAGAGAGAAAGTTGAGCGACTTTTATAAGCTCGCCATGGACTCTGTAGCGTCGTAATAAGGAGGGGATTAGCCCTGTTAAACCTCTGCTCAACGAGATGGAGGGGCAAAACACTTTCGCCCTTCGTGCGCTTCAGTTGAAGTATGCAAGCTTTTGCTATGGTGTGCCAATGGATTATTCCTTTGAAGCTGACGAGAAGAATGCAAAGATGAATATTCTTCTTATCTATCAGGGTGGACTCAGTCTTGACAGAAAGAATACTATCTTGACAATGACAAATCTACGACTAACATTCGTAATGCTTATCGTCAGTTTATTGCTAACATGTTCCGTCTTTATGGTTTCTCTGATGCACAAGCCGAAGCGAAACGTGATGCCGTTATGCGTTACGAAACGATGCTGTTGATTTCAAAGAGTCGCACGGAGATGCGTGATGTAGAGGCTAACTACAATAAGATGACACTTAGCGAGTTTAAGGAAAAGTACCTAATATTCCTCTTTGAACAATTGTTGAATGCTGAAGGCGTTAAGAGCGAGTATATTCAGACAATGGTTGTAGGTCAACCTACTTTCCTTGCAGGTGTTGACAAGTTGGCTTCAACAGAGAGTGCTGACGAACTTCGTGCTCGTATGGAGTGGAGTGCTATTCTTGCTTCAGCCAATTATCTAAGCGATAATGTTCGTGCAGAATACTTCAACTTCTTCAGTAAGACAATGCGTGGTACAAAAAGAGGATTATCCTCGTTGGAAGCGTGCCACACAACAGGTTGAGAAGCAGATGGGTGAGGCTTTGGGTCGTATCTATTATGAACGTTACTTCCCTGCGTCAAGTAAGAAGCGTATGGAAGAATTGATCAAGAATCTTGAAGTGAGTCTTGCCGAACGTATCAAGGCACAGGACTGGATGAGTGAAGCCACAAAGAAAGCAGCACTTGAGAAGCTCTCAACCTTCTATGTTAAGGTGGGTTATCCTAACAAGTGGAAGGACTTGAGCCAGCTCACGATAGATCCGTCAAAGTCATATTATGAGAATGTGCAGTCTTGCCATAAATTCTGGGCTAAGGATGCTATCGAGGAGAAAGCTGGTGTCAGTTGATAAAGATAAGTGGTTGATGACCTCAGACGGTGAATGCTTATTATAATCCAACGACAAACGAAATCTGCTTCCCAGCAGGTATTCTTCAGTATCCATTCTTCGATCCAAAGGCTGATGATGCCTTTAACTGATGGTGACTATTGGTGGTTATCGGTCGTGAGATGACACACGGATTTGATGATCAAGGTCGTCACTATGACAAAGATGGTAATATGACAGACTGGTGGACAGAAGAAGATGGTAAAAACTTTGAGGCTCGTACCAGTAAGTATGCCGACTTCTTCAGTGCTATTAAAGTGTTACCTGACCTCAATGCAATGGTAAACTCACCTTGGGAGAGAACCTTGCCGACCATGGTGGTCTTGAGGTTGCTTTCAACGCATTCGAGAAGACACCAGAAGCGAAGAAGGGTAAGACAATCATGGCTTTCACCCTGAACAGCGCTTCTTCATCGCTTATGCTGGTGTATGGGCAAACAACATCACTGAAGCAGAGATTCGTAGCTGTGCAAAGAGTGACCTCACCTTCTTGGTGAATGGCGTGTGAATGGTGCTTTGCCACATATCAAACGCATGGTATAAGGCGTTCGGTGTAGGAAGGCGATAAGCTGTTCATTCCAGAAGCTAAACGTTTGAAGCTTTGGTAAACGTTGGGTGATGGGTGATGAGTGATTGGTATTGATGGCTTGATAGTTATCTCACGATTATTCCTATCATTTGGTATCACCCACACCGATAAATCTATAGATTAAAAGTGCTCACGGCCAACCATTTTTACTGTCAGTATATAATGCGAATAGAAATGGTTAGAGTGAGCTTTCTGTGTCTTTTTCAGTGAGACGCATATTGTTCTTAGTAATACTTTTATGCAAGCAAGATTTGTAGAATTTGTTATTAATTACTATCTTTGTATCTTATTTATAGTAAAGAGAATAGAAGGCTTGTAGCATCATACGCCCATAAAAGATAAAAGGAAACAGGATATGCCATTAAGATTACCTGACTGGGCTTCCGCTATTGATATATTGAAACTGAGAATATCAACATTGCAGATATGCTTACAAAGGAAGAAGACAAACGAGTCGATTCGTATTGTCATACTCAATCTTATGCCATTCAAATCCACGACAGAGACTGACTTCATCCGACTTCTTTCTAATAGTCCATTATTGTTGGATATTAGCTTTCTGAAACTCAAATCCCATACTTCCAAGCATACGCCAGAGGAACACATGAACCGCTTCTATCATACGCTTGAGAAGTGATGCAAGGAAGATTGATGGACTGATTGTCACGGGTGCACCTGTCGAGGATTTACCTTTCGAGGAAGTGGACTACTGGAAAGAACTACAAGAGATATTCAATTGGGCACGTGAGCATGTGCGTTCAACGCTCTACATCTGTTGGGCGGCACAAGCGGGACTTTATCATTTCTATGACATACCGAAATATCCATTACCAAAGAAGATGTTTGTATCTTCCCGACAATCCCTCTAAAAACCAGAGCCATCTCTCTTCCGTGGTTTTGATGACGTCTTCGTATGCCACAGAGTCGTCATACGGAGGTTAGGGCGTGAGGATATTGAACGAGTTGACGACCTTGAGATTATCAGCTGAGTCTGAAGAGAGTGGCTGTCTATTGTTAGGTCGCGTAGTAAACGTGAATTCTTTATCACAGGTCACTGGAGTATGCCCCCAACACACTTGACACAGAATATCGTCGTGACCTTGGCAAGCGTGATGACGTTGAACTTCCGAAGTATTATTATCGTGAAGACGACCCAGAGAAAGGTCCGCTGGTCACTTGGCGTTCACACGCTAATCTACTCATTTATGAATTGGGTAAGTTGGGTGATAGTAGTGAATGATAGGGTGATGATGAATGGTTATTTTGCTTAGCATCTATCACTCAAACAAAATGTAATCATCACCCAACAATTAACACTCATCACCACCATCCTATAAGCACTTCATCATCACCCAACAATTAACACCTAACACCCAACAATATGCATTATCATACCCACATCCATCACCCAACACCCATCACAATCGAACTCCTCGCCCCAGCTAAAAACCTCGAATGTGGAATAGCAGCTATTGACCATGGAGCAGATGCCGTTTACATCGGTGCTTCCCGTTTTGGCGCTCGTCAGTCAGCAGGCAATAGTGTGGAGGATATTGGCAAGTTATGCGATTATGCCCATCGGTATGGTGCAACGGTCCACGTGACTATCAACACAATTATTTATAACGATGAGATTGATGACACACTCGCTTTGGTGCGCTCGTTAGTTGACGTTGGCGTTGACGCTTTCCTCTTACAGGATATGGGATTGATGAGTAAGGTGAGAGAGATTGTTCCCGACACTGTAGCCCTTCACGCCAGCACACAATGCTGACACACGTACGTGGGAGAAAGCACAATGGTTGAGCCAGCAGGGTTTCGACCGTGTTGTACTTGCTCGCGAACTATCAGCTGAGGAGATTAGCGATATTCATAAAAAGTTACCAGACCTTGAGTTAGAAGCATTCATACACGGGGCATTGTGTGAGTTATAGTGGTGTATGCTATGTCTCACAATATAGTTTTCAGGCGTTCAGCCAATCGTGGTGCTTTGTGCGCAGTTCTGTCGATTAGCATTCGACTTGAAGGATTCTGACGGAAAGACTATCGAACATCAACGCCATCTCCTCTCATTGAAGGATATGAGTCAGATTGACAACCTGAAACGCTGATGCGTCAGGAGCCTGTGCCTTTAAGATAGAGGGTAAGACTGAAGGATATCAACTATGTAAAGAATGTCGTTTACCCAGCTTATAGTAAACGCATTGATGAGTTATCCGCAAGCATCCTGGCGAGTTCCGTCGAGCCTCGTTGGGCGTGTTCGTATTCCTTTGACACTCCCGACTTTGAAGAAGACTCTTCAATCGTGGTTATACCACTACTTTCTCAAAGCTGAGACAAGAGACATCTTTCTCACCCGACACGCCAAAGGCTTTGGGTGAGTTTGTTGGTCGTGTAAAGAGATAAGACGAGATAGTTTCAACGTGTCCAGCACAGCAAAACTTTTGCCAATGGTGACGGACTATGTTTCTTTCACGTGATGCAGAAAGTCAGTCAACACGCTTTGGAGGGTTTCCGTGTAACTGTGCTGTTGGTAATCGCCTCTATCCTTTTCAAAATGCCACGAGGCTTAAAGCCTCGGGTATGGGTTTGTATCGTAATCAGGACCAAGCGTTTGATGAGGAACTGAGTGGAAAACCGCAGAACGTAAGATTCTAGATAAAGATGTGGTTTGGGACCTTCCTGAGACTTCCCCAACCCCTCCGAAGGAGGGAGCACCCAACGGAGGTCGTGGGGTGATATAGGGAGGAGCTGAGGTGATTGGCTCTAAACCTTCATCTTACGAACAAACACACTGACCAGTATCCTGTTTCAAATCAAACATCTGACCAGTATCCTGTTTCAAATCAAACTTCGACCAGCATCCTGTTTTTAAATCAAACACCTGACCAGCATCCTGTTTTTAAATCAAATATCTGACCAGCATCCTGTTTCAAATCAAACATCTGACCAGCATCCTGTTTTTAAATCAAATATCTGACCAGCATCTCAGCTTTCAAATCAAAACATCTGACCAGCATCCTGTTTCAAATCAAACTTCTGACCAGTATCCTGTTTCAAATCAAACATCTGACTGGCATCCTATTTCAGATCCAACTTCTCACGAAACGATATCCAACGAGCATCCCGTTAGGTTCTCCCCTCCTTTGGAGGGGTTGGGGAGGTCCCCTTCCTCTTCCCTTGCCCAAAAACCTCAACGTGATAATATCATACGCTTACAAACATTGGGTCCAATACTGTATACGAATGTGCAGACGTTGAGATAGTTGACGGAGCTGACAAATACTTCATTCCAAGTAGCATCTTAGCCGACTTGCGTCGCATAGTGATAGAAAATCTCGACAAACAAGTCATGCACATGCAACGTATGACCATCCATAGAAAGTCGAAGGAGAAGCAATCTGATCCAAAGCTGAATTTCTCAATGGTAAACCCAGCACAATATCAGCAATTGCCTTATCTGTATAATATCTCCAATGATGCTGCTCGCAAGTTTTATGAACAGCAAGGACTGACCAGAGTCGATTCTGCCTTTGAGCTTCAACATCCTGCTGGCGTTCCCTCAATGGCTCTAAACCAACTGATAAGTCATTCTCAATTCAGGGCGACAAAGAAGCTGTTTCTAATTTATTGATGCAGTGCCGTCATTGCATCTCGTTATTCACTTGGCTATTGTACTAAACGGGTGGACAGAAGCTCACTTGGCGTGAACTCTCTCCTCGAACTACCTGACAAACGTCGCTTTTCGCTTAGAGTTTGATTGTAAGAACTGTCAGATGAATGTGTGCAACGTTACATAATCAAAAGTCATAATCTATAACTTATCATGATGATTACGGAATCAACCAGCCCCCAAAGACAAGAGTATGCTCAGGCTTCAACAACAAAGAAGTTTGATAATTGTCTCTATGCAAAGAAATGGTATTATAGGGATAATCCTTTCCTTACTATTTAGCTTCTCGTTTACAGGCTGTTATCATAAGAAGACCCCATCCTCTTTCCGACTTCCCGATAGCATTCAGGAAGCACAAATCTCCCGCCGTTTAGAGGCAGGAGATGATTCTGTATTGAAACAAAATGATAAGGACCAAATAGAGTGGAGCGGTACACGAAGCAAGGTAGACCTCGTTGACTTTCCGTGTAAAACACCATTATTCGCAAGTAGTTTTACATTTGTTGTTATACCAGATTCGCTAATGCTTCTCCGTCAACAACCAGAGAGGCTGTCAACGACATGAAGACCGATTCTCGCAGTGAAGAAAGGAAAGGATAGTTGTAGCTGATATACTGTATTCTCCCGAATGATAAGCAAGATTCTGTATGGGTACAAATAGCGACTAGAGGACTATGCCTTGGCTGGATTCACGAATCTCAACCTATTAAAACAAGTTGTTCCTGCCGACCCCATCTCGCAATTTATCTCTACCTTCTCAAACATTCACTGCTCATTTTCTTGATAGTCACTCTCAATTATGGGCGTAGGGTATTTGGCTCGTAAGATATTGAAGAAGAACGCACATATTGTGCATCTCAACGACATCAGCTCTTTCTACCCTACCCTCTTAGCTGTCATCGTGGCACTCTCTGCAGCTTTCTATGCTTCCATACAACTCTTGCACCAGAGACCCGGCGTGAGTTCTACTTCCACCCATCGCTTAATCCTTCACAACCCCTACTACTCAACATCTTCTTGGTGCTTGTGTGGGCAATGCTCATCATCAGCATCGCCACAATTGACGATGTACGAAGACTCCTAAAATCAGGCGAAGCCCTACTCTATCTTAGCGGATTGGGTGCAGTATGTGCTGTAAACTATATCGTCTTCTCAGTGCTCACCTTATATTATATAGGTTATCCACTCTTATCATCTATATCTACTATGCCTTCCGAATCCATCTCGTAAGACCTGTGAGACCTATTATTGCGGAAATGTGCTGTACGCCTTCACAGAAAGGGAAGATGCCCACAATGTGAGCTGTTAATGAATAGCAAAAAGTAAAATGCGCTTCACTATAGTCTCACTACAGGATTTTGGAGAAGAAAATTATAGAATGGAATGCCGCTGGGCACAAAAAGGGCTCTTCCATTAAATACGTAGATGCTTGTCGTGGGTATAAAAAGAGTTGAAAAACGTTTCCTTCCTGATGCCTAAAAACGCGATAACGATTTGAAAAATCATTACACAACCAATCACAAGGAAAGTTCTATAAAACAGCCCAAAATAAGCATACAAAAAGCAGATTGTAACTCGCATAATATCAAAATGGTTACAAACCTCTCTTTGCAGAAGGTGCTTAAACTGACCTCAAAAGGGCGTTAGTAAGACTTCAAAAGGCATGTTTTGTAAGCAATTAGCGTCTTTTTCAAACCCAAATGACCATATATAGACTTTAAGATGTTTGAAAATAATTTACACACCTACACAAAGGAAGATGTTAATTTTTAGAAAGCGAGAAACATAGTTATGAATTGATGGGGTACTTATCTGCGTGTTCAGTTCATCTGTTATGTCCGCATGACTTCTTCGTTCAACTGCAATTTGCTCTCGAAAAATAACAAAGCTAATTAATAGACCCCTTCAATGGAAAATAAAGAAGTTGACAGTTAATTATCGGAAAGAGCTCACTCTTCAAAAACAATTAACTTGTCAACTTTTTAACTCGTCACCTTATCAAAACTCTTCACTTGCAGCAGCGCTTTTTCGAACGAAAGCAGCTGGTTTGGCATTTGTCCTCAGAGGATGATAAATCATAACAGCCTGCAACATGATAGAAGGAGCATTGAGAGCCAACTCGTCCAGCCAATTTATATTCGTAGATACCGAACATATTTGCAGTAAAGGGTGAAGATGTAGCACATGGCTGTTGAAGCTTTGACAAGAAACGCCATTTTATCAACTTTACTAACAAGTACACTAACAAAAATTAAGCTTCCTCTCATGCACCAATAGTATCAATAATATAGTAAGACCCAGTGTTTGATAAACCCAGTGCCCTCCCTGCCCCATTGATAATTACTTGAGAGGTTCTCATCAACACGACAGATAACCTGACTGTAAATAATAAAACAAATCAATTCGGATGCCAATAATCGATTTGAGAAAAATGTTCTCCATTCCTCATCATATTAACATAATTTAATATACCCCCTGAAAAACAAAGAAAACCATGTAACTTTGCATCCGAAAAATATTTTTAAGAAAAAGAGGGCGTATATTTTGCACATGCAGAATAAGGATAAATCACACTTTTATGTTTGGGATACACTATCAAAAAGAAACATTACAAGCTATCAACAAACATGATTTCTTACATAACGCAGAAGTCTCACAGGAAACAGTAATTTGTCTACAATTATAAAACATATCACAATGAGACAAACATGAGAACGGCTTACGAGCAAGCCATCGATAGAAGTCATGCACGTCCACATGGATTGCCAGCTAATGGATGCATCTTATCCAGTGCGACCACGAAAAAGGGAACCATATAAACAGGGACCACCAGAAGAAACCAGCAACGGTGCCAAACAGAGCTTCTTCTTCAGCAGTGACGAAAACAACACATCGAGTACTTTGGAATTAAGACAAAAAGACAATAAAACATTACAAATGAATATTAAATTATCTTATCATAATAGCGAGCCTTTTCTGACAGTATTTGCCAGCTGCTCAGCGATGACATAACGACAGGAACAGTGACGAAACCAGATGCTGACAAGACCGAGACGAATCAGGTCAGCTTTGTGCTGGAAATCAAGGTACACGCTACATCACTGAACTATGGCAACGGAGACTTCTACTGGGAAACAGGTGACAAGATCTTCGTAAAGGATGACGAAAGCAGGTTCTATGCGAGCAGCAACGCCGTAAACGACACAAAAAGTACCCTCATTTCAAGTTCATGATGCCCGAAAATACACAAAAGAATAGCTACGCTGTGTACTATCCCGCAAGAACGGCACCGACAACAAGTGACGATTGCTGCGGCACAGACACAGAACGAGCCCGACAACACGATGCACTTCGGCACGTCAGGTGACTGCGGTACAGGCACGGCGACGCTGCAGGAGGACAGTACATTTCAAGCTGAAACACGCTGCTGCATATCTTTTGCTTTCGGAACCATCATACAGCCATCCGTTAACAAGCAGCTATATAACCAAGATTGAGGTGACAGCTGACCAGAACATTGCAGGCACCTATACACTCGGCAGTGACGGACAACTGACGGCAAAAAGGCGGAGGTAGCAAGACCATCACGCTCACACCGAAGAGTGCAGGCAGCAGCGATGGCTTCCAGATGAAGAACAACGTAGCAGGCGGCTGCTCTGCGGGTCGTATGTTCATGGTTATACACCGGCACATACAAACTCACCGTGAATTTTTACGTAAAGGACACAGAAACCAAAGTATCGGGTATCATAACAAAGAAGTTCGACTCATTTAACTATGATGCAAACGATTACTATGACATTGCTTCCAAGCTGGATATCTATGCAGCTGGAAAAATACTACATGTGGGATGCTAAGAAGGATTACTGGTACCAGTCATGAGAATGACCAGCCAAAGAAAGTTGACGTTCCCGGCTCCAACTATCCTACTAACACTGATCCTAACCGATGGTATAATAATACTGCTAAATTCTAACACCAGCCAGCAATTCTGCCAAGAGCTGTCCGAACATCAATGAGCTCTTCTGGTATTGCCTGAAGGGTGACCCACATTGGGATAATACCACACTATGGTCAGAATGGGGACACCTCTACACAGGCGGTATGTGGTTCAAGAAGGCAGAGGTTATTGCTCAGGAGAATAATAAGGCTAATGCTGTTGAGCTCAAAAAGCCATCTCAAATGGGGAAGACTGCGCTAATAATAATATTTTTGACACTCCCGACGAATAGTAGCATCAAACAAAAAGACACCTGATAACGTAAAATTATTTTTCCTTCCAGCTATGGGACGATATGAGGAAGGAAAGTTAAAGGACAGGAAAATGGGATTCTATTGACGAGTACGCTGATATCTTACTCCAGTGGTAAAGCCTATAACCTGTATTTCGATTCAGGAAAAGTGACTGCAAGTAACCTTAGAGGAAAAGCTGACGGATTAGGATTGTGGACTTCAAATAAACATTTTTTATCATCTGTATATACAATGACAGGTGTGTGGTTCGGGGATTCATCCCTGTCCACACACCTGTTCCCGTATTCTGAAATGTACCTGAATAGGTTTTTGAAAGACTGCGAATGAGCTGAATAAAATATATTGAAAGCCCACGAATGACACCCAATTGCGAGAATAGATATAATGAAAGACTACGAATGGAAATGAAAAAGATAAAAGGGCTCGGTATGAAATTGATAGGATAATTTTCTTTAATTGATATTTTCACTTGTATCGTGGAAGAACAAAAGGGTTTTAAGTATTTGACATGATGAGTTTTACACTCGTGAGTTTAGTACTTTAAGAAAGGGCACACAGAGGCGGAGTGAACGGACCCTGATTATATCAATCAGCTAATTTTGCTTTTTACCGAGCGACCCATAAACCAAATCTCCTGTCACTCCTGTCAGTTATAGTAGGCTCTTAAAATGTTATATTACAATAAGATACAGGAAATGTTAAAAGTGACAGCAAACTAAAAATAAAACTATCCTTCTATTATCCGTAATAATATCTCTCGTCTTTTGGGGATATTTATTATTACAAAGTTTAGAAGGACTTTTATAATTAGCTTTTTATGTACCTTTTCTCCAACTTTTCCCTACTGAGCCGTTTGTCTGTTTTTGAGAGATTTTTAGACATTTCCTAACTTTTGCGTGAAATGCCCTATTGAATACTGTTTGTTCTATTAAATTAAAAGTTCACTGACTATTCGCCGACCGCTTTTCCCACGACCAAAGATAATTAATTGAGGTTCAATATCTTTGATTTACTTCTGTCGGGATGACCAGACTCGAACTGGCGACCACTGGTCCCCCAGACCAGCATTCTAAACCTACTGAACTACATCCCGTTCCGTTTAAAGCATTGCAAAATTAATTACTTTCCATCATATTAGCAAAACTTTTGGACTTTTTTCTCTACATACCAAGTTTATTTTTGTACTTTTGTCGTATCATAAATCTGCACTAAATACACATGCAATACATCATAACCTGCCCTCTGAACATATTGATACATCAATCACGCTTCCAGCATCAAAAGTATCAGTAATCGTGCACTGATTATCCAAGCACTCACAAAGCGAGTGGGATGATACCTGATAACCTATCGGATTGTGACGACACAAAGGTCATCATTCGGGGCTAAGAAGCTGTCGGATGTGATTGACATCAAAGCTGCGGGTACGGCAATGCGCTTTATGACAGCTTATCTAAGCGCGACTGATGGCGAGTACACAATCACAGGAACGGAAACGTATGAAACACCGGCCGATTGGTATTCTTGTCGATGCACTACGCTATTTAGGAGCAGAGATTGAGTATGTTGGCGAAGAAGGCTACCTCCACTCCACATTCGTGGCAAACAGTTGGAAGGAGGAACACTGAGATTCCCCTGGTAATGTCAGTTCGCAGTATATTTCTGCACTATTGATGATTGCGCCTATTCTGACAAAAAGGATTAGAATCTAAGATTAACGGGCAATATCATTTCCCTGACCCTATATAGACCTTACGCTACATCTTATGCACGAGTTCGGTGTATCGGCAGAATGGTCCGACTTTGACACTATCAGTGTGAAGCCACGGGTTTATCAACAGCGAACTTACGTCATAGAAAGCGATTGGAGTGCAGCCAGCTGGTTGGTATGAGAGATTCTTGCTGCTCACAGATGAACAGACTTCAAAAAGTTATTTTGCAAGGATTGAAAGATGGTCTCGGCAAGGCGACTCTGCGGTAAGATATATCTTCTCACTATTGGGAGTCAAGACTGGTTTCAACAAAGATGCAAACCGACAGATTGTCTGAAGCCATATTGACACGCCATTCACGAATGTTGAACAGGATGGAATATGACTTTACTAATCAGCCCGACTTGTCGCAAACGCTCATTGCAGTATGTCCGATATTAGGAATCCCTTCCACTTCACTGGGCTTAGGAGTTTGAAGATTAAAGAGACTGACCGTATTGAAGCCAAGGAGAGAGAGAGAGATAGGGAGTTATCTCACTCAATGAGGAGGGATGGGACTGCGTTATCGTGGAATGGCGAACGTTGAGAGCTAATGGCACAACCAATTATTGATACCTACGAAGACCATCGTATGGCAATGTCGTTTGCCCCATTAGCTATTAAGTTAGGCGAGATACGTATCAATAACCCTGAGGTTGTGTCTAAATCTTATCCTCATTACTGGGACGATTTGCGCAAGGCTGGTTTCCAGATAGAATAAGTAGATTAACCAACCCATCGGAGTTGCTCAAACAAGAAAAGAAAGTAAAGAATGAATATATTTTTCATTGGCATAGGTTCTCTCTTAATCTTAGCGATTATTGCAGCTATTGCGACAAAGCTCACCAAGCAGAAAGTTGGTGAGCCTGATGTCATTATGCCCACATCTGGCGACTGTTCTTCCTGTGATGGGACGGACGACAAATGCGAAACAGGTGTGTAGGATGGAAGCTGCAATAAAAAGACATAGAGTATTATGACGATGAAGAACTCGACCGCTTTCGTGGCAGACAGTCAGACCAATACACAGACGAAGAGGTAGAAGAGTTTGCAACTGTTCTCTACACAATGCAACCCAAAGAAGTGAAAGCCCTCGAACAGAAGCCTTTATCCTTAGAGAAATTAATCTACCTAATCAAATCAAAGATGAGTTGATAGCAATGATAGAAGACTAAGCTCTATTATCTGTATCTACCATTGTTTTTAAGCACAGAACATCAAAGGAAACGTGAAGAAAAGAATAATAAGACATATCATTCCTCCTCTGTTGGCAATCAGTGACTAACCATTGTTAGTTGCTCAACAAAGAATAACACCTCGCAAACGCGCTGGTGGCATGCTCAATACACGTTATATTGTCTAGCTATAACGGTGCACAAGCTATATTGATGGCTCATTAGAGAAAGAGAAGGAAATAAAGATAACTTCACTGAACTCATTCCACTCTATACTGTGGCAATACAGAATAGTCGTGATATAGGGAAAGGAAACTTTGATAGGGCTATAGAAAAGGTTGAGAAAGCTATTGCAAAGCATAGTATCAAGAAAAAGACCAGAGTGGACAAAGAATAGACGAAAAAGACCGAAAAAGACATTGAATGGCTGTCGCGCCGTGAGTATAATCCTTCCTTTTGGAAAGCGTGGATGCTCATGGGACGTTCTCATTCCCACAAAGGAGCCTTTTGAAGAAGCGGCTGCAACATTTGCTTATATGAGTCGCATCTACAAAGGACAACCAGCGATATATGGAAAAAGCTAAGGGCTTGGTTGGCTATGTTACATAGAACAAGATTGGTCTCTATGATGCAGAGGATATCATCCGTAACATGCAACGCGACTCTTTAGACTGGCGAGCTGTGAAAGAATGGGACTACACTTATGCTGATTATTACCTGCATTCAGGTGAGTTGGAAAAGGCTGTTCCTTATCTTCAAAAGGTTATCAAGCATGAAATGCGTAAAAAGCAGAAGGCTCGTGAGCTGCATCTGCTCGGACAAGTATTGGCTCACTTGCAGAAATGAGGAAGCTACAAAGCCTTTCCAACGTGTTATCCGCACCAATCCTCCATATGAATTGGAGTTTAATGCACGTATTGCTCAGACGGAAGTTACCGCTAAGGGAGAGACAAAGAAGATGATTAGTAAGCTCAAGCAAATGGCAGCTTCTGACAATAACAAGGAGTATCTTGACCAAGTGTATTATGCAATGGGAAACATATATCTTGCTGCATCGAGATACGCTTGTAGCTATAAATGCATACGAACAGGGGAACAAGAAGGCTACAAGGAGTGGTATTGAGAAGGGCGTATTGCTACTCCACCTCGGCGACCTCTACTGGGCAAAAGAACGCTTTGGAGATGCTAAACGATGCTATGGTGAGGCTATCGGACTGCTTGATAAGGACCGTAAAGACTACGAACAATTGTCTGAACGTTCAAAGATTTTGGACGAATTAGCCCCTTATACGGATGCTGTACAGCTCAAGATTCGCTTCAATATCTTGCAAAATGTCCTGAACAAGAGCGTAACGCAGCTATTGATCGCGTCATCACTGCCCTCAAGAAGAAAGAGAAAGAAGAACGAGACTTGCAAGCAACATTAAACAATGGACAGCAACAAGGTATGAATGGCGACTTTGGAAATAATAACCTTGGGACTCCTAAGCCTAAAAACAACAGACAACAGCAGAGGGAAGTACATATATTTCTATAACCCTAACAGCCGTTCAGCAAGGTAAGATAACCTTCCAACAACTATGGGGAAAACGAGAATATTGATAACTGGCAACGCATCAATCAAAGTGTTGCAGGGCAAAAGTAAAATACCAACAACCCTCTTGAACTCACAGAACAGCAAAAGAGATTCTACTATGCAAAATGCGAAGCACGACAGGATTCTATTGGATCAAGCGGCAGATTCTCTCAAAACAACCCACATAAACGTGAGTATATATCTATCACAAATACCTTTCACTGCTGGAACAGTTAGTAGAAAGTACAAGATACTCGAAGACGGATTGCACCCACTCTGGTGTTATCTTCATAGGACAGACTTGACAACCTTCGCTTAGCAGAAAGGCGTGCCGTGACGTGGGTCAGTGACGACTATCCTGACTATGAACAGATGGATGATGTGTACTCATCATCTCATCTACTCTATATGCGTAAGAACGAAACCTCAGGTCGCAGAGAACTATGTTACACGACTAAGTCAGAAGTTCCCAAAGAGTAAGTGGACTGTCTCTACTGACCGCGTCTATAAGCAGAACCTTGTTTTGGCGTACAGATAGAAGATTCACTCATGCTCGCGACCCACAGCTTCTCAAACAAGGGAGATGAGTGAGGTCAGTGTACATGTCCGTATCTCTGAATCACGCTTTCCTAGGGTGCTAATGGATAAAGTTCCCTTCATTGGAGCGATTGAGTAAGCTGAATAATGGCGACCCCTAGCTGTGTTAACGACAGTGAGGTTAGTTAAGAACTATCCAAGCAGTCGTATCAGTGAGATGGCGGGCTGATTGTCAATCGTTGTGCAGGCTGAAAAGAAATCACGTGGAGGTAAGTCTGACCTTGATAACATCTGAGTACGTGCAAACGTAATGAATGATAGCGATAGCATACAGCAAGCTAAGCTTTTCTTCAGACCGTGACATAGACTTCAAGTTCCTGCTTGTCTCACCATCCAGACTCACTGAAAGAGAACAAGTTGCTATTTGAATTGGCACGATTTAACTTCACAAACTTCCCTGTCTGCGTAACTTTGAAATAGAGGTAGAAGACCTCAATGGTTTGCATCAAATGCAGGTATCGGGCCTGCCAGCTTTGATGAGGCTTACCAACATGCACGCCAACTATTTTGCATCACAGGCTGTAGTACAGCAAATGGGCAAGAGTACTATGAGTATTATCATCAGTGACAAGAACCTTAAACTGATAGGAACGACCTGAGTAGTTTCAAGGACTATGAGGCATTCTACGCAAAGCATTTTTGCCCCATTAGTCTGACACAGAGGTACTTACTTTGAGTGAGCCAGCAGAGGTTGCTACGCACACGTGAACGTGATATACAACAGGAGATTGAAGAGAAGCATGCAAGTGATCCTGACCTCTATCCCGATACACAAGACGTACCTGTTGACAACACAATGACTATCCCTTTTGGAGGAAAACGAAGTCAACAAGACAGAGCAGAAGGTGATTGAACAGAACAGCAACACTTTGAAATTCCTTCAGAGGATAAGAAACCATTGTTGAAGAGAAGAAACCAGCAAACAGAAAAGAAACCTATCATAGAAGAAAAGAAGCCTATACAGAGAGAAGAAACCTGTATTAGATGATAACAGCACTACTTCATACACAGGAGGAGCCTTGTCAAGCCAGCTGTTCCTGTGACACCGGTTAGACACAAAGGAGACAACCACTCCAAACAAAAACGGTAAAACCCGCTGCACCAGTCAAGACAACGAGTACCTGCAACACCTGCAAAAGACAACAAAACCAGTGGCTGTGACAAAGTCAAAATAAGCCTGCACCATCAGAAGCCACAACAACCTTCTACATAGAAACAACAGGCAACACCTAGTAACAAAAGAAGAAGGTTTTCGGATGATGGTCCGATAATCTATTTTCGGCTGATGAAGTTCCTCAACAGAAGAAGACAAACAACAAAAATAATAAAAAGAACCAAACCCATCCAGAATAACTCATCGAAGATGAATACCACGATTTGGAAGGGTTCTCAAGGAAAGGAGACAACAGCTATGAGCAATGGATTGTTACTTTGGGTAGATGACAGATTGAGTTGTTAAAGGCTCATATCATCTCCTGAGAAAAAGGATGACGAAGTGGTAACGAAGCAATGGTACTGATGCCATCGACCAATGCCACTCACAAACATCTCGACCTCGTCCTGGACGAGTCAGATGCCGTGTATCTGATAGAGACGTTGCAACGCATTAGGAGATGCAAACCTGCCACACCTATCGTTATGGTAACGAAGAGTGAGGAGGAGATAGACAGAATCAGGGCTATCGGCGCGAAGATCGTCGATTACCCTCATTAAGCTTCGGTCAATCCGAGACCAGATTCTCCTTACACTGAAAAAGAATGTCCACCAAAAAGAGATTGTCACAGAGAGTAACCCAAAGTGGTTATCAACAGAACTACCAGCAAATTGCGCTTAGATTGCCGACTGCCGCACCTTCGATGATTGAAAGAAGTGTATCGCAAAAGCTTGGTACGTGGGGAACTGGAACTAAGCAGTGCTGACAGCAATATGACCGAGATGCTGAAGATGCAGATAGGACGAAGCCAACAATGGTTTTACTAAACACATTGCCAAGAACTATCTTGACTGGGTTGAAAACTACAAGACAACAAAATGAGCAATAGCTTCTAAATTAGCTGGACAGAAGAAGAAGCAGCAGACAACAATAACAATAATCGTCCGTTGCTTTAGGTACTGACATCTTCAAAAACAAGGTATTTCACTCATTGATAAAGGTGAAAAAGTTTTTCTCATCGTCATCGACAACTTCCGACTCGACCAATGGCGCATTCTCTCAAAAGAGATTGATGACATGTTTGACATCGAAGAAGACCTCTACATGAGTATTCTCCAACTGCCACACAGTATGCTCCGCAAATGCTATCTTTAGCGGTCTGATGCCGAAGCAAATAGCAACGATGTTCCCTGAACTATGGGTTGATGAAGACGAAGAAGAGGGTAAGAACCTCAACGAGGAACCACTCATACAAACGCAGATAGAACGCTATCGTCGTCACGATAAGTTCTCTTTATCATAAGATTAACGACTCTACTGCTGCTGATAAGTTCATGCAGCAACATAATAATCTTGCACAAAACGACCTCAATGTCCTTGTTGTCAACTTCGTCGACATGCTCTCCCATGCACGTACAGAGATGAGAATGATTCGCGAGTTGGCAAGCAACGAGAGTGCATATCGGTCTATCACACTCAGTTGGTTCCAGCATAGTGTATTAGCAGACGTCTTCAAGGAGATAGCACAGTCTGATTATAAGGTCATCATTACGACTGACCACGGTTCTATCCGTACTCACCAACCCTGTGAAGATTACTGGTGATCGCAACACGAACACCAATTCAGCGCTTAGAGTTAGGAAAGAACCTCAACTACGATGCACGAAAAGGTATTGCTAGCTAAGAATCCTCATCTGGCACAGTACCAGCCCCCAATCTAGTACAAGCTACGTCTTTGCTACTGGCGACTCATTTTTGCTTATCCCAATAATTATAACTATTCATGTCTCTTACTATAAAGATACTTTCCAACACGTGAGGTATATCAATGGAGGAGATGATTGTGCCATTGGCAACATTAAGTCCGAGAAAGAAGGTAAAAGCCTCCCAGCCCCTCCGAAAGGAGGGGAGATTTCTAAGAATCAGGAAAATAATGAGACGGAGGATATATCTTGTTTAAGCGAAAAAGCGTACTGAATAGCATAAACATAGGTTGTATAAGGCTGTTCGCACATAGGAGTTCGATGTTCTTAAAGGCGAGGTTCCATACGAATGGACGAACGGCAAACAACCAACTACCGCATAAACAGAATAAAAAGAAAACAATATGGAAATTACAATCAAAAGCCTCGATACCATCCACGAGGCAGCAAAGGAACTGTCTGAGGATGGGTGATGGAAAGGTATCTCGCTTACGGAAAGATAGGCGAGGAAAACCACTTTCATCAAAAGCTCTTTTGCGAGGTCTTGGGCATGTAGAAGGTGTCATCACTCTCCCCTACTTTCGCTATCATCAACGAATATACTGACGGCTATGAGAACCCTATCTATCACTTTGACTTCTATCGTATCAAGAAATTAGAAGAGGCATAGTGACATGGGCTAGTGAGGACTATTTCGATAGTGGTAACCTCCTGTCTATTAGAATGGCCAGAGCTGATTGAGGATATCCTTCTTGAGAATGTCATCAGGTTACCATTGAGGAGCAACCTGATGGTACTCAGTGTTTAGTTGCTAACGACAAAGAAAGACGAAGATATATACTGGTAGAGATTTTGAAAAATTATTACATAAATTCAGAAAAAGCCCAATAAAAACAGTCCCAAACAAGCATAAAAGACGACTGTAACTATCACGAAAATCAAACTGTTATAGAAAAGACGTTGCAAAAGATGCTTAATTGAACCTGCAAAAAGATGTTGTAAGGTCCTAGGGCATCTTTTGTAAAGCCAATTGGGCGTCTTTTCAAAGTCAAAAGAGCATATATAGATTTCAAGCGGTGTGAAAATATTTTTACATACTATGACAAACAAAGGAGCAAATTGATTTAAGAAGGCAAGAAACGTGGTTATAAATAGATAGGCTACTATCTACCTGTTCTGTCCAGCAGTCTCTTTGTTTATCTTCCTCTATGACTATCTGCAATTACAGAATCATACTATATCAGCTATAAACCTATATTCTCTATCATCACATTTTAAGGTAAGATGAATATAAAAAGCGAAAAATCTATATGATTATGATATTAGGCTTCCTATTTTACCATCATTTAGCAAAAGAAAAATACTACTAAAACGAATAATTGTCTATCAAAAACACTAATTACGAGCAATATTCTTAAATTTAATAATAAAATCGCTTGGCTTTTTGTTTTTCGTATTTTGCAGCCTAATATATAAATAGGTAACTACCCATGAAGGTAAGTATTTTAATAGTATTAATAGTTATAAAGAAGTCTTTTTCTTCTCTCTGCAATTATTAACATAAGAGTTTTCGAGTTTAAGAGGATTGTATTTTTCAAGCAACAAAATTCATTATTTTAGAGAACGATGCAGAAGATTAAATTCTCCAGCGCATAATTTGTGTTCTTTTTCTGAACCTTTATGCTTTGGACCATTAAGTCCCCATGTCAGCGCAAGAGCTGAACGGTGCAAAAGTAACGCTCTCAATGCGTGATGCCACAGTCGGGGAGTTTCGCAAATGAGGTTGCTAAGCAGACAGGATTGAATGTGAGTTTGCAGATGAAGATGTGAAGGCACTTAAAGGTGTAACCCCTTGATGTGCGTGATCAGTCAGTATCAAGTTTGTTACCGAACTTGGCAAACCAGTTCCCACTCATATAGTGTTGATGGCAACACCTTACGCTTGCAAAAAGAAACTGCACAACGCAAAGGGTGGCGTTCGTGGTCAGGTTACTGATAATAATGGTGACCCGATTATCGGTGCGGTTATCCGTGGATGGCGTTAACGGTGGTTACGTGACCGACTTAATGGTGAATATGAGATTATAACCGATCTGATAGAAGTACACATGAATGTGTCATATATCGGTTATAAGACTGTAACAAAGACCGTCAAGAATGGCACAATTGCTAATATCACTTTGCATGAAGACACGAAAGAGATGCAGGAAGTGGTTGGCGACTGGTTATCAGACCAAGAATAAGAACTCGTTTACGGGTTCTCAGGTGGCTGTAAGTCGTGAACAGTTGATGAACGTAGGTACGAAGAATGTACTGCAGAGTATTGCAAGTTTCGTTCCTGGTATGGTGATTGCAGATGATAACCTCAAAGGTTCTGAGCCCTATAAGGTGGCAGAACTCAATATCCGTGGTCGTGTACAACCTTCGAGGGTCAAGCAACACACCAGTCTATGTAGTAGATGGCGCGCAGGTAACAGCTGAGTAGTGTTGCCGATATGGATATGAATGATATCGAGACGAGTTACCGTGTTGAAGGATGCTCTGCATCTGCTCTTTATGGTGCTAAGGCTTGCTGGTGTTATTGTTATTACAACAAAGACGCTGAAAGGTGGTAAGTTGAAATTGAATTATAGTGGAACAGTGCGTCTTTCAACCCCTGACTTGTCTGATTATAACTTGTTGAATGCGCGTCAGGAGTTGGAGTATGAGCGTCTCTGCTGGCTTGTTTACAGATACAAGCCCTTCAACTCAATATAAGCTTGATAAGATGTACGCTATATAACGATATTCAAAGAGGTGTTGAGACGATTGGTTGTCAAAAGCCATTGCGTAACGCTATCTCACAGTCACACAGTTTTAAGCGTTGATGGTGGTGATGATCGTGCGAAATATAACCTCGGTGTACGCTATAGTAAGGATGCTGGTGTTATGAAGGGTTCTGATCGTACTCAGTCTTTCAACCAACTTCCGTTTGTCAGTATAATATTTCAGGTAAGTTCTTCGTGTCAAATAGTTCGACCATCTCATCTGTAACGAGCAATGTTTCGCTCTATGGTGATTTCTCTGACTGGTGAAGATGAACTCTATGAGAACCCATACAATAGCGATGAGGCAGTTGCGTTCTTCCAGCTTTATCACGATTTGGCAAACCCACTGTACGATGCATCATTGGGAAGTTATAGCAAGTCAAACAACTTTGACTTCCTAAATACGACCAACATACAGTTGTGGTTTGGTGAGAAAATTCGTCTGGATGGAGACTTTACGATTGACCGTAGCAAGCAGGATAGACGCTCTCACCTCTCCTTTTGCTTGCAGCGAGATTCGTAATAAGTCGGCTGAACAGCGGGTTCATTGACTGATAGCTGGTGAATCACAACTACGTTGCAGGGAAAAAGCTATCGTTGTCATACTAACAACTACTTTTAAGAAACTCTTTTTAACAGCAATGGGAGGTAGTAGCATTGAGTCTCACATCAACAGATGCCGCTCTTATACTTCAATAGGCTTCTGTTCAGATAAGCTCGGACACCCAGCTTTGCTACTTCATACGCAGCAACACGTCCAAGTGGCTCTGACACACAGACAAGAGGTGTAGGTTTCTTCGTTTAATGCCAACACCATTTGGGATAGACAAGCTACCTCGACCTTATCTATCGTTACGCGAGGGTTCGTCTCGTTTCGGTAAGAACCAGCGTTTTGCTCCTTTCTGGAGTGTCGGCGGTGGCTGGAATATCCACAACGAGAAGTTCATGAAGGGAACACCTGTTACGCTTTTGAAGCCCGTGCCAGTGTTGGTTACGGGTAGATCAACTTTAACCTATCAGGCATTGACAACTTATAGCTAGTAACAGTTCTTACTCTATGGTAAGGGTACTGGTGCTACGCCAATTACTATTGGTAATCCTGACTTGAAGTGGGAGCGTACGTTGAGCACCAACATCGCGTGTTGACTTCACTGCTTTCCGTGGTCGTGCAGACCTTTTCAGTGATTACACGTCAGAACACTGATAACCTGCCTGGATATCACCAAGGCACCATCAGTGGGTGTGACAACTTCACGTGAGAACATTGGTGAGGGACAGAAACTCAGGGTTTTGAACTCGTCTGCGTGCCCTTCCCAATTCAGAATAAGGATTGGCAGTGGTCACTTTGGTTTGACATATGCTTACAACAAGAATAAGATTAAGAAGATCAGTGATCTCTGCGTGAACAAAACGAGAAGAACAAGTCCGACAATGGTGTTATTTCACTTCCTATCTATGAAGAGGCAGTCTTTGACAGCCTTTGAAGGTTGTTCCTTCTGCAGGTATCGACCCTGTAACAGGTCAGGAAATCTCCCATCATGCCGTGACGGAAGTTATACCTTTACGTACGATCCAAATGACAAGGTAATCTTCGGTGATACCAATCCTTTCGGTACAGGTTCGGTTAACTCTACCTTACCTATAAGCGATTTGCATTGAGTTGCACCTCCAGTACTCTTTTCGAGGCTCACTCTACAATGAGACTTTGGCAACGAAAGTGTGAGGGTGCTAACCCTAAAGTATAACGCTGATGAGCGTGTATTGAACGACAGATGGAAGGCCTCGGAACGGTAGCGAAGTACAAGTGATTGATACAGCTACACCTTACCAGACTTCACGTTTGCACAGAAGAATAACTCTGCGTATGAGCAGCCTGTCACTCTTATGAGGTTCCAACGACCTTTATTCAGAAAGTACGGATTGAGAAACGTATGTTCTGGAACTTCGACCAACGACCTCTTCTACCTGTCAACAGCGAAGAGAGAGCGTGGCTTGAACCATCCATACGACAGAAGCTTTTGAATTCTCATTGTTCTCACTCTAAAAACCAATAGGATTACAATGATATCGAAATATAGGAATATTCATGGTTATGCATGCTTACATCGTGCAACGACTTCTTAGATGTACAAACCTAAAGGACAGTTGACAGATGACGAGATGTTTACTGACTTTGACTGGTTGCGAGGATGCCATGTTTGGTGTTTATGGAAATTGGCTACATCCAACCTCTATGGTCAGAACCTTTCTTGGGGTATGGTTGATGAACTTGGACAGCAGTTCGGTTATGACAACACACAGGATGTTAGCTATTACCTGAACTGTTACCAGTATACAAACCAGCAGGCACGCAATGTGAGTAGATGCTGTTTGGAGTAATAGTATAATAACATTGCCAATGTTAACAATGTATTAAAGCATATTAATGATATCAGTGCAGGTGCACAAGAGCGCAAAGATGATTCATGGTGAGAGGCATTAGGACTCCGTGCTTTTATGCACTTCGACCTCGCTCGCCTCTACTGTACAGACTATACACGCAGTGATGCAAGCACTCTTGGTCTGCCATGCACGCAACAGAGTTCAATCTGAAGAACCGCCCTCGTTACACTTTGCAGGCAACGTTCAACCTTATTCTTGGGACTTGAATCAGGCTGACTCATTGTTGGCAGACGACAATGATGTTACATACGATAAACACCTTCGTACGATTATAGCAGGGACTGTATACTTTTTCAATAAGTGGCCGTGAAGGCTACCAAAGCTCGTGCTCTACTATGCTGTGGGTTAGTACACAGAAGCAGCAAAGTATGCACGTGAGGTCATCAACGCAACAAGTAATTTTGCACTGAATACAAGTACCTCGATTGATTCTGTGATGCGTTTCCCAGCCAGCAAGGAGATGATATTTGGTGTCTATGCTGCGATCGTTCGAGATGCTATTCGTAGCTTTTCCTTCGTTCAAACGCTGGAACTTTCCTCGAGGGGCGTCGATGACACGTAGTATCTATGAGACAGACCCTCTTACGGCACTTAGCTCGACCTTCGTTTTACTTTCTTCTATAAAGAGAATGCATCAGGAGGCTCCACTTCTTTAGTTTTATCCGTCTAATTCAGAATGACGCTGAGGGCTACAAGAGGAGTATTGAAAGGATTTGTACTAATTAGTCTGCCGGAGATGTATTATATCTTGAGCGAAAGTCTTACGATTCAAACCAGACAGAGGCAATCAGTTTGCTTAATAAGGCAAGAAGAGAGAGAGTTGGGCGATGTTGATGCGACTAAAGTTTCAACACGTACACTCTTTGAGCAGGAAATGATGCGGAGTGTATGCGTGAGTTCCCCTGCATGGGACAGACTTTCATGCGTTGAAGCATTACAATCGTAGTTTTACTGATTTTAGAAATATTGATACTTATCAGCCTTCTGATGCTACTTCAACCTCCCTTGGCCAGATAGAGAGATAGTACAGGTGATAAAGTAGTACATCAGTAATAATTCATATCAATGAGTCAGCGAGGTTTGCATATAAATCACTGACTTGACTGCATAAAGAAGAGTATAAACATAAAAAACAAATATTGTAATCGATAATACTATTGTATAAGCTCTTTGATGGGTTAACTAATATGGCACCGTATGGTGTTAGCCCTCCGCACCATGCGTGCGAGCCTTCGCACCACATGTGCGGAACTGCATCAGCAAAACATGGGAAAGCGAAGTCATCACAGTCCTATATACAAGGAAGAAAAAGGCTAATCTACATGGAATTTGTTTTATCGGACAACACTAAAAACAAATGATTAGTGTAAATCAATCACAAACTTTCTTCGCTATCGGTGTCATTGCATTGTCGTTGGCAGCGTGTTCAAATGATGAGTACAAAGGTGAATACTCAAAGGATGGTACTTTCGAAGGAGCTAATCAGGTTTATTTCGGACTTTGAATAATGCCGCTGATATTATTATATAACTTCTCATTCGGTGCACAGCCAACCAGTGTAACAACAGATACTTGTAAAGATAAGGTGAGGATTGCTGAGTGAGAAAGTCACGGCACAAACCTTTAGGGTTGTAGTTGATCCGGCAAAGTCCAGCAAAGGTGGAGTACACTTTGAAGCAATTAACAGGAACAAACGGATGCTTGCAGATAGCCTTATGCAAGTTTCCCAGTTGTGTTGTTGCGTAAAAATCGAGGATACAAAAGAATGATAATATCCGTTTGGTTGATTCGTCTTGAGGCAACTAACGACCTTGGTGTTCGTTTCCAAAAGAGTATAAAGAGAACCATTACGTTCGATAATGTGCTTGAGAAACCGTACTGGTGGGATAACCCTATGCTGCAAGTAATGGGACTTCCTGCTTATACACCAGCAAAGTATCGTTATCTCCTCCAGCTTGTAGCAATTCAAACGTAAGCGAACTTGAGGCAGCAATTCGTGACCGTAGAAATGGACACAGCTCTATCGAAATATTCAGAAGTTGGTGGCTTATTTTGCTGCCAACCCAGAGTAATCATTTTTATTAGTAAAAACCACTATGCATTGCACAAAAATATGGTAGAAATATTTATATATCTTAGCTGTTGCAGCGTTTGCCTTCACTTCGTGTATCAATGACGAGTCGATAGAAGGTGGTGACGGGTATCTGTAATAGTTTGCAGACACCATTAAACAAACACTTACACGCTCAATCAGGGTGATACTTTAAAGATTACCCCACGGTATTGCAGAGACAATGGTAAGCAGAAACTCACTACGAATGGGAGATAACCAAGTTGGTTTCAAGTGATCAGCACTTGTTTATCCTATTCAGAATTCTGGGACTTATACTGGTCGACTCAGATTGAGCAATGGTCAGAATATTCAGATTTATGAGTTTACCGTCAATGTTGGAGTATACTTATACAAAGGGTATTTATCTCTTGGCTGAAAACAACAGTAAGGCTATTCTTTCATACGTTCCAACAGAGGATGTAAACAAGGAGTTCCATCTTGACGTATTGGCTCAACAATCCAAACATCAACTTCGGCTACACATATTCTATGGCATGGAGCAAGTCTATCGGTAGTCAGACAAACAACATTCTGGTCATTGCTGCTGGTAATCCTTCTACACTTTATCAGCTTGATAGCTGCGAGATGTTATCAGTGTTCCAGACACCCTGTCAACGGAGAAGGTGATACAGGTTGAGGCTAACCTGACCCAAGTTCATCAGAGGTGATGGCTATTACAAAAGAATAACCTGTATTCTTTTGAGTCTGAACACAACGACTGGCTTTTCACAGACATCACGCTTCACAAAATGCTGTCGGTGTTCAGTAACATTCGCCTTATATGACACCGGTGGAGAGACGACCCCTTCTATGCTCATGGTGATGCTTACTTCGACAATGCACATGGCGCAATTGTTGGCATCAGCGATTGAGATACAGCTGTTCCTGTGAGATTTTGAAGGAACCTTTACAGGTGACACCTTAGTTGGTATGAGTAGCGTTGACAAACAACGTAAAATGGCACTGATTACCTGTCAGAAGAGCAGTGGTACGTTCTACTTCACATACCTCTTCCCAGGTTACTACTCTTCATCAGCAGATAAGAGAATTGCAGCAAATGTCGTTTATCGTGTTGCAATGCCTTCTACTTCTGGTATAGCGAATGGTTCTGTGGTTCGTTCCGACGCAGTAAGAATATTGTTTACTATACCAACGGAATGCGTCTATGCACATAACGTTCTTGTAAAACAGTAACTTCCCAACCACAGCATTGTTCACCGTTGGTAACAGTACAGAGAAGATTGTTGATATGGCATTCTCTGATGATGATAACCTCATCTATGTGGCAACAAATGATACTTCTGCTTCAATGCCTGGAAGTCTCTATTGCTACGATCACAGACTAACAGTCTGCGCTGCGTCAAAGCAACATATCACAGGACGCATGTGAAGGCATTATATAGAAATAAATAACATACAAATGATAAGAATGAATTTTTCATTTAAGACTCTATACTTGGAGGCATGATGCTCCTCCTTAGTATTGCAAAAGTACCATGGTAAAAGCTGATGATGACAAGTCTGAGTCTCAAAACCTAAGAAGGAGACGAAATATGACCGCCTCTTCAAGGATAAGAAGACAGAGACGGCACGTAGTAAGTTGATTACAGTTCATAAGCTTGATAACAAAATCTACTTGGAACTGCCACGTACCTTGCTAAAGAAAGAGATGATGCTCGGTGGAACCATACCTCTACAACCGATCCAACGACTGTAACGGTAGGTTCAACAAGTTCTAATCCTGTACTGTTCTACTTTGATATACAGGATAGTTCTGTTGTGATGAAATTGCCTAACAATGTTCTTTTTAAAGACAATGCAACCTCATCTAATCTTGATGGTGCATTGGCACTGAATTATCGTGATGGGATTTGGCAGGGTTTCAATATCATGGCTTACAACAATGATAGTACAGCTGTTGTCTTTGATGTGACCTCTTTATTGGGTAAACCAACAAACCTCTTGCCCGTTATGCCAACTCAGAATGGTAACTATAGCGTTAAGGCAACTCCAAAGTCAGAGCTTTTCATTCATTCGTATAAGAGTTTTTGACAACAATCTCGTTGTCAATAATGACTTCACTTACGGTGTGTCTACTTCGTTGATGTCAATGCCTATCGGTGGTGAACGTCCCACAACAGTTGGGGTTAGCTATAGTTTGGCACTTGTTCCAGAGTCAGCAATGCGTCCACGCATCATGGACTCACGCATAGGTGTTAACTACTCTGTTCGTTTAGGTATTCCACAAGAAGGGGAAAGCACGAAGCGTATCTTCTTCTCTCATCGTTGGAATCTTGTACCAAAGGATAAGAAGTCGTATGCAAAAGGAAAGCTGACGCAGCCTGTTAATCCACCTGTTTCTATTTGGATCAACACCTTCCCAGAGCTGGAAACAACCTATCCGTGAAGGTGTTCTCGAGTGGAACAGCCTTTGAGCGAATAGGTTTTAAGAATGCTATCGAGGTTGTTGACTTTCCACAGAAGCAGGTGATTTCGATCCAGATAATGTTAAGTTTCTTGTATTCGATACATACCAGCGGTTCGTCATCAGCTCCGAAGTGATATCCATGTCAACCCTAACACGGGTGAGATTATGGCTGCTTCAATGTTCGTTTATTCTGATGTTGAGAAACTGCTGCACTAGTGGCGTTTGATACAGACTGGTGCTGTTGACGCACTGTTCGTGGTAATCGTTTACCAGCTGCTAAATTTGCGGAAGGGCTTTAAGAGATGTTAGTAATGAAGGAGACAGGAAGTATGTTAGGGCATTGTTGATAACCCGATGCTCCGCTACTTATCCCTACTGACTCTCTTCGTAACGTGCACGTTTTACAACGACAATGGGGCTTTAACCTTCGGTAATGGATGATGTTCATTACAATTACGTTGCACAGCCATCGACAATGGTGATTCGCCTTACTCCGTTAGGACTTGGTATGTATGATTACTTCACTATTGATTGGTGCTATCGTTATTTCGACACTGACAATGTATCCATCAATGAAGAGACAAAGACACTTGAGGCTTTTGTGGACAAGAAATTGACTAATCCACGTCTTCGTTATTATTCGAGCGTACTTCAAAGTGGGACCCACGTGACAGGCGGGTGCGCTTGTAATGATATGATTACAAAGTGCTAACCTTGCTAATAAGAACTATTCTATCGTTGAGAGCAATCTCTCAAGTGGATTAAGAATGATGAAGATACTCGTATCAAAGATCAGTTATACTTGCAGATTTCTACAAGACCGCTATTCACCTTCAAGCAAGTGCTGAGTAATGTCGGTGGGAATGTATCTCAATAACATGAAGATTTCTTCAGGTGTACCACAGTATCAGGTTGTTTCTAGGAACTTCAGCGTCGTTCACTTGTGGTGTTTGCAGGAAGCTATGCAGCTCCAAGAAGTATGCTAACCGTAACTACGAGCGTAAGGGCTACTTGTCAGTAAGCTATTATGACCAGAGTTTTGGAGTTTGCGGGCTATGACTTAATGGCTGCCTGTATGCGTGTTGCTGTCACTCATATTTGAATCCAAATAGTTACACACAGAAGGAGTACTTTGATGATATGTATAATGCCATCTTCAAGAGTGCTACTGATATGCGAGCACCATCACAGGAGAGGCGTATCATGCAACGTTCATTTTATGAATCAGGCTCAGAGTGTCTTTTCAGGTCACAGGTAATGGTGGCTCTGGTGGCGGTTCATCTTCCAGTACGGCATTAAAGGCGTGATGCCCTTGCGCAACTCCCAGCTTTGGTGACCCAACAAAGAGTCTTTTGCGCCTATAGTTGATATCACACTTGCTGACAATTCAGAGCTTTACTCTACAACTGTGTATTGAAATTGAGAACAGCTTTAGAGAAGTGTCTGAAGGCTAGGTTACCGTTGGAGGCACGTACACTATGAGACGATGTTCTTCAAAAATCAATAAGACAATGGAGGTGAAGAAAATGAGAAAGGCTTTGACTTTTATCAATGAAAATCGGTTCATGTAACCAGTAGCAGTGGGCTTTTTAGGTCTTTCATCGTTCGCACAGGCTTTCCCTTTTCTTCAAAAGAAGAAAAAGAAGGCTGCTACCATCACTCAGTGGTAAAGAAGATGCCTATGAGCGCATCTTGACAGAAGAAAACGATTCCCGCCAAAGGCACCATTCTGTATCCTTTTCATAGGACAGGTGAGAAACCTCACGGAGTTACCACCCTCATCTATCGGTCGACATGCTCATTGGTGCAACTATTTCATCAGTTTCAAGTCCGCAGTTTGCCGAGTTAGGAATGCGTGCAGGCTCTGCATGTACACACGTATGTTTTGTAGAGAAGGATGTTCTATCGTTATGCAGGCTGTCAATTCAGAGTTGCTCGATGGTCACCACCAAAGGCAAATGCGAAGCAGGCAGAGGCACTCGAACTATCGTAACTCTGACTTATATTCTTTCCCTGATTAAGGCAAGAACAAGAAGACTGGTGATTCTCTTTCGATGCTTCCTCTTCTTTTTGAAGAGAGGCATTTATTGCACAGAGATTGCAGTGACCCTATCGTGAGATGCTGAGTTGAAACCCGAGTGGATCAAAGTCACTTTTTGAAGTCGTTTGCAAACAACGCTTGTATCTCGATGGAGCGAACTACGTTACCAATATGACTGGTAACAGTGGTGGTGTGGCTATTAGTAATCATCCAGTTTCTATCGGTGTACAGTTTACTTTGGCTCTCTGCCAGAGGATAAGATGACTCCACGTCTGAGTGATACTCGTCTTGGCTACTTCCTTACACCGAAGTCGATTGTCAACGATAGTCTTATTGACCATGCAAGCTTTTATCAATCGTTGGCGTATAGAACCAAAAGACCCAGCAGCTTACTTTGCTGACAGCCCAGTGAGCCCTGTAAAACCTATTGTGTTCTATATCGATAATGCGTTCCCTGAAAAGTGAAACCCGCAGATTCGGAATGCTGTCCTTAGATGGAACAAAGCTTTCGAGCGTATCGGTTTTCAAGAATGTGATGCAGGCAGTGGACTTCCCAACCAATGATCCAAACTTCGATCCTGATAACTTCCAGTATTCTTGCATTCGTTATCTGCCTACTGCTACAGAGAATGCGATGGGTCCATCATGGGTTGATCCTCGTACAGGTGAGATTATTACAGCGACCGTATTGGTGTATAATGACGTTGTGAATGTTATCAATAGCTGGCGTATCATTCAGACCTCACAGCTTGATCCTGCTGCTCGTACCTTGGATATGCCTGACAGCATTATGCTGCCTTCACTTGAGTATATCGTAACACACGAGGTAGGACATACACTCGGACCGATGCATAACATGGCTTCATCAGCAGCTATCCCAACCGATTCGCCCGTTCTGTGGAGCTTACGAAGAAGTATGGCACAACGGCATTCTATCGCGGACTATGCTCGTTTCAACTATGTTGCACAGCCAACCGACAAAAGGCGTATCACTGACTCCACCAGAGTTGGGTGTCTATGATAAATATGCTATCGAATGGGGTTATCGTGTCTTCCCTAACTCAAAGAGTTTCAGAGATGATGTAAAACCACTGATGGCACTCGTAGAGTCTCATGCACACGACCCCATGTATCGTTATGTGCTCCAGCAGTCACGTTATCGTTACGACCCCACTGCTATTGAGGAGGACCCCGTGACGATGCTGTGAAGTCAAGCACATACGGTCTGAAGAACCTTGAGTATATTCTCAATCATTTTGATGAATGGATTCCTAGATGGAGCTGACGGTACTCGTAAGGCAAAAGTCTATCGCCAGATTGTCTCACAGGCATACGGTTACGTTCGTAATGTTTATCCTATCATTGACGGTATCAAACTGAATCAGACCATTGAGTCTTCAGGCATACCACGTTATGAGGTGATGCCAAAGGAGAACAGCGTGCTGCAGCGATGTGGCTGTTTGAAGGAAGCACGCAGTCTGGGTAAACGTGGCATTGAGAGTATTGAGAATCGTTTGCCAGGTAAATCCCTCATCCATTCAAGGCATTGGCAAGTGGTATTCAGGAGATGGCTCTCTGCAACCGCACGTTTGGCACTGAGTTATTATGTTGACTTCACTTCTTATTCTCCATTGGAGTATTGCGAAGACACGTCAATAATGTTTGGGCTAAGACAACCGCTGGTGATGAGAATCTTGACGATGATGATATTGCCATGCAGCAACCTATGTTGAACGTCTGAAGGCTAACATTGTTGAGGTTAGACAGGTCGGTAAGGTGCGCAGCTTGCGTGATGACAAGCAGGATGTGGCTTTCTCGGCTTTTGCGTGTTGGTTATGGTGAACCAGAGACGATGTGGACGAGACCATTGACCGCACAGCCGAATATGTGTTCCACTATGCACAGAAACTGCAGAAACTACTTGAAGAGCGTATCAAGACAACGAAGGATACAACTATCAAATCTCAGTATGAGTTGATGTATGCACGTGTCCAGCGTTATATGAATGATTAATCTTCCGTGATAATATATTTCAGAGGGTATATCTTAGACGTTAGTGTCTTGATATACCCTCTTTCTTTGTATGTACTATCAAATCGTGTGATGGTTTTGTGTGTTTTCAATCACTTACATCCCTTTGATAGATCATCTTCTTATTTGTATAAGCTAACATACCTCTCTTATCTTAGTTAGCCATTAACGTCTTACTGTATTCATTATAATGCTCATAAAGTCCCTTTCTTCTCACTTTTAGCTGATGTGTTGTTGCTGCGCACATGGCGTGTTAAGGCTCCGCACATATTGTGCTAAGGCTTCGCACCAATGGTGCGGAGTACTAAACAACATTTAATGTCTTACCAAAGCAGAGCCAATTGGGTGTAAGTAGGGAGTTATTCAGGCACAAGTAAACTTAGCCTATTGGGTTATAGGCTAAGTTTATTGGTGCTTTTATGCTGTCTATAATCTGTTCTTTTCAGCCTGTCCAGCACCTGTACCCTTGTATTTGCTTCGTGAAGTGTTGAACTTATAGGTAACAGTTAGAACAAACTGACGGCTGTCGTATGTACTCAATATATTGAGTCTCCATAGACTCTGTGTAGCTAATTCCTCCTTCTTTTTGGGTATGGAACAAGTCTGTTCCACCAATACGAAGTGCGAGTCTGTCCTTTAGGAAAGACTTGGTAAGGTTGATGTCAAGCGAACCTCTATTGCTTGCTAATGAGGCAATCTCGCCATCGCCTTTTGTAACGAGGTAGGACTCCATTGATAGCAACCAACCTTTTCCAAAGTCAGAAGCATGTTAAAGCTGAATTGCCAGATTGGTTTGTTCAGCTTATAGGTCTTTGTACTTGTATGTAATGTGAGCCATTGCTTCTTCATTAATGCCGTGAACTCAGGTGTCCAGATACCGATTGTTGGCGAAAAAGCTAACTGAGTAGATATTGTCTTGATGCTTGGAAGATTCGTGTAGGTAAGACGTGAGATAGCTGAATTATGGCTGTTTTGTTCGCTCCAGAAGACAATGGCGTGACGACGGTCATTGTAAGAGATGCCAAACTGGATGAACTTCCACATAGCTCCTAAGCTTATGTCGTGGATATATTCGTGCTGAAGCAGTGGGTTACCCGACTGCATCAAGAAACGATTGCCGTATGTAACGTTATTGCTTAACTGACGGTAAGAAGGACGACATGTCCTCGCTGCATAGCTTAATTGCATCTGTAGGTCTCCTATTTGAGTAGCTGCAGAGATGCTTGGGAATAAGTTGCTGAACGAACGACTCTGATTAGCAATGTGCTGTCCGTTTTCATAATAGTTGAAGTGTACCGCCTCCCAGCGCAGACCAGCTGTCAACTGGCAGATAGATAGCTGGTGTTTGTATTCCATAAAAGGAGCGATATTCGACTCTTTTAGCTGTGCGGATGAGCTTGGGACATAGTTTTTCAGGATCATATACGTGTCATTGCGGTTCGTATAGGTATATTCTGCACCCACTGACAGATTACCTCCTAAAACAGGATAGCCCAAGGTTAGCTTAGAAGCAAAGAGCCTGTTGCGCTCTTGATTGTCGGAAGTCACGGTGCGACTGGTCTTGTTGCGACTTTCTTCTCGAGAGGTAGTATGGTTATTTTGCTTGTTATAAAGATAATCAGCATTGAAGTCTATGTCCATCTTTCCTATCTTTCCAACATAGTAGAGATTAATGAATTGGGAAGGACGATGGGACTGCTTGCATGTTGCAAAGGTGTTAATATGGTCGTAGAAAGTCCCGTTTGCCGTTACATCACTACTAATAAAAACAGATAGGGGGAAGTCATGAGGGAAGTTAATCATGTATTTGATACCGACAGAATTGCTGTCATTCAACTGATAGTCTGCTCCTATAATATTCTTGACAATAGAATTCTTATCGGGGACTTTTTGCGTGAAATCCTGCTGCCAGAGGGTGTCAGCGTGAACAATAGTAGTTGTTGTGCTGTGTTCGAGGCTGTTGTCAAGTGAATAGCCATGCCCACCAAAGAGTTCTAAACGCTTATGGCGATACTTCCAGTTGACCCGTTCCGAGAGGTCTACATTCTCCGACTGGTAGTAGGCGGAGCGTACATCGAAGCCAAAGCCGTCGCCTACAGCCTTCTTTGTGCGTATCTTTACGACTGCTCTTACGGCTGCATTATATCTGCTATCCTGGGGTTGCTTATCACTCAACGCTTTTTGATATCGCTTGATTTCAGGCGTTCAAGCTCTGTTGCATCACGCATCTGACGACCGTTGATATAGATGATAGGTGTACCTCTACCAAATACTTCGTAGCCATCTTTCTTCTTTGTCAGTCCTCGGACATGTGCAAGAACATCCTCACAAGTACCGAGTTTGCTCAGTATGGTGTTCTCGATGTTCGTTTGTATACCCTCTGTTGTCATCTTGTGCAGGGAGCATTGCCTTTGACGACCACCTCTTTTCATCATTTTTGCATCTTCTTTCAGTACTGATAGTAAGGTTGTTCTGGTTGAAAGAACCGTAGTGAAAGGTTCATATCCCACGAAGGAGGCTTTTGAGGATATTACCTAATGTAACCTCCTTGAAATTGAAACTACTGTCTATCAGCGGTTGTTGTACCAACAATGAAGGTAGAATCTTAGCTGAAAGGATAATGACATTTGCGTAGGGATAGGCTTGTTTTCATCAAACACCTTTCCTGATACGGACTGCATTAGCTCGAAGTCCGGTGCAGAACAAAAAGGAGGATAAGCAATATTTTTCATAACTTATGAGGTTAAGTGAGACGAAAGATTCGAACTCAGTTGTTTTCTTGGCACTATATGTGTCTCATGGCAAAATATATAAAAGATACGGATTCGTACACAGAAAAACTTTTAGTTTGATACATTCTTTTTTGTAGAAAATAGTTCGTGTATAAGTTTTTATAGTTGAAGTCTTCTTATTTGTATAAGCTAATATACCTCTTTATCTTAGTTAGCCAATAACGTCTTACCGTATTCATTATAATGTTCATAAAGCCCCGTTCTTCTCACTTTTAGCTGATGTGTTGTTGCTGCGCACATGACGTGTTAAGGCTTCGCACATATTGTGCTAAGGCTTCGCACCAATGGTGCGGAGTACTAAACAACATTTTATTGTCTTATAGCAGAGCCAATTGAGTGTAGTGAGAGTTATTCATTAGCAAATCCTTAGCCTATTGGGTCAGAGGCTGTTTATTGGTGCTTTTATGCTGTCTATAATCTGCTCTTTTTCAGCCTGTCCGGCACCCGTTCCCTTTATATTTACTGCGTGAAGTGTTGAACTTATAGGTAACAGTCAGAACCAATTGATGGCTGTCGTATGCGTGACTTGTTTTGTTTCCATTGATTCAGTGTAACCTATTCCTCCCTCTTTTCGGGTATGGAATAAGTCTGTTCCACCAATACGGAGTGCGAGTCTGTCCTTTAGGAAGGATTTGGTGAAGGTTGATGTCAAGTGAACCTCGTATTGCTTGCAATGAGCCAATTTCACTATCTCCTTTGTAACGAGGTAGGGACCTCATTGATAGCAACCAGCCTTTTCCGAAATTGAATGCGTTGTTAAAGCCGAATTGCCGATTGGTTTGTTCAGCTTATAAGTCTTCAACTTTGTCTGTAAGTGAGCCATTGCTTTTGTATGGATGCACTGAGTTCAGGTGTCCAAATGCCGATTGTTGGCGAAAAAGCTAACTGAGTAGATATCGTCTTGATGCTTGGAAGATTCGTGTAGGTAATGCGTGAGATGGCAGAATTATGGCTGTCTTGTTCGCTCCAGAATACAATGGCAGTGGCGACGGTCATTGCAAGAGATGCCAAACCGAATGAACTCACATAGCTCCTAAGCTTATCTCGTGGATATATTCGTGTTGAAGTAGTGGATTACCCGACTGCATCAAGAAACGGTTGCCGTATGAAACGTTATTACTTAACTGACGGTAAGAAGGGCGACGTGTCCTCGCTGCATAGCTCAATTGCATCTGTAGGTCTCCTAATTGAGTAGCTACAGAGATACTTGGGAATAAGTTGCTGAACGAACGACTCTGATTAGCAATGTGCTGTCCGTTCTCATAATAGTTGAAGCGTACCGCCTCCCAACGCAAGCCTACTGTCAACTGGCAGATAGGAAGCATGTGTTTGTATTCCATAAAAGGAGCTATATTCGACTCCTTTAGCTGTGCGTATGAGGTAGGGACATAATTTTCGGGATTGCCATATGCGTCATTGCGGTTCGTATTGGTATATTCTGCACCCACAGACAGATTACCTCCTAAAACGGGATAACCCAGTCAGCTTGGAAGCAAAGAGCCTGTTGCGCTCTTGATTGTCGGAAGTCACGGTGCGACTAACCTTGTTGCGACTTTCTTCTCGATAGGTGGTATGGTTATTTTGCTTGTTATAAAGATAATCCGCATTGAAGTCTATGTCCATCTTTTCCTATCTTTCCAACATAGTAGAGATTGAATGAATTGGGAAGGGACGATGGGAGAGCTTGCGCGTTGCAAAGGTGGGCATATGGTCGTAGAAAGTCCCATTTGCTATTACATCACTACTAAGCGTAAAAGGTTGAGGGGAGTCGTGGAGGAAGTTAAGCATGTATTTGATACCAACAGAATTACTATCATTTAGCTGATAGTCTGCTCCTATAGTATTCTTGAAAATAGATTTCTTTTCGGTGACTCTTGCAGTGAAATCCTGCTGCCAGAGGGTGTCTGCGTGAACAAGTAGTTGTTGTGCTGGGATAGTTACCATTGTCAAGCGAATAGGCATGCCCTCCAAAGAGTTCCAGACGGTTATGGCGATACTTCCAGTTGAGTCGTTCCGAGAGGTCTACATTCTCCGACTGGTAGTAAGAGGAACGTGTGTCGAAACCGAAGCCATCGCCTCACGGCCTTTCTTCGTTCGTATCTTTACGACAGCTCTAACTGTTGCATTATATTGCTGCCGGGGTTAGTAATGACCTCAACGTTCTTGATATCGTCTTGACTTTTAGGCGTTCAAGCTCTGTTGCATCACGCATCTGACGACCATTGATATAGATGATTGGAGTCCCTTACCAAAGACTTCATAACCATCTTTCTTCTTCGTCAGTCCCGGACATGTGCAAGAACATCCCTCACAAGTGCCGAGTTTGCTCAGTATGGTGTTTTCTATGTTCGTTTTGATATGCCCTCTGTTGTCATCTTATGCAGGGGCAAGTACTGCCTTGACAACCACTCTTTCATCATTTTTCGCATCTTCTTTCAGTACAATCGCCGGTGTTTCTGTCCTGAAAGTGTCTTGAAAACAAGGCTCATAGCCAATAAAGGATGCGTTTTGAGGATGCTGCCAGATGCAACATTGTTGATACTAAACGACCATCTTCGAGAGTGGTTGTACCAGCGATGAATGCAGAATCCTTGGCGAAAGGATAACAACATTTGCGTAGGGAATAGGGTCTGCTTTTTCGTCAAGAACCTTTCCTGATACTGATTGTGCATTGCCAAGTAAAGTTCTGTATCAGAACAGAAGGAGGATTATGAAGAGTCTTTCCATACTCAATAAAGTTAACCGAAAGAATGGTTTAGAAATTAATTATATATAGCACGATAGGTGTCTGTCCAAAGGTATAAAAAGTTCTGATTAGTACAAAAAGGGGAAACTTAGCTTTGACATATCCTTTTAGTATAAGGACCCCTGTATGTGATCTGTGGTAGAAGTGCTTGTGGCATTGAATATGTTTGAATGAGATTAAAACGAGGTTTGCAAACGTGATAGAGTGCAAAAAGCCATATCAAATTTCCCGTAAAAAGAATCATCTGATATGGCTTTATCGTTATAAGAGTTTAGCTTTAGAGTAGTGCGTCAAACTTTCTTTGAGAACGTCCTTTGATGCTGCACTCAACGAACTTGTCAACGAGTTTACCACCTCTTGAAGAAAAGGATAGTTGGATGTTACGTACACTCGAAAGTCGATGGCTACGTCATCATTACTCCCTCAACATCGCACTTTACCTCACAAACAATCTTACCATCATATTCTCTGCAAGTTCAGAGATGATAGGACCAATCATCTTGCAAGGACCACACCATGTTGCCCATAAATCAACTACCAATGGTAATTCACCATTCTTGTAAGTCTCTCAAATTCTCGCTTGTAATTACTACTTCCATTTTAATCTGTTTATAAGTTTATTAATATTACTTTTTCTTCCTACTATCTATTATCAAAGACTGTGCCACATTGGAATTAATTAATATGGAATTCCATCTTCTCATTTGATGAGATGAAGTCTATCAGCTTACGGTCGATAGTTTACTGCCACCCTTCTTACTGTAGTCATAGTACTGTGTTGTCAGGTGTCTCGCAACTGTATATAAAGCTTGTGTGTTACCAATGTATTCTCAATTATTGTTGATAATCAGAAACGAACGCATCGTCTAATGCTGCTGCATCCATAGAGATGGTAAAGCTGTTCCAAACGATTCTTTTTACGTCATATAGTTGCTCATCATTCTGTACTTTAAGTTCTAAGAGATCTGGATTATTGCGATAACGAGGCTGACACTTTGCCGTAATATAGACGGTGTGTTCATCTTCAGAAGATTATTCCATCGTGCCCAGTCGTCACCAAAGAGTGCTAACTCGCCCGTTCCATCGAAAGTCTTCTATCGTGACAAAGCCAAAATGGCTTTTCCTGTCTTCTGAGAGAACGCTCATTAACAGATGTGACAATACCGCCGAATGTCACTTCATCGACTTTTGCCAGTTCTGTGCATATCTGCATTACGACCGAATTTAGAGCAATGTGTGCCATATATTATTTCAGTATGACACTATACTCATCAAGAGGTGAGCTGACAGATAGATGACCTACCAGTCTCACGTTCCCTTATTCAATTTCAATAGCTAGGCCACTTTCTGCCTTGGGTGAACAGGATGAACTACATCACTCGCATCCATACTCCGAAGAGTGAGTTCTGTACAGCTGTGCCTTTTTCAGCTTGGAGAAAAGCTGACCATAACGGACGATAGTATCTACGAACAAATCACCCTTTCCAGTGACAGCAAAGTATTGTTCTCGTTGCAATCCGAAGCTATCGAAACCGCCCACCATAAGCCAAACTTTCAAATGCTTTTGACGGTTTACATTACTGAGGTCGACACGCCTGCAAAAGTCGTATATATCCTTATATGCCCATTCTCCATACGTTCGCGTACGATACTTCAGTACTGCACTTGCACCCATTCCTTGATAGCAGATAGTCCGGAAGCGAATCCACCATGCTTGTTCACACCAAAGCCTACATCTGACTCTCGTTGACACTAGACCATGCGGGTTGCACTTCAGTGCCTTACATTCTCCATCAACTTTGTGATTTCGTAATCTGACTGAAGCGACGTGTCATCAACGCAGCCATATATTCGGCTGGATAATGCGCCTTCATGTAAGTCCGTCTGGTAAGCTACCCATGAGTAGTACAGGTGGCATGTGACTTGGTTGAAAGTAGCTGGCAAACTTCTCCCAGTCGCTCCATATCTTCTTCAAGAATCTGTGGGTCGCCTGCCCGTTTGTCCTTGTTTCTTGATGAACTTGAGGTTTCATCTTTTGTCAACGATAGCTTTCATCTTCTTACCCATCGCCTTTCATGAAGGCATCACCTACCACGAGAGTGTTGCCAACTGGCGACTCAAGAGCATCACTTGCTCCTGATAGACAGTGATACCGCATGTGTGTGAGATACTTCCATACAGGGGATGTCATACTCACCAAAGAGGGTCAAGCTTTACGCTTGATAAAAGTCTGGAATATAATCCATTGGACCTGGACGATAGAGTGCATTCATGGCGATGAGGTCTTCAAACACTGTTGGATGAAGCTCACGCAGATACTTCTGCATACCTGCCGATTCAAACTGGAAAGTACCAATGGTTTGTCCACGTTGATAGAGCTGGTAAAGTCAACTCGTCATCAATAGATTTTCTCAAGGTCGATCAATCTCACCTCTCGTTTGCTTAACAACCTTATAAGCCTCTTTAACTCGGAGAGTGTTTCAGTCCGAGGAAGTCCATTTTGATAAGACTGTTGACCCAATGACGACCATCATACTGGGTTACAGGTACTTTCTTCTCTGGGAAATCAGGGTCATCTGCTGTAGAGATTGGCACCCATTCGTCAATAGGGTTACGACAGATAATGAATCCACAGGCATGGATACCCGTTCCACGCACCGTTCCCTCTAACATCTTGGCGTATTTAATCGTGTATGTCTCTTTATATCTTCGCTACCTCTGCATCCTGCAACTGTAGCACTTGATAGCGTTCGTTAAGTCTTCTTCATGCCATCAGGTGTGTTCTGACGATTTTCACAGGGCAGTTAGAGACATCTCAACGGTAGCTTCTCACGCGGCAACATCCTTGATAGAGTCTTTGTTTGATTGTTGAGTAGGTGATGATATGTGTACAGTCTCATGTCCGCACTTATCCATCTACCCACTGCAGCACGTCCATCCGTCATCATCATCGAAGTCGGTATCAATATCAGGAGATTGACACGGTCAGGCTGAGGGAAACGCTCAAAAAGTAAGTCATACTTCAAAGGGATCATCTGTGTAATTCCCAAGCAATAAGCCACACCGAACTCTGCGGCAGAACCACGTCCCGGACCCACCATACGTCTAACTGTTGTCGTGCCGCATTGATAAAAGTCTTGTACAAGGAGGAAGTAAATCAGGAAACCCATCGTTCTTCATGACTGCTAACTCAAAGCGGATGTGATTCTAAACCTCATCAGAGAGCGGATCGCCATAAAAGCTTTCTTGGCGCCATCGTAGGTTAATTTGGCAAGATAGTCACCTCAAACTTAATGCGATACATCTTCATAGCCTCCTATGGTCGATAACCTTCTGTCCTTCTTCAGGGGAAAGAGGGTTCACCGTCTTTAATGGTGGTAAACCCTTGTATAAATCTTCCTCAGTGAACTTCTTTTCCACTTCTTCCGTTCCGAAGTCTTCTGGAATAGGGAAGAATCAGATAGACCATGGTTAATATCATAAAATCTCTCACTATCAAGAATTTCCAGTGTGTTTGTCATTGCTCTCGGATGTCCGAGAAAGATGTCGTTCATCTCTTGCACGTGTCTTGAACCACCTGCTTAGAGTAGCGCATACGTTTAGGATCATCCAAATCTTCGTCTGTTGAAATACAGAGTAGGTGGTCGTGAGCCCTGCAGTCTCCCTTATCTTCAAAGGACAGTCGTTCGTACAGGCATTTTTATGCCATATTCTCTGGCAAACTTCATGGAGTCACTTTGTTGGCTTTCGCTGCAAAGGAGGTCCTCACGGTTAGCACATGTCTTGGGCTCTTTTACTCATGGCGTTGCAACTCAAGGTAGAAGTCATCTCCAAAGACACGGTGATACCATTCGCAGGCTTTCTTGCACTAATGTCATCATGGATAATCTTGTTTGGGGACCTCACCCGCACCACAAGCTGTACATCACGATCAGTCCCTCATGATACTTCGTTGCTCATGATCCGCATGAGGGCGATAGTAATAACCATCTACCCAGGCATGCTAGACACCAGTTTTATGAGGTTCTTAGTAACCTGCATAGTTCTTCGCCATCATGCGATAAGGTGGTAGCCTGAATTATCATGCATACTCTTTCCTGTCATGCATTGTACGACGTGCTACTATACATCTCACAACCGAAGATAGGTTTGAAAAGGCTCTTCACCATTTCTTCTTCCTACCTTTATTAACCTTAGCACAATACGTCAGCAAACCTTTTATGCCAAACATTACACCATGGTCCGTAACGCATACCCTTCATTCCATCGGCAATCGCTTTATCAACAAGGCGTAACCTTTTGATTGACCATCAAGAACAGAATAATAGTGTGGACATGTAAATGTACGTAATCTTCCATTGAGCTTATGCGTTTTTGAGCTGTAAGTTATTGCGAAAAGCCGACATAGCAAAAAGATTGAGAGGAAAATTTCAGGAAATGACAAAAGAAGTACTCTTTTGCAACAAAACAAATACGTCGTTTATCGACCATGGAAAAATAGAAAACCTGAAAAGATTAGAATCCATCACGAGGGGACAAATACTTTGTTCTATGGAGCATAGGTATTATCCTTATCGCCTTGATTCTCTGGTTTGCAGTTCCAACGAAGATACCATTTTGGGATCAGTCGGCACTGGTACCATTTATGGTATAGTACCAATTTCTATCAGTGTCCTATCCGCTATTTTAGTAGTGAAGATACTGAGGAATTGTCGTGGCCCACGACGGATATATCGTTGTGATAGAAGAAGTAGATGAGAATGAATATTTTCATGAACGTCGATTGATGATTTCAATTTCGCGAGTTTATGGAATGCATCCACTGGTTCTGGAGACGTCAAAGTGTACAACATTTTGATGGTAAGTTCCATAGAGCTTGGCTTCCTAAGTGCGGAGGAGAACGAACATGCCGAGTAAATCATCACAACTCCCTGATGGCACAGATGTTTCGTCGTCAGATTGCTGAGCAGTGGCACGTCGTACTGTGACATACAAGCCCTCGGTGAGGATTGTTACATTGATGAGCATCTTGGTTTTATCTGCTAGTAGTCGTGTGACATCTTCCTCCCAGGGCTCTGAGGTTTGTGTAAAGATGGGACAAACGACAGTGGTGATCAGACGCAGTTATTGCAAAGTTGAAGCCAAATAACAAGTTAGTATGAGAAACATATTCTAATAGCATTACCTGTTGCAATCTTATCTCTGGTTGCATCGCTATTGGTTTTGCTTTGCAGGCAAATATAGAGATTACTGCTATTTATTATCATAGGTGCTGTGTTTGATTTCTTTGATGGAATTGGTGGCACGCTCATTGAAAGTTAGTTCACCTATCGGCAAGGAGTTAGACTCTTTGGCAGATGTTACTGGTGCAGCACCATCAACTATCATCTTTCACAGTTACATGTACGTCTTATCCTGTCTTTCTGAGCTATTGACGTGACTATTTCGCCTTATGCAGCCTTTTATCACGCAGCTCTCACATTACGTCTTGCTAAGTTCAATCTTGATGAACATCAGCATTAGGTTTTATAGATTGCCAAACATCTGCTAACGCACCTTTGGGGTTCACTTTGTAGGTGTAGGGCGAGAAGTTAGAAACTCGCCCATCGGCTTTATACTTTATCCTTGCTGGTATCTTTTGATTAGTTCATGGCTGTTGTATCAGAAATTCCAATGTTTGCATTAAAATTTAAGCATTGGGGATTCAAGGGAAACAGGTGAAGCATCTCTTTTGCTTACTTGTATTCCATTGGTTGCTATCTTCGGAATCTCGTCATTTGCCATCATCATTGCATGGTATGTGATAATATCGGCTATCGTAAAACAATCTCTGCACAAAAGTAAGGAGTTTAAGTTCCAAGCTATGTCAATTATTGCTTTTACTGAAGTTTGCGTTTCTTTCATCTTTCTTTTACGTTCTTAGTACTCATTTTATGGGTGGCTTACGTGATTTTATAAGCAGATAACACGTGCACGTCGTCAGTTTAATCCCAATGACTATCAGTACCAAGAACCCAGCTCCATGGAGAATACTATCATAATCGTCCAATGGAGGAACGTCAAACAGGTTATTCCAGACAGCGAGGCGAGTATGTGGACTCTACGGAGTCTGATGATACGCAAATCAACAAGAGGTTACACAACATAACATGTTAAAGAGATAATATAGGATAAGTCAATGATTTGTCCTATATCCCTACGTTTTTCTATTGATGCTCAATTGCGTTTGAATTGGGTTTCTCCTAATTGCCCAAAGATGCCCTTTGTAGGTCTCAACTAACGCCCTTTTGAGGCTAACAACTGAGCACCTTTGAAACACATTTTATAATCACTTGATTTTTGTTAGTTACAAACCCGCCTTTACACTTGTCGAGCTATGTTGGGCTTCGCCCTGAGCTTTTATGTAATACTCTGCACCCCTTACCAACTACTTTAGACCTCCAGAAAGGGAAGGCGTTCTACTCACTATAACACAACAAGCATCTGTACTTTCAAAGAAGAACTTTAAATGGGCTTCTACTCCATCAAACGAAAAAGGGATGTATCAAACTGAGACCACTGATGTCTTCTTGATACAACTTTTAAGGTGTACAACTGCAATCCTTTATACTCATCCTATCGATGCCAAAAGAAAAGTCATCACTTATTATATTACTTCTGCTGTGCA
>BNJU01003956.1_pt1 | contig 55437 bp, 66 predicted proteins | sample 8539281 | NCBI WGS metagenome assembly BNJU01 (sample SAMD00202456, study PRJDB9452) | human saliva metagenome | isolation source: human saliva | place: Japan
AGTTACGTATTGCTTGCTTTTCTCAGACGCTTTTGCTACATTCTCTGTACCAGTCACGTTGATGGCATAGTCCAACTCTTTTCCTTCATCTTCAGCAGCATCGACAGCTGTATAGGCAGCACAGTGGTAGACTAGGGTTGGCTTCACTTCTGCGAATACCTCGTCTACTTTTTCTGCATTTGTGATATCCATTTCAGCCACATCAACGGCTACATATTCTTCATTTCGTTCATCCAACAAATGGCGAAGCTCTGTACCAAGTTGCCCATTTGCTCCTGTAATTAAAATCATGGTAATTCCTTTCAATTGCTTTATCCCTATCATTATAGCAAAAAAAGCAGAAGTTTTCTGCTTTTTACTTGCTTTTCTCTTTGATGACATAGACTGGTCGATTCTTAGTTTCTAAAAAGATTTTACCAATATATTTACCCAAAATTCCAATGGTTAGCAATTGGAATCCTCCAAGAAAGAGAATCACAGTCATGAGGGATGGCCATCCAGAAGTTGGATCTCCAAATACTAGAGTTCGAATTACGATCAAGACCATCATTATAAAAGCTAAAATCCATGACAAAAGTCCACCGATAAAGGCAATATTTAAAGGTGCGTCTGAAAAATTAACAATCCCCTCAATAGAATATTTGAAGAGAGACCAAAAATTCCAAGAGGTCTCTCCGGCCACTCGCTCGACATTTTTATACTCTAAATACTCAGTCTCAAATCCAACCCAAGCAAAAATCCCCTTAGAAAATCGATTATACTCAGATAATTCGAGAATCGCATCGACCATCGGACGACGCATCAAACGGAAATCACGCGCTCCGTCGACCATTTCCACTTGGCTGATCTTATTGATCAATTTATAAAACATCCGTGCAAAGAAAGAACGAATCGGTGGTTCCCCATCACGGGTCACCCGACGGGTTCCGACACAGTCCAGATTTGACTGCTGATCCAATTTCTGCTTCATTTCAATCAATAACTCTGGCGGATCTTGTAGGTCCACATCCATAACGGTCACATAATCTCCTGTAGCATATTGAAGGCCAGCATATAAAGCAGCTTCCTTTCCAAAGTTACGTGAAAAAGATAGATAATGGGCACAAGGATTCAAGAGATTGAGTTCACGTAAAACATCTAAGGTTTTATCAGAAGACCCATCATTAATAAAAATATATTCAAATTCTTCTCCCATGGAGATCCGAACTCGTTCCATCTCTTCATAAAATAATGGAATCGATTCTTCTTCGTTAAAACATGGGACTACAACTGATATGGTCATTTAACTCTCTCCTTGATTTCTTCACCTTCTATTGTAACAAAAACTAGAATAAACCCTAGTTTTTTTATTATTTCAATCCTATTATGATTATGTTCTCAATTGATAAAACATGATTAAAACATAGTAGATAGAAGGGAGCAATGATAAATATAGAATTTGTCTTGCAGATTTTTTTCATCTAATTGACTCTTACCATTTGAAAAAAGGAATCAGTAAAATTAGAAAAGAAATACCGTCCTTGAACACAATTAATTGCATCAGCCCCCACTTCTGTGACCTGCAAATAAAAAAATTAATAATAAAATTCCTAAAAAAATACCAATTTAGAGAAAAGATTATAAATCATGCGATATGATTTTTCAATCCAATACTATCTTTTTCTTGAATTCTAAAACTAGTAAACATACAAAAATATGGAAAAAGAATGAAATTGTAATTGGAACATGCATCATTTTTTTAAAAGATCGGAATAACTTAACTGAAATTCAAAATATGGAAAATTTATAATGCTTTCAAAAAAAAGTTTTCATCGCTTTTAACGGATGAGCAAATATAAAACTCAACTGTCTGCCTTGATCAATATTCTTTGCCCCATAGTAAATTACATTCCCGTTTATATTTTTGATATTCAAATACCATAAAACTGTCAATAAGGCACAGTAAATTAAACTTCCACTTAACAAATAAATCTGGGATTTTTGATAACCTAACCCTTTTAACACTAATGTAAATTAACGGTAAGTAAAGCGCTAGGATAGCTAATGCCGGAATTTTAGACATGACAACTAGAATGGAGCACAAGATTAAAGAAACAAATTCGCTCTTTTTAATTTCACTGTTAAGAGCTAATTTTTTGATATAAAGCTTATAATTTATGAAACAAATAGGAATATAAGGCCATAAGTAAGCGTACCAGCAGATATAGCTGTAAAGGATAAAATTACAGTTGGGATGGACCAGATGATTAAAAGAGTCGCCTTCCCAAATGGTATTTTTCGAATCGCTAATAAGAATAACCAAAAAACTGATAAAAATCCAACTAACCTTAAGAGTAAAAATGTATTGATAGTACTTAGGTTAAGTAACTTCGAAGTCCAAGCAGTTATAATATACGGGAAATATACTAAAGGAGAATACACTGCTGCCGTAGATCCATCCTTAGTGAGTACTTTTTCTTTGCTATCTGTTAGATTATTAAATTCACTCTTCCAATCTATACTTATTATCTTTTGACTCTCCTGCGCTAATGACTTAGAAATGATTGTCATTGATAAATGAATAAAGTCTTGTTCGCTTTGAGTAATATATCCCTCACTTTTGGAACTCAAATTATTCGAATAGGTAAGAACTCGAGCATAATGAACTTGTTCGTCATACCATGACATTGGATAACGTACAAATATAGATAGCAAACCAATCAAGATGATGAGGTATAGTTGAATCAAGTATATTGACTTGTACCTACTCTTTTCAATCTTTATAAATCCTATTATTCATACTTTTCCTTCCCTACTAGAACCATGTCTCCATACAAAATACGATCAGAATAATTGTGACTAACAATATCCATTTGGATGCTTACTCTGCCATCTCCAAGCATCTTGGCACATCCGATGAATATCAAATTGGGCACTCCATCCTAGTTCTTTGCGTGCTTTGGATGGATTTGCATAACAGGTTGCGATATCCCCTGGTCGTCGATCAATAATCTTGAATGGAATTGTTTTTCCTACAACCTTCTCCATATTTTGAATAATTTCTAATACAGAGTAGCCCCGACCCGTACCCAGATTATAAATATTTAACCCTGAGTCGTTGGAAAGTTTTTTCAAAGCAGCAACGTGGCCTTTTGCCAGGTCAACTACGTGAATATAATCGCGTACACCAGTTCCATCAGGTGTTGGATAATCGTTCCCAAATACATTAACAGACTCTAACTTTCCTACTGCTACTTGTGTTACATATGGTAATAGGTTATTAGGAATACCATTTGGATTTTCACCAATATTCCCGCTTTCATGAGCCCCAATTGGATTAAAATAACGTAACAATACAATATTCCATGTAGAATCCGCTTTGTAAATATCCTGAAGGATTTCTTCAGTCATAAGTTTTGTTCTACCATATGGATTTGTAACAGATAATGGAAAATCTTCCAAGATAGGAACTGTATGTGGATCTCCATAAACAGTTGCTGATGAACTAAAGATGATATTTTTACATTGAACTTCTTTCATGACCTGAAGTAAAGTCAATGTTCCACTAATATTATTTTTCATAATAAGTGAGTGGGATTTGTACTGATTCTCCAAACCGCTTTTTAATGCAGCAAAATGGATCACACCAGTCGGTTTTTCTTTTTAGAAAAAAATTTCTAGAAGTTTTGATTTATTTCGAATATCTTCATGATAAAAAGTTATCGATTTTTCCAATGATTTTTTTCTACTTCTTGTATACTTTTTCTCATTACTATTTACTAAATTGTCTATAATCACAACTTCATGACCTGCATTGACCAATTCAATAATAGTGTGGGAACCAATAAAACCCCGCTCCACCAGTTACTAATATTTTTATGCTGCATGTAATCTATCTCCCGACTGAATCAACTTTTTTCATTATCCCACAATTATTTCAAAATTTTTTTCCTATAATAATTTTTCTTCTTTTCACTAAAAAAGCAAGTTTCAATCCGGTTTTTACCGTTGGAAAACTTGCTTTTAACTTTATAGGACTTTTTCCTACTTCCGATACATCTTCACTTGTAGGTAGAGGTCGTTATAGACGCCCAACCACTTCTTGCCAAGTTGTTCATAGACTTCTAAGTTCTTTAGAGTGTCTTCACTTGGGTAGAAGGCCTGGTCCTCTTGGACCTCTTTTGGTAGCATCTTCTTAGCTTCTTTGTTCGGTGTGGAATAACCGACATAGAGAGCATTCTTATATGCATTTTCTGGGCGAAGCATGAAGTTGATAAAGGCATAAGCTGCTTCTTTATTCTTCACGGTCTTTGGAATGACAATATTATCAAACCAAAGGTTGCTGGCTTCTGATGGGACGACGTAACGAAGGTCCTCATTGGCATCCAGCATTTGACGAGCTTCACCGGAGAAGGTCACCCCAATAGCCGCATTGTTCTGGATCATGTAGCCTTTCATTTCATCGGCTACAAGGGCCTTGATATTAGGCATCAAGGTATAAAGCTTATCGACAGACTCTTGCAATTGCTGAGGATCCTTGGAGTTGAGGCTATAGCCTAAGCTATTGAGTCCAATCCCCATGACCTCACGCGCCCCATCGTACATCATGATGTCATTCTTGTACTCTGGTCTCCATAGATCAGCCCAGTGTTCTGGAGCCTTATCTACCATCTTGCTATTGTAAATGATACCAAGAGTCCCCCAGAAGTAAGGAACTGAATACTGATTGTCTGGATCAAAATCCAAGTTCAAGAAGCGTGGGTCGATATTGTCTAAGCCTTTCAGTTTAGACTTATCTAATTTTTCAAGCAAGTTTTCGTCCATCATCTTGGCGATCATGTATTCACTTGGAATCGCTATATCGTAAGCCGTCCCCCCTTGCTTGATCTTGGTGTACATGGCTTCATTGGAATCAAAGGTATTGTATTGGACTTGAATGCCTGTCTCCTTGGTAAATTCCTTGAGCAATTCTGGATCGATATAGTCTCCCCAGTTGTAGATGACCAGCTTGTCACTGTCTTTTGGATTGGTCTTGGCTTCAAGACGGGCACTTAGTCCCGCTAACACGAGGATGACCACGACAATCCCTAGCAAGAATGAATAGAGTTTTTTCATACTGTCTCCTCCTTCTCTCTAGTGATGAAGTAATAGCCGACCACCAGTAAGATACTGAAGAGGAAGACCAAGGCAGAAAGGGCATTGATATTCAACGAAATCCCTTGACGAGCCCGTGAGTAGATCTCAACAGACAAGGTTGTAAACCCATTTCCTGTAACAAAGAAGGTCACCGCAAAGTCATCCAAGGAATAGGTAAAGGCCATAAAGTAACCAGCGATGATGGCAGGTGTCAAATAAGGAAGCATGATTTCCTTCAACATCTGTACCTGAGTAGCTCCTAGGTCATAGGCCGCATTGACCATATCACGGTTCATTTCCTTCAAGCGCGGCAAGACCATCAAGACCACGATTGGAATAGAAAAGGCCACGTGACTCATCAAGACAGAAGCAAAGCCCAGCTGGAATTTGATGGTCGTAAAGAGGATCAGGAAGCTAGCCCCGATCATCACGTCAGGTGCCACCATAAGGATGTTATTGATGGACAAAAATGGTCCCTCAAACTTCTTCTTAGACTGATAAATGTAGATCGCTCCAAAGGTCCCAATTATAGTCGCAATCAAGGCTGACAAGAAGGCTAAGAGGAAGGTCTGTGAGAGGATCAACATGAGACGCGTATCCTCAAAGAGACTCTGGAAATGCTCCAAGGTAAAGCCTGTAAAAGCATTCATATCCCCGCCAGCATTAAAGGCATAGGCAATCAAGTAGAAGATTGGCAGATAAAGGAGAAGGAAAATCAATCCTAAATAGATACGTGAAATCTTTTTCATCGTTCACTCCTTTCTCTCGTTACCCACATGACTAAGAGCATAGCAAGGATCAAGACTACCCCAATGGTGGATCCCATTCTCCCAGTTTTTGCGTCGTAAGGAAGTGCTGCTCGATGGCAGTCCCCAGGGTAATAACTCGGTTTCCACCAATCAAACGCGTCAACATGAAGAGACTCAAACTTGGAATAAAGACTGACTGGACACCGGAGCGAACCCCGTTCATAGACAGTGGAAAGACAACCCGACGGAAGGTATCCCACTTGTTAGCTCCTAGGTCATAGCTGGCATTGATGAGGTTTGGATCCAAATCATCCAAGACATTGAAGATAGGAAGGATCATAAAAGGCAACTCAATGTAACTAGCAACAAAGATGAAAGAAAAGTCCGTAAAAAGGATCTGTTGCGGACCGATTCCGATGAAGCTCAAGAATTGGTTAATAGATCCCCCTTGACCAAAGATCCCGATAAAGGCATAAGCCTTGAGCAAGAGGTTGACCCAGGTCGGAAGGACAATCAGCATGAGCCAGAGTTGGCGGTGCTTAAGCTGGGTCAAAAAATAAGCTGTCGGGTAAGAAATCAAGAGCGTCACAAAGGTGACGATTCCAGCATAGAGAATGGAGTTAAAACTCATCTTGAGGTAGGTCCAATTCTGCGCTGTAAAAAAGGTTTGGTAGTTCTCTAAGGAACCTTGTCCTTGGACATTGACAAAGGATTGCCAAATAATCAAAACTACGGGAGCCAAGACAAAGAGGAGGATCCAGAGAAAGTAGGGAACCACAAAGAGGTTAGAGGTTGTTTTCTTCATCTCTTTCCTCCTCGATGGCATTGATCAATCCAGCTTCTTGCTCTTCCACTTCGACGTACTCTTCGATCCGAGCATCAAACTCTTCTTCCGTTTCATTGAGACGCATGACGTGGATATCTTCTGGCTCAAAGTCCAGACCGATTTCCTCTCCTACAATAGCCTTACGGGTTGAGTGAATCATCCACTCATTACCCAATTCATCATAGGCGATGATCTCATAGTGAACCCCACGGAACAGTTGGGTATCTACTTTCACCTTGGAGCTTGCCTTCTTCAGGCAGTGTAATCTGCAAGTCTTCGGGACGAATCACGACTTCGACCGATTCGTTTGGTCTCATCCCTCCATCGACTGACTCAAAACGTTTACCATTAAACTCTACTAAGTAGTCTTCAATCATGATCCCTGGAAGGATGTTGGACTCACCGATAAAGGTCGCAACAAAATGGTTAATGGGCTCATCGTAGATATCGACTGGCGTCCCTGACTGGACAATTTCTCCTTCGTTCATGACAAAGATCCAGTCACTCATCGCTAGCGCTTCTTCCTGGTCGTGGGTTACAAAAACAAAGGTAATACCCAAGCGTTGTTGCAATTCACGGAGCTCATACTGCATGTCAGTCCGTAACTTCAAGTCAGGGCAGACAAGGGCTCATCCAAGAGGACTACTCGCGGTTCATTGATAATAGCCCGTGCAATGGCTACCCGCTGGCGTTGACCACCAGAAAGTTTCTGGATGGACCGTTTCTCAAAGCCTCCCAATTGCACCATCTTGAGGACTTCTGTTACTCGTCTCTCGATTTCAGACTTGTCAACTTTCTTCAAACGGAGAGGGAAAGCAACATTCTCAAACACATTCATATGTGGGAAAAGGGCGTAGGATTGGAAGACGGTATGGACGTCCCGTTTGTTGGTTGGTACATCATTGATCCGAACTCCATCCAAGAGGACATCCCCTGTCGAAGCATCTAGCAAACCGGCAATGATGTTCAAAATCGTCGATTTACCAGAACCTGAAGCACCGAGGAGGGTATAGAATTTCCCTTCTTCCAACTCAAAGTTGATGTCTTTGAGAACCACTGTATCACTGTCTTCAAATACTTTTGAGACATTTCTAAACTCAATAATTGGTTTTTTCAATTCACATAAATTCCTTCTTTTTCATGCGTTTCCTTCTGAGACCAACCAACTAGTCTCATAGGCTGACGAGCGAACCCGTCAGACCACCAACACCTCTCGGGGACTTATAAGACTGCCCCACCTATTTTCGGTATCGATAGGCACTCACCCCCCTTCTAAAGTAGGAAGGGTCTACCCTAGAGTAGCCCCTATTCCATCTCGAACCGTTAATCTTTCCCAATAATACGGACTTCGCGCTCCAAGGTCACCCCAGCTGATTTTTCAACTGTCGCAATGACATGGGCAATCAAGTCTTCATAATCTTTGGCAGTACCATGATCGACATTGATCATAAAGCCGGCATGCTTTTCAGAAACCTCCACACCACCAATTCGATGCCCTTTCAATCCTGCTTCACTGATCAATTGACCCGCAAAGTGCCCGACTGGTCGTTTAAAGACCGAACCACAAGACGGATACTCAAGTGGTTGCTTAAGCTCACGCAAATGAGTCAGGCGAGCCATTTCTTGATCGATCTGATCATAATTGCCAGGTGCTAAGGCAAACTTAGCCGAAATCACCACGTCACCCGTCTCTTGGATCTTGGAATGGCGATAGCCAAAAGCTAATTCTTCTACTGTTAAAGTTTTAATTTCTCCTTCTGGCGTCAAGACCTTACACGATTGGAGAATATGGGCAATCTCACCACCATAGGCGCCAGCATTCATATAGACTGCTCCACCGATGCTACCTGGAATCCCACAAGCAAATTCAAAGCCTGTTAAGCTATGGTATCGGGCTACATGAGTCACATCGATGAGCTTAGCTCCTGCCTCTGCTTCAATCACATAGCCATTGACACGGATGTCATGGAAATGATCAAACATGATCACAAAGCCTTCAATCCCACCGTCACGGACGATAATATTGGAAGAATTCCCCAAGACCATCCAAGGAATTTCCTGAGCATTAGCAAAGGTGACAATTCGTTTTAATTCATATTGATTGCGAGGGAAGGCTAAATAATCTGCCGCTCCTCCAACCTTGGTATAGGTATATTGTTTAAGTGGCTCATTGAACAAAATTTCAATACCAGCCAACTCCTCTTTGATTTGCTTTAGGATTTCCATCTCACAACTCTCTTCTATACGTTATCTTATCCATTATAACAAAAACCAGCTCACTTTTCGACTCAGAAGTAAAAAAACAGAAGCAGTCAAAGGACCGATTCTGTTTTAATTTTTTTAAACAATTGTTAATTTATTAGCCAATCTTACGTGCAATGCCACGTGATTTTTGAGTAGACAAGGCTGAGCTAATCGCTCCCCATGCTCCAATACCCGTAAATACAGCCAGCAAGAGGAAGTTAATGAAATATTCTTGTGGAGCATCCCCATTTAAGACTGTCGCGTTAACCGCATCAAAAGAATCAGCGAAGCTCAATTCATATTCACTCATAAGATGTAGAGTATAGTCAAATTGGTGAACTAATACAATGGTCAACAACATCAGAACTGTTGAGATCACAGCACCTTTTTTGCTAAATTTCTTTCCTAAGATCTCATAACCTTTGACAACGCAGACACCCAGAACCAGGCCAGCGATATAGGATACATAGCCCATACGAGCGATAAATAGTGCTACTGCCCCTCCAATAATGGCCCCAATAAAAGCTCCTACTGTTCCAATAAGAACATTTTCTTTCTGACTATTATACGAATCGGTTTCGATCTTTAGTTGAGTACTTAACTCTTTAAAGCATTCTTCGTTCATCAAGAAGAGGGAGTCATCGATTTGGTAGAGACCAACCGGTCCTTTTTCACCAGAGTAGCCACAAACAGTGTAGAATCCATTGGTTTGTAGGAATTGCAATATTTCTGTTAAGGCTTGACGAATGTTTTCAATTGTTTTTGCTTTAGTCATTCCAGCTTTAGCAGTGAAAGTTGTGACATATTGGTTGAGGCTAATGCTCTTCAAAACAGAAGAGTCTTTCACCATTTGATGCAATTGAGCAGCTGCTTCTTCTGCATCATCTCGCGACACAGAAAGCGCAATGGTAAAAACATTTTTTGTGTCTGTTTCTCTCAGTAAGAAGAAATAGCCAGAGTTTTCCCCATAAATAGATGATGTTTCGGGATCATACTGGAATCCAAGTTCCGTAGCAAGTTGATGACGTTCAAAGTCTTTCATTAGAATTACAATCTCCTTTACAATTCTATCTATCTTTCGAATAATTGTTTATTATCCTAAAATAATTTGATAGACAAATGATTTATAGAACTATTTTATCATAGATAAATAAAATTAGATAGACTAATTTAGCCTATCTAATCATTTTTTTCATTAAATCAAGATTCGCTCTTCTCTACCTTCACACCAGTTGTGTCGATCTTTAGTGAGAAAACCTGACCATTTAAGCCCTTAGATTCCAAGTCTTTGGCAAAGGATTTTGCATGTTCAACAGGGAGCAAAGTCATAATAGTTGGACCTGCACCAGAAAGGTAAGTGGCATAAGCATCGTGTTGATGTGCAACTTCTTTCACCTGAGGGAACTCTGCAACCAACTGTTGGCGGTAGCGTTCATGGAAGCGATCTGCTTCGATAGCTTTCCTGCGACTCTTAAGTCTCCCTTAGCAAGGGCGGCAATAGCCACGTTTGCGATCGAACTAGCTGCAACAGCCTCCTTGTAAGTCCACTCACTTGGAAGGACGTTTCGACTATCGCTGGTCTTGAGTTCGTAATTGGGAACAAAGGCTACCAAAGCACATTCAGGAAAGGGAAGGACCAAATGATTGGTCTGCTGATCCACATAGCTTGCTACGACCAGATTTCCAAAAATGGCTGGCGCTACGTTATCCGGATGACCTTCGATTTTTGTCGCAATTTCTAGTTTATCTTCATCACTTAGGGATAGCTTACCAAGTTGATTGGCCAACTCAATCCCTGCTACGATAACAGAGCTAGAGGATCCCAAACCACGCGCCAAAGGCACTTCACTGGTCATTTTGAGACGATGAGGAGCCATATCTGGCGCAACTTGGAGAGCAGTTTGAAGCAAGAGATTCTCTTCATTGCTTGGAATCTCCTCTCCCAAGTCATGTTCAATCCACCAGTTTTCTCGGGCTTCTAACACATCAATGGTCAAATACTTAGAAACAGCAATCCCTACAGAATCAAATCCTGGACCGACATTGGCACTGGTCGCTGGTACTGTAATTCTCATCTTATTCTCCCAATACTTTAAAGGTATTCAAGAGTTCGAAATTCGGCTCTGAATCCAGTTTTTCAACCAAGTTCTTGAATTGTGTCTGGTTAACTTGGTGAGTAATGATCACGACGCTTGCATAGTTGCCATCTGAGTCTTCTTGGAGGATTTGCTTGAAGGAAGCTCCTTCTGCATTAAAGATCTCCGCGAGACGCAAGATTTGACCAGTCGCATCCGGTGCCTTGATTGAGAAATAGTAGTTATTTTTCACATCTTCTGGTTTAGCCAATTGAAGAGGGCGGCTGTATTCATTGAAGGCTTTACCGATCGTTCCTTCTTTAGACGACGGACAATGCGCACAATATCAGCTACGACACTTGTCGCAGTTGGTTTTTGACCAGCACCTGGTCCGTAGTACATAGACTCACCAATCCCGATCGATTCCACATAGACCGCATTCATAACGTCGTTCACGCCAGCAAGTGGATGTTGTTTTGGAAGGAAGGTTGGCGTCACTTCTGCTGCAATCCCTGACTCTGTTTCAATAATGGATCCGACCAGCTTGATGACATAGCCAAGACTTTGAGCGACCGAGACATCTTGTGGAGTGATCTGGCTGATTCCTTTATGACCCACTTGATCAAATTGGATGTCCATCCCAAAGGCGAATTGGCTCAAGATCACCATCTTGTAGGCAGCATCGATCCCTTCGACGTCATTGGTTGGATCACTTTCAGCGTATCCTAGGCGTTGCGCTTCTGCTAAAGCATCCTCATAAGTCCAGCCTTCTTCAACCATTTTTGTCATCATGAAGTTGGATGTTCCATTGACTACGCCAAGCACTTTGGTCACCTTGTCTGAGGCCAAAGAATTCACCAAGGTGCGAAGGATTGGGAATTCCACCAGCCACAGCAGCTTCATAATAGAGGGCTACTTGGTGTTTCTGAGCAATCTCTAGCAATTCACTTCCATGAACGGCAAGAAGGTCTTTGTTAGCAGAAACCACATGCTTACCAGCTTCAAGAGCACGGGTGATAAAGGTTTTCGCTGGCTCGATACGGCCCATCAACTCGACCACGATGGCAATGTCATTGTCTTCAATGATCTCATCAACATTGGTCACAAAGTTATAGTCATGACCAGCAGCTTGCAAGCTTTCCTTTTCCGCATCATCGCGAACCAAGACCTTGGCAATCTCAATCTCATCTTGAGCAGCTTGGCTGATCTTCTCATGGTTTTCTTTTAATAAAAATGGTACGCCACTGGCAACAGTACCAAATCCTAGTAAGGCAATTTTAACAGACATGTTGGTCTCCTTAAAAATCTAATATAGTCTATTATATCAAAAACAAACCCCTTCTGACTAGTTCTATGGCCTTCTTCCTCTACAAGAACTCCACTTTCTCAGATTTAAATCTTCTCACTAAACCTACTAGCAAGCCATTCCTTCAAAAACCGACGAGGTTCCCCAAAATTTTACTCCATTTGTAACTTTGTCTTGAAGAGATTTCCTGCCCCTATGATATAATGATAATGAATTAGAAAGGGGTCTCTATGAATCACCGAAAAAGACGTGTACCAAAGAAAATACGCTTACTACTTATTTTAAATGCTTTTCTGCTATCTTGCATCTTCATTTTAGGCTTTCTACTATTGAAACAGGGTCCTAGCACTCCCGTTGCTGACAAGCAAGAAACAAATACAAGTCAGACTATGAGGCAGGAAGAAACAAATACAAGCCAGTCTACGAAGCAGCAAGGCTCTACTACTAAATGGGTAAAACAAGATCAACCTGTAAAAATCCCTATTCTCATGTACCACGCTGTTCACACGATGGCTCCCTCTGAAGAAGCCAATGCCAATCTCATCGTGGCACCAGAAACCTTTGAAAGTCATCTCAAAGCTCTTAAAGAAGCCGGCTACTATACCTTGACGCCTGAAGAAGCTTATCGGGCACTTACTAAAAATGAACTACCTGAAGGGAGAAAAGTCGTTTGGTTGACCTTTGATGATGGAATTGCTGACTTTTATACCATTGTCTATCCTCTCCTACAAAAATACCAAATGACCGCAACCAACAATATCATTACTTCTTTTTCTGACGAAGAAAGACCCAGTGTTTTAACCTTCGATCAGATCAAAGAAATGAAAGCGCAAGGTATAACATTTGAGAGTCATACGGTATCTCACCCAGACTTAGCCCAATCAGATAGCTCTCGTCAGGAATCTGAACTATCAAATTCCAAACAAGTACTAGACAAGAAACTCAACCAAACCACTACTACCATTGTCTACCCAGCCGGTCGCTACTCTGACGTCACCATGGAACTAGCAAAAAACAATGGCTACAAAATGGGCTTAACGACCAATAATGGACTAGCTAGTCTAGACGATGGTCTCTACTCACTAAAACGGCTGCGGATTTTACCGACTACGACAGCTGAAAACCTACTTGCAGAAATGCAAACCAATCCATAAGCACAAAAAAGCACGAGTCCGAATGACTCGTGCTTTCTTTCTCCATAAGGGAGGCTTTTATTTCGATTTGATGTAGTTCACACCATCTGCTTTCGGTGCAACCGACTTACCAAAGAAGGCTGCTAAGACGATGATGGTCAATACATACGGAGCAATACGGAGGTAAACTCCTGGAATATGGGCAAGGAAAGGAATCTGCGTAGACACAACCGCCAAGGCTTGTGAAAGTCCAAAAAATAGACTGGATAGCATGGCACCGATTGGGCTCCATTTACCAAAGATCATGGCCGCTAGGGCGATAAAACCTGGTCCCACAATGGTAGTGGCAGAGAAATTGACAGAAGCAGATTGTGCATACAAGGCACCCCCAACTCCTCCTAAGAATCCAGAGATGAGCACACCATAGTAACGCATGAGGTAAACATTGATACCGAGAGTATCCGCAGCTTGTGGGTGTTCACCAACTGAGCGAAGGCGAAGACCAAATTTCGTTTAAACATGATAAACCATGCTACAAATGAAAATGCAATCGCTACATATCCCATTAAGCTAGTATTCTTAAAGAAGATATCGCCAATAACAGGAATATCAGACAAGAAAGGAAAATCAAATTTACCAAATGATAAATCGATATTGTTGGTTTGACCTTTTCCGTAGATGGCTTTTACCAAGAAGACGGCTAAGGCAGGAGCCAACAAATTCAATACCGTACCACTCACCACATGGTCAGCACGGAAGTTAATAGTCGCTACCGCATGGATGGCAGAGAAAATAAGACCAACCAAACCTCCTGCAAGGAGAGAAAGCCAGATTGTCATGCCTCCAAGAGAGCCAGCAAAAGTCAAGTTAAACACGACTCCTGTGAAAGCTCCCATAACCATGATCCCTTCTAAACCGACATTAACGACACCAGCATGTTCGGAGTAGGCACCTCCGATACTAGTGAAAATGAGGGGAGCAGCATAGACCAGCATATTAGATACAAGAATCGTTAGTATAGCAACAATATTCATCCTTACTCTACTCCTTTCATTTGTTTTTTAGGCTTGATGTATTTTTCGATAATATAGTGAGCACTTACAAAGAAGATGATCGAAGCTGTCACAATATTGACAAGTTCTGGTGGAATAGTCGCCGTGGTCATACCTGGAGCACCAGTTTGCAAGGTTCCAAGCAAGAATGCTGCAAAGATAATCCCAACAGGAGAATTGCTAGCAAGTAGAGCAACAGCCATCCCATTAAATCCAACAGTCAAAGAACCAGCTTGAACATAAACGTTCTGGAAGGTACCAATTCCTTCTACTGCTCCACCAATCCCACAGAGGGCACCTGAAATCACCATGGAAAGGATGATGGTCCGTTTAGCTGACATCCCTGCATAGTCTGAAGCATTGGGGTTAAGACCAACAGAACGAATTTCAAAGCCAAGTGTTGTTTTCTTGATAATGAACCAAATCACTGCAACAGCAATCAAGGCAATGAAGATCCCGATATTCATCCGTGACTTAGTCAATTCTGTCAAGAACCCTAGGCGGTAACTTGCATTTGCTCCTACTGTGATACTAGATTCAGAATCGACCATAAACTTTTTAGGGAAGTTCCGGATGATTTCATTTCCAGCAAACAGGACGATGTAGTTCATCATAATAGTAACGATCACTTCACTCGTTCCCAAAAATGCTCGTAGGAGTCCTGGAATCAATCCAATGAGACCACCGGCAATTGCAGCCACAAGGACGGTCAAAGGAATCATCAGAACGCGAGGAATATCTGGGAAGGATAGAGCGAACCATACAGCAGCGATCCAACCAGCTAAGGCTTGTCCTGGTAAGCCGACATTGAAAAATCCAGCTCGACTTGCTACCGCAAATCCGAGAGCTATCAAAATCAGAGGCCCCATAGTACGGAAAATTTCACCCACATTTTTAATGGAACCAAAAGCTGTCTTGAAGAGTTCTTCATAACCCCAAAGAGCATCATAACCAAAGATCCACATGATAATGGCTCCGAGGATGATTCCTAGGATTACAGAAATAAAAGGAATAGCAATTTGTCTTGTATTTTTATTCATTTGAAGCCTCCTTGATTTCTCCACCAGCCATTAGAATACCAAGCTCTTGTTTGTTGGTCTCAGATGGCTTCACAATACCTTGGATTTCCATCATGAATAACAGCAATCCGGTCTGATAGATTTAGAATTTCATCTAATTCAAAGCTGACAACGAGGACGGCTTTCCCTTTATCACGTTCACCAATCAAACGCTTATGGATGTACTCAATCGCACCAACGTCCAATCCACGTGTCGGTTGGCTAACGATCAACAAATCTGGATTCCGATCAACTTCACGAGCAATAATGGCCTTTTGTTGATTTCCTCCTGATAGAGCACTTGCTGGAACAATCTCGTTGGCTGCACGAACATCAAATTCTTCCATCAACTTGCGAGCATAGGAATTAATTTGATTGTAATTCAACACACCATTCTTGCTAAGTGGTTCTTTGTAGTAAGTTTGAAGTGCGATGTTTTCAGAAAGCATCATTTCGAGCACAAGACCATCGCGATGACGATCTTCAGGCACGTGGCTGACATTCATTTCAGTAATCTTACGTGGGGAAAGGCCAACAACTTCTTGTCCCTTAATTTTGATACTGCCTGATTTGACTTTGCGAAGTCCGGTAATAGCCTGAATCAATTCACTCTGACCATTTCCGTCAATCCCTGCAATTCCGACAATTTCGCCTGCACGAACATCAAGAGATAGTTCTTTGACTGCAGGGACACCGCGGTTTTCATTCACGACCAAGTCAGAAATTTGCAGAACCACTTCTTTAGGTTGCGCTTCTTCCTTTTCTGTTACGAAAGAAACTGAGCGTCCAACCATCATTTCTGCCAAATCTTTATTGGTAGCACCTTCGATGCTAACCGTTTGAATGGATTTCCCACGACGAATAACTGTGACACGGTCTGCGACGGCACGAATTTCGTCCAGTTTGTGAGTGATGAGGATAATGGATTTGCCTTCTTTGACGAGGGTTTTCATAATATCCATTAACTCCAAAATTTCAGCAGGAGTTAGCACTGCTGTAGGCTCGTCGAAAATCAGAATATCAGCTCCGCGATAGAGTGTCTTCAAGATTTCTACACGTTGTTGAGCCCCAACAGAAATATCTTCAACTTTTGCTGTAGGATCCACAGCCAAGCCGTAGCGTTCAGATAACTCTAGAATATCTGCATTAGCTTTTTTCAAATCTAATACACCCTTGTTCGTTACTTCGCTACCAAGAATGATATTTTCTGCAACAGTGAAAGCTTCTACCAACATGAAGTGCTGGTGAACCATCCCGATCCCTAGAGAAGCAGCCTTTGAAGGAGAATCTAGTTTTTCAGATTTCCCATTGACCACAATTTCTCCGCTCGTTGGCTCCAAAAGACCAGCCAACATATTCATCAGGGTTGATTTCCCAGCTCCATTTTCACCAAGAAGTGCATGAATTTCCCCTTTACGCAATTCGAGGTTGATTTTGTCGTTTGCGACAAATTCACCAAAGATTTTGGTAATTTCACGCATCTCAATGACGTTTTCGTGTGCCATTCGAATATTCCTTTCTAGAAAACTATATTTTATTTCAGTAGGACCTGCTAAACAAGTTAGTAAGTTCTATTGAGACAAAATGTCCCAACACCTCATAAAAAGCGACCCAAGAAGGATGGATCGCTTCCGGAAGGTTTTATTTCTCAGGTGCTTTTACACTACCATCAATAATTTGTTTTTTAGCATCTTCTACTGCTTTTTTAGCATCTTCAGAAAGATTAGAAGTTGTCAAATCAACACCACCATCTTTCAAACCAAATGTGATCACTTTTCCACCTGGGAATTTACCGTCAGCAGTTTGAGTTGCGATTTCTTGAACAGTTTTACCAACTTGTTTCAAAGTAGAAGCCAAAACGAAGTTAGATTCTTTACCATCTTTTGAAGTGTATTTACCTTCATCAACTTGGTCACGGTCTACACCAATAACCCAAACTTTTTCGCCTTCGTTTTTCTTCTCGTTCAAGTCTTTTGCTTCCTTGAAGACACCAGCTCCTGTACCACCAGCAGCTTGGTAAATAACGTCAGCTCCTGCAGCGTATTGTGTTGCTGCAATTGTTCTACCTTTTTCAGGGTTGTTGAAGTCTTCAGCATATTGTACATCAACTGAAATGTCTTTGTTTACAGACTTCACGCCTGCTTCAAATCCTTTTTCAAAACGAGTGATAACTTCACCACGTGCTCCACCGATGAAACCAACTTTGTTTGTCTTCGTAGTTTTGGCTGCAGCAACCCCTGCAAGATAAGCAGCTTCATTATCTGCAAAAACAGCAGATGCTACGTTCTTCTTATCACCGACAACAGAGTCAATGATAACATAGTTGATATCAGCATTTTCATCTGCAGCAGCAGTAACAGCTGGAGCAAGTTTGTAACCAACACCGTACACTAATTTGTAGCCGTTTGTAGCAGCTTGGCTGAAGTTATTCGCAAAATCTGCTTCACTTGTAGATTGGAAGTAAGTAAATCCGTTATCTTTAGAAAGACCATTTTCTTTACCCCAAGCTTGTAGACCTTCCCATGCAGATTGGTTAAATGATTTGTCATCAACACCACCTGTGTCAGTAACGATAGCAGCTTTTAAATCAGTTTTTGCATCTGAAGAATCTTTGCGAGACGCACGATTTCCACATGCAGCAAGTCCGATTGCAGCGACAGTTACTAGACCTAGGCCTAACCATTGTTTCTTGTTCATTTCTGAACCTCCTAAATAAGATATGCAACTATGTTGCGGATTAATAAAAGGGTCAATAGACCGCCTTTACAGAAGTTACTAGGTAAGATCTGTAAAGGAATATGGAAGCAATTCCTTGACCGTCATCACGACCGTCGATTTATCTTTGGCTACCAGAGTAACCGGTAGGTCTGGCTCGAAAAATTCAGCCATCACCTGGCGACAAGCACCACAGGGTGAAACTGGTTTTTCGGTTTGACCATAAATAATTAATTCCTTAAATGAACGCTCGCCTTCTGAAACAGCCTTGAAGATAGCTGTTCGCTCACCACAATTGGTCAAGCCGAAGCTCGCATTTTCAACATTGACTCCTGTATAAATCTTCCCCTCATCTGTCACAAGAACAGCTCCAATTGGAAAATGAGAATAAGGTACATAAGCATTCTCACTTGTTTTTACAGCTAGGTCAATCAACTCAGTAGTCGCCATGGGCTACTTCTCCCTTCATGATGGCTACTCCAGAGGAAGTACCGATTCGGTTAGCACCCGCTTGGATCATGGCTTGAGCATCCTCATAGCTACGAGTACCACCAGATGCTTTCACTCCCATATCCGGTCCAACAACCTGGCGCATGAGAGCTACATCCTCAACAGTTGCTCCACCAGTAGAGAAGCCAGTCGAAGTTTTCACAAAGTCTGCTCCTGCCAATTTGGCAATCTGACAAGCCACTACTTTTTCAGTTTCAGTTAATAAGCAAGTTTCGATAATCACTTTTACCAAGCGATCGCCACTAGCATCCACAACGGCCTGAATATCTTCTTCTACTAATGTTAGATTTTTTTGATTTCAAGGCACCGATATTGATGACCATATCGATCTCATCAGCTCCATTTTTGGATGGCATTTTTGAGTTTCAAATGCTTTAACAGCTGGTGTGTTCGCGCCAAGAGGAAAACCAATCACCGTACACACTTTTTACATCTGAATCCCGAAGTCCTTCTGCAGCGAAGTTAACCCAGGTCGGTTGGACACAAACACTCGCAAAATCATATTCTTTTCGCTTCTTCGATCAAAAGCCTCGATTTGTTCTTGTTGTGCATCAGGTTTTAATAATGTGTGGTCAATATATTTGTTTAATTTCATTAATAAATCTCCCCCAAACGAATTACGAAACGATTTCAATAATCTCTGAAACGCTTACAACCTCGTCTAGTATTTTTAACATTTTTTTGGAATTCTGCAATGTTTTTTTGACAAATTTCTAAATTTGTATAAATAGTTGCAACAAGCTCCCCTTTTTGAACAGGATCACCGACTTTCTTAGCAAAAACAATTCCTGTTTCATAGTCTAAATCATCTGATTTTACTGCTCTGCCAGCCCCCAGACGCATAGCGAAGAGTCCGTGTTCCATGGCAGGCAAGGCTGCAATATAGCCATCCTCTTCTGCATAGACAGGCACCTGTTCTTTTACCTGAACTGGACGGTAGAGATCTTCTAAATCGCCACCTTGAGCAAGGACCATTTCTTCAAATTTCTTCAGAGCTTTGCCAGCTGTCAAATGTTGCTTGACTTCTTCCAAGCTAGCCGTCACTCCGCCAAGCTCCAACATAATTTGAGCCAATTCACAAATGAAGTGGGTGACATCTTCTCTACCTTTGCCTTGAAGAATATCTAAGGCTTCAAGAATTTCGAGACGGTTTCCGATGCTGGTTCCCAAAGGTTGGCTCATATCCGTCAAGACAGCAATGGTCTTGCGCCCGACAGCATTTCCAAGGTCCACCATAGTGCGGGCCAATTCACGCGCCTCTTCGATGGTCTTCATAAAGGCCCCTTCTCCAACGGTGACATCGAGAAGGATAGCATCTGCTCCAGCCGCAATCTTCTTACTCATAACGGAACTGGCAATCAGGGAATCGTGTCAACTGTTGCCGTCACATCTCGAAGTGCATAGAGAAGCTTATCCGCCATGACCAATTGATCAGATTGGCCGATAACAGAAAGACCAATGTCTTGTACTTGTTTAATGAACTCTTCTTGGGTCCGCTCAATTTGGAATCCCTTAATCGATTCCAATTTATCAATGGTCCCCCCCTGTATGTCCAAGACCACGACCACTCATCTTGGCTACTGGAACTCCAAAGCTGGCTACTAGAGGGGCCAGTACAATCGTTACTTTGTCCCCTACACCACCTGTTGAGTGTTTGTCCACCTTGATGCCTTTAATAGCAGAGAGGTCGAATTGCTCCCCTGTTTCCACCATCTTCATGGTCAAATCTGATATTTCTCGAGTCGTCATTCCCTTGAAATAAACTGCCATGGCAAGGCAGCCATTTGATAGTCTGGTACTGTTCCCGCTACATAGCCCTCAATCAGCCAGTGAATTTCTTCTTTACTCAACTCAATGCCATCACGTTTTTTCTGAATGATATCTACAGCTCTCATGTAACTTTCTCACTCCTTAAAATATAATAACCTTTGTCTTTTTTGAGGATTTCACAGTTTCCAAAGATTTCTTCCATTTTTGCTTTCGCACTGGGAGCACCTTGTTTTTTCTGAATGACAATGGTTAGGTCTCCACCAGGATTCAAATGGTCAAAGCTTCCAGAAAGTACTTCATGAACTACCTTTTTCCCAGCCCGAATGGGAGGGTTACTGATAATATGATCAAAGCCCCCTTCAACCTCATCATAGACATTCGATTGGAAGATCTTAGCTTCGACTTGATTCAAAGCCGCATTTTTCTGAGCCAAATCAAGGGCACGTGTATTGACGTCTACCATAGTCGCATGGATCCCTTGGGCCTTAATCAAAGAGAGACCAAGTGGACCATACCCGCAACCAACATCCAAAACCGTCTCTCCTTGCTGGAAGGACAAACAGGATAAAAGGACCTGGCTCCCAAAATCGATCATTTTCTTACTAAAAACACCGGCATCCGTCAGAAATTTCATCCGCTCCCCTAGAAGAACCACCTGTAACTCGTGAATATCATGTTGAGCATCTGGATGTTCATCATAGTACATTTTACTCATATTAGCATTATAGCATAATTTAACCTATTTTTAAATCGTTTACAGAAGATCTCAAAACTGGTATACTAAAGGTCACTATGGAGGAAAGGCTTGCAATGGATAAAGAATTTCTACACTTCGAAAAAATCAATCGACAAACTTGGCAAAATCTCCACCGGAAATCAACCCCTCCTCTGTCTGAAGAGGAATTGAATTCAATCAAGAGTTTTAATGACCTCATTAGCTTACAAGATGTAACCGATATTTATTTACCCCTGACACACTTAATTCAAATCTACAAAAAAGCGAAAGAAGACTTAGCTTTCTCTAAAGGCATCTTTCTCCAACAGGAAAGCAAAAAACAGCCTTTTATGATTGGAATTTCAGGGTCTGTTGCTGTTGGCAAATCAACGACTAGTCGTCTCCTTCAAATCCTTCTTTCTCGGACTTTTTCTGGTTCTACTGTTGAATTGGTCACCACCGATGGCTTCTTGTATCCCAACGCCACCTTGATTGAACAAAACATCCTCAATCGCAAGGGCTTCCCTGAAAGTTATGATATGGAGCTCCTTTTGGATTTCCTCAACCAACTTAAAAATGGTCAAAGCTATCAGATCCCTGTCTATTCACACGAGATCTATGATATCGTCCCTGACCAAAAGCAAACCATCCAAGCTGCGGACTTTATTATCGTTGAAGGGATCAATGTCTTTCAGAATCCTCAAAATGATCGGCTCTATATGACAGACTTCTTTGACTTTTCCATCTATGTGGATGCTGAGGTTGCCAATATTGAGTCCTGGTATATCGATCGCTTTAAAAAGTTGTTAGACCGTGCGAAAGATGACCCAAGCAACTACTACCACCGCTTTACCAAGCAACCTGAAGAAGAAGTCCTCGCCTTCGCTCATCAGGTATGGGAGTCGATCAATCTCCTAAATCTAAAAGACTATATCGAACCCACCCGGAACCGAGCCGAACTGATCCTGCACAAATCTGCCAACCATGAGATCGACGAAATCTATCTCAAGAGATAAGAGTTTTAAGACAAAATGATCTTTTAAAAATAGCGATTCGAAGAAAAATTAGTTTGGGCTTGTCAAAAGAAAAGTTTTCAGATATAATAAGAGAGTTAGATTATCATTGGAGGTGAAAAAATTGGCAAACATTAAATCAGCTATCAAACGCGCTGAATTGAACGTTAAACAAAACGAAAAAAACTCAGCTCAAAAATCAGCTATGCGTACTGCAATCAAAGCTTTTGAAGCAAACCCATCTGAAGAACTTTACCGCGCTGCTAGCTCAGCTATCGATAAAGCAGAAACTAAAGGTTTGATCCACAAAAACAAAGCTAGCCGTGATAAAGCACGTCTTGCAGCGAAACTTGGTTAATCAAGCATTGCATACAAAATGAGCTCCTCGGAGCTTTTTTTGTTGCTTCCAAATAAGGAGAAGAGATGAAAATTACGATTATCGGCTATTCAGGCTCTGGCAAGTCAACGTTGGCTGAAAACTTGGCCCGCTACTACTCCATTCCCAAACTCCACATGGATACCCTTCAATTTCAACCGGGTTGGATAGACAGTGACCGGGATTGGATGGAGGAAGAAATGAAACAGTTTCTCAGTAATCATAGAGATTGGGTCATTGATGGCAATTACTCTTGGTGCTACTATGAGGAGAGAATGGAGCAAGCCGACCAGATTATCTTCCTGAATTTCTCCCGTTGGAACTGCCTTTATAGAGGATGGAGACGATACCGTCGCTATAAAGGCAGAGTCCGTGAGAGTATGGCAGCAGGCTGCCCAGAACGCTTTGACTGGGAATTCATCCGTTGGATTCTCTGGGACGGTCGAACTAAGAATGCCAAAGAAAGGTATCAAAATATCCGTTCCACCTATCCCGATAAATTCATCACTTTCAAAAATCAAAAGGAACTAGACAGTTTCCTCAATAACATCAAAAATGATCTACTGGAATCGAAGTAAATATTCGATCTAGTAGATCATTTTTCTTATTTTCTTTTCTTTTGAGGAAACAAGGGAAGTCCTAAAGAAGCCATCTTCTCCGCTGGCACCTTCATGCCATCCTTAATCCATTTGGCTAGGACAGAGACAATGGCTGAACTGAGGAAGGAATTCAAATAACTAGCCGGTCCTTGTGAGGATTTTTGACTTTTACTTCTCTTTTCCAGAAACTCATAAACAGCCTTGGTAAGCAGTTTCTCAAAATTATAATCGACGGCCAAGCTGATAATGCGAGCTTCCTTCTTGGCCTCTTTAAAGAGATAAACCCAAATCTGGTACAAATCGGTCTTAAAATTATACCCTTCTAAAGACTTGGTAATTTTCGAAACAGTTGATTGGAAGATGGATTCCAGCAATTCTTCTTTCGACTCATAATTTCGGTAAAAGGCTGCGCGAGAAACTCCTGCTCTCTCCACCAATTCTGAAATGGTAATCTTTTTCAAGTCCTTTTTATCCAACAATTGAAGCAAAGAAATCTCCAAGGATTCCCGTGTGATGGCATTGCTTTCTTGATTGGAGCGCTGTAGGTTCGCTAAGGATTTTTCTGATATCTTTCTTTCTGCCATAACACTCACTTTCTATCTGTATCATCCGAATGTATCTGCTTTCAGAGAATGCAATTTCATGATATAATTGTAAAAAAAGACTAACTACTTGTCAATGTACAATTTTTTCATTTTGAGGTAATAAAAATGACATGGAAAATTATTGCAGATTCTGGCTGTGATTATCGTACTTACGAAAGTGCTGCACCAGATACTAGCTTTGTTTCAGTGCCCCTTACCATTCAGATTGGTGAGACCATTTATACAGACGACGCTAATCTGGATACAGATAAAATGATGGAAGATATGTATGCAACGTCTACTGCTTCCAAATCAGCTTGTCCTAGTCCTGATGACTATATGAAAGCCTTTGAGGGAGCTGATAATATCATCGTTGTTACCATCACTGGTACTTTGTCTGGTAGCCACAATAGTGCTCAAGTCGCTAAAAAACTTTATCAAGAAGATCATCCAGCAACCAATATCCATGTGATTGATAGCTTATCAGCTGGTGGTGAAGTGGATCTACTCGTCCGCAAACTTCATCAATTAATCGCTCAAGACCTTGATTTTGATCAAGTGGTCGAAGTCATCACCAAATACCAAGAAAAAACCAAGCTGATCTTTGTGCTTGCTAAGGTCGATAATTTGGTCAAAAATGGCCGACTCAATAAAATTATCGGAACTGTTGTCGGCCTCTTAAACATCCGTATGGTCGGTCAAGCCAGCGATACTGGAACCCTTGAGCTCCTCCATAAAGCCCGTGGCCAAAAGAAAGCTATTTCCACTACTTTTGAAGAAATGCTTAAAGCAGGCTACAAAGGTGGACATATCACCATCGCTCACCGTCGCAACGAGAAATTCGTAGAACAACTCTCTGCCTTGGTCCATGAAAAGTTCGCCAATGCGGATATCGAAGTTCTTCCGACCTCCGGCCTCTGCAGCTTCTACGCTGAAGAAGGTGGCCTCTTAATCGGCTATGAAATTTAACAACAAACTATAAAAGACTGGAACTCATTCCAGTCTTTTTAGAACGTAGATAAACTATTTTAAAGTAAAAATAAGTTAAGCGATTCTGCAGAAATAAAAATGAGTTCCAATTTTTTTAAATTGATTCAAAAAAATACCAAAAACTTTCCGCTGTAAGAAAAAGTGCCTGAAACAATAACGTTTCAGGCACTCGGAATTATTGAGACCTTAGGCTCAATAATTAGTCTTGGAACTTCGAAGAAGTTCGCTGACGTCCGTACTCACCTAAGGAAAGTTTTTAATATGACTTTGTCTTCAATCTGAAAGGCTAGAACTCATTCCAGTCTTTTTACAATACAGATTCCCGCCGGTCAGGACCAGAGGGAATCTTTTTATTCACCAATTTCTTGGTTAAATTTGTAGAAAGTACCTTTATAAATAAAGTAAGTCGCAAGAGCTCCTATACCCGCAATGAGAAGATAAATCACACTAGCAATCAGGGTGGTGAAAGCTATAGCGGATAGATAGAAAGTAAAGCCTATCAGGACGAGCATGACGATAATAAAGACGAAGATCAATAATCCTCTCAGGGCAGCATTTCCTCTATTACGATTCATTAAATCCGTTACAGTCGACCAATTAGTCGTTAAGAGCTTGTAGTCTCGTCGAAAAGCGATCACACTTAAACTCAAACTGGTCAAAAACCAAATCAAAAGCATGGCTAGAAGAGAGAGGGGATGGACCCCAAAGTAACTGGAGACCCCTACTAAAAGCACAATCGGCAAAGCAGACTGAACTGAAAAGAGAATCCAAAATTTCTTCAAACAATAGCGTTTAAAATCAATTGGAAGGGCACGAAGATAAGCGAAATTTTCCCGCTCCAAGGAGATCCCAATACTGGTCAAGCTTTCGACAGAGTTGAAAACTCCAATCATGAAAGCGATGAGGGATAAGGGAAGTAAATATTGGGGCGTGAGGTAGTTTTCAATTTGAAGGGAAGCTCGCGATGCTCCTAAAAACAAGCCAAATGTGAAAGATACGGAAAAATCGCCATCATAAAGATAACCTGCGTCAGCAAGGTACCATCACTCAAAAGCCGTTTATGATAGGAAACGGTAAAGCGATGGAAGGCTTTCTGATCTCCCACTTTCATCTGACTCACCCGCTCCTTAACCGCATGGCTAGAAGAAACCTCAAGGGCAGCATCATAAAAATGAGGCAAGACCTGACTTTTGACCAACCAAAGGAGAACTGCTAGAATCAGAACCCAAGCCAATATCCCAAGCAAAGCACCTGAATCCAAAGGATTCAAGATAAAGGTATGAAAGACCTCTATCGGAGGAAAAATACTTGGTTGGGTAACCAGATCACCAGCCACCGAATGCTCTGACTGGAGCATATTGATATAGAGATAAGCTCCAATGGAGATAAGACTACTCAAGCCAATGATGAGGTTAGACACCAAACTCGTGTGCTTCTTAAAGATAGCTGATTTGGTAATCAGGTGGGATAAGAACAAGGTGCCTAAAAAGAGGATGGAGAGGAGAATCATGGCGCAAAGAAGGCCTAGAAGAAGCCCTACCAGAATATTTCCCCCTGCTTGGATGGGCAGAATGATGAAATAACTGATCATTGGAAGCAGGGCCATCAAGAGCACTAAGATCACCGAGATGCTCTTTCCTGCAATCACTTCTGCATCCGAAAAAGCATAGGGACGATAAAATTGCAAATCCTTGCTCTCGTAAAGACATTGTAAAAACTCATCAAACCTTGAGATATGGCTAAGAGCGCAAAGAGCGTAATCATGTTGACAAAGGGACCAGGGCTAGAAACGAAATCATTGGTACTCGAGAGAATTCCAAAAAGGAAGAGATAAAGGAGACCGATAAAAATATAGGTCCGAATGGACTGAGCGGAAACATTGACCTTCCTAGTGGGATCCTTTTCCTGCTTCTTACGAAATTTCGCTAATTGGGCCGGCTGAGTAGCGTAGATGATGTTGACATCCACTAGGCGACGAACCATCTTAAGACGCATCTGGAGTCACCTCTTCTCTTCGACCAGCAAGTCCAAGATAGATGGACTCTAAGCTTTGTTCTGGGTGTTGCCCCTTCAATTCCTCGATGGTTCCATAAAAGATGAGATTTCCCTTCTTCAGGATGGCAATCTTATCACAGAGCTGCTCTGCCACTTCGAGGACATGGGTGGAGAAGATGACGGTATTGCCTTTATCAGCATGCTCCCGCATCATCTGCTTCAAGTCGTAAGAGGCTTGTGGATCCAAACCGGTCATTGGCTCATCTAGAACCCAGATGTCTGGATCAGATAGGAGAGCTCCGATAACAAAGACCTTCTGGCGCATCCCATGAGAGAAAGACTCAATGACTTCATAGCGATGATTTGTAAAGTCAAAAAGGTTGAGCAAGTGCTCCAAGCGCTGATCACATTCCTGCTGGCTCATATCATAGGACGTAGCAACCAACTCCCAAAATTCATTGGCTGTCAAACGCAGAAAGAGATCTGGTGAATCGGCTACGTAGCCAATTTTCTTCTTTATATCCAAGCGATTGCTATAGAGGTCCTTCCCATCTACTAGGATTCTACCAGTCGTTGGGGTGATAACACTGACCAGACTCTTAATGGTCGTTGATTTCCCAGCTCCATTATGGCCGATCAAGCCGACAATTTGCCCATCTTCAATGGTCAGATTCAAGTGGTTTAATGCCAAATGCCCATCGTAATCTTTTGTGACTCCTTGAAATTCAATCATAGATTCTCCTTCTCCTATTCCACTTCCCTGATGAAGGAAAATGGGTTACTCATTTTGCCTATATTTTATTCCTATTTTCCTCTTTTGTCAATGGAAAACTCAAGTATTAAAGCAATTCATCAAAGCGGTAAAGAAGGCCAAATAGATAACGAGGAATAGTATCTAGGAGGTCCTCCGTAAAGACTCGCTCCCCCTCTTTGATGGAGTTCTTTGCCCCAAGGCCCTAAATTGACCGCAGGCACTTGGATCTGTGCAATGCTTTCAAGATCCAACTCGTAAACTTGAGAAGGGGTAGCTAAGCTATCCAATACGACTTGGTAGCTTGCTAGATCTCTCTCCAAGGCACAATAACTAGTGTCGCAAATGCCCATGAAGTACTCTTCCACCTTCAGTGACAAGCCCCTGCTTTCTAAATAGTGGCGATAATCATCGACGAGGCTACTAATTTTTAGACTGGTATTCGGTAAAGACCGACAATTCATAGAAGGATAATAAGGTGGAGCAAAGCCAATAACCACCAGAGGATTTTTCTCACTCAAAAACTCTAAGAAACTTTGAATCTGCTGGATGGCAATGGTCTGATAACTGACTCCTGATAAGAAAGCTTGATAGGCTTTTTGCTCACACTGCTCTTGGAAACTTGAAAATCCTTCCTTCTCTTGGCAACGATCCAGCAATTCTTGATAGCTGATCACCCTTGGATGAGCTATCACATGTTCTTGCCCTGCTTGGTCCTGGAGAGACAAGTATTTGATATAAAATTCATCAACTGCTTCCTGGCTCAACTCTTTGATGCGTTGCAACAATTCTTGAGGGGTCTTTTTCAGATGCAGAACGCTGAAATAGCCGGCAGCATGGAGGACAGTTGATACATCATATTGATCTTTCAAATCCCTCAGATAAGACCAAGAAGGGGAGAGGAGACTGCTCTCCCAAGGCTTGGTCGGATAGATCTGGGTGAAGATCCAATTTTGATGCGACTGCTACGAGGAGAGACAGAGCATTGATTCCCTTTAGAGGCTCCTTCATATGAGACAAAACTCCTTGGGCTACGACGACTGGCATAAGCTTGCCAACCGTTCCGATGTGCAGGACCTTTTCCTTGTCACTCCCTGCTTCAAAGGGCTCCGAATCCACTGCTAACACATAGTCTAAGTCAAACTCATCTTTTAACTGACAGAGTAGACCCAAGGCTCCTCTCATCCCACGAGAATAAGACTCCTCATCTCCCACAGATAGATAAAGCAAATTAACCTGGCCCCCTTCTGGATCGGAGGCATAAGCTTCTAAGACACCCAGCTGGAGGGCTAAGGCCGCCTTCATGTCACAAGAACCTCGTCCTAATTGCCATTGGCCAGAATTTAGGTCCTCCTGGATTTCTGAACGTAAATCGATGCCCTTCAAGGCTTGAACCAGTGCATCAGAATCCAAAGCTATAGATGCTAAGGGACCGTAATCTTCTAGATCTACCGTATCGTGGTGGTGAAAAAGAATCACTGTCTTTTTCTTTCCCTTATCGACCAAAGCCCAGTTAACACTCCTTTGCAGATGATCCTGAGGAATCTGATAGCGACCAAACAGATGAGGATTCTCTTGAAAATAAGGAATGGAAGCAAGACGCTGCTCTAAATAATCCTCAATGGCGCGCTCACTTTCGGTATTGGTAAAGCTGGGAATTGCCATGGCTTCTTGAAATATAGTGAAAATTTGTTCTTGGAAATTCTCTGTGGATCTCAATGGAGACCTCCTTTTAATGATAATAGCTATCCCTCCTAGAAAGAGTTTATATTACCTCTATTCTGGGACTTTCAACCTGCTTTCAAACAGGATCACAACTAAACTTACAGCAGGGAAAACCCTATGGATTTCCTTCCTGTAAATCAAATGATGGAGTCACTACTTCGCCTATCAAAGCCTTCTAAGACAGATTATGCGTACTTGAAGCAAACTAATAAAATAGTTCCTCATTATGGTTTCAAATCCCCTTTTTTCCCCATGTGAGACCTATCTTTGTGCCTATTTATACTCCATGAAATAAAGACAGCGCTTTCGAGAGTGCAAACCTTTGCCCTATCCTGTCATTTTTGGTAAAATAAGGCATTATTCACGAAAGATGAGAACAAAATGGAAAAATCAAACCTTAATGCAATATTTTTGAATGGTACTTACCCTCGGATGGTCAACACTGGTCCCTGCTTAGCTGCAGATGCCCCTCACCTGGCAGACTTGGGCATTCGTAAAATCTGGATGCCACCTGCTTTTTAAAGCGACATCTGCCAATGATGTCGGCTACGGCGTCTATGACCTCTTTGACCTTGGAGAATTTGACCAAAAAGGGACTGTCCGCACCAAGTATGGATTCAAAGACGACTACTTGCAAGCCATCCATGCCTTAAAAAGAAGCTGGAATTCAGCCCATGGCCGATGTGGTGCTCAACCATAAGGCAGCAGCCGATGGCCTTGAAAAAAATTTGAAGTAGTCGAAGTGGACCCTAACGATCGGACCATCGTCTTGACTGAGCCTTTTTACTATCAAAGGATGGACCAAATTTACCTTTGATGGTCGAAATGGAGCCTACAATGACTTCCACTGGCACTGGTACCACTTCACCGGTACCGACTACGATGCTTCCCGCAATAAAAGTGGGATCTACCAGATCCAAGGGGACAACAAAGGCTGGGCTCAGGATGATCTGGTCGACAGCGAAAACGGAAACTACGATTACCTCATGTACGCTGATATCGACTTTAAACACCCAGAAGTGGTCGAAAACCTCAACCAATGGGCTGAATGGTTTATTGAAACAACTGGGGTGCAAGGCTTCCGACTAGATGCGGTCAAACACATTGACTCCTTCTTTATGAAGAACTTCATCCAGCAAATCACAGACAAATATGGAGACGATTTCTATGTATTTGGTGAGTTTTGGAACGGGGATGAACAAAGCAACAATGACTACCTAGCTAGCATTGACTATCAGTTCGACTTAGTCGACGTTGCCCTCCACCAAAATCTCTTTAGAGCTAGCCAAGAAGGGGAAAACTTTGATTTAACCACTATTTTCAATGGTACTCTCGCAAGCAATCATCCAGAAAGTGCTGTAACCTTTGTCGATAATCACGATACCCAGAGAGGACAAGCTTTAGAGTCCACTGTTGGTGAATGGTTCAAACCTGCCGCTTATGCCCTCATTCTCCTACGCGAAGCTGGACTTCCATGTGTCTTTTACGGAGACTATTACGGGATTTCAGGAGACTTTGCCCAGCAGGATTTCCAAGCCGAGCTTGATCAACTCCTTCGTATCCGCAAAGACTTATCCTACGGTGAACAAAGGGACTACTTTGACGATCCTAACTGCATTGGTTGGACTCGCTCTGGAACGGAAGAGTCTGCTCCTATCGCCTGCGTGATTTCAAATGCGGCTGCATCTACCAAACGCATGGAAATCGGCCAAGCATATGCAGGACAGACCTACTACGATGCCCTAGGAAATTACCAAGAATCCGTTCAAATCCAAGAAGACGGCTGGGCTGATTTCCCAGTCTCAGAACGCTCTGTCAGCGTATGGATTTTGGCAGACTAACTAGAAAATTTAATTGACTGAAGAGGCTGGGACAAAAGTTCTAGCCTTTCAATTGTCTTTGAATTGTCGAGCAAGACGCAGTGGTTGAGTGGGCTCTACTACGCTGATTTCATCAGCTTTTACAGCTCTACTCAACTGTGCGGAGGTGGGGCGACGAAATCGAATTCTAACGAATTACCGATTTCTGTCCCACTTTCTTATATTTTATAGCAAACCACAGGTTCATTCTAACACCTTAGGAAAGCACTGTCAATTCCTTATTTTATTCTGTTAACAAATTCATAAAAGAAAAAAACTCGCCCACTTCCATCATCGGAAATGAACGAGTTTGATTCGCTAAGAAGCCAAGAGCTCCTTTTATCTTAGCTTAATTCCGCAACAATCGCTTTGAGTTGTTCTTTGGTGTGAACACCAGCGACTTGTTTCACCACTTGGCCATCTTTCTTGAACAAGAGTGTTGGGATGGACATGATGCCGAAGTTACGAGCAGTGTTTGGATTTTCATCCACATCCATCTTAAAGATCTTCAAGTCATCTTCATGGATCTCTTCTGCCAACTGTTCCAAGATTGGTGCCTGCATCCGGCAAGGACCACACCAAGTTGCCCAAAGTCCACCAAGACCAAGCCTTGGCTAGTTTCTTGTTCAAATGTTGCATCTGTTAGTACATGTACCATAGTTCCTCCTTTGATCAGTGCTTTCCACTAATCTCTCATTGATAGTTCTATTCTACACCAAAATTCAAGTTTTTAGAAATATTTGCTACGTTCTCAGCCTTGGACATCTTCTTTCTTTTTCTTCCAGAAAAGAAGGCTAGACAAGAGGAGGGTACCTAACCCATAGAATCCTATCCATTCCTCTTCAGTGCCTGTTTGAGGAAGCTGATCTGCTTTTTCTTGCGCTGCAACAACTGCTTTACCCGTCTCATAGACAAATGTTTGTCCATAAGCAACAGATAGAGATTCTGGTTTTGCAGTTTCTTTCTCAGCCGTTTTGACGAGAGGACGAAGATTTGTACTAGCAGGAAGCTCTGATTTACCATATCTTTCAGGATCTGGAAGGACTGACAGATGGTATTCTTCGATGTAATGAACCGCTGGTTCTACCAATTTGGCTCCTTGAGTCTCTGGAAGGGCAGCATATGCTGTATCAGCTGCGTTAGGAAGATAAGTAGCTACTTGCGAACGCGTCCCTTCTACAATCGGAATGGTCGCACGGATCGAATCTGTCTTGAAGGTGACTTCGTATGGATTTTCCACTGTTAGATCTGATGGATCATAGGTATTGAAGACTAGGGCTAATTTGTGGCCCTTTTTAACCGTGTAGAGGTTTGGTTGGAGATGGACCGTATAGTCGTGGAATTCTCCAACTTTTGGCTCGATACTATTTCTTGAGCTGGCTGAATCATAGCCAGACTCAGGGTTGGCCAGGGTTGATCCATCCTTTGGCAATGACCTTGTATTTGGTCTTAATGGTCTCAAACTCTGCTACAGAGAGATTAGAAAGGTTACTTCCCATCCAGAAGCCATCTGCTTTTTTATCCGCCTTGACGCCACCATTGCCGACCACATCAAATTCCTCATCAGAGACGTCGACTAAGAGGGCATTGATCTGGAAGTTTTTGCCTTTCCCTTAGCCAGGGCTGCCTTGAAGTGCACAGGAATATGCCCTTTGATGGTAGTATCTTCTGTCACTTCTGACACAAAGGTCATGTTGGCTTTTTGAAGAAGCTTGACTCACAGTTTCGTTGCGTTTAGCAATCTCTATGCCAGCTCCTGCATAGTCGCTTGAAATCGTCTCTTCCAAGCGTTTCGACTGGGCATTGAGGAAAAGGCGTTGCGAAGTCTTCCAGTTATCATAAGTGGTCCACTTACTTGGGTCATAGTTGTTTTGAGCTAGAACCGCTGGCAAGTTTTCGACCTGATTGTCCACGCCATAGAGGTAATGGGTCAACCAGGTATTGAGCAGGTCATAGAAATCTTGGCCATTGGCCTGAATACCATATCCACGAGACATGGCTGCTGGATAGACGTGGTCTCCCTGGTGGAGATAGAGCTTGACATTTTGGCCTGCCTTCTTGAGGGCATCGTACATGAGTTCAAAATGCTTGGTTTTAACGTTGTCATCATTCAAGCCATGAACCAAGAGGGCACTGGTCTTGAATTTTTCAGGATGAAGGGTATAATCCCGCTCCTTCCAGACATCGCTGTAATTGCGTTCATGCGCATTTTGATCCTTGTTGAGCTGGTTGATATAGTTGGCATAATTTTGCCAAATACCAGCCCAATCGTTTTGATCCAGCATCCGCGTGCTAACGTAGAGGGAGAGCCATGAAAGGTCACTATAAGGTGCATTGCCAAACTGGGTTCCTTGACTATTGAAATAATCATACCAAGAGGCGATTCCTGCTGCCGGAACGATAGTCTTTAGGCCTTCTACGCCTGTCGCTGCCACACCAAAGGTCGTGGTTCCAGCCCAGGATAGACCGGTCATAGCAACATTTCCTGTAGCCCAGTCTGCCTTGATTTCGACATTGCTGGTCTTATCGGTGTAGGCCTTGCGCTTGCCATTGACCCACTCGATAATATTCTTAAAGGCATTGATTTCGAGATCAGATCCCGTCGTGTTAAATCCTTCTGATCCCTTGGTACCAAGTCCTGCACTGGAGATAAAAGCATAGCCTCTGACCAAGAAATAGTCGTACCAGTTGAGATTTTCGTAGTCATAGATATACTCGTAGGGACTGTAGTAATACCAATCCGAAGCCTTGGCCTTCTTAGCCGCTTCTACTGTTGACGAGTTTCCATCTGCCTGACGTTTAGCCGGTTGCTTCCGCAATTTCTTCATATCATAGGAGCCATCTGTCGGTAAGCCCAAACTTTCAAGGGTCACATAGTTCTCATCCAAGGTTCCTGCTACATAAGGACGTGCTTCCAGAATGGTCGCCGCCTTAAAGTCTCCCCTGGCAACTGCCTTAGGCAACTGGACAATGGCCTTGACTAGGTCAGGCTTGCCATCCGCATCTGTATCGTAATCGGTCTCCACATAGACTGGGAAGCGGACGATTTCGCTATCCTCATAGTGATAGTCTTCATCTGATTTTTCCCCAGTTGTATAAGGGAAGATGGGTTGAGCCCGCCCATTTAAAAAGAGAGGAGCTTTCTTTTCAGAGCGATAGGCATCATAGAGTTTCTTAGCAATGCTATACATATTGGTCAGCTCTTCTTGACTGACCTTGCGGTTCAAGTCCTCTTGAGTACTGATCATTCCTAGACTCTTAGCAAAGCGTTCCCGATCCGCAGCCGATTGACCGACCTGTTTGGAATCCGTCGCAGCCCACTGAAGCAATTCATCAACAGCATTTTGAACCGTTAATTCCTTATCCTTGAGCTCACTATTTGCCAAGCTTCCTGTGTACGAGGTTAAAGCTTGTCCTGTTGCTGGAGTTGATGTTCCCGTCGAAGCCGCCGGACTAGCTGGGACACCTGCCCCCTGAGGTGCCTGTGAGAGGTTTGTTTTTTCAGTTACCGTCACGGTCTTTTCTTGTCCAACTGGCTGGTCAGCCTTCTCCGTCTCTGCCGGAGCAATTGGACTCGGTCCTGCAGGTTCAGAAGTCTCTACTTCCTTCTTAGGATCCACACTTGGAGCGGATGCAGACGGATCTGCCTGACTCTGGGAAGCTACTCCTTCAGATGCTACAGGCTCAGGAGCCACCTGAGTCACGACTTCTTTCGTTGGAGCAAGCTCTGGCAGGTTCTCATCTGCTGCCACCACTTGATTTAAGATAAAGGGAGCTAACAGAAGGCTTGAAGCCACCATGGACACCACTGTTTTTCTCTTTTTCATAAAAAGAGACCTCACTATTTTTGTAATCAATACAGCTATTATACTATGTAAGCGCTTTTTATAGCAAATTCTAAACAAGAAAAAAATCGAGGCAAATTTGCCTCGATCAAAAGATGTTTATTTCACATGATCTTTTAATTCTTCTTGAGCTTTTTTTGGTTAGACTCTGCTTGCTCTTTTCTTCCATTTTTTTCAAGAGCTTTTGTTGTAGTCTTCGGTTGTTACAGCCTTGTCTTGAAGTTCCATACCTTTATAGACAACGTTGTCCTTCCCTTTACCACCGGTCCAGCCAAATGGTGCTGAGAATGGTACAACACGAGTCAAGAATGGACGACCAGTCTTAGAAGTGGTTGGGATGACCAAAGCACTATCTGTCAACCAAGCTTGAGCTGCCGCATATTTCTCATAACGTTTGTTAAGGTCTTGTGTTTCAGCTCCTGCTTCTGTTACCATCTTCTCAAAGTCGTACAAGCCAACTTTCTTAGCTGCCTCATTGTTTTCGCTTGGGTCAAATCCAAGGAAGGTACGAGTGTTTTCACCAGAAGATGCTTTCAAGATATCAAGGTAAGTTGATGGGTCTTGATAGTCAGGGCTCCATCCAACGTTATCTGAGATATCCCAGTCTTCGTCTTCTGCTTTAGCAGCAAAGAGGGTTACGTTCAAGAGATCTTCTTTTGATACCATATGGATATCGACAACAACGTTTTCTTTTCCAAGCGTACTTTCAACTGATTGTTTGAAAGATTGAGCACGTTGAACCTTAGATTGAGTCGTTTGGTCTACTGGCATATCCAAGTGGATTGGGAATTTCACGCCATCTGCTTCAAGTGCAGATTTCGCTTTCGCAAACTCTTCTTTGGCTTGTTTTTCGTTGTAAAGACCATTCTGACCATCGTCAAGATTTGCATCTTTCCACTCGTCTCCATAAGTCACCAACTCAGATTTAACCATCTCACCGAAGGTCTTGCCATCTGCTTGAACGAATGTAGGTGGGATGTACAAGTTACGGATCAGTTTGCTTGCTCCATCTTTACCATTCGCTTGGGCAGCATAGGCTTCACGGTCAAAGGCAAAGTTGATTGATTGACGGAAGTCTTTGTTCAAAAGAGCTTTCTTAGTAGATGATTTTTCTTCATCTGTTGTTTTTGCAGTGTACTTGTAAGACTGACGGTCGATATTCACACCGATAACGAAGGTGCTGGCATCTTGAGGTGTGTAGATGATTTCATCTTTAAACTTCTTAGCTTGGTCTGTAAATCCAGGTCCAGTTGGGAACAATTTAGCAAGGCTAAGAGCATTGTCCTCAAATGAGTTTGCCAATTTACTTTGGTCTTGACCATCATAGTACTCGAGCTTAACATCTGTGATGTGAACATTGTCCTTATCCCAGTAGTTTTCATTCTTGCTCATCTCAATAGATGATTTAGAAGTGAAGCTCTTCAAGATGTATGGACCATTGTAAAGAAGTGAGCTAGTGTCACTTGCTTGGGCAAATTTATCCCCTTTTGATTCTACGAATTTCTCGTTGATTGGGAAAGTGATCCCAAGAGTCAACTTAGAATTCCAGAAAGGCTCTGCCTGGTTCAAAGTGATTTGAAGGGTATGATCATCAACTGCTTTAATGCCTACATTTTTGAAGTCTGAAGTCTTACCTTCAACATAATCATTCAAACCCTTGATAGAGTTTTGAATGATGTAGAGCATTTCAGACTTGTGGTCAGCGGCATACTTGATCCCTGCAACGAAGTCATCTGCTGTCACGTCCGCATACTCTTCCCCTTCTGAATCATACCATTTAGCATCATCACGAAGTTTGTAAGTATAAGTCAAGCCATCTTCTGAAACTGTCCAATCTTTAGCAAGTGAAGGAATCAAATTTCCATACTTGTCGTTTTCAAACAAACCATCGATCAAGTTTCCTGTGATTTCGTGGGTTGCAGCTTTACCAGATGTGATGTAGTTCAAGTTTTCAGGTTCTGTCTCATAGACGTAAGAGAATTTTTGACCTGACTCACTTGATTTTGAGCTTGAGCTTGATGATTTAGAACCACCAGAACATGCTGCAAGAATACCTGCTGAAAGAAGAGCTACTCCTGCAAGAGCAATGACATTTCTTTTTTTCATAGTTTACTCCTAATAAATTTTTAAGGTTGTCTTAAGATTATACCACAAAAGATTTTTCAGAAGAGAAGTAATTTTCTGAAAATTTATTAAATTTTTGTAATTTTTTTCTTATTCCTTAGCATTTATTAAAGTGTGAACCATAGTCTACAAAGTCCTTAACATCGCTGGTTTTGCCCTCATGAAGGTCCCGAACAATTTTTGACCCTACGATGACACCATCCGATACCTGATTAAAGCGTTGGATGTCTTCTTGGGTGGAGACCCCAAATCCTGTCAGAACTGGAATAGTGGCCAAGTCTCTCAAGGTTGCCAAGTGCTGATCCAAGTCATCCCGGTAGTTGCCCATCTTCCCAGTAACTCCATTGATGGCTACCGCATAGATAAAGCCTTCTGCTTCTTGGATCAAGGCCTTTTGGCGTTCGATACCAGTAGTCAAGCTGACCAGGGGTACAAGGGCAATATCACTTCCTTGCAAGTAAGGTGCTATCATATCCGCATGCTCATTTGGCAGATCTGGAATGATCAAGCCTTTGACGGAGGTAGAAGCCAATTCTTTTATAAAGGCTTCAATCCCATATTGGTAGACTGGATTGATATAGGTCATGATGACCAGAGGAATCTTAGTCTCTTGTTCTTGGAGTTTTTTTACAATAGCGGTTAAGGTGACTCCCTTGGCCAAACTACGTTGCCCAGCCATCTCGATGACTGGCCCATCCGCTACAGGGTCCGACCAGGGGAATTCCCACTTCAATAGCCGATGCTCCACTTTCTTCTAAGAGCTGGATAGTGTCAAAGAGCCCATCAAGTCCCTTCTCATGATCGCCTGCCATAATGTAAGGGACGAAAATTCCACGCTTGCTGTCTTTAATAGCTTGTAAATGCTGAGTTAGTGTTTTGGTCATCTCTACTTCCCTTCTGCTTCAAACCGTTCTTTCACCTGCATGACATCCTTGTCTCCACGACCAGATAGGCAGATGATGAGATTTTGGTCCGGAGTCATTTTTGCTGCGACTTTTTGCGCTAGAGCGATAGCATGACTGGACTCCAATGCTGGAATGATCCCCTCCAAACGAGAGAGTAACTTAAATCCTTCGAGGGCTTCTTCATCCGTGATGGAATCATAGCTTGCCCGGCCAATTTCATTGAAATAGCAATGCTCTGGCCCCACACCAGGATAATCCAATCCAGCAGAGATAGAGAAAGCCTCCATGATCTGTCCATGGGCATCTTGAAGCACTTCCATCAAGGCTCCGTGAAGGATTCCTGGACGACCTTTGGCAAAGGTCGCTGCGTGTTTGTCCGTATCCAAACCAAGACCAGAGGCTTCTGCTCCGTACATGGCTACAGATTCGTCTTCTACGAAGGGGTAGAACATGCCAATGGCATTGGAGCCCCACCGATACAGGCTAGGACCGCATCAGGAAGTTTTCCACCTGAGACTTCAGCAAACTGACGTTTGGCTTCCTTACCAATCACGGATTGAAAATCTCGGACAATCTCTGGGAAGGGAGCTGGTCCAAGGGCAGATCCCATGATGTAGTGAGTATCATCAATCCCAGCTACCCATGCACGAAGGGCTGCATTGACCGCATCTTTCAGCACGCGCGATCCGTCTGTTACACTATGGACTTTTGCTCCCAAGAGTTCCATCCGAAAGACATTGAGGGCCTGACGTTTGACATCTTCTTCTCCCATATAAATGGTACACTCCATCTCAAAGAGTGCCGCCGCCGTCGCTGTCGCCACTCCGTGTTGACCAGCCCCTGTCTCCGCGATGATCTTCTTCTTGCCCATCCGTTTAGCCAGCAAGACCTGACCTAGGGCATTGTTAATCTTGTGGGCCCCTGTATGGTTGAGGTCTTCCCGTTTCAGGTAGATTTGTGCCCCACCGATGTGCTTGGAGAGGCTTTTGGCGTGGTATAGTGGAGTCTCCCGTCCTACATAATTCTTGAGCAAGTCATCCAATTCCGCCTGAAAGCTTGGATCTGCTTTGGCTTCTTGGTATGCCTTATCCAGTTCGATCACGGCTGTCATCAGGGTTTCTGGGACAAACTGGCCCCCAAATTTTCCATAAAACCCTTTTTCATCCGGTAGTTGATAGTTCATGCTTTCGCTCCTTCTATAAATGCTTTTATCTTTTCTATATCTTTGTGTCCGTCTGTTTCGACCCCTGAAGAGACATCCAGTGCATAGGGCTGAAAGGTCTCTCGAGCTTGGCGGACATTGTCCACTGTCAAGCCCCCTGCAATAAAGAAGTCCTGCCGGATCTTCTGATCTTTCAGCAAGTCCCAATCAAAAGTTCGCCCACTCCCAGCTACTGGAGCATCAAAGAGCAGATAATCAGCCTGGCTTGACACTTGGGCTTCCCCATCTCTAAGCTGGATCGCGCGAATGACGGGAACTGTAATCTTTGGAATCTGATCTTCATCAAACGTTCCATGAATCTGAACAATGTCTAAGGGAACCTGAGCAATGGCTTGCTCCAAGTCCTCTATACTGGGTGAGACAAAGACTCCGACAATATTGGTCGGACCAGTCACCAGTCTCGCCAATTCATGGGCTTGCTCCAGACTGACTTGCCGCTTGCTCTTAGCGAATACAAAGCCGATATAGTCTGCTCCTGCTAGGACAGCCGTCTCCACGGCTTCCGCTGTAGACAGGCCACATATTTTAACCTTTGTCAATTTGTAACTCCTTGACTTTTTCTGCTACATCTCCTGCTGTCATGAGAGCAGTCCCTACCAAGATCCCATTAAAGTAGGGAGCGACTAGAGCCGCATCTTCCCCATTAAAAATAGCGGACTCCGATATATAAACTGGCTGGTCTTTGAAATGCGTGGACAATTCAAGACAGGTATTCAGATCTGTCTCAAAGGTGACCAGGTTCCGGTTGTTGACCCCGATGATGCCCGCTCCGATTCGATGGGCGATTTCGAGCTCAGCTAAGTTATGGGTCTCTACAAGCACTTCCAAACCAAGCCCCGTCGCAAAGTCATAGAGTTCTTTGAGCCGTGCTTCTGGCAATGCTGCGACAATCAAGAGAATGACCGTCGCTCCAGCATTGCGAGAGCGAACAATTTGCTTCTCATTAATGATAAAGTCCTTGGCCAAGGTTGGAATCGACACCTGGGAAGAAATCTCACGAAGGTAGTCTAGATCTCCCTTGAAAAAGACTTGGTCCGTCAGGACTGAGATCATGGCTGCCCCATTTTTCTTCATAGGTCAGGGCTTGGGCGACAATATCCACATCCAAGTTAATATCCCCCATACTAGGGGCTGGCTTTCTTCACCTCAGCGATGATCTGCAAGTGCTCTTGATGACTCTTGAGAAAATCGTAGAGACGGTAGGTCTGACGAAGAGACTGGAGGTCTTCCATGACCATTTGCGCCACTTCTTTTTTCTTTTTGTTCTAGGATTGTCGGTAGAAAGGCTTTTACTCATACTTGAACCTCTTGTAAGTGTTGCAATTTAGCAAGGGCAGAACCATCCGCAATCAATTGACGCGCAAGCTCCACACCTTCTTTGATACTTGCCACTTTTCCATTGGCATAGAAACCAAGACCAGCATTGAGAACTGTTGTTTCCAGATAAGGGCTGGCTTCATTCTTCAAGACACTGAGGAGAATTTCTGCATTTTCCTTGGCATCGCCACCAGTTATTTCAGACAGCTCCACCTTGTCCATCCCCAGATCTTCATAGGTAAAGGTATGCTGGCTGATCTTGCCGTCTTCTAGGAGGGTATAGGTATTGGTTCCATAAAGAGCTGCCTCGTCCATATTGTCAGGACCAGTGATGACGACGGCACGTTTGCGTCCCAGTTGCTGGATGGCACGCGCGACAATCTCTTGCAACTCGACACGATAAAGCCCCATGAGTTGGGTTTCTAGATCTAATGGATTAGCAAGAGGACCGACCAGGTTCATAATGGTTGGAATCCCCATAGCTTGACGAGCAGGGCCAATGAAGCGCATAGCCGGATGCATGGTCTGCGCAAAGATAAAGGCCAAGCCAACCTCGTCCAAGGCTTTAGAAAGGGTCTCTGGCGAGGCAGCCACGTTGATGCCCAGCGCTTCTAGGACATCTGCAGAGCCTGACTTAGAAGAAACAGAGCGATTACCGGCCTTGGCCATGCGGATCCCACCAGCAGCCAAACGAAGCAAACGGTCGTCGAAATGTTAAAGCTATAGGATTGGTCTCCACCAGTCCCACAGTTACACATGGCATCTGAGAAAGTCTCTGGCAATACCGTCGCATGGGCCTTTAAGGCGCGTACAATTCCGGTAATTTCGTCTGCTGTTTCTCCCTTGGTTTTGAGTCCCATCAAAAAGGCAGCGATTTGACTTTCTGATAGTTGGTTTTGCAAGATTTGATCAAAGACTTCTTGGACTTGCTCTTGCGTCAAGTCTTGGCGATTAGAGATTTGTAAGAATAGTTCTTTCATAAGGGTTTCCTCTTGTCTTTTCTACACGTTTCAATAGAAATTTTAGCTGCTTGGAACTGCTGGTCTAATCTAGGACGAGCTTCACAAAATTTTCGATCATTTTTAGACCATCTGGACTGCCGATGCTCTCAGGATGATACTGAAGTCCGTAGATGGGCAGGCTCTTGTGTTGGATGGCCATGATTTCTTGGTCATCCGTGGTAATGGCCGTGACCTCAAATTCTTCTGGCATTTGGTCAACGACGATAGAATGGTAACGCATGATGGGCACATCATTCTCAATGTCCATGAAAATGGGAGATGGCGTCTCAAAGGTAATCTGGCTTTGTTTGCCATGCATGACATTCTTAGCCAGGCGCAACTTGCCGCCAAAGGTCTCAGCCAGGGCTTGGTGTCCCAGGCATATCCCCAACATGGGCTTTTTACCTGCAAAGTCTTTAATCATGGCTTCCATTTTCCCAGCATCTGCTGGCCAGCCTGGACCTGGGGAGAAGACGAGGGCATCTGCCACTTCCGCCTGCTCATACAAACGCTCATCATCATTTCGCAAGACTTCAACGTCTGTAAAAGTTCCCAAGTATTGGGCCAAATTATAGGTGAAGGAATCGTAATTATCCACTAATAAAATCATTGAACATCTCCTATTCTTGTCATTGATTTTGCCTTGTTAATCGTCTCGTAAAATTCATTCTCTGGAACACTGTCGTAGACAATCCCTGCTCCTGCTTGGACGTAGGCCTTTTGATTCTTAAGGATCATGGTCCGGATGGCAATGGCAAAGTCCATATCCCCTGTCGCAGAGAGGTAACCAATAGCTCCTGCATAGACGCCACGTTTTTCCTGTTCCAATTCATAGATCCGACGCATGGCCCGAATCTTAGGAGCTCCAGAGACTGTCCCAGCTGGCAAGGTGGATTTAAGGGCATCGAGAGCTGTTAGGTGTGGCAGGAGTTGCCCCTTGACCACACTGGTCAGGTGCATGACATAGCGGAAATACTCGACTTCCATATACTTGGTCACTTCGACCGTCCCGTTTTGAGCGATTTTCCCGATATCATTGCGGCCCAGATCCACCAGCATGCGGTGCTCGGCTGTTTCCTTGATATCGTGAAGGAGTTCATGAGCCAGGGCTTGGTCCTCTTCTTCCGTCGCTCCACGAGGTCGAGTTCCGGCGATCGGATTGGTGGTCACCTCTCCCTTTTTCACCGATACCAGACTTTCAGGACTGGATCCAATGATCTGGTAGTCGCCAAAGTCATAGAAATAAAGATAGTTGGATGGATTGGTCACGCGCAAATTCCGGTAATAATCCAAGGGATCACCTTCAAAATCTGCTGAGAAGCGTTGACTGAGGACACATTGGAACATATCACCTTCACGGATCAGTTTCTTGGCCTTATCCACCATTTCCATAAAGACTTCCTTCTCGATATGGTTGGTGAAGTGGAGGGCCTGCAAGGCCTGAGGGGTGAACTCGTTGGGCGCTTGGGTTTGCAGATCGGTCACCACTTGCCCCAGTGATTGGCGGACCGCATCATTGCTTCGACCAGAGTAGATATTGTCTTCCACCACATAGACTTTTTCCTTCTTGTGATCAAAAATCAAATAGGACTCGTAGATGAAGAAATGCATATCTGGCGTTCCGATAGTATCCTGAGGAATGGATCCAATCTCTTCATAGACTCCGATCATATCGTAGCCTGCAAAACCGATGGCCCCACCAGCGAAAGGAAGATCAGACGTCAGCCCCTTGACCGTTACCTGGTGGAGGTAGTCAAAAGGATCTTGCTCCAGCACCTTGCCATTCTCATACAGAATGCCATCCTGATAGGTCACCTCAAATACTGGATTGTAGGCCACGATAGAAAAGCGGGCATTCTCCTTTTCACGCGGGATCGACTCAAGGATGACCTTATGGTCTCCTTGGACACGCATGTAGGCTAGAATGGGGGTTAAGGTATCAGCTGGTAAAATTTTTTTCATAGGAATTCCTTTCTTTTCCTAGGGACGAAGCGATGCAAGTCCTGATCCAATCACATCCAATACTCTTCAAAGTTAACAACTAGACCAACTTCAAAAGAATACAAAAAACCTCACAGAGTAAAACTCTGTGAGGGCATTAAATCGGATTTAACACGGTACCACCTCAGTTAATGGTCAAAAAGGGTAGAAAACGACCATTATCTCTATCTCCTCTAACAAGGAGCTGCACGATAAGGGGTGCCTACCGAGAAGAATATGTGTTATCTTCTCCTACTCTAAACAATCAGCCCAATGTTCACTAACTCCGACTACCTGCTCACAATACCCGCAGGCTCCCTGAAAATCTTAGACTAGTTACTTTCTGATTTACTTCATATTTTACTACAATTTTTTGGCTTGTCAAGAATTTTTTGACAGTTTATCCTAAAAAATCTGCCCAGTCAACTAGACTAGGCAGATACAAAACTATTTTTGTGATACCTAAAAATTGAGCTTATTTCACCAAGTCACTCTTGAGATAGGCATCGACCATGCGTTCTGTCGCTACCACAGAATCCACGTGGGTCCGCTCATAGGAGTGGCTAGACTCGATCCCTGCTCCGAGAAGACCATGCTTGACTTCTGCACCTGCGCTCATGGCTGCAGAGGCATCCGAGCCATAGAAAGGATAGATGTCCAGTTTGTAAGGGATGTTTTGCTCCTTGGCCAAGGCCACCAAGTGTTGGCGGAAACCATAGTGGTATGGACCAGAAGCATCTTTGACACAGATAGAAACTGTGTACTCGTCTGTCTGCTGGTCATCTCCCATCGCCCCATGTCCACTGCTAAGTATTCAACCGCTTGAGCTGGGATGCTAGAGTTAGCCCCATGTCCCACTTCTTCAAAGACAGAAAAGGCAAAGTGAGTCGTCACTGGTAGGGTCACGCCTTCTTCCTTGTAGACGCGAAGGAGATTAAGCAAGATGGCAGCGCTGACCTTGTCATCCAAGTGACGAGACTTGATAAAGCCTGTATCTGTGACGATGGTCCGAGCATCAAAGCTGATAAAGTCTCCGACTTCAATCCCCAAGTCACGGGTTTCTTTTTCAGAGGTCACTTTTTCATCCAAGCGCACTTCCATATTGTCCTGAGTCCGCTCCACAGTTCCCGCATCCTTGTAGACGTGGCAAGAGGTTTGGTGGACAAGAATAGTACCCGAATGTGTCTTTCCTGTATTGGCCACATGGACGGTACAGTTTTCCCCTTCGATCATGTTCCAAGGGAAGCCACCGATGCGATCCAGCTTGAGACGACCATCTGGTTTCACAGCACGGACAATCGCTCCCAAGGTATCCACATGGGCTGTGATGTAGCGGTGTTGCTCGTCATTCTCACCCTTGAGGACAACGGTTACGCCTCCCTTAGCTGTCCGAACAGGGCTGTAGCCCATGTCTGTCAAAGTCTTGACTAGATAGGTAGCCACTTCTTCTGTAAAGCCTGTCGGTGATGCGATGGCTGTGAGTTCTTTTAGATATTCAACTGTTTGATTCATGAATTTCTCCTTCAATAATCTGCTAGTACGATTATAGCACGACTGCCCCTAAAAGACTAGCTCCGATAGAAAGCAAAAAGAGGCTGGGACAAAAGTCCTAGCCTCTCAATTGTCTTTGGATTATCGAGCAAGACGCAGTGGTTGAGTTGGCTCTACTACGCTGATTTCATCAGCTTTTACACCCCTACTCAACTGTGTGGAGGTGGGACGACGAAATCGAATTCTAACGAATTACCGATTTCTGTTCCAATCTCTCTTTCTTTATTTCTTTTCAGATCCAATCTGTAGCTGTAGAAACTGAGTCCCCACAGAGAAGACAGAGACCTTAGCTACTCAAACCTCCAACAAACTTATAAGCAGTTACCAAAGCATTTGTCATGGTATCACGGGTTGCTTTGAAGGCCTCGATAAAGGCTGCACGGTGCTCTTCTGGGAAAAGCGTTGTATCATCTCCAAATTGAGTAAGAGTTTCATTCACAGAAGCCAACTCTTCATCCATCTTCTTGATACCAGGTTCCAAAGTCTTGAAGTAAGATTCTTGTTCAGATTTTGGCAACTTTTCACCCAATTCATTGGCATGCTTCTTATAATTTTCAGCTAGTTTTGCATAAAGTCCCTTGATATCCCCGATTGTTTTCGCATTTTCAATTTCCTGATCTGTTACCAAAACAACTTCTGGAGTAGTTGCTTGAGCGCCAGAGCCTGAAGTAGACTGACTAGAAGAGCTACTTGTATCATCTGTCAATTCAAATTTCTTTGAAGAAAATGATTTCTTCTTAGAGGAGGATGTTTTCTTAGAGGAAGAAGATTTCTCCACCTTGCTTGAAGACTTCTCTGAAGAAGCCTTCGGTTTTGCAGTTTGATTTCCCGAACATGCGACCAAGGTCAAGACCGAGAGAAGGGTAATACCGCTTGCGACTAATTTTTTCATGGTTAACTCCTATTCATAATTCATTTATAGAATTATATCTAAAATTATTTCGAATGTCAAAGCATTATAATATCTTAGCTCCTTCTGCTGACGCTATATTTTCAAGATGAGATTTACCTTCTCCTCACTATAGTCCTTTCTTAAATTGTCGGACTTCTATCATTTAAGGCAAAAAGCTTGCAAAATTATATAGTTTTAATTATAATCATTCTAAATAAGAAATCAGGAGATAAGTATGACTGAAACAAAACATGGCGTTGATGCTTCTTTCAACGACCGCTTAAATATCTTGCGGGCTGGAGTGCTGGGTGCAAATGATGGCATTATTTCCATCGCTGGAGTCGTTATCGGGGTTGCCAGTGCGACCAGCAATCTCTGGATCATCTTCCTATCTGGCCTCTCTGCCATTCTGGCTGGTGCCTTCTCTATGGCGGGTGGTGAATACGTGTCTGTGTCCACCCAAAAGGATACAGAAGAAGCTGCTGTGAGTCGGGAACAAGCCCTTCTGGACCGTGATCCAAAAGCTGCCCGCGATTCCCTCTATGCGGCCTATATCCAAAATGGGGAATGCGAAACGGCTGCTCAAATCATGACAGAGCGGGCCTTTCTCAAACATCCTCTCAAGGCCCTAGTGGAAGAAAAGTATGGCCTGGAGTTTGAAGAGTTTACCAATCCATGGCATGCAGCCACCTCTAGCTTTGTTGCTTTTGTCCTCGGATCCCTTCCTCCTATGCTGTCGATCATCCTCTTACCAAAAGAAATCCAGATCCCAGCAACGGTGATCATCGTCGCCCTTTCCCTTCTCTTTACTGGCTACACCAGTGCCAAGCTAGGAAAAGCTCCTACCAAGCAAGCCATGATCCGTAACTTGGTCATCGGACTACTGACTATGGGTGTTACCTATCTCTTCGGACAATTGTTTAGTATTTAAAAAAAGCTGAGACTTCTGTCTCAGCTTTTATTATGCTTCCAATAGGGCTTGGGCTTGTTTTTCCAATCCTGCGATTGCTTCGTCTGTCAAGACCAATTCACCTGTTGCCCAGGCTTCTGGGTTAACGGTTGTTCCTGTGAAGTCTCCTACTACTTGGGTACGAACGAATGGCAAGAGGGCTTGGTAAGCCGCAAACATTGGCTCGTGTCCTGCATTAGCGACTGAAGAGACTGTTACGATCTTGTCTTGGAGGGCAGATGGACCACGAGTTTCTGATAGGTCAAGGGCACGGCTGAACCAGTCGATCAAGTTTTTCACCACACCAGGAATAGCAAAGTTATAAACTGGTGAGAAGATCCAGATGGCATCCGCCGCAAGGACTGCATCACGCGCCGCTTGTACTGCTGGCAATGTTGGCGTTTCCAAATCTTGGTTCATCATCGGGATGTCCTTGTAGTCCAAGTAAGTCACTGTTGCTTTTCCTTCTAGGATGCTTTCTGCTTTCTTAGCCATTTGGTGGTTGAAAGATCCTTGACGAAGAGATCCGACGATAAATAAAATGTTTTTTTCATAGTTGTTTCCTCTTTCTGTTGTAAGTTTATTTATTACAAAAAAACTATCATACACGGCCCAGATGTAATGTCAAGAATTACATCTTGAAATATCACTAATTTTTACTATTTTTGTTTTTTCTTTAAAAAACCCTAATTTATCAAGGTTTCTAACCTTTTCTGACGCGGGTTATAATCCCATCCGGATCTGTAAACGCGAGCTCACTTGAGGTCAGCCAGGTGACTGGTGCCTCCTGCTCTTTTGCTCGCTCTGCGATGGCAACCAGGTCTTCTTTCTTTTCTACGTGGACGATGTAATAGGCTAGGCCAGGAAGCTGTGCTTCACGTTTAGCCAAGTGCTTGCCACCCCACTCATTGACTGCCAGGTGATGGTGGTAATCCCCAGAAGCGATCCAGCTGGCTGATGGGACGGTGAACTTATCCGACAGGTCTAGCACCTTCTGATAAAAGGCTGACGCTGCTTGGCTATCTCTCACAGAGAGGTGAATATGACCCATGCGGGTATCGGATGCTATCCGGAAGGGCTCCACCTTGCGGCCCATCTCATAGATCTCTTGGGCAGATAGTTCCTCCGTCACCCCGATGATACGGCCATCCTCACGGATATCCCACTCCGCCACTGGCTTATCCCGGTAAAGCTCAATGCCGTTGCCCTCTGGATCTTCGAGATAGAGGGCTTCGCTGTAGCCGTGGTCTGCGCCCCCGACAAAGGGAACGTTCAGCTCAGCCATATGCTTGAAGACATCCGCCAAGTCCTCCCGACTAGGTAAGAGAATGGCCATGTGATAAAGACCATAGCTAGCTTTAACGGCTTCGGTCCGGTCCGTTTGGATGAGATGGACCAAGGCCTTGCCTCCGACCCCAAGAAGGACTTCCTCCTCCGACTGAGACAAAATCTCCAACCCCAAAATTTGGGCGTAAAAAGCGGTCTGGCGCGCCAAATCCTTCACATTGAGTACCGCTTCTGCCAGGTAAATCTTACTATTGTAAGCGTAGGTCACAGGTGTCTCCTTTTCGGTTTTTTTGTTGTAACGTTTTATATTACATCATTATACACTCTTTTTTCAAAGAAGCAAGGAAAACAACTCGACAGAAAACCCTCCTTAGAAAACTAAGGAGGGTGAGAAGGTAAGCAAGCGGATATGATATAACTGTAATTATTAACTAGGGAGTATCTATTTTAATCCAATCATTATTCGAAAAAGCTATCAATAACTTTTAAAAAAATATTAATAATAAATTAGATTTCAGAATAAATATCAACCAGATTTTTGAATTTTATGAAGTATATCTTGTTTCTTACGTTCACGAGCTCCTTGTCTACGGGTAGTCGGTGGAATAATCGAATCCAGATCAGCCCCACTATTCTCAGCATAACCACGTTGAATAGAACGATCAATGAATAATTGATAATCTTTTACAAGCTTTTCAGACTCTGCTAATTCACGAATAGCGACTGCTTTACGTTCTTTACCATAAGCATAGAATGCATTGATAATCTCATCATGGTCTTTCAGACTTGCTAAATCAGTATCATTGATAAATCCAATCACTAACTCTTCCTTAGCACGAATATCAATACTTGACCTAATAACACGGCTAACTTCAGCTTTCATTGCTTCCTTAGACTCAGAGTTCTTCGATTTTTCGACAATTAATGCGAGGATATAGTCAAGATTAATTTCATCCGTTTTTAAGAGTTCAATCTCAAATTCAATATCTGAAAGGTCAACACCTAGGTCTTTCGTTCTTTCATAGTTTTTAAGGTTTAAGAATTCATCTCGAATTTCCACATAAGAACTTCTTAAATCTTGGAGATAACCTTCCGAGATAGGCTTGTCGATTTCCTGAAACTCATCATAATTTCGAAGAACGTTATCAAGCTTCAGAAACTCACCAAATAACTTTACAAACTCTTTTTATCATGTTCTGTTTCTATTTCTTGTGGGTTCGGGAATCTTTCGAGAATTTCCTGACAGACTTCTGTATAACCTTTAACCTTGATACCAGTTACCTGATCCACGAAACCATCCATGTATTCGCTAAAACTTTTTTCTAAAATAATATCAAGTTTATTGGTATCCCCAAAGGTTCTTATAGCTTCTTGAGTAGCTTTTTCTAAATCACGGAAACATACGATATTCCCAAAAGGTTTGACCTCGTTAAAAATTCGATTAGTTCTAGAGAATGCCTGAATCAATCCATGATAACGTAGGTTTTTATCGACAAAGAGAGTATTCATGGTCGGCGCATCAAATCCCGTCAAGAACATTCCCACTACAATCAGTAAATCCACTTCCTTAGACTTGACTCGTTTTGAAAGGTCTCGATAATAATTTTGAAACTCTTTCCCATCAGTCGAAAAGTTGGTCTTGAACATTTGATTATAGTCATAGATTGCTTTAGCCAGAAACTCTTTAGATGAGAGAGACATGGCTGTATCTTGAGGGTCTAGCTCTTCATCTTGAATCTCTCCATAAGCTGACTGTTCTTCGTTAGGCGCAAAGCTAAAGATAGTAGCGACCTTCAAACGCTTAACTTCTGGTAATGCTGCTTGTTGTCGCTGAAGTTCTTCATAGTATAATTTCGCAGCTTCAATACTTTGTACAGCCAGCATAGCATTAAAACCTTGCATCTTCTTTTGTTTATGAGTGTAATATTTACTCCGATGCGTCTTGTCATTATAAACTCTCAACAGGTACTCTGTAATGGTTGCAATCCGTTCAGGATGCAAAAGGAGTTCCTTCTCCATCTTTTTGAGTTTCTTCTCATCGAGCTCTCGACCGACTGCCTTTTCTGCTTCTCTATACTTATTGATTTCAGGCTTGATATAGTTATAGTCAACTTTGAACTTCAACACTTTTTTATCTCGAATAGCATCTGTGATAACGTAGTTATGAAGTTGTTCACCAAAAACCTCTTGAGTTGTTTCTCCCGTTAAACTATTTTCTGGGAAAATCGGAGTCCCTGTAAATCCAAATAAAGCATACTGTTTAAAAGCTTTTTTGATACGCTTTTGCGCTTTCCCAAACTGAGAGCGATGACACTCGTCAAAAATCAAGACACATTTTTTACTGTAGATTTCATGGTTTGGGTTCGCAGTGATAAACTTATTTAATTTTTGAATGGTTGTGACAACAATTCGATCATCATTTTCTTCAATACTACGTTGGAGTTCTTTCGTATTGTTACTACCATTGACTGAATTAGGTTGGAATTTTTGATATTCCTTCATAGTTTGATAGTCTAGATCTTTTCTATCCACAACAAAAATCACTTTGTCAATATAGTCCAACTCTGTTGCTAAACGAGCGGTCTTAAAGCTGGTCAAAGTTTTTCCAGAACCCGTCGTATGCCAGATATAACCACAGGCATTGATTGTACCGAAATTCTTCATTTCATTCGTGGAATGAATCTTTCGTAAAATACTCTCTGTTGCTGCGATCTGATAAGGGCGCATGATGAGCAAGGTATTATCAGCATCAAAAACACAATACTTGGTTAAAACCTCTAAAAGAACTCGTTTGCTCAAAAAGGTAACAGTAAAGTCTTCTAGGTCATGAATCGTTTTATTTTTACGATCGGCCCATTCACAGGTGAACTCATAGTGATTTTTGTTTTGAGCTGTTGTATTGGCAAAGTAGCGTGAATAGGTTCCATTAGAAATAATAAAGATCTGAATGTACTTGTATAAGGAATTCTCACTATTGAAGCTTTCCTTGCTATATCTATGGATTTGTTCAAAAGCTTCTTTTAGACTAACACCACGTCTTTTCAATTCAATCTGAACTAACGGCAGACCATTCACTAAAATAGTAACATCATAACGGTTGGTATGGCTACCTACTTGAGTCACTTGGTTAATGACCTGCATGCTGTTGTTATGAATGTTTTTCTTATCAAGGATGAAAATATTTTTAATACGTCCATCATCAAAGACAAAATCATAGATATAATTCTCTTGAATTTTTCGAGTTTTTTCAACTAACCCTTCATTGGGACAATCCAGATACTCTACTACAAAGCGATCCCACTCAGCATTCGTAAAAGTCACCTTATTGAGTTTTTCTATTTGTACCTTGGCATTTGCTAAGAGCTCTTCCGGTGTATGAATATTTAAGCGTTCATAGTTGAGATGATTTACCAAATCAGAAATCAACTGATTTTCTAAATCAGCCTCTGACTGATACTCTCTATCCGTGCGATACTCTGGTTGATACTCAGCCAAGAGAATCCCTTCATTTGTTTCCGCAATTACTTCATGTATTTTTGAATAATCAACCATAGCATGCTTCCTTTTTTTGTTTTAATTGAGATTCTATTTCGATATGATTAAGGAATTTATCTAGTAAAATTTAATAATTGTTCTCTCCAGTATTCATACTGCTTCTGTCTTAGTTCAATTTCCTTTGGAAGACCTTCAGAAAGAGAATTGGTTAAGGTGTTAAAATTATCAAGAATAGAGACGATTCTTTCTTGTTCAGTAAGTGATGGCAATATAAACTTATATTGCATAATTGCTTGCTTATCTCCTCGTGGCATCTTAGAACCTTTTTGAGTATTGCACATTATAATTAAAGAATCGATCATCTGATAAAATATAATATAAATATTTATTTTCCATAAAAGGAGTTATAGAATTTTTGAATTGTCAAGACATCTCCACTTGTCCCACCAACTTGATTAGAAAACCAGATTTTTTTTAGATAAGGTCGGATATTACCAATCAATATATCACCCTGATTATAGGTTGTAACACTTCCTTGATTAGGTAAGAATGTAGCAACTGTTTTCCCTTTTCTATCTTGTAACAAATTATCAACTCCAACATAAGTTTCAGGAGTTAGTTCGGTCACACTAATCCTCTTTTGGCTATATTCTGCAACTGCTCCCAACTCAACTCGAATTGGTCCAAATACCCACTGTAAAAGTTTGATAATAGCGGAGTTGTCCCACTCCTCTACTCTACTCTCAGTGTACTCGCCTTCGGCGACGAATGTCAAGAGCTTTTCTCGGAAATATTCGTACTGTTTTTGACGAAGTTCAATCTCTTTGGGAAGTCCAATATTCAAGTCGTTACATACCGTATCAAAGTTGTCTAAAACTTGAACAATACGAGATTGAATTTCGAGGGATGGGACTGGGATTCTAATTTTATCAAGAATAGCTTGAGTTAAACTCGGTCTTGTTGGATTAGTTGCCATTTCTTCTAATTTGATAGTTGTTAAATAATAATAAAAATATTTTGGAATAATCTGTTTATCATCAATTTCTGTATAGTAAATTGTATCAACATTCAAAAAGCTTTTTTTCTAAATAAAATAAATTAGAAATTGAGCCTTTTCTAGGAATTAAGACAGTTGGTTTATCATAAGAATAGTCTGAAACAAACTCTCCCATTTCCCCACCACTTCCAAATACTGGTATTTCTCCACTTGAAAGAGCTTTCCAATCTTTTCCATTTTTCAATGTAGCAACATCTTTAAGAATTTTCCACTCAACCTGATATACCTCATCTTCAAATGATAAAAGTTTATCTCGATAAAAAGAATATTGCTTTTTACGTGAGGTCAATTCTGAGGTCAATTCTGAGGTCAATTCTGTAACATACTCAGTCATTTTGTCAAGTATTTTCACGATTTTTTCTTGAATTTCTAGAGGAGGAATTGGAATCTTAACTTTATCAAGAATAGCTTGGGTTAAACTAGGTCTTGTTGGATTGGTTGCCATTTCTTCCAATTTAATAGTCGTTAAATAATAATAAAAAAATACTTTGGAATAATCTGTTTGTCATCAATTTCTGTATAGTAAATTGTATCAACATTCCAAAAAGCATTCTCTAAATAGAACAAATTAGAAATCGAGCCTTTTCTAGGAATTAAAACTGTTGGTTTGTCATAAGAATACTCTGAAACAAACTCTCCCATTTCTCCACCACTTCCATATACTGGTACTTCCCCACTTGGAAGAGTTTTCCAATCCTTTCCATTCTTCAATATCGCAATATCTTTTAGTTCTTTCCACTCAACGGGACAGTTTTGGATTTCTTCTAGGATATTCATTATTTACCTCCTAGCTCATCTACAATTTTATCAATCTCTGAACGTAAGTGGTCAATCTTAGCAACAGTTTCAGCAATTTCTTGATTGAGTTCATCAATATCAATCTTTTCACGTGTATCTTCTTGTTCAACATAGGTTGAGACAGAAAGGTTGTAATCCTGTTCTGAACCAATCACTTCATTATCAACGAGAGCTGCTTTATAGTCAACACTTTGATAATTGGTAAATAATTCAACAATATGGTCAATATTGTCATCCGTCAAGACATTATTATTGGTCTCTTTTTTAAATTCCTTACTCGCATCGATAAAAAGTGTTTTGTTTTCTAGTTTATTCTTCGCTAAAACTAAAATCGTTGTAGCTATAGAAGTTCCAAAGAAGAGATTATCAGGCAGAGCAATAACCGCTTCAACAAAGTTGTTATCTACTAGATACTGACGAATGGTCTTTTCAGCACCACCACGATAGAAAATGCCTGGGAAACAAACAATGGCTGCTCGACCTCTGTTAGATAAGTGGTTGAGACTATGCATGATAAAGGCAAAGTCAGCTTTTGACTTAGGAGCTAGTTTACCAGCTGGTGCAAAACGGTCATCATTTATGAGAGTCGGATCTCCATCTCCCACCCATTTGACTGAGTATGGAGGGTTAGAAACAATAGCATCAAAGGTTTTTCATCCAAATGCTGAGGATTTAAAAGGGTATCTCCTCGCTTGATATCAAAGTTATTGTAGTTGATATTATGTAAGAACATATTCATACGAGCCAAGTTATAGTTAGTCATATTGATTTCTTGGCCAAAGAAACCATCCTCCAAGATATGGTCTTCGTATTGTTTTTTCATCTGAAGCAAGAGCGAACCCGAACCACATGTTGGGTCGTAAACCTTGTTAATCTTGTCCTTACCAACCATTACTAAACGGGCTAGTAATTTAGACACTGTCTGAGGTGTGAAAAATTCACCACCACTTTTACCAGCATTGCTCGCATAGTTGGAAATCAAGAACTCATAGGCATCCCCAAAGGCATCAATGTCATTTTCCTCAAAGTTGCCAAAGTTAATGCTATTGATACCCATTAGAATATCAAAGAGACGTTTATTTTTTTCTGGAACAGTTCCACCAAGGATGTTGCTTCGTGTGTCCAAGTTATCAAACAAACCTTTGATATCATCTTCTGATTTGAATCCAATCGCTGATTTTTCAATGTCTTGGAAAATATTGGCTAAATCTTCGTTTAAATTTTCATTTTGTGACGCGTTCTTAACGACATTTTCAAACAATTGACTTGGAAGAATAAAGAAACCTTTATCCTCAACTGTCCCTGGTTTGAAATCTCGCTCAGCTTCTTGGTCACTCAATTCAGCATAACGGAATTCTAAATCTCCAGCTTCATGCTCAGCGTGATCAAAATAGTCTGCCATATGCTCTGAAATAAAGCGATAGAATAGGATTCCCAATATGTATTGCTTGAAATCCCAACCGTCTACAGCCCCACGAACATCGTCCGCAATCGCCCAAATTTTACGGTGAAGCTCCTTGCGCTCTGCATTTTCTTTACTTGCCATTTTTACTTTCCTTAATTAATCTATTATCCTTTCTATTTTATCATATTTTAAATACTAAAAACCATTCGCAATAATTTGATTACGAATGGTTTAACTTACATTTTTACTCAATCTTAGAATGGATACTTAAGCAATGATTAATCTAATTGAATCCCTTTTTCTGCTAGATTGTCCAGGCATTCTTTAAGGTAAGCGTCCTGATGTTCGGGATAGATAGGGCTGCTCAAGGCATCCTCTTTCAGCTCTGGATAGGCTGGGCAGGTCTTGCCTCAGTAGGTCGGCTCCCACCACTCTGGGCTTACCTGTAG
>BNJU01002875.1_pt1 | contig 55408 bp, 114 predicted proteins | sample 8539281 | NCBI WGS metagenome assembly BNJU01 (sample SAMD00202456, study PRJDB9452) | human saliva metagenome | isolation source: human saliva | place: Japan
TTCTTCTGATTTCTTATCTTCAGAAGTTGGTAGACGAATCGGTGTTTGTGTATCTGTACGACAAACTGTCCAAACATCTTCGATTGGACCTTCATCAATGATTAAAATTGATAGCCATAGCATGACGTTGAGCCTTCAACTTCATCTAACACATCATCAGTGTTACCGATGACAGCTGCTAGTAGTTCTGATGTGAAGTAACCATTGTCTTCATCCCACTTCTTCCATGAATCGAAGTCAGAGAAAAGGATTGTATGGATTGTCGTAAGTAGTTAGCATAGTGTCAACTACTGTTGTTGCTTATGAGTAATCTTCCATAACAGTTGTCTCTCCTTTCTACTAGACTAGGTTCTGGATGGTAGAGATGCTAACACCAAGAGCTTCCGCTACATCAGCATAGCTATGACCATTACGAATCATAGTCTTAGCTCTAGATGCATTAGAAAGACTGAGAGCCTTCTCTTCTCTAGGTGTAGCTAACTGTTTGACTCTATCTGTGTTGGCGAAGCGCAAGATGTCAGTAAGCATCTTAGTACTAACGGCACCAGACTGAATAGCTTTCACTCATCATCCTCAATGTTGATACGAGTCTTAGCTCCATCAGCACCAGTCTGTATACGAGCAGCAGCAATAGCCTGTTGTTTAAGCTTCTTGAGTTGGTCCTTCTGCATGTCAGGATCTCTCTTTTCAGCAATCACTTTGTTAGCGATTAGCTGTGCTTGCCGTTCTCTAGGTGAGTTAGCTAGAGCTGTGTTAAGCTTGTGTTGTAGAGACTCTACCTGATCACGATACTTAAGCTTAGCCTCTTTGTTCATGACCATGTTTGGAGAAGACTCGACTACCTTGTTAGCTTTGTCTCGCATCTTACCTAAAGCATTGATATAATCACCATACATATTTTCGATGGGAGTGCCAGAACCAAGGGTCTTAGCATCTCTAGTCATTTCAACAACATGATCTGTTGAAATAGTCTTTGTCTTCTTAACTTTAGGGAGCTGAGTCTAGGATTGGCAGCTAGCTCTTCTGGTGTTCTATCCTTGTACCATGTTTCTAGGGTACGGTGCTCTGTCTTAGATCTAGAAATAAGAGTGGAGGCTCCATTTTTTATAGTACCAGAAATAACATCGTAGTGATCTTGATACTTCTTTTTTAGAGCGGGGATATCATTTTCCCTTTCGGATCTTTTATAATCCAAGTTATGTTTCTCAGCATCAATAACAACCATTGAATGTTTTTACTGCACGAGCAATTTCGGATTGAGTAGCACCTTTAAGAGTCATGTCAGTAATAAGGTTTGATACTTCGCCCATTGTCTTCTGCTTGATTGTCCAGTTACCTTTTGAATCACGCTTAAGAATATTCTTGTCCGAGAATAATATTGATTCGTATCAAAGTTCTTTAGCTCCTTCAGAGAACGACTTGTCTTAATACCGTTTTTATTATTAGGAATAACCATAACAGTATCACCATCAAAGTCTGCTCCCGACAATTTGCTTGCAACAGAAGAGTCAATACCAACTGCATCTTTAGCGCCCTTCATAAATTTAGCAGGACCATTTCCAAGCTTGTTATTTACAGTGAGTTCTGGTAGTTCAAATATTCCTCCATGAGGATAACGAACAAGAACAACTTTCTCACCATTCTTAAAAGTTTGGTGCATAGATTTCATTAGCTTTAATACCCGATAAAGGTAATAAAACTTGTCCGCGCATTCGATCAAATCCTGTTAGTTTCAAATTATGACGTTTGGTTGTTAGACCATTTGCAAAATCCGCCATCATAACTCGACGTACTACAGGATTATTTAGATTAGCAATTTCGTCGAACTCTTTTTGTAATTTTTCATACGTCTTTTGAATACGACCTTTAACTAATATAGGAGGTTGCTTAGAAACAAACTGAGAAGATAAGGTTTTAGACCAAGTTCCCCAGTCACCTTCCTCATTAACTTTATTGATAGCACCTTTCTGTCCATTAGGTTTGATTTGAGCACCAAATGGATTGTCAGGATCATCTTTAAGTTTCTTAAGAACATCTTCTTTTGGAGTTCTTGCTTCTTGTTGGTGTTGAAAATAACATCGACGCCTTTAGGGAAATCTTTTGGATCTCCATAAACAGCCATACCTTTAAGATAATGAGTTCCTCCAACACCGATACGAACTTGGGCATATTTAGAATTACCCAAATCCAAATCTTTTACACCAGGACGAAGTTCCATGACACCATCTTTATCGGTTCCACCTTGTTCGTCATAACGAATACCAACACGTTTCCAATCAAGATGTTCAATTGGGCGTAAACCTAATTTAGTTGTTCCGTCTTCAGCTTTATATAAATTAGGCGGTTTGATTTCGTGTTTGTGTTCTCTGACAACATCAAGGATTTGATTCTTTGGTCAAAACTTTCATTTCAACCCAATGGTCATCATTCGTGGCGTTCTTAACATATACTTTATGCATATGATAGCCGTCAGCTTCAAGTTGTTGGACAGCACGTTTAAGCATATTTTCATTAATACCTAATTGTTGTGCTGCTCCTAAACCAACGTCAAGATATGGATTCTCTTTAATTAAAGATTTTAAATCAGACTTGACTTGTTCCATACGATTGACTTTTTGCTTAACGGAAGCGTCCATATTCATACGAACAGTTGACTCAGGAATACCAGTTTGTCTAGAAATTTCAATAGATCCAAGACCTTTATCAGCAGGTTCTTGAATTCTAGAAATATTGTGCAAACGAATTTGTTGTTTAGCAATTGTATTTCTTGCCCTAAAATCCAGTTGTTGTAATTCCTAATTTAGCAGCAATCTGAGTATCGGTCAAACCATTTTTACGATGCTTTGCAACTGTGTCAGACCATGAGGTTGCTCGTTGATATGAATTTTTCACCAGAACCCCAGGCATAGCGTCCACTATGAGGAGTATTACCTTGGTGGGGTGTACCTGAATGAATTAAATAATAATCTTCCAGATTCTACTATACCTTTCTATTCGGGTTTCCTTTCAAGAATTGCCGAAAAATTCTTTGATTGTGTTATAAACGTCGTATACATCTTCTGCTTCAGGAATATATGTATCGATTTTGTTACCTTGGTAAATACGCAATTCGAAATCTACTCTTTCTGGTTTCTGACCATACTCTAAGCAGAAATAAGCAGCGTAAACAAGAAGTTGTTCCATTTTTGGTTTTGAGTCTGCCTGTTTTCAAATCATGAATCCTAAGAAATCCACGTGGATTATCTTTTGTTGGCGGATCATAACGAATTGCATCAGCAGTACCAAAAGCATAAGGACTGTAAAATAACAAGACTTCGCTATCCATGCGATATCCAATTGCATCATTAACAAAAATTTGCAACAGCCGGATGTGTATGACCTGGTTCTAATCTAATTCTATGTTGAATAGATAGCTAGCGAACTCGTGCAGTTCTGTTCCTCTTTGTTTAGCCTTCTCATTTTCAAAGCGTTCAACGAGTTTTTCCGGATCATACTAAGTCAATGGCATTGACTGGCACTAAGGAAACTATGATGTCCTTCGTACTCGGGATGTTTGTTCCATCTCATTCAATATAGCCTCCTTATTTTCAGGATAAATGGTTTCTTGCCCAACCGCCTGTCGAATTATACTTGTTTAAGTAATATTCTTGATTGGGACGATATGGTGCAGTTCCACTACGTTTAACTTCTAAATGATAGGAATATGGACCTAGGTCTACTGATAAGTCAGGTATTCCTTGAATATAACTAGAGTCATCTTTTTGACAATAGCATCAGGAAACGACTTTTTAATATCCTTGTATTAGTTCTCTTTGGAAATCGCGCTCCAATCTGGACATATATTTGTCCCCAATTCCTTTCATTGAATTTCTTTTAGATTTTATAGACCTAGATATTGCGTCATCAATTGAAGCCGGGCTTTTTGAAATATACATAATAAAGATTTTCAAAGGAGGTATTCACGCGATTGATCTCGACCTTCTGACTGGTCCATTATCCTGTATGAATAGTTTAGGGAAAAGAATAAAAATAGTATCTGTGGTTATACAATCTCAAGCCTCGGCTCCTGCGGTGACTGCACTAAATATATCCACGAGTCACTGTTTGGTATAGTTTCGTGCTTACTGCCGTTGTATTGATAATACGCTCTATTTAATTCTCGACAAATATCTTTCAAGATGTCGAGCTCTATAGATATAGTTGTAAAACACAATTACTTTGTCTCTTGTCATGATTTCATTCTTGACGGCTTCTTTTCTACAGTTGGAGGAATTAACGATTCTTCTCCAACACTTGTAAATTCAGAAGCGCTGGTAATAGGTTCTTCCGTATATGGGTTAAACCTTGACTTCATTACCTGAGAATATAAATCTTTATCAAAAAGATGTATTAATTGTGAGTCGGTTAACTTTAGTTTTCTAAAGTCTTCTAGCCAGCCACCAAACTTCTACGGAGCCTATCTAATCGGTCTACTCCATGATATCGTTTGATCTGTGGGAATTTTGAATATGGATTGTATTCAACATGCATATCAACAAACTGAGATTTGTTTTTGTAAAATCCGTTTGCTATAAATAAACACATCCAATCTATCCATACATCACCAGGCGTTGCTGTCAACATTATCCATTTATTCTTTCGGGCTATCTTAATAAAAAGACATTCCCCAAGAACCATAACCGATTGCTCGTTGTTCGTCGAATAAAAAGAATGCGTTTTCAACATCAGTGTATTTGTAATATTATTCCAGGAATCAACTACACCCGTTATACCAAGAGCATCCATATCTCTATGCCACTCTTTATCATTTCGCTTTTTAGCAACGGTGATAATATACAGGGTAAGTCTTTATGATTCTCTAAATAATAAAACAGGCCCGGTAAAGATTTACCAGAACCGACCTTACCTAACAATACAGAACCATTATGCAATCTATCAACCGCCTGACGTTGATAGTCGTATAATTCAATTTTATTAGAAGCCATATTTACGACGGAGTGGGTTGTCCACTACACGAATATAAGCGTTCTTAAGGTTAAGACGAGCATACTGTCCATCTGGACTTGGGTCTCGTCGAGCAATAGTCATATCACAAATTGAAATTTCAAGATCATCAATAAGTGATAGTTGACTTTCTTCTGTAAGATACATGCGATCACGTGGATCAATATCAGCATCAACCGGAGTATTACCATCATCGTAAATAATAGCAATGTTCGGAAGACCGAATTGGGTGTATACACGTACCTTGAAGAAATAAGATGGTCCAAACATGTCTGGATTTTCTTCCATCTTTAGCTGCTAGATCATCTGGAACATCTTTAGGTTCGAACTTTTTAACATTGACACCGTAAGATAAGAGCAAGTCCACATCTTCTGGGTTTACCTTAACGTTAAAATAACGATCTCCTGCGCGGTTGTACTTTTCTTGACGCCCTGTAAAGTTACGAGCGAAGAGAAAATCTACTTCTTCCAGAATAATCTGGGAATCTGAAATTTGTGAAATCTTTGTCATTAGTATGTCCTTTCTATTCTGACGTTAGTCTGACATTGTTTTCAAAAAAGAAGAGAAGAGAACAAATCAGCAGAATTTTGTTCTTCCTCTATTATGTGCCATGTAAATCCTGCAAGCCTCAAAATCAACCTGCAGGGAAAATTCAATCACGCGTTCTCAGGAGTTTTTGATTTTGAGAGTTCCGTGATTGATAGAGATAGTTTGTGTAGTTGGATATTTGTCTTGAAGTTCAAGCGAGTCAACATAGTCCTTAGGCATGTCGTCAACAATATCTTTTGATATCGCCAACTTTCATAATTTTCTTAAGTCCATCGACAGCAATCTTGTCGTAAAAGCTAAAAGTCTACATCCTCAATATCGAACTTGTCTGTTTGTTTAAATAAATATCCTTTTGTTCCAGTGATGGACTTGAAGTTTTCATTATCTTCTGTCCACATACATTTCCACCAGTCTTAGATGCATAAATAGAGCCAACCTTACCAACGAATTCGTCACCGAGATAAATATGACCTTTTCGATTGTTTGGTGATGAAGAAATCTTTATCAACCAATTCTTCTTTCGTCCATACTCGTTTCAACAAATATGTGTTAGCATACTCGGCACCTGTTGGAGACCAAGCATCATTTTCTAGTTGAGCAATATAAACTGCGTTGTTGATTAGAGCCATACGTTTGTGAAAGTATGCTCATGTTCAAAAGCGATATCTATACTTCTCTTGTGCGCTTGAAGTCTTCAACGAATTTAATAATCTTCTCATCAGCATTTGGAATCTTAACTGAGTCGGTCTTGATATGACAGACTTGATATCCTTGCTCTTCGATATGAAAATTTCAAATCAACCATAAATAACGCACCACGCTTTTGCAAACGATGTTATCAATATTATCTGGGTGTTTGAATTTGTTGTCAAATTTAGCAGAGGTCATTCCATAAACAGAGTTGATTACAATCTTCAATGCGGTTACCAAAGGTTTGAGATATTCTGGATTATCCAAGAACGGAGCCAAGACGCCATCAAACATTTGTTTAACTTCGTCAATCTTGTTATGTTTCAACAACACGCGAACTTTAAGTAAGTCGGCATAACGTTGAGTATATGGACCGAAGTAGTTCATATTTACAAGTGAGTTAGGATGCATAGACTCTACGTCAAGCAAGGCGATATTTTTGTACACGCCAGGTTCGGCATATACAAATCCACCTTCGCCAGTTTCAAAGCCACGGTAATATGACTTACCAAACTCATACTTGTATCCTGGGAATATGGTTGAAAGATTGACATAATTAAATTTGTCTTGAGGACGTGGGTCATCACCAAAAGATAAATTTAGCAGTCAATTGGTTGTTGGTTGCATTCATTGAGCCTTTAGCAATTGTAGCCAAGATCTCACGCGCAACGTAATCGGCATAAATAGCATCGAACAATTTCTCAGTTGCATCAACGTCGTTAACACAGTAATCAACAACTACAGGAATTAACTCATCAGGAACTGGTTGATCCCAAGGAATTTCCATCTCAACGTGTTTGATACCAAGATCAACTTCCCAACGTTTAAGCGATTGTTTCTTCTGAGCGTACTCATAAATATCGGTATAGCTAATTCGTAAGCCGCCGCATACATTCCACTCTTCGCATTTTTCGTTGACAATTCTGTATGACTGACGGAATAACTCGAGATTGTTACATCCGAGTAATCGTGCATAGAGAATATGGTTGTCATATCGTCGGTTGTTAAATCCAACGATCAGGAAGCTCAACAAATATTCAATCTGGTCCGGAGTTGGATTAATCCATTTTGTAAATTCGTCATCATGGTATTTCTTCCAGACAACGACAAACAGATTTGGATACACCTCAATATCAAAGAAGACCAATTCTTCTTTTGGATATATCTTCGTGAAGTTTGTAAGCTTGTTCTCAGTAGCTCCTTCGTCATCTCTAATTGAAGACCAAGGAATCTTTTGGAATACCGCAACACAATATTCTTTGTTGTTTGTCGAACGCAATGCTCGAAGAAATACATCATGCTTCAAATCGGTCAAGTCATATTCCAGACCCATATCAAAAAGCTTTCTGAATTTCGTGAGCAATAAAATCAATCGTTGGTTTGGTATTTGGGTGACTCGGTTCTTTACCCTCAATCTGTCCCAATTGGCGTTTTACAAAATTACGCAACGTCTTTTCTGTATATGTGATTTCTTTCACATGCTCACATTTCTTATCCTTTCTCTCTTTCAACAGCAAGCCCGATGAAATATGAGATGGTTGTAAGTTGTTAGATGCTTTGTCAATCCGTCTCAGAGAGGCGTTGCCTTTATACACTTTGATCTCAATATGTTTTATCGACCAAATTATTTAACTCATTGACATTACCGTCGTAGATATAATGCAAATGAATACCTTGACCCGATTTTGAGACCTCAGCATAAGTCGGTGGAAATTTTGAAGCTGCCTCAACATTCAGATCAAGACTTTTATTGCCATCCTCATCTTTCAAATCGAAGTCAATGATAATATGATTAAGCGGAACCTTAACCCAATGCAATTTACTTGTTTTAATATCAGATAAGGTCGTCACGACATTATCCCATTTTTCGGACGGATTACCATTTCGTAAAGCTAACTGTGCAGGATATTCTGCTGCTAGTTTATTAAACACTTCGTTGTGATAATTGAAATCTAACCAGTCATCAGGAATAACAGTATCATTTGCCTCGGTTGTACCGACTACACCTTCAGGAAATGCAACATTCCATCTGAAACCTTTGAAATAATTATTAACGCGCATGCCATCGATATGACTATCTTTAAGCATTGTGTCAAAATATCTAAGAGCCTCTCTCTTGATAGTTGCTTTATATCCATCGGTTTTCCATCCCATATCTTCAAGATACTCACGATATAACTCACTGATTTGTTTCAAAGTTATACCATGTTGCATATGGATAGCGTTAGTTCGCATGAAGTCGAAGATATGGTCCGTCTGTTCTGCCATGTCGACGTCGAAATAATCGTCATAGTAATCAAATCCCAATTCTTCAAATCTTTGAATTGCCATATTGTAATATACGGAAGCTCGTACTTGATTTGAGTCATGAGTTGATTATATTTCGTATGACTTACTTTCTGTCCACTTGGGTTTACAACAATAGCTCTTCGAGTAATACCAGAGTCTACGTTTCGAACTTTATAACGTTGGTTAGAGGCTGTGATTAACAAACCAATAAATTTAACATCATAAGGCTCTTTAAATTTCTTGTTGACGGATATAGTTTCATGACTCGTCAGTTTCAATAACGGTGTGTCGTTATAAATATGACTGATGTCAGTATCCTCATCAATCAACAATGGAACTTCTTGAATTTGTCCTGTTGCAAATTGGTCAGAACTTGTGAGCAATTTCAAATCAATAGTTCCGCAATATTCTTGAAACAGCATTCGGAATATTTTTAAGACCGTACCTTTACCACTACCTTTTGAACCATACAAATACATGAACTTCTCAATCTTGTACATGTTGTTGGTAAATAGTGCTCCCATGAACCAGAGAATTTTATCCAACTCCTTAGGAAGATATAAGGTACCAATCAATTCTTTAAATGCAACCGCGTCTCCTTCTTGAGGTGAGTAAGTCAATTGCGTTGTAGCGTAATCTCGTCTCTGCATCTTATGATCTGCGAATAACACTTTCTGGTTGAAAGAAATCTCACTAGCTTCACAAGCTTTACAGAAATCTGCAAATGACTGAAATTTCCCGGCAGATGCTTTTCGAATCTCTTTAACATCAATTCTAAGACCAGGACGTCCGTCTTCTAATTCTCTTGCCTTACGCCAAAGCAGAGAGTCAATATCATAAAATAGGTTTTTCTGTTTAGTGTCCCAGAAACTTCCATTCCAATATGCATAAAACTTAGAACCTTTAACAACTAAGTCTTTAGCATCGCCAAATATAAAGTCAGGAGAAACCTCATAATCAACGGTACGATTGTTGGAAGTGAACTTTTTCTGAGACACATCTAAAAATCCACTAATTTTACCTCCTCGTGCCTCCACACATGTTTTTGCCCGCATTTTCCCTATTGTTATTATATACAGTACACTTTTTAACTCATTCCTATATACAATAGAAAATGTGAGATTTTTCCTAGTATTTTTCGGTTTTTATGTTTTCCCCATGTTTTTCGTGCAGTTACCTCAAATATTATAGTAAAATTTCGTGCTGCCCGTAAAATTTTCATGTGCTGCACACGTGCAGCTAAACACCAAATTTGACCGATTTTAGGCCAAAATCCATCAGTTTTCTAAAATATCCGAGTAATATTTAGTAAATTTCAGTCATTTCAACCCTAAAATCACGCAATTTACACAATATTATAGCAAAAATACCATCATTTGAACCTCTTAATCCACGAAATTTCAACCCGATTTACCAGATTATTGTCCGTTTGATACCTGTCAGCAACCCTAACAGGTACTCAAAACCGCTAATTTTAGCCCGAATAACCTCTCCATAAAGCGTGGTAAGGACCGGATTTCGGCTCAATACAAGCTTCCATCCAGTCACTAAACCTTGCTTATCATGAATATAAACCGCGTCAAATGCGTCGAGGACTATAGGATTTGTGTTCTTTTTACCCATAGTCCCACCAACTAGTTACGTGTATTTTCAGTATCTGTGGTAATATAACCATCCGGTTCAACAGTAAATGCTGGCTTGCTATCAAGACGTCCGTCAGGAAGTAGCTTATACCAACCATCGTTGTAACGGATAAACTGATCGCTGATCATATTACCATCCTTAGGATCAAGGTAGAACCAATCGTCAAAGTATTTCACCCAGCCAGTTTGCATAGCACCGTCACGGTTGAAGTAGTACCAATATCCAGTGATCTTCTTCCAAGACGTAGCCATGTAGCCGTCCTTGTCAAAGTAATACCAATGACCATCAGTGTGTTTCACCCAATCTTCAGCAACCATATATCCTTCAGAATTGAAGTAGAACCATGAGCGATTTTCTTCAATATACTCAAAGCGAGAAGCAGGATATGTACCATTACCACGCGCCCACCAGAAGCCTTTAGAGTCTTCTTGCCAGCCTTTCTTAACAGGGTGCAGGAGCAGCGTCGTTGTTTGTCAAGCGGTAGATGTAGTAATATGGTTTACCAGCGTAAGCCCAACGTTCGTCATGGTCATTAATTGAAATACCATCGTAGGCATAGTTACAGTGGATAATGTTGTCTCCATCGATAAACATACCAGTGTGTCCGAAGGCACCAGCTGAATACCCACGACGTCCCCAGATGAAGATATCACCACGTTGAGCAGTGAACGGTGTGTTTTCGAAATCAATTCGTATCCGTTGTCAATGAGCCATTGATGCTCGTATTCAGTGTTTAGCCCAACCTGCTGAGGCAGCTCCAGCGCTACGTAGTGCATAATAAATAGATGATGAGCAGTCATAAGAGTCATCACCATCACGAGATGTCATACTGTAGGACACTTGTCCTTTGCGTGCGTACATCCAGTCAATTGCTGTGTTAATGTTAATTGTCATTTCGTTTCTCCTTTTAGTTTTATAATGTCTCCTGAATGATGATATTCAGGTCTAAAATGTGGTGGGATGTTTTGGTTACCGATAGTCTCATGAAATGAGTTCTCTTCAATACGCTCTTCCACAATCCCAGAGGTTTCTCTCATATTTTTCAAGTTGTTTTGATCTACGAGTGTATTACATTTCCGTCTCGGTCAAACTTCATTGTTCCAGGTTTACCAGGTCTTATTTCGCCTCGGCATCCGTAGTAAGGTTCAAGAGATTCTGCCATTTCTTAAGATGTTTCCCTTTCCTTTTTAAATTGAGTATATGCCATGACGCTTTAACCATAAATTGAATATTTAATTCAACTGTATGGATTATAGATGCGCACATATTATCAATTCCGGTATGGTCTAAGCATGCCTTTAAATTCTTCTAATTTATCCGTTTCGTAGATATATTGAGAAAGAAATTCAATTTGATTTTTCACCAAGGTAAGATAATGAGCATAATGATCAAAATCTTTAGATTTCTTCATAAGTTCGTAGTATTTCTCAATTTCATTGAGATATCCTCGTATAGACCTCTCACCGCTATAAAATTTACTCATGATCAAAATCCTTCATTTTTAATACGTTGTTGCAACATCAATAAAATGTTTCAATCCTTCTTTACTTAAATTAGGAATAAGACAGTCCAAAGCCACCATAAGATCATATCCATTTACCGTTTCAGATGTTTTTGGTTGTAGTCCAATATAGCCAGAGGCTTAATATCGTTCTTACCAGAACCGCTAGTTAGAAGAACTTTAATATGCTCGTTTTGTTTAACAAACAACCCCTCCAGTTCCTCATTGATATTTTTAGGTTCTTCCTTACGAGGAATTTCAGGACTAATATTGGTATTACAGAAATATTTAATCGTTTATATGGATTAATCATAGATGATGGGTATAGTTCTCGAATAATTGTCATATCAAACCTCCTACAACCAAAATGGAAAGATCATTCCAAGAACAGTGCGTTTACGTTCGGGTTCTTCTTCGGGCATGGTCAAATCTTTTAGTACATCATCTGGAATCTGGAACTTCTTGTTTAAGATTCAGGTTTCTCATTTTTCTGGTTCTTCAGAAATTGCATAAGCAGCAGCAACAATTGATTCAAGAAGATGATTTTTCTCATTGCAGCGTAAATTAGGATAGTCATTTACAATACGTGAAACTTCACCAAAGTCAATATGTCCGGCTATAACCAAAGTAGCAATCTTATCATACTTATCTTGTCGATATGTAGTGTAAGTCAATCGCTTAGCCAACGGAATATTTTGATCACGACAAACCATGATATTATCAAATAAATCACTAAGCATAGACTTCGTCATGTTCAAAAAAACTCAGCGTTAAACAAAGCAACTCTTTTAGCTTCTTGCTCTTCGGTGGGACGTTCCTTGGTCTCTTCATAATTAAATACCATATGGATAGTCGCTTCTGGATTGAATTTTACATAGATATTAATCAAATGCTTCATAGTTTCTTCCGAAATAAACCCATCAGTTACCATAGAATGTAGACGATTTATGATGTTTTTACGTTCTACGCACTCATCTTCAGTCATTCGGTTCCATTCAATTTTATAATTAAATTCCAATACCTTCTTCAACATTTCGATAATTTCATTATTGCGTCCACGCGCTCAGGAACTTTCAATTCTTTAAAATTATCATCAACAATTTTCGTTATGAGTGTTGATCCGCTTAACTTGATAAATAATGGGAGTAGTATCCAATTTGTTGTGTTCAAATACCAATTCTTCAAAACGTTCTTGAGAGACATTTTCATTAATAAGGATATTAGCAATAGAATTAATGATGTCGTCCCATTGTTTGTACATATCATTAGTCATGGTAAATTCGTAGTCGATGACAAGAAATTTTTAAAAGCTTTGTTCTAACAATTCAACGATTTTCTTTTCGTCCTCATTACACAAATCCGATACAGCATATTTATAAGCATCTGTTCGTTCATGTTCAAGATAATAAAGATAGTGCATAATAACCCCATAGATCCAGTCCTTAAGTTCATATGGAATATCTTTACGAGTACACATATAGTTATTAATAACTGCAACGCCCTCTTGTTTAGTGTTTGATTCAACGATACATTTAGCAATAAGTCCTGCTTCGTCGGAAATATCCAATGGTACAAGCATCTCATCTTTATCAAGCTTCATTTGGACAACTCTAAAAATGTTTGATAACATATTAAGTACATAATTTCTAGGGTCAAAATTTTCATTGTCCTTGGTGAAAGTAATAACCGGTTTATTGTTCGCATAGATAGTATTTTCGGAATGCTCGTCATCGTCTTCGCGAACCCCCTTCAACCAACACGCTGTCATAGCAGCATAGTTAGACAGGTCCTCAAAGGGTGTCTAGGAGGCTCTCAGAGCCCCACCTGCTGCGTTTTAGACTCGTCCGTGAGGGACGCTAAACGATTCATCTTGTCGCTCATACGGACGATGCTAGCGACGATTCCGAATGGTCCAAAGATTCCTCAAATGAGTTACCGTAGTCGTGATTTTTACGACAGAACGTGTCATATTGCCCATCATATTGAGTTTTCATTGTTTGTTGGTTTACTTTTAGTCATTTTCTTTCCTCACTATTAATTTTTGTTAGTAATTACTTCATTCATCCATGACTTGTGTTCTGGAGATAAACTACGATATGAATCTAATGACGAAATGTCATCTAAGATTTTTATAGGTTCTTCATACCTATCTAATGCATAATCTGCAATCAGAATAGAATACATTTCAATATCCCTATACGTTGGTATTTCACCATTCCTATGAAGTTTACGAATATGGGTCATACACCCGTCTACATTATATCGTACATACAGCATAAATCCTTGGCGTCCAATCATTTTCAATACCCATACCCTTTACCTGCAGGATATACTTGATTAAATTTCTCCATTGACTCGAAATATTCAATCAAAGCAACATTAGACATAGGGACATATACTATTTTGCGACCTTGATCTCGAAGTTCAATCTTAAGGATACTACACCCTTCGTCCAAAAAGCAATAATCCTTAACACCTTGCCAAATATGAACAGCGATGCCTTTAGCATTTCGAGCTTGATTATCGTTGATATATTTTACATACAATACTCCATTAGTCATTCATTAGCCTCCAGTTCTTTCCACTGTTTCTCATTTTCTTCGTCTGATAATGGGGTTACACTACATGATAATATTGTATCCAAATTATGGATAAGAGTTCCTATACCGTTTTTATGCCACAAAGTAAGAACAATGCATTACCCATCACTTTAACATCGAGAGTACGTCTATTTCTAAATGAAACCGCTTCACAACCGTCTTTAAATTCAATAAATACATCATATAATTGCTCTTTTATTCAAACCAAGTACCTACTTTCATTCCATTTTTGTGGTTTGTCGAGTCGAATGATATTACGACGAGGGATTGACTGAGACTTGCAAGTTCACGATTTTTCAAGAGTTTTAAAGTAATTGATAATAATGTTACCATCAATATGTTTTCAAAAAGATACTTTCAACGGCTTCAATCTTCAATTCTTTGTTTCAACTTCCTACCATACTAATCCATCGTACAGCAACCGTAAATATCGTCTTCATCATTGCCGCGAATAACTGTGTCTTCATTGAAAAATGAGTTCCGATCAACAGTACCGTCAATTCCAGACATCAATGTAATGCTTTCTCGGAATATGAAGAGTGGTTCTTACTTTGCTACGCTCATCCGTATAGATTACGGTAACAATACCATCTTCGACCATGAACGATTCTACACCGCTCTTCAAATTACGATAAATTTTTACCCGTAGTATCATGATATTCCTTACGAAATTCTTCACTAACCATTACCAAGAGTTCTTTCATCATTTCACTTCTCCCTCAATATTAATAATATCATCATCATGAATTCTATATACAATAGACTCATATCCAAATTTAGATGTTATCTCCAACATCTGATTAACGAGTCCACATTGCTATGGATTTGACATTATGAAATTCGGTAGTCTTCTCCTCATCGGTCTCATCAGATATGTGATAGAGATTTTTACCGAAGGATCAAACTTAATAAAAACGTTGTTCTTTAAGTCTACAAATAAAGCACCGTTCCCTTGTTTAAAAGAACGCAAACCCTCTAGTTGGACCTACAGAATGACTTTTTATATCATAAGATTCGCCCATGCGTTACCTCAACTTAATATAATCAATCACGCGCCAACGCAAAGTTTCAGATTTAGGGTAATGAGCCTTCATGCCATTTCGATACATCACAATCAACTCACCGTCAGATTCTTCCATCCTACAACATCGGTGTCAATATAGAATCTTCGTTCATCATCGTCAACTTCGCGCTCGATTACAAAGGAAACATTCTTGCTATTCCAAACAGGAGTATAGACATTAGTGTATAATCCCAAGTGGTTAATGTAAATCCCTAATATTAACAAAAAGCTTGTAAATCTACAACATATCTCGAGCGATTGTTGTAGTGAGTTCTCAATCATACAATCCTTAGTTAGAACACGATGTTCAATGTGAAGAAAATCATCTGTCAAATGATAGTCTTTAACATCTAGAAAAAATGTTACTAGCATTAGGTTTTTCAGAGGCATACGATTTTTGTTAGTGTTAAATATAGTGCCATTATTAATCCCACCATTTCTTTCCTGCTAATATGTTCTTAACTTGTTCATCGAGTAGAGTTTGTGAAATCTTTCAAATCTTCGATATACTTAGTAAAGTATTCGATGTTTTTCGATTGCAGACCCTCATGCTTAACTTTGTCGATCTTAGACCAATCGATAAAAGCTAGGATCAATAGACCAACCCAAGTTTTTCATTAGAATAAGAGAAATTCAACACGGTTTTCCTTGATTTCGATGGACGTAGTAGCATGAATATTCCAACCAACAAAATGATCAAAAACATCTACATCCATTCCAGCAGCTTTACGAAGATCTGCCACAGTAACATATCCGCCATTAGCTAGAAGACGAACTACCCCATCTACCCATGTATTCATTTGACCTTCTGCGGTAGCGCCATACCCGTCAACACCAATATCAGCCATCGCTTTAGCCTGTGACTCAAAATGTTTCATTTTCAATACAGGAACGCGTGTGATGTCATATTTAAAGATTCTTTCATTTTACTTTTTACCTCATTAATTCTATTTTTGTAATCCTCAATATATTTTTGGGATATGTCGTCTTTCGTAATTCCAATAGTTTTCTTCTTTCATTCCGGATAGAGTGAAGTAGTCAACTAAAAATAACTCATCTGCAGTTGGTTTGTGTACGTAAATGGAATTTCCCCAAACATGCATCTAAGAAAAATCGTTACCTTCGACATATATTGTTGTATGCAAATCCTCACATACAAAATGAGTAGTCATCAAGTTTAAATCTAAAGACTTTGAATAGACCTTTAGATATAGATTCTCCCATATATACGTCATAGCATAACTCTGTATCCATCATTGCATCACAGAATTTGTGTAATTCAATCGCGTCTGAGAATATAAGGACTCGTAAGTCATTAGGACGCTCGGATATGATTGCGAACGGATAATATCCGCTATGCTTCAAAGTATACGCCTTAAAGCAATTGTAGTCAGTCGATACGAAGATATTCAAATAAGGGTGAGGGATTTTCTGATTGTGTTTCAGCATCACCCCATTATAAATATCAGCCCATTTAACTAACACGTTTGTAAACTGAGTCTCTTTTCTGAAATTCTCATGATGAATTCGAACCGCGGATTTTTTCAGACCTTGTTCATAGCGAAAGAAGAAGTTAAATAGTCTTTTGAACATGATGAACCTCTCTTTCTTTGCGCGGATCAATATATAACCCATCGTTAACGACACCAGTAATATAAATCTGTCGTCCAAAAGTATACAAATTAGACTTATAAGTACCATCGAATGCAATCATAGGATATACATCACAATACATGTTGATTAGTTTGATAATGCTATCACGATTACCGCTCAATGCGTGTGTCTGCATACAGTAATAACAAAGTTACGCTGATTTGAATTCTCTGGTAGTATACAGATATACGGAATAGTAACACTAACCAATTTAGTTATGAAAAATCCACGACCTGGAGAACTATCGCCAACCTCGCGAATACGCGAAGTAGGATTTAGAATTAAATCAACTCCAGTACCACGAACATCGTAAAATAAATTCTTAAAAGAATTATACTAGAATAACTTCAAAACGGTCGCTGTTAAGATATGCGTTCTCATAATCGTATGAGTTATCAAAATATGTAGCTTCTTTATACCATGGCCCATCAGTTTCTTCTTTCCAATCGGTCAGTAAAATACGATGAGACTCCAAATACTCCTCTGCCTCATTACGAATACCAGGGTGTAGTATCATGTTTCGTAATAGAAATAACAATACCACACACTTAATCGTAATATCCCACTCTTTAATTCTCTCAATCCTTAGAATTACTCCTCTGTTAACTCATCCGAAAATTCTAAATACAGGCTGCAAACGCTCATCTAGAATAAGCGAAATAGCATGGTTGTGCTCGTGCCACAATGTGTCAGCATCGACATATTCGTCCTTAGGCAAATGGAATAAACCATAAGTATTATCCACATTTTCTTTACCTAGACGATGACCTTCGACAAATGATACAATGGTATCATGAATAATTGCATCTTGATCAGATTCCAAGTCAAGACCTAGGTATCACCAATCCAATCTGCGAATTGTTCTGTAGTACCACAACCAGTAGAGACTTGACAAGCGGCTGAGAAGTAAATAATCATTTCCCCAATAGATGCCCAGTCAGAATAGATTGTTCCGAAGCCAAAGTGTTCGGTACGGTCGCGTACGATATCTTCACGGATATTCCAGTCACCAATGTTTTCACGAGTTGGAATATATTCCCATGAGAATAAAATAGCAAGTTTGTCACGAGCTTCTGGATCCATGATACCGAATCGTTCCATGACAAGTGCACGGTAGTAGTCATATCCTTCTTGTGTGTTAGGGTCATAAATTTGACGGTCGTGTTCCATTTCTTGACGTTTCAATGCTCTGATCTGAGCTGTCATTTCACGAGTAACGTTTACAATATCGCTAGCAGTGTATGTGTTGTCACGGTGATTTAACAGCTTGCTCCCTTCTTCATGTTTTTGAATGTATTCACGAACGTTTCCGTGAATATCGGTTTCCTCACAAACTCCTCTTCTAGAGGATTATAGTCAGCGCCATTTTTGCGCTCGAATGGTGTTAGTTCGCGGCGGATATATTTACCATCTTCGGTTTTATACCAATCATGACCATCGTTTGGTAACCCATCCAATTCACGTAGGTGTTCTGCGAATTCTTCTTGACGTGCTTCATCTTCGTCAAGTTTCTTTTGAGTGTCTGCAGCTTCCTTAGCAGCAACAAGCTCTTCGTAAGACAAACCTTCCTCTTCAGTTTGTCTTCTTCCTTCCACCATTTATAGAGACGGTAGGCACCGTATCCGGCACCCGCAGTCCCTACCAATGCTAAAATAACTTTGATAGGTGTGTTCATGTTAGTTCAATTCCTTTCTAGTTTTCTTAGGTACGAAATCTTTGATAGATGTGGTAGCGTACAAGTTGCGAGGTGTTTTCCAGCGTACATAGTATTGCAAAGTCGTATTCTTGTTTTTCTTCGTCGAATACTTCATGAAATCCCATTCAATATAGAATGAATCGGTATCAGTCCATCCAAATGGAAGCGCAGCACGGAGACGTCAAATCAAGTTCTTCTAGTACCTCACCAAACGTCAAGACCCCTCATCATTCGATCCGTTAGATATTTGTCCGCTTCCTTAATATAACTTTCGTTATAATCCGGATTGTCGGGCTGCATAGTTAGATGAATATTTGAACCATTGTCCATAGAAATCTCCTTCATTAGGTACAATTGATTCAACTTCAACTTCTTTACCATCTAATTCGACAGTTTTGGTTTCCATAGGAGCATCAATTTTCTTGAATGTAGCTTCATCAAGAACTTCTTTAGCACGGAGACGATAGCGGGCATGTTCTTCGGTAACCATAGCAAGCGCAGCAGAAACGGCTTTAAGACGATTTGTTTGGATAGCAAATCCTAATACGATAGCAGCGGTAGAGGCAGTAGCGACAGCAACGGAACCGCTACATCTTTAGCGACGTCCTTAACAACTTCAAAGCGTGTATATTCTTCGCCAGCAGCATCTTTTGCTTCATATTTAGCTTTTGTAGCTTCAAGCTTCTTACCAGATTTGATTCCGGCATACACAGAATAACCATGACCGACAAGACCAACACCTAACAATACGACTGGTGCATATTTTTACCAAGGATTTTGGTGGTAACCATAGTGGATTTAGCAGTAGATTTGATAGTTTGAATGTTTGGTAACTTAGGTAGTTTCATTATTTTTCTCCTTTTTAGATTTAAAAAGTAAACGGACGAGGTGTGATTTTTCATACAAAAACGTAATGTACGCCATAGCGCTTTCGCTTGAGAATGCAGAATGTGCTACAGCTTCATCCTTACGAACATAATCGATATGATCAAATTCTAAAAGCCAGTTTTTGACCATCCTTATCAAGACTAACGTTTTCTACGTCATGAAAAATCATAGGTTTTTACACCAGGAATACGTGGATAAATACGAATGTCTTTCATAAATTCCTCCTATTTCTTATTTGTAAGCCAGATGATGGCAAAGATAATCCAACCAACAGGTGGTGTGCAAAGCAATACGAGAGTTCCGAGTGATTTTTCATTTTAGTTTCCTCCAAATATTAAAAACTATGTTGAATTACAGGGCTCAACAATACCTTTGATAACATTAACATAGTATAGTTTGTCGTTAAAAATAGCGAAAGCGCCATATTTAAACCTCAAGTTGTTTAAGTCTATCGTTAAACCATTCTGGACATTTGTCATTCTTAAATAAATTATCTTTAGATTTCAATAATTTACGAACATCATCCACTTTTAGGTCTTTTTAGATTAATATACTGTATAAATGTGTTTAACTTACATTGTTTAGATCTTCTGGATGAACTCGTCCCGCATCCATTAATGTATTAAAAATAAATTTCATTGAGATATTAATGCAAATTTTTCAATATAATTCGATCAAAAATTGTTTAACATTTACACCTCCACAGGTTGTGGGAAGTTGATTTTAAATCCTCCTCCACGAGCAGCCACAATACGTGCACCAGCAAGTCCTTGACCTCAGCGTTAATTGTCAGCAAAGTTGGTCAGTAAATTTAGCCGGTTGGTCTGACAGTTCATAGAAATCCCCAACAGTCACAATATACCGTATGTGTCCAAATTGGCCAACATGATATTGAATACTTCTTGAGCATCCTGACGAGTTTCGAAAATGATTTTCTTCCACGTAGTTCGATGTACGTCTGTTACATTTTGGCATATGACTGAGTGTAGTCATTTCGGTGTGCATCCATTCGAGTCACATTTGTTACCGACCCCAGTACCCCGAAGAATTCCTACGAGCATGAATATAGTCCTGTCCAAAATGCGCGCGCTGCACGCTTATTAGTAGCCATATCCATAAGCCCATTTTTGCAAGCTTGGTACAACTACTTCATAAAACATGTGTGATGACCAACCTCAGGAATCCTTCTTCTCCCGAAAAACACATTTCCGAGCCATTTCCAACTTGGGCTTTTCACGTCGCTTTGCGACAGGCTGTACGTGTTGTCAAGTAACTCGTTTGCTTCTTCTAAAAGCATTCGTTTTGACGAGGTGCTTTGTTGTAATCCGTTGTTTGTTTTTGTCATAGTTTCCTTCCTTCTATCTCAGCAATCCAACTAGCATTAGCTGGATTCATTCGTTTTATTACACCATCGATGTAATATTGCTCACCTTTATATGACGCAACGTCACGGTAAACGATTGATTTCGGTAGCTAAGTCAGCTAATAGTACATCTCGCGGTCCATCTAGTGGAATATAGAGCATACATGTTCCTCGAGTTAAACTATCAACTTTCACAGCCCCATAGTCTTCTAAACATAGTGCCATAAATTATTTATTCCGGCTTTTCATTAGTTGTATACCCCCATGAATATGTCAATAATCCCACACAACCTGCAGGGAATTAGCGTTGACAATAACGCGTCAAATGGAATACAGTAAATCAATGCTAAATAAATCATCATGTACGTGGCAATGATACACCAACAATGAACAGTAGCCCTAGTAAAAGCTTTCACCGGGTTTCCTCCTTAAAATATAGATACAAAAAGAATACCGAGTAATTCTCAGTATTCTAGTGAAACTTAGTCTTCAGGTAGTGTAAAATCACCTTCCAACACTTCGCCATTTTTCCGATGTTTCAGAAGATTTCTTAACATGAGTCGCCAATCACTTTAGTAGCATACGCGCCAGCAGCTCGACACCAGTGATGATCGAGAGACGACTTAACAACTGGTCTAACGGCAACGATTGTTTGTACAATCTTGTCCTTAGTACTCAGTTCTTTAGCCACTTGAGTTTGTGGTGTGTCCTCAGCTTGTGTCACCAAGTTTTCAGTAACCTCGTTAAGTTCTTCCTTAACTTCTTCCAATTTTGAAACGTTTTCTGACATGATAATGTCCTCCTTTAATTTTATTTTTGTTTCATTATAGGATATGTAATTTCTGCGTATTATCTACCATAATGAAGATCGCCATTGCTATCCTCGTATTCAATCAGTGATCCATCATGTCCGGACCTTCTTGTAACTCTCTACCAGTAGGAGTACAGAATTCCTCATTCCCATTAGATGTTTCGAACACCTTTTGAAAAATACCATTTCTATCCATTTTAACAAAACGTGGATATGTTACTTCGCTCATATTTTTACCTCACTATTTTTATAATTACAATCCTTCAGTACAAAAACCTCTCCGAAAATAACGGAACCTCTGGTGAATTTTTCTTCGTACGAATATCATTGATCAATCGATAAATTTCATTGACCTTATATTTACAGAATTTCTTAACACCAGCTTTCTCTAAAGTCATAGCGTAAGAATATCTCGGACGATGGAATTCGTCATGGTATAATTCTTTTTGAATATACCGCAGCAGCTTTAGCGAGCGCTTCTACATATTTCTTAGGATCGTATGGAAATTTATTCATCAGCATCGTCCTTCTTAAATGAATTAGGTAGTGTGTGTTTGGAATTTTCAATTTCCAATTCCTTCTCGCAATATTTGAATTGCTCTGCTAAGTGCATCATGTCATCGTCTGACATTGTGATATGAATATGGTGTTTCATGTTAAATAGTCTTCTCTAAAGTATTTCTAAAGCCATGTTAAAGTGTCCCATGTACCAACTTCAACTCGTCCATAAATAGTATCTATTATATCCAGAAAGTATTTTTATCTGCTCATCATCAATTGGTGGATATGGATAACGTTCAAATGGTTGAATCATTAAATTCTCACCAATAGTCGTTTGGAAATTATCATAATAAAATCCTTCCGCTAAACACATAACCAACTCATCAACCAAACTTCTAGTAACATTCCAGATACATAACTCACTGTCAAGTTTACCAACTTTATCGGATACCCTAAGTAATCCAAAGATATACTTTTTGTACTCCTCATCAAATTTAACCCTCGTCCAGCTTTTAATAAGACGATCAATATACCAATCCTCTATACAAAATATCTCTTGTAATGGAAGATTACGCAAGTTACCAACAACCGCGTCGTAAAAATCGTCCCTAGACAATATGAGGGTATATTGTCCCGTATGCCTCATCTGTTCAGCCCTCACTGTTTGTGTTATCATCTAACACTTTTTGGTAGTATTTGTTGAACTCTTGTTTGAGTTCTTGTGCACTCATATATGCTCTACGATTATCAGGATTATCCTCGATTTTTATCGCCGGTTTCCTGAATTAGTTCATAAAGCAACTGGTAGTTTTCATAGTTGATATCTTCATAACCAAATACTTTATTGTAATATTGGGACTCCAGCAGGGCAATCATCATGTTTCCGATAATCTTACGAGCGATGCGGAAGTAATATAGATCCATATCCAAGATTTGGATGTCTGATGGAATGGTCATAATAAATTGGAAATACTGTTTGTATTCCTCATTTGCAGGAACAACACCATTAGTATCAGGGTTCGAGTCCAAGCAGAAATGTATTTGTCAAGTTCGGCCTGAGGAATAAGCAGAAAAATCATCTAATGGCATTGCGCACCATATCAATTACTGTCTGTTTGAATTCCGCAGATGTCTTAACAATGGGTCTGTAGTTAGTCATTGTTTTACCTCCTTTACATATATTCATATATACTTACCATAATAAATAAGTAAATAAACAGAACAAATAGCATTAAACAGGCGGACATCAAGAATCCTAAAGCCCATAGTAACTGTCAAGTTAACAAGAAGTACCAAACAGCATAACTCAATAGCTATAAAAATAAATGTCAAGGCAATCATCAAAAGTAAATCTGATAAATTGTAGTCAATTAATTTAACAAGCTTTTTCTTTCATCGTTTACTCCTTGTGTAAAAGTTCTCAAAAGAATCTTTTAAGCATGTCCATCTTAGAGTCCAATTCATCATTACCATAACAATATAATGTGGTGAAATATAGATTCTTCTTGTCATCAAACACAATAGGATCAATATCTATAATAAGGAAAGTATCCGGATACTCATCCACAGCTTCTAGAAAATATTTTGTTTCCAGAGTTTCACATTATTCCTAATAGTTCGATATCTTTCAATCGAATCTTTTAATAATGTTAAGGTTGCTCGTTTCAATTCTCAAGATAAACGCATTTTTCGTCATTTGGACTTAATTGCCCATTCACGTTATAAATTGGTTCGCTCATTTTTATCTCTCCTCCGTATATAAATAATAATTTCTAACAATTTCTTTTTGTTGTTAGTTCTCCGTTATAAACACCGTATCCAAATATATTAAAATTCCATCGATCATTCCTAATATCGTATTGTAGAGCGGTCACAAATGTGATTATGCCTGCTTTGAAAATATTCAATTCCTCGCATAACATTTCTGGTTCAATTTTATGAACCGAATCAGACATACCTGAATATCGTTTATAATCTGACATAGCATGATCATAGTTTGGGTATGACATAGAAACTTGGAATTGATTATGTCCTTCCGGATATTTCACATTTTTCCTTACTATTCTCTGTGGTTCCACATTTTACCTCCTCACAAAAAAAGAAAGGGATAAGTTAATCCCTTTATTTGAAAAATCGATTCGATACAATCGACCACATCTTTGACGAGATGATATTGAAGTGTTCAAAGTTCAATACAGCAGCTAGTCCTAAGATATTCACAAGAGCCTGGAACAGTTGTTCCGGCTTCACTTTACACTTTTGCTGTTCATTTCGAACCGCAACGAGTTTAGCAAGCTTGAGATTCAAGTCCATGATCTCTGCGTTATCCTCGGACAGCGCCATCTGAATTTTTGATCTCTTCAATCTGCATGTCAAGACCGTCGTATAATATAGCCATCATAATTTTTCTCATATGATTTACCTTCCTTTCATTATAGCCCTAGGGAATTCCTGCGGAGAATATACGCTGCTTATCAGCTCAAATCGAGATGGCGGCAGCATTGGGGGTTCTAGTAAGGGTTTCAGGATTAAAATATAGATTGGGGTATCGAGATCCGTCATGTTTCTCTTTCCTAATACTTACTAAAATATGTGGTTTCTCCAGAAAATCCACAATCATATATTTATTCTTGATAAATGCTCCCAGCTTATACCACCAATGAAATGATTTAATTATAGGATTGTCTATAAAACAAATTTTAACTTTGTCACTATCATTAGAAGTAATATAAGTATTTATTTCATACGAATCTATAATCACAGAATAAACCTTATCTTCAAATTCAATTATAAGTCTTCCTATCATTTTAACCCCCTTCACAATATATGGAGCTTCTAAGTTAATAATTATAATACGGCTATCCATTTTTATGCCGCGCATAAAAATACATTAACAATGATTTTCCTTATAGTACCAATGTGCATGTTGATTTTTAATTGCTCTAAAAATTTACACAAAGATTTATCTAAGACATCGTTAACAAAATTCTTATTATAAGGAATGATTACCGACAGTTTAGTAATTGGCATTGGGCGATTTACATTGTAATAGTACTCAGTCTCATCCCAAAATGTAGGATTTAAGAACGAATATACCTTATCATTAACTAATGATAACTCGATCTATTTTAGCCATTATTCATCTCCAAACATTTCACGCAATTCGTCGTTTTGATCCTTGAAACATGCTCTCGCCTAGTTTACCTTCTTCGAAATAGCTTCATTTAACGAGCGATTATATTTCGTATTGCGACGTCCCATAAGCAAATATACGATTGCCGTGGCTGTTCCAGTAAGGAAAATACCAATAGCCCCATTAATTTGCTCCTGAGTACGCCCATCTACTTGGCCACAGTAATAGGCTTCCTGCATATCTTTGTCTGCAAATTCAACTTTCTCAATTTCAAATAACTTTTTTAAACATTATACTACCTCACTAATCATTTTTCGATTACTTTCATTGTCACTTTGAGATCAAGATTTCTTTATAGGTAAGTCTACGATTACAATACCCATACTTAACTATAAGGTTCCATAGGGTTGTCATACCGTAAACCACATCGGCTAATCTTAAAAACGAATCCAAATCACGTGCGGCATCTGCTTTTTCTTGTAAATATACAAGCTTGTCGAGATCTTCACGTAAAGTTTCGATACTGCTTAAGCATAGCTTGCGCGTTGATTTGATTGAAAAATAACCAAGTCAAAAACGTTGACCGAGTTTTAACCCTGTCATTATTAAGAATATAGTTCATTTCTTGCATCATCAAGCTCCTTAAATAATTCTTGCAGTTCTCGGTCATTGTCCATGTTGTGATATACTTCTTTCGCTGCTTTGTGCGCAAGACCTCTGGTTAAAACACCAATCCCGCAAACAATAAAACTAGCCACACTAAGGTAAACTGCCGATTTCACAATCTTTTGGCCCAACTCTTCTGCGGAGTCAATCATAGCCAAATCTTCCCCATAGTGCTCATCAACGTGTTTGATAACATTAAGTTCTTTTTCTAAAAGTCTGTTTAACTTCAACATATTATTTACCTTCTTTCTTTTGTTTCAATGCGAGATATGCTCAACGATAACTTCAGCAATAAGTCCGTGCTTCAGCCAAGTTTAATGACCGCCTTTTTGATAGGCTTTACAGGAATTGGTTTGCGACGGTAGATCATTGTGATTTGGTTGTAGTTGTATTTCATAGTAAGTTCCTTTCTAAATTTGAAAAAGAGAGGATAATCAAATCCTCTATTTAAATAATTTTCCAACAAAGTTGAATAGTCCCGCGATAATATTCACGAAGAGCATTCCAAACAATGCTTTCAAAAATGTCTAAGATAGTTTTTCATTTTTATCCTCCTTTTAGAAACCTTCATTTTCTTAGTTTTGTTCAGTACCTTTTTGTACAGTAATTAGTCGTCGTTTATGGTATTCGCTATCTTCCGAAATATACCCTTGCTTTTTCAAAGCTTTTCTACATAAGCTTCTTCAAGCACAGCGTATAACGCATAGTGTACGAAATCCAATTTCTCTAATAATTCTTCTGAACATAAGTATGTCCTCCTATAATAAATATTCTTTCATTATAGGATATGTAAAAAGCTGCGTATTATGGCAGTTTGTTGAATTGTAGAGTTAAATAATGGTATTTGATAAACTTCATAACTCTATGGTAAAATTTATATTTACCAAATAGTTTTCTAAGTCATCATCTCAGCAATAATATGTCCGAAACGATTAGAGATTGCTTTGTCGTCTACAATCGATATACTTCACATTTAAGATGATTTTAAATCGTCTAATGTTCTGTTGAAAAGCATTGACCATATATTTATCACATCTAACAAGAAATAATAATGTTCCCACGTATTTCTTACTTGATCTTTAAGTTCTTTATAATCCACTATATTCTCCCTTAGCTAAATCGATTTTTTTAGATATTCTTCATGCAAAGTTGACTATGTCAAAATACTGTCATTTTGTTGTGAGTTTTTACAAAATCAACGAGATCTTGTTTCGTATGAATATCAACCATAGTGTAGTCTAAATAATAAACTTCACCAGAGTTTTCTGGTGTAGCCAGGACAACAACTTCCGAACAGAGTGTTATCAAATACTGAAAAATAGTATAAAATAACCATTGTCGAGCTCATACATCCATCTTCGGACGATTGGATAGCAATCAATAACAAAATAGGTTTTTACGATTAACCTGCGTTGGTTTTTGTGTGAAATTTAACTTTACCTTTATCCTTAGTTCTGTTAAATTCGTCCATAAATTTTCTGCCATATATAGCATTATGTTCCAATTTAGAAATTTTACCATACCATCTTTTACTCATTTTTACCTCACTTATTTAAATCTGCAATCGTCTGTAAAACGTGCGGTCACTTCGTCTACATTGTTCATTACATACATCATATCATTAACCATTTCTAATGCGAATTTCTTTTTAAAATAGTCTCTCACATAATTGAGGTCTGCTCGAATATCTTCAGATTCGAAAAAGTGAAAAAGTTATCGTATTGGTGACCAGTAACGTTGTAGCAGCTTTATCGACCGGATCAATTAGTCTAGGATAATCAATAATAGCCGCTTTAATAGCTACTGATATACTAATATCATTCTGATATGTATAAGCAAACGTTGGCGCAGTAATAAGAAATTAATTGGTGTAGTCATTTCTTTTCCTCCTTTTTATCATAAAATAGACACAATATCAACACACATGTATGCCGATACCAATAAAATAATAGCCATATTATTTACCGCCTTTAATTTGGCTTAATCAAACCATCCATTGTTGACTGACAATAAATGAGGACTTCCTCCTTAAATAATTATTATGAATGGCTTGACTAGAAAAGGATCCTAAGATCCCTCTTTATTTCTTACTAGTAGATAGTGCAACTGATGTAATAATAGTTCCTACGACTAATAGTCCTTCGATCGCACCTTGACCTGCGCCTTTTAAGTAGAGCCATTCCTAGGCCTTCCTTTTTCAGCGTCATATTCCAGCGGTGTTCCTTCAAAAGTTAATTAGTCCCATAAATCCTTTATTCATGGTTGCGTCCTCCTTTAGTTTTTCTTTCATTATACCGTGTAATTTCTGCGAAATTCAAGAAGGATCTTTAATCCCAACCATAATTAATAATATAATCTTAAAATGCTCCAATCTAGTCTTAATCCAAGATGAATAACATACAGTATATCACAATATAATCTATAGACTTATTTCGATCAATAGAGTCCAACATTAATGCCAATCTAGTAGTTAAATTATTTAGCATATTAACTGTTTTAGTAGTCTAATTCTCCTTTTCTATCGAATGGACAATTATCCTCTAAATCTCTAATAATACCAAATATTTCATTATTAATCGCATTACGAAATTTCTCTAAACTTCTATAAGTATCATTTAGACTATTATCCAAATGTGACGTATGTAAATTCTTTCTTGGCTGTGAGACCAAGCATTTGATAATTCATTTATATAATTAGTGTATTCCATAATATACACCCTCCTTTCATTATGAGACAGGGAAATATTGCGATTACTTAAGAACTCTATAGTCCTCTATAAGTTTATCTGGGAAATACTTACCTCCATTATTAATATCCAACAACGGGAACTTTCTCACCCTCGTCCAAAAGATCTGCCACTGTATGTGAATACACTATAGTGTCGCAAAGAACATAGGGGCATCTTTCTTCGAGATATATACCGTTTTGAGCAGTATGACCTTTTTTAGGTTTGGGATTATGCAATCGGATACCTTCAGAAATAACTCTTATCTGGGTCAATAAATCCAGACATAATTACAGGTACATCATTACATACCAAATTAACATATACAACATACTCGGATATACTTTCGTCAAAATATGCATGTATGTATTTTAAAAAGAAAGACTGAACATTTGGCATTCTCTTAGTAACTCCAAATTTTTCGTCAGTCTTCTTTACAGTTTTTCCTTTTCTTGCTAACAGGCATAGCAAACCTCCTTAAAATGATTTTCAGAAGAAGTGGAGTTGAACACGTCGCCCTCTGAGTAATCAGGATGCTCTCCCGCTGAGCTATCTTCTTCATTATAGCATATGTAGTTTCTGCGAAAATAAAAAGAAGAAGAAATGATTTCCTTCTATAATTCAAAATCTCTAATTGTCTAAGTCCGAGTTCCATTAACTCTTCTTTATTCTCATAGTTCATTGTAAATTCAATAGCTTTAGTTTTTCATTTCCTCTTCCGATAATCCTAATAGATCGTTCATTTGTCTAAAAATATCTTGCATATAGTTCCAACGTTTTACTCTAAAGTCTCGTTGATGTTCGATTTTATGCGCGTACATATTTGCTAATTCGTCTAACAAGTCATTAAATTTATTTGAGTTTAGCTGGATCTTTAATTTGTTCCTTTGCTATATGTTCTAAATTCAATCTAGTAACATCGTATTCGAATGATACTTCCATACACTTATATCCTCGAAATGCTTCTTTACAAACATAACTTCAAAGTTATTACCACAGTAATCTAGGTTATACAAATTTTTAAATTTGTTCTCGTTAGTTTCGTTAATAGTCATATGTGACCCTCCTATAGTTTCTTTCTTTCATTATAGAGCATGTAAAAAGCTGCGAAAAAAAGACAAAGTCTTCTTGATACAATCTATTTAATCAGTGTTATTGTCGTGTTAGAAAGCATAGCTCTGGCAATATCTTGATGTTTACGATAGAAACTGCCATAAGTCTTTTTGTCGTTACTAATTCTAGTTTATTAAGCTGTGTAGCTTCATCATACTATCAATAATTCATGCTGATTCTAGTTACGTAACATTAACAGTCAACATTTGTTCTCTTCATTCCAGAATCTTGTCGATGACATATCTAAATGTTTTACGAACGCTATATCAATGCTAGATCTAATAAAAGTTCATTTGGATCGTATAGTCAATGCTTCTTTAAACATAACTTCATATATTACGACGACTCAATCTTTTTGAGTAGATTCTTATAGTACTCAACAATATACATATTGGCGTTTTGAATTAACCAATGTGTAGTCTTGTCCGAGGACTAATCATTTTACTCATTTCATTGTCGTCCAAAATATAATGCTAATTTAATCATAGCGATTTGATTCATATTAATTGCAAATTTTTTTGTTCGTGTGACATGTAAATATTGCGAATTTAAGATAAAAAAATCACACCCAGGCAAATTTTGGAAATTCAAAAAGACGGAGCCATGTAGACTCCGCGTTTTCTATTTTATTTTACCTTCTCTACGAAAAGCATTTTAACTTCTTTTTCGAGACGTTATACTTATCATAAGAAGACTTGTTACGAACATAATCATGCGGATCTGTATTATAAGCAGTATTATGTGTTCTACTTTCTCATCATAAGCATATTGTATTTTTGTATTTGCTTTTCTCTGGCCCAGGTGTAATCTTACGACCATTTAGTTCATAAAGCTTCTTGTGCTGCTCTTCGAACTTCTTCCGCTTGGTTATATCGTTTAGCGGCCTTTTAGTTTGTGTTTCATTCTCCATTTAGTATAACCAGGATCATTAGATTTACCATATTGTTTACGTAAATCCTTTTTGTATGGATTTAACTTTCTTTTCAAATTTTTTATAAGCAATATGATTGTCTCTTAAATCAACATGACGACTTTTTAATACCCCAACGCATTCCTTTAATCCCATAGTGTTCAATAACATCTTTGGAAGATTGGATAGAAATATAATTCATTTATTACCCCCATAAAATGGTTTTTAGTATCGACCGCCGGCTAATACGCGTTTCTGTCCGCGTTTGGTTTTGGCATCCATTACGTCTTTCTTATATTGATTTTTCAATCCTTTGTATTCGGCAGTCATCTTTTGACGAGCAGCTCTTTGGCGTTCTCCATAGTCTCTACGATTTTCTCCTTCAGCTTTACGACGTTTACTGAAGAATGCATCTTGACTATATTTATCAAAGATTTTATCATCTCCTCGGTCAAATTTCTTTTGAGCATTCTTACGATCTTTTTATATTGCTTACCAGCTTTGACCATATCTAACATAACGATTACGGAATTCAAGTGATCTGGTTGTTCGAAAAATGTTCCTGCTTTAGAACGTCGTTTAGAAGCAGAGATCGCCTAGTCTGCTAAAATTGGGTGACGTAGACCATTAACAGCAACGTCCGCAGCAGAGCCCCAACGTTTCATACGTTGACTTCATTCATAACGCCGTGGTGCTCAATAACATCTGAGAAGCTGTCTGTGTGAATAAGTTCATTTTCTGAAATAATAATCATTTTATCCTCCTGGATAGTTAATATGTTTATTGAGTTCATAATACTTTCAAAGTGTTATAGTCTCTACCCTCAAAGACAATAACTCTTTTTAAAATAAAAAGTATCCCAATAAATAAAGCGAGGTCTGATAAGCATCACAAACCCCGCAAAAGTAAACTTAAAAATCCTTACGCTTCAACAGACTCTTCCTCGAATTTAATTCGAGCAATATCTTCCACAGCAGGATTGAGTAGGGTAACATCGCCATTATAGCGACACACAATAACGTGTACGCCTTCTTCGAAATACGTCAGATTCATTATGACGGACAATTTGTAATTCGTTTGAGAAGAGATTTCACCATCAGTATTCCCAACAATTCCGATAAATAATCCATCATTTACAATCAAGATATCACCGAATTTTTCGTTCGTCAGTCACTACGCGAAATCATTGTCCTCCAACCAAGCAACTACGTCCTCAGCAATCTGAAACTCAAATTCTGGGTCCGTTAACCCACCGTATTTTGCAGCAATTTTGAATGCTTGCTCATTGGTTAGTTTGAGGTTCTCTCCAATACGCACATCGTACCATGCGATGATCTTCGATACATCTACTGTCATAGATATTCCTTTCTAGCGTTCCATTCCTGAGGATGGTGGGTAGCAACACCTACGCCATTCATCTCAAGATGCCCTCGAGTAACAAAGTCGGCTACGGGTTCTACCATTGTATGTGAATTCTTTATTGAATTGCACGAATACAAGTTTACCTTCACCTTGAGTTTCAATATGCGTAGGATCTTCAATAACAACAATTTCATTTGCTTGATATGTTTTTCCTACTTCTGCTTTTGGTAGAAGACCCGCAAGCTTCTTATACACAATGCCGTAAACAATGGAACCAGACATAATTGTATGCATAACCATTGCATCAATAAAGTCGTCACGACGTTTGTCTTCTTGTTGAGTACGTTCCATGACCTTATCCAATTCGTCAACTTTCTTAGTTGTCTCAATGAATTCAATTTCAGCAAAGTACTCTTTGTGCCAAAGCCACAAAGGCATTTTTTAACATAATCCTGCTCATTAGTTGAGTCTACATTATGTAAACCTTCTAAATGAATTGTTAGGATATTTGTTGGTGAGTCTGTGTACAACTCAAACATTGTTTTTTCCACAACCCCATTAGCATTGTAGACAGGGTATGATGAACGAAATCTAAATCTACTCATGATCTAGTCCTTTCTTTAATTCTTCTTGATGAGCAAGTAAGTCTTGCTCGAGTTTTATTAGTTAAGCTCATCCGTTTTCATTTTTAAACGAGTTTGGAGCTCAATAATTTGAACAGTTTGTTCTCCGATAGTAGCTTTCATTTCTTGAAATACTTTTTCGAGAACTAAGTGATCTTCGTTTTGCTGTGTTTGTTGATTTTCTTCCATATTACCTCCATTACGAATCAAATCACAGGTGCCAGTTAATCTGAGTTCGAGGCTTTCTTCATAGGAACATACCAAGTATGGTTTTGGTTAGATCCATCGTTAATGTATAGTAACCACTAGATCCATATTCATTTGTTTGTCCACTGAATGTCATTAAGAATAACGCCCGAACCCCATAAATCCCAATATCTCTTTTTCTATTAGATACGGGGCTTAATGGATAATCTTGGTATAAATTTGTCATTACCGGAACATAATCTGTACTATTAGTAACACGACCATTAAATTGAGCTGGTCCAGAATATCGTCCATTAGATCTTATATGTAACATCTGTCGTATTGCCCCCTTCTCGAGTTATAGATAAATATCCATTAGAAAAACGGAGCATGCTTCGACCAATATTAACGCCTTGAGTAAACACTATATCAAAAAATCCAACTTTAGATTTGATTTTATTAAACTCAGCTTCTAGACCGGTTATCTTATTAGCATTAAGGTTGACGATATGAGAGTCTACGATGGATGCATTTGCTATTTTTGCACTATCAATAGCCGCATCAGCAATCATGCCATTCTTGATAACAGCATTGTGAATTAATGCCTGTCCATCGAGGTTCAATAGACTTACCTTTAATACGAACTCCTTCTGGGTTAGCATTTATCTCGGTCACCAGTTTACCTGGTCCGGATAAAATATTAACCGCATATTGACTACTTGTTTGTCTTATAACACTTGTCATTGACTTAGCATTATTAGGATAATATTCTTTAGAGATCTTATCGCCCTTAACAAGCATCAATTTACCTATATCAAATCTACCTACCATAAACCCAAATATATAATGGTGGAAGTCCAGTATTATCCGACCATGTATTAAACGTTCGAGTATTTCGAACGTTATTGTATTAGTCGTACCTGTACTTATAGCTGGATTATTATCTTTTCCGTAATGATATATAGTACCAATATTCTTGGGTTTTGTGGTTCTTTAATTGAATTGCGAATTCGGTTTCACCTCTATAATATTCCATATACCATATATGGAACCTAAGAGTATATTTTTCTCCTTTTTGAAAAGTAGTAACACCATCTTGCAAATAAAGTCCTACTCCTCCCCAACGGTTATTCGAATTTAAACCTCGAATGGTAAAATCGCTATAGCCATATTCACCAGGCATAGGACTTAAATATAAATTCGATCCGCCATTAATGGGCTTAGCCGTTCTAAAGGTATCAGAATCCAATATTAGATTATGACTACGAACATCGACGTCAGTTATCATAGTCTGAAAACGGTCATTTGTCATAAGCATATTTGCTATGTTCGTTGACATATCGCCCTCAGTTCTCCCAAGAGTCCTACTAAACAAGTCAACACTTTCTTTAACAGTATTGTAGCTAGACAACGTATTATTGATTTGGGAAATACTAGACGTTCTTGCAGCAGCTTCTTGTTGGACAATAGACTGTGCATAGCTTTTAGTCGCATCATTAGCACTAGTAATTGCTTGACGAATAATACCCGATGTCTGAGTTACACTGCTTGATAATATACCATTAATATTACTCGTAACAGTACTTTGTATTCGATTCTCAGAAACTTGGATTTGACTATCAGTATATTGTTTCAACTCCGTTTTAGCAGTGCTTACTTGAAGATTTATTTTACCAGGAACTTCTTCGATCTTAGTAGTAACTTGTTGTAGGTTGCCTTGAAGATCTCCTAAAGTTCTTTGCAAAAGCGTCAATCTACCATCAATACCTTCTTTATACTTAGCCAAGTTTTGCTCAATCTCAGCAGTGATTAGGATGCCAGTCAGATGAGAATATTTGATTCTTCCAACTGCCAAGCAGCGGTATATACTAGTAGTTTCCTTTTAGATTTAACTGTATTCTTGAAAGAATGATTGACATAATGATCAGATGCCGTAAATGTTAAACTAAATCTATTCCAACCGCCAGAACTAAGTCGCCATCCGTTCGTGTATGGACCATTAACACCTTCTGAGTATACTATTGGTGTGCATGATTGAATCTCGGAAGAGATAATGTGGTAAAGTTCATTTTTCTTGTTCTATTTTTGCATAGAATGAAAATGTATATTGTTTTCAGGGACAAGTTTTATCTTATCATCAATATAGGTAATACTTTCCGTATTATAGAGATGACGAGCCATAACCTCACGGTTATAAACTTTAAAAGTTTCACTTTCAATCGACCACCACGATACAAATTATCGGGCATATCCATAACACCATAAAGAATATTACTTGTCCAATTCTCAACTGAGAATATGATGTTTGAATACTTCTTTCTAGTTTGACTTCTTTCTCAATCCTAGTCGATATAGCATGACTGGTATTAAGATTGTCCTGAGCAATTTGAATAAGTCAGTCATTCAAATACTGTTTGGACTTGTTGAACTCGTTCTCAACTTTGTTCCAATTTTGATTTAGCAGAAGAAACTTCGAATCTATAGATTCCTTGCTCTCCGCAATAAACTTAAAGGCATCATCGGTCCAAATCAACTAGTTCGCCAAACAGAGTATCGGTATCCAGAGTGTATTCATCTAACTGTCATGAATTTCAGCAACAGCATCGTCAATTTGTTGTTCAAGAACTTCTCTAGATTATTAGGTAGTACAATATCCATTGAGTACCGTCATATCGATACATATCAACAAGACCTTCACCAACATCTTTTGAACCATAAGTCATTTTCCTTAGTCCTCTGCGGAGACTCATCTGGTCCATCGTAAAGTGCAGTTGTTTCCATTGGCACTTGTGATAACCGTGTTTATAGACGTTTGCAGATCTTCAAAGCCTCATTAACAGCGAGCTTTAGTAATATCCTTATACTCTCCACGTTGACTATCCATAATAGTTGATGGAAGATTATCCTCAGTACTTGCGACAATCTTAAGAATACGTTTAGCCAAACAGTCATGTTAGTATCTCAATGACCTTCAGTGTCACATCAACATCTAATTTAGGAACATAAACATCGATAGTATCACACAGCCGAATATCGTTAAGCATCGCTAGAATATCTTTTTCGTAAGTTGTAGTATCCTTAACAGGAATCATATCAACTTCGATCTTGATATTTGGAATATCAACTCCAGGGTTGTCATCAAAATGCGTTGCTTCAGCATCAACCATAGCCTTAATAATTACAATTTTAGTCTGATCTTTGATATCGGCCATACGAGCAGCCCTACGAGCTTTCTCTTCTTCTCGCGCAGCCTTCTTAGCACACGTTCATTTTGGCTTTTGCTCTATTAGCTTGCTGTTCATTGAATTTACGTTCTAAATTCAGATTGACGTTTTTCGGCTTAGCATCGCTAGCTGATATCTTGACGATCCGCCTCAGTGAGCTTTTTGATCGTTTACCCCCAGAAGATCGTCCGCGTCTCACCAACAGAAGCGGCACTGAGCATCTAGTCGTTCTGCTTATTTGCCATGTGAAGTGCAACCCTCTGTTTTCGCGAGCAGATTCTAATGCTAGTTTTCTCTAGCTTCTCTAGACACCTAGCTGCGGCATCGGCGGCTCTATTAGAAGCGCGTTCTTCAGCAATCTTAGTTTTTCTAGATTCTTTTGCTGTTTTGTACTCATTGAATTTAGAAGATAAATCCACTGGTACAATACGTTTGACGACATAATCGTCGTAATGATCCAGAACGAACAACATCGCCATACACAGTCACCTCTTTCTGGTTCTCACCTTCAGGAGTGTATTTTGCGAATGGGAGAATACGGGTATATTTTCCATTCATATTTGTTGTGATTTTGATGTTCTTCAAGTTTTTACGGGGACGAATGGTTGTACGTGTTCTCGGCACGCAAAGTGTAAAAGTTATGCTGTCTTTACCATGCTAAGCTCCCCTCTATATTTGAGTGATAAATTATCGCCTTTTAATATCACAAGAACATTAGTTATCTTATCATTTACAAGAGGTCCCATAGTGCCTACGAGATTGAAATGTGTATGTTATAGGATCCATTGCGTATGTTTTAGCGGTATTCCAGATAGCAAACGCATCGCCATGTTCAATAGTAAATGGTTTAACAATATTACCCGATAATTCGTCTACTTTTTGTAACTGCTTTAACAGTCATTTTTGTTAGAGTCTAAATCAGTATCCACTTCATAAATACGAAACAGGGTGATCTGGGTCCGGTATCGTTAGGCGGCGCTAGAATATAGTTGTTTACAACAATATCATTAGCATAGTTTCCCTGAATAGGATACTCCATAAGTAACTCAAATTTACCATTACGAACTTCAGTTACTTCGCACTTCAAAACATCGTCCAAAATACCAAGACCATTGGAGGTGAACTCTCGTTCATGTTGTTCAAATAATGTAATAGTCATACAGAACCCTCCAGTTAGGTGTGATAAATATAGACTCTGGTAGTGTCGATGTCGTATCTGCGGCGGGTCTTTGGAAATAAATGTTATTAAGTCCTGGAACAAGATAAAAAGAATTCTCTACCAATAGTCCTATCATTTTGAGATTGCGATAACCATTTACATCTTTTTGAAAAAGTAGAAAATGTTTGACTATCGATAAAAACAGTTTCATTGATTCAAGCTCTTAAATGACATCGTACCATATCCAACTCTTATACAATCCCCTTTAACTCCATTAAATCTAATGGTTGGTAAGGCATTATAATTAGTTGGATTTTTAATACTCCCACCATTACTAATTTCTTTAGTCTCATTATCAACTAGGTACTTATAGGGTTGGCATTTAAGTTTGATTATAACACTCATACAACCTTCGTAATATGACTTATTCTCAAATTTTATTTCCATCATAATAACTTGGTAAGAGTGTTCCTCGTCAAAATATGGAACAAAAGACATCCATTCTCCCTTTTTCCGTGACCGAATAAGGAGTTAATATTGTTTCTTGCTTCCGACAGTTTCGCGAAGTCATCGCCATGAGAACTTCCGTCATAAAAAGCATTTAGCTCAAATTCCGTAGGTTCATATCCGTCATCGTCGTATACCAGTTCCCCTTCGTCAGGAAACTGGTGATACAAACGATACTCGTCTTTTTCGGGTTTGGATATCTGGTCGATCTTCGATAAATAAATTTATGTCTTCAGACTTACGTCCGTTGACTGTAAAATATCCTGCTTCCAGTGCAGAATACCTCCTCGCCTTTACTTCTTCGATTTTGATCGTCAAAATCTTTAAGGTGCCGTTGAACTTACAGCTAGCTCCCTAGCATCAACAGGTTTTACCCTTGGTATCTACCTTAACATTAACATTAAATTCTTTATTAGAATTATCGTTATTAATTGTTGTTTGTTGAGAACTATTAGGAACACCAGAATATGATGGGGTTGGAAGAGACTTGTTAAGTCCTCCAATATTTACATCATAATCTTTCAATTTGAATTTGTCTAATTTGCTTGTATCCACGATAGGCGTGATCTTAGGAGAATATGACATATCGTCGATTGCAACGTCAAAGCATATCTCCAACAGAGTTTACAGCAGAAGAAACAGCGTCAGCAAAGAGTTTGCCATGCAAACAGCTCCATCAGCAGCTTTTAGAAAATCCAGATTTGAATGTCTTAGTCATTTGCTTGATTGTAGATGGCATTTCATTTGCAATACCCATAACAACCCCTTGAGGGATAAACTTACCTACATCTTTAGCAAATAACCTTGATGGTGAATGAATATCCAGCAGCACTTTGAGCAGCTTCACGTGCTTTATAGATAATTCTATTAGCAGCAGACTCAATTTCCCACATGTTTGCGTACATACCGGCCGCGATACCAGATGAAATATAGTAACCTACATTATAACCTGAAGATCTAGCAGAACCAGTATATGACTTAACAGTACTAATAATTTGACTCATTCCAGAATATACGTTATTCAGCAACGCCCATACCATTTTTGGATAGATGAGGGACATTACAGTCATCATGGATGAGATAATTTGAGATACTGTTGAACTCATTTTAGTGAATTGTGAGTTAATTTCTGTTACTCGAGAACTGATTGTTTGGGATACTCCGCTCATTCCTTTGGGACATATCTCTTGAGATTTGAGAGATACTTCCGGAAATAGATGTGGAGATTGTGCTGAATGATGCTTTAGCTTGATCCGCAACCGATGACATTGACGTTGAGATAGAATTTTACAACACCGGTCATGCTAGTTTGTACTGCACCAATAACAGTTTCCATTGAACTAGATACTGCGGATGATACAAGACCAAATCCAGCGCCTACAGCAGATGCAAGAGCACCAATAGAGCTATCCATAGTTGTTTGGATGTTAGCCATACCATTTTGGACGGCCATAACCATACCTTGCATACCTGTTTCAGTCGCAGCCGTTAAGATTGCGAAAGATTCGGTTGAGTTTGATATAGATGAGAAGAACTCGCCCATCTGTGTTTGTGCATTTAAGAGATGTCTTAAATGTTTCAACACTAGTGTTGATTAAGTTGAAGTTTTCCATTAGGAAAGTGATGCTATTTTGAATGTTGATGAATCCAAGGTTAACTGCTTCCATAGCGCCGACCATAGTTTTGGAATTGACCTATAGCAGTTCCGAATGCGGACAGAATTGCACTCATCATACCAATCAGAGTATTAACTGGCCCCGACAAATTCAAGAATGCTGTAGAAGCAGACTCGGCAGATGTCGAAATGTTTGTAAATTCTGTTGATAATGTTTGGAATGCAGTCGCAGCAATCGGAGCAGATCCGGAAATTACGGTTAGAGAAGACGCAATAATTGTCAATGACGTTGATAACGCCAAAATATTGCTTGCCGACGTGCCTAAATTAGTACATGCGGTGGCTAAATTTTCAATATCTTTAGCGAATCCTTCTAGGTTACCCCACCATGAGGCGCCTCCTAGTTTTGCGATTTCTACAGTGAGAGAAGCTAAACCAGTAGCTGCATTAGCTCCATTGTCACCGACAAGTTTAACGCCTTCACCGAAGGCTTTAAATCCTTTACCGAATGATTCTGCAGCATCGCCAACTGCTTTGATGATATCAGCAACACCGTCTAGAAACAGTCTTGAATTCCTGTGCCAATAGATTCGAAAATCTTACCTACGCCCTCAAGAGCTTCTTTTGTATGCCCTTACCAAATGATTCAACGACTTTACCCCACTCCTTCAGAGCAGGGTTTAACACCTTCACCAAACGACTTGAATACTTCGCCCACACTAGTTAGAACACTACTAATAGCTTCGCCAGCGGTTTTTATAACGTTGCCGCCATCGATAATATTAATTACTCCAGTAATAACAGTATCAATAGTATCTGCCATAATTCTAAATACTTCGACGATAGCATTAACAATTGTTTGAATAGTGGCGTGCGTTGAAATAATAACATCTGCAATAGAGACGAATAATATCTTTGATAGCATTAACAGTAGCAATGATTGCTTCTGCCACAACCGTTATAATTGTAGCAATGCTCTCAAATAGAACCTTAAGACCTTCCATAAGCGGGTGAATATAGGTTCGATAGCGCTAGCCAAATTGGATGAATTCAGTGATCATTGTGCCTACAGAGTTAAGATCTCAACGATCTTCTCGAGTAGTGGTGCTAATAAACCACCCAATACAGATAATAGAACGTCACTAATAGACATAAATAAATTCTGCAAAGCAGGAATTAATCTATCTCGTACACCAATAAGAGCGTTCGCCAAACTCTCTATGATTTAACAGCCAACTCAATAGCAGTTTGGACAAGGATATCTATATTCTCAATAAGTCCTTTTGGCCAGTTCGACAAGCATCTCTACAGAAGCTTTAACCAACTCAGGAGCATTTTCTTTGATACCGTTTACCAAGCCAATAACGAGTTTAAATGCAGCATCCACAATAAATGGTATTAAAACGACTAATCCATTAATGATTCTTTAACAACAGAAACCCATGCCTGAATTAATATAGAGCACTTTCAGCAATTGCCTTGGAAAATGATACCATTCCCTCAGCGACAGTCTTAAATGCTTCTGGAGCTATAGCAGCTAGTTCTTTAATAGCGGTAACAAACGCTAAGAAACCAAGACCAGCAATAAGAACTGATGATGCTGCCAATATAGAAGATATACCAAAGGTTATCAATGTTTGTGACAATATCATCAGACCAGGAGCCACAACTTGTGCTAAAGGCGCCTGCAGCTAGCAATATAGCCAAGTTACCGGCTAATGCTACTAAAGCAATACCAACAGCAACTAAGTTCAGTGTTGATAACAACATAATAGGAACCGCGAGCAAATTCAATGCCACCGCCATACCCATTAATTGTAAAACGCCACTTGTAGAACCTACTTTGTCAACAATTGCCATAGCAGCTACCATCGCGGCGAGAACGCCTATAATAGCCCCTGTAGCAGCAAGGATACCTGTCCATGGTTGAGCAGCCACGCTAGATAATGCGGACCCTACAGCATAAAGAACTGGAGCGAATACCGCAATACCACCTAGAGTTGTTACATCTGGCTGGATATGGTCAATAAGTGCGGTCATTGCAGTCAAAGCACCCAATACAAGGACGATACTGCCTAGACCTACTAACATTTGTTTCCAATCCAGTTTACCGATTTGGTCCATTGATGTTCCAATAGCAAGCAATACTGACGCAAACGAATCGAACAATACTCGAAGTTGTCCAACTTCAGCGAAGTTTTTAACAGATCCATTAATTATCTTAGCAGTGTATGCCATAGCTATGAATACAGCAGATATACCCGCAGATGCGGCCAATAGACTACCCCAAGGCTTATCTGCTAGCTTCGTCAAGTTATCAGCAACCGATGTCATCATAGCGGTTAGAATAATCATAGACAACGCAGCTCCGGCATTGAATTTGACTTTCTTCATTAGTGCAGCGACACCAACTAAAGAAAATAGCATTACTTCAACAGGCAATACTCTTAACAAGTTGTTCTATTGAAAGTTGTGTCAGAGGCTCTATTGCTTTAGTTATTGCATAAATAGCCAAACCAAATGCAACTAGGACCATAGCAGACGCCATATTTACTTTAGCTTTCTTCATAGGTGAGATACACCGACTAAAGAAAGAAGTAAAAGCTTCTACTCCAGCCATACCAAGCAAAAGCATATCCCATTCCATAGTACCTAAGTCAATAACTGATTGAGATAATAGCCAAATAGATATACCAAATGCAATCATTCCAGCCATAGCACTCTTATCAATCTTAACTTTGGTCATAATTCGACATCAATCGCTAAAGATTCTAGAGCGTTACCACAGAGAGGTAGCGGCTAGAATACTATCCCAGCTTAATGCAGCGATTTTGATTACTGACGAAGTAAGATTCGTATTGCGATAGAGAAGACTATTAGATTGGCTAATGCGCTCTTAGCTACGTGAACTTTACTCATTACTCTAGACGCTATAGCCATAGCAGCCATAAGAGTAATTACCGATCCGACTGCAGCCAATAATTGAGGCCATTCTATCTTCGCAAGAGCTTTAACCGACCAAACAAGTATTCGAATGGAGATCGCAAATGTTATAAGATTAGCAATGGCGCTCTTAGTGATATGGACTTTGTCCAAATACTTAGTAACTTTAGCTAAACTGAAGATTAAAGTTCCTACAGCAGGTAATGCGTATACCAATTTCTCAGGTTCTAGTTTTGCAATGGCCTTAATAGACCAAACTAAAATACGAACAGCAAATGCGATACCAATTAATTGCATTATTTTTGCTTTCGGAGCCTTCTAGTTTATCGATATATTTCAAAGCTCGGACAAGTCCATAAATAGCAGCGTAAGTTCCACCAATAGCTTCCATCAGTTTATCGGTAGGAATCTCTGCCATCTTAACCATAGCACCGGCTAAAATACGGATAGCAAATGCAATACCAATTAATTGTATTGCAGATCCTTTAAGAATTTCTGTAGCACTCATTACTTTAATAAGTTTTAACAGAATTTCCGAGAGCAGAACAAACCGAGCATACCTTTTAGATAAATCTTTCATTTCGATTTTTTGAAAGTCTATCGATAGATAATGCTAAAATACCAAAGCAATTGCAATCATCAACAATGATGTAATTTTAATACTCTGAGTAAATGAGTTAATGGTTCCTTGAAGAGAAGTAAATACACTTTAACTTCGTCAATAATGCTTGTTCCAGATTCTTTAGCACCAGAGAACAGTCTTTGAAATTTCTCAATTACCATGTCAAGAACGCTACCTTTAGCATTCTTAATTTAAGCCATTATCAGCTAAATAAACCAATAATAGCTTTGATTATACTTCCGATATTAAATGACGTATATGCATCCTTAAGACCTTCGTATCGGATTTGAAACCATCGACAATAGCAGTCCAAGCTTGGGATGTCAATTCGCCTATTTTGGATAACTACCGAGGATAATTTTTCTCCCTTTTGCAAAAAGACATTAGCTGCTCCGAGAATATAGCTTCAGCGTTTCCGAACGGATTAACCAACGTTTTTAATTTAGAGAATACGGCTCTAAAAGGCAGAACCTATTTTACTAGAAACTTTCCCGAGAACATTACCTATCTGTTCAAATTTATTCGATGATAGAACAAATTTCTCAATAGCTTTAACAAGGTAAGAATCTTTCCTGTAACATCAGACAATGTTGTAGCGAATGTAACAAGACCCTTACTGTCCTAAACTTGAAAAATCCTCGAAGGATATCTTTTTATAATAAATATAGCGATACGACCAAGAGTCACAATTATATTAAATACATTGGCTAGGTTTTACCAAGATGATAAAAATACAATGTGAGCATTTGTGTTAGAACGCAAAGAACTCCATAAATCTAGCTATAGAATCTGCAGCAGTTCTTATAGGTAATAATATACTTCCCGAAGCATCATCAACAGCAGCTTTAATACCGGAAAATACTGTTTTTAGAGCCCATCCCAAAGTAACAAAAGTTTGACCTACCATTTTACCGATACTATTTAAAGTATTGAAAAATAGTTCATTCTTTTTAATACCCTCGGTTATAGACTCTAAAGCTTTAGTGAAGATTATAGAAAAGTTTTAGCAGATTGTTTATAATCACTAATTACAGATCTAAAACCTTCACGGAATTTAGTCATAGCCTTGAATACAATTTCAAAACTGTTTTTTAATAGAGTTGAAAAATGCTTCTTGACCGCCCATATCCTTCCATGTTTTAAGCATGGCGTTTCGATAGTTACCAAGACTACGTTCCATTCCAAGAACTTCATCCCAGTATTTACCTTGGTCGTCACTAATAAATGGGTTAACAATATCACCGATACTTGTCCACATTTCTTTGGCTTCTTCAAATCCACCTAGGAAATATTCCCAAGTTGTTGCCCATCCAGAACCGATAGCTTCTTGAACAGTGTCAACTAACTGACCGAAGGATTTAACTTGGTTGCGGCATCAAGCATTGACTCGTCTTCGGAGAACTCTCAAAGTTTCAACAATACTTCGGATGTCAACCAACCATCTTTCAATGAGTCACGGAATGATTTACTCATATCACGAGCATGACCCATCTTCTCAGCCATTTGAGTAAGTCTATCTTGGAATAGTTTACCACCCATACCGGCATTTACTACTGAGTTCCAGTCCTGAAGACCCTACACGACCAGCAGCAAGTGCTTGAGACAACTGATACATTGCCGTAGAAGCTCTGTCACTTGATCCAGAAGCGGCAGCCAAGTTGAAATACTTTAATCGCTGTTGCGGATTTGTCTAGACTAACCCCTGCGGCAGTAAACGTACCAATATTTTTGGTCATATCCGCAAATGAGTAAATAGTCTTATCCGCATAGTCATTAAGTTGTTCCAAGGCTCCAGATACTCGACGCATACGAGTAGAAGAGTCTGGAATTTCCCATTCCGTATTGGTCATGATTGTTTGGATTGATCCGAGTTTGTTCTTGTACTCAGCCAAACCATCGCCATAACCTCTAAAGAATTGTCCGGTGAATGACATTGCTTTCTGAAGCATATTACCCAACACATTACCAACTGCAATATCCATAACAGATAACGAGTTCTGTACTGAGAGCTGCTTTAGAAAACGCATTTGATAGAGGACTTGCATCAAATCCTCCGATTTTAGAATTTAAACCATCAATAGATTTAATCGAATTGGGAAATCCTTCGTGATTATCTGCCTTTTGGAAAATACCCTTGAGACGGGATAGAGTTGAAGATGTGTTAGCAGTCTTGCTAGCAATATCTGTATTCATTCTATCAATAGACCGTCCTCCTCCAGACATATCAATGTCTTGAGTGCTTCGTGAAAAAATTCCTTTAGGCGAGATAGTAGTCCCTCAGATTTTTGCGTCGATTTTGAAATTGTGTCATTCATGGTCGACATATCTGAGGCTATGTTTCTAGTAACATCTTTACCGTTGACTTTAGCAAAGCTTCTTTCAATCTGTTGATCGCGGCAATCGCTTCATCAGCATTCTTAGAAAAGCCTTTATTATCTAAGGTGACTTTGGCTACTTTTTCGTCTACATATCCTGCCATAGGTTACCTACCTTTTCTGCATCAATTTTTTAACAGTTTCTAAAGCTTGAGTATCAATTGAATCAATGGTTTTACCTGTAGAATTCATTTGACGTTTAGCTTTGTGAAATTATCAGCAATTGTCGAAATCTTACGTTTTCGTATCTGCTATAGATTCTGGTTTTCTTCGTCCAAGAATTCCAGGTTTTTGTTGAGCAATTTTCAGAATATTATCCGCATAAGAATCTGCGTTTGATTTAGAAGCCTGTTTAGCGGCTTTCTTTAAAATTGCTTCGTCCATTTGTTTTGTAAAACGCTCGGTATCTTTACGATGAGCTTCTTTTTACAACATCCTTAATTTTTCCGCCAAAAACCTTTGATTTTTGAGTTTTTACCAGATTTTATCTGTTCGTTAGTTTTACGGATTTTATTAAGCTGTTCTGCGGACTTTTTCAATCTCTTTTTGATCAAGATAACGAGAAACACCCTTGTATCCTTTATATCCTAGATATGTACCAAGCGCTGCACCTCCTACGATAGCTGCAGTTTTAGCAGCTTTTTCGATTTTTAATCGCTTTTCAGTTTTAGCAGCAGCACTATTCATATCATACCCTTTGGATAGGTATTTATTCATAAGATGTTCTCGACGATTTCTTCGACCCCACTTCATGCCTTTTATTCCGAAGTGTTGGATCGTGTCATTATATTTCATATGGATCACCTATTTGAAATAATCTTCAAGTATCTTATCGATAGTTTTTCTTATAAACGGAAATTTATAGCTTTGTCAATATATGGCCTTGGTGGAACATACCCTCCTGTTCCGGTACCGTGGCCATAGTGAATTAGTATTGCCACATTAACTCCATTATTTAAATGACTATTGTATATCTCTAAATCAACGCCTCGAGAAGTAGGTATCAATCTATAAACCCCATGATTCAGCGGTTTCTCCAGAATCTTTTGGAGTAGCATCTTTCAATGCTAACAATAGCTTTGCCCAAAACATCCATATTGGTTGTTCTAGGTCTTGTTAAAATTTTTCCAAATGTCCGAAATCTCCAGAAACTGATATAGCCATTAGTTACCAATCCTTTCTGCGATTTTTCTAAGTTGTTTTTCTTTATCAGCATCACTTAGTTTGGAACTAGATGCGACTTTGAGAACTTTATTAGTTAACAAATCGTTATCCCTATTATTTTTTTAAGGAGTCGTTTTGTTTCTTTATAAGAATTCTTCAAACTTCGTTTTTCATTTCGATAAACTCTTCTAGCAGAATCTGCTCCAGTAGCAATATCGTAAGTCTTTGCTCCTAAAACACCAGACATTCCATAATTAAGAAAATCTTTTATTCCTAGTAAGTACACCTAAACCAAGAGAAACAATTCCAGAATTTTTAGAGATCTAGAAAACCTACCCGGACGATTTTTCTTATATCGACGTTTAGCTTCTTTTTAAACGTTTCTTATAATATCTTCTGTTTCTGATTCTATCTAATGTATATCGGGTTCTTACACCCCATTTCATACCTTTGACGCCGAAATGTTCAATAGTATCAGAAAAGGAGACTGCAATATAATTATTTTCCATGCATTCTACTCCTTGCGGCAGCTTCTTGTTTTCTTCGATTAGCAAGAACGGTCTTGCGGTGTTCTTCCATAACTTCAGCTTGAGACATTTTTCTTAGGAGGTTCTTAGTAATGATCCAACACAGTTTAGAAGCATGATTAATTTATTTAGATTTCGGTCTTCCCATTCAAAAGGAATATGGTTTAAGGCCATGTATCCATAAATTATTTCAGATGTGTAAATTTTCTTACGATGATATCCTCCTCCAGAATTTTTAGACTCTGGCAATACTGTAGCTGACGGTGTATGTTTTAGATACTTTATGATTTCTTCCATATTATCTTGAGAAAACGAGTCAACATCAAAGTCTTCATCACAAATAATTTTTAATAAAGTCCAGCATTTCTTCTGGAGAAATATCTTTATCATTATCTATGAATCTTTTCTCATGTTTACTTTCCACTTATCCAAATTCTTAAGAGTATATCTAAAAGGTCAACTCTTTACCAGGAGAAGAAATAAATTCTTCTTTCTCGTCATCCCAATATTCAGTATCATCGAGTCGCAAAAGTTAGAAATTCTTGCGCCATTTTCACACCTCAAAAATTTAAAAATAAAAGGGATATGCAATATGCACATCCCCTTACAGCTTCTACTGAACAGCGCTCACAGCATTTTCGGCTTTGTTGATTCCACGAATATGCCAGTAATTCCTGTAATAAATGTTTCAAGAACTTTATGAGTTTCATCATGGAGTCTTCAATCAAAGCATCATATGCGAGAGATTGTTTGAATTCTTCACGAATCTGATCGTTTTTGATAAAAACGTTTACCGTCTTCAGAACGAACACCATAAGCACTAATGACAATGTCATTAAGAATGGCATACACTTTTTCGATGTCCTTGTCTTCAACAAGTTTTTCAATATGTTTAGCCATATCTTCTTTTCCATAGCGAGCTTGAAGATCGATCAATTCCATACAGTTAAGGTTGAAATAAAGAGTTTCGACTTGAGTTGCACCATCAAAAGTCTTCGTATTGAACTTTCTGTTTTAGCATGTATGAATACCTCCTTTGTTAATTAAGACAACAATTCTTTAACTTTGTCTCGAAGTGGCAAGTAAGCTTGTTCGGTTTCGGTAACGTACCAAAGCGTCTTCCAACTTCTTAAGTTTTTCTGGTTCAACATCTGTTGACACGATTGTCAAAGTTGAAACAGGTTTGTGTCCTGTGAATTTAGCAGGAGTAGATTTAACACTCCATGATGGGTTTTGTGGTTCTGGTGATTCATTCACAGTACTGTAATCACGTTCTGATGGAGCAGCTTTACATCCGTACCACAAGTGGATCTTGTATCCAAAGTTTTCACCTTTTACATCATTACCAAGAATAGATTTGAATGCAAATCCAAATGGTTGACGAGCTTGACCGTGAGCACGAAGACCTTTAACAGGTTCTGCCATACCGTCACAAGCATCAAATTCTTTTGGTGAGCTGAATGCTTTCAATAGCACCTTCAAATTTTTCAGGTCCTGTGATAGAGAAGAATAGCATGTTATCAGCATAGTGTTCGCTAGCTTCAGCACCTGTAGGGTTTTCTTTAGCAGAAGTGATACCGTTCCAAGCCACACCTTTAGGATAGTTACCAGTTTCATCTTGTGGATAAAGAACCGCTTCAGAGACACCGGTTTCATAGAAACGTTTTTCCAATTTCATCGAATACGAGTTTTGCCATTAGGCCTTACCTCCAGTTGTAATTTCTAAGATTGTATGGTTCATGTTGTCTACAATGAACTCGTGTTGATATCGACAATGGGGATTGTCCAATAATACATCAATTATCGGAGAATCCACGCGTTTGTCAATAATTGTCAATTGATAAGTTTCATGCGAATAATATTTTGTATTGTCCGCATGTCGCTTATGAATACCATGTCGTCTATATAGAATACATGGATATGTTAGTTTGCTACTTGAGTTTGGATTATAGATGATTTTATAAGATTCCCCAAGTTTAGTTACTGCTTTCTCCAGCAAGTCCTGGATATGCATTCGCTTGCTCATTATATAATCCTCCTAAATCCAAAATAATTCGTGGAGATTTAATAGCATAACGCTCAACCTTCCACTTCTGTCCCATGAATGTAACATATAACAAATTTGTGATGTGCTTCATTAAGAATGGATGGGCAACGATTGAAAGACGATTAGTGATTTGAACATTGTCTATTGTAGATTTGCTGTTATTTTGATTACGAAACGTAGTGTCGTTAATCAAGTCACCCTTGATAGGTTTGACAACAATCTTTGGTCTCATAGACACCAGGTTCTACTTCGACATCCTCCAATCGAAAACCTGCATTACCCGAATACTTCATTCTTATCCTCCAGGAACTCCTGCACGAGCAGCTTGAGCTCCGGCAGCTTGAGATTGAACATCAGCTTGGTGAGCACGAGGAGCAACAGATGCATCTGGAGTAAAGTATACAGCAGCTTTAGCGCGAACAAGGGCACCAGACAAGCGAGTTTCGATAAGGTATTTGTGTTTGTTGAAGTCGATATCGAAGTCTTCGAATGTGTTAACTTCTCCACCTTTTGTTTGTACCGATTTGGTAGTCAGCAAGGTTAACCATGATCATTTCTTGTTCTTTGATAAAGTTACTTTCAACAATATCAGCAACGCCCATCAATGATGCGAGGTATTCTTTTGTAGCAGGTTGTTGTCCACCAAATACCCAGTTACCGTTCTTATTGCGCAAGAAGCGAAGTTTAGTAAGGAACAATGGGTTTGACATACAAAGTAGGAGTTCCAGAACCAAGCATCTTAGTCTTTTGCTCAGCAACGATTTCGAATACGTCCAACATAGCGTTTGGATTGTATTTAGCTTTGATTGTATAGAAGTCATCGTCTTTAGAGATAGGACGAATCTTATCTCTTTGATTTTGTCTTCGAACCAGTTTCACGTCCGTCAGAAACCATGATAGCTTGCGCAATTTCATCGTTGAGTTTGATGCGTATTTCTTGACGGAAGAAAGCAGCTACGTCCAATTGTTGGCCGATGTCAATAAGGTCATCACGGTCAATTGATTGTTTTTATAGATTGTTTGAGGGTCAGTCTTACGAGAAAGGAATCCAATGATTTGTTCTTTCTTTTCTTTACCCCTTTGATGTAACCTTTAGCATGGAAGTTGTTCGTCAGAAAGGTTTGTAAGGTCTGTCATAAGTGACTTGACGAATGCAGTTGGTACTTTTTGTAACACGGCTAAGAATATGTTCTGTGGCAGGTGTTTGGCGAGTAAAGTACTTGGATGCCACCTTGTAGGGCATGATCTGGGAACAACAAATCAAGGTTGTTCATTGAGTGTTTCAAAGTGTCGCCGCCGTCAACTTCAGTCAATACTTGACTTAGTTTTCGTCCTGATTTTTTCGCAGTATCAAGCGCTGCTTCAAGAGAGTGACGTAGTTCGTCATTGTTGGATGGCACGTTTTCAAACGCGTTGTAGTGCATGGTAGTTTCCTCCTAGTGCTAATGCTGATTGTTCAATTTCTTCATCATCGTCATCTCCTTTAGCAAGAGACTCAAGAATTCGCATAAACTTTGTCTTCAACTACATCGCCAATGTTTTTCTTTCATTGAATTTTCGTAGTTTTTCCAATGCAGAATCTGTAGATGCTTCGACCAAGATAGCAACCGCTTCTTGTTGGTCTGGAGTTAGTGTTTCTAGAACACTGTCCACGATATCAGTAGCTTCTCCTTCATCCGCGTGTTGGATACGGTCAAACAAGCTGATTCGTTCTTGACCTCACCAATACATCTTGTGATGAGTGAATAAGTTCATTACTTTCCATAATGATTGTTTCTCCTTCTTCTTCGGGATTTTGTGAGTGTTGTAGGACTTCGGTAATAACCGCACCTGGATTTGCTCCAGCTACAACGAGAGATACTTCATAGATATTTCCATGAATAACGTCATTGCTTAGGGGTACGTTTGATACGATTAGCCCCAATAGACATGGACCAGATGTCACCGTGTTGAACAAGTTCTTTAGCCTGCTGCGCTGATGGCGTACCATTAAAGAATCCTTGTCCATAAACTCCATCGTTTGCATTATGCAATAATACATGACCAATAATGTTGTCTGGATTACTATGATCGTGAGACCATACCAGAGGAACTTTTTGACCATCATTACCAGCAAAAGCACCATGTCGGATAATAACACCGTCGGTACAACGGGTGTCGTTGCGAGTTACGTAACCCATGAAGTCATACTCGGGATGTTTGCTCATTCCATGATTTTTCCTCCATTATTATTTGCCGCCATTTTGAAGATCTTCTTCGCTGTACTCAGGAGGGTAATCAGAGTAAGCTTCTTCTTCAGGGACCCGACAGACCCAGGTATAGAAACATCTTGTCTTGCATCAGAGATATTAGGATTGTACAATCGATCGGCCATAGGATCTTCGATAGCCCATAACCAATAATAGAACGAAATTCGTTTGATGTAAGAATTCTGTTTCAATAATGAATCGCCAATTGTAGCCAATTGACCAGTAGGTACAAGTTTGAAAGGATTACTATAAGTATCAATTCTATGACCCTGTGTGTAACCAGTTCTAGTGATGAATTTACGTTGAAATTCTTCTTTAATTCTGGTAACAATAGGATCGATAGTTCAGTATAGTAATTTTGCATTTGATCAGCACTAGCGGTTCCATCTAAAATAGCTTTTAGTTAAACCTAGTTGTCCTAATAATTCTTCGGTTAAGTACTTAACCTCATCCATAAGATTGGAATTGATTTGTCGGTTAAGCTGAGTGATTTTTCATCAGCACCGATATACGCAATACCCATTTTAGAGTCTTTCAACTGCCCTTCAATATCCTTAATACGAGCATCCGCTTCATTTCGTTTGAGATCATTTCGAACCGGGTTAGGAAGTTGGAGAATGATATTCCATTTGTTAGAAATCAACTCCAAATCTTGCTTATCCAAAATCGAAAGTTTTTGGATCAAACGAGTCATAGTAGGATTCTCGGTTCCAAGGATATTAGCCAAAAGGGTTCTCAATAATCGCACACATTTTCTTAGGTACAATTATTTCAGAGAACTCTCCTTTAGCTTCATTATAAATTTTTACCCGGATTTTAGTTGGAAAACCATTCCATTATTTTTTTCCGACACGCATTGCTTTAATATCATACGAATCGGACTCCATGGGATTAATTGTTGCCTCTAGAGGACGGCAGCAACTACTCCTTCGTCAAATAATGAATAAACCAAATCATGGAAGAAATCTGTGCTAGATTGATCCACGTTCATTTCTACTTCAAACAATCGTTGAAGAGAAGAAGACCTTTGAACAACTTGATTTTCTTTTTCCATATCAATCTTTACATGTTGGAATTTAACCATGGATGCGTCAATAGCAATTCGGTTAAAAATCATGGAGGAAATTGCCGATCTAGAAAAAGTTCGAGTTGGGATTGAATTGTTTGGATTCAAAGCCCTAGGTTCATTAGGAATTTGGAATACTTTTTCGGTTTCCACAAATGATGCGGAATCAGGTTTAAACATAGACCAAGCATGCTTTAGTCCATCGGTAAAAGTGCCCATAACTAAATATGCCTTTTCTATCCAAATAAGTCTTGGTTACGTTTGTACGCAACCCAAGCATCGATTAACGCAGCAACGTTATCGATCTTCTCATCAGAACGACGTTTAGATAACTTGTAGTTACCGTTGTTGTCCTGAATTGCAACAGTATTACCCATTGCAAATTTCATTAATTCTTCGTCGAATATTAACATACGTTCCATAGCCAAATTCTTTAATTCTCCCATCGGTACAGATTCAGTTTTAGCACCCTGAATAACTTTCTCAACACCGTATTCACTCATTGTCTCGAACCCATCTTTCGACGAATTCTCTAGCATTATACGGGTCATATCCAAATGCGTAAACTGTATATTTGTGTTGGTATACGAAGTTGTATACATCATCATATACTCGTTCCATATCAAGAATAACTCCTGGCATAACGACAAGTGTACCCTCAGAAATCAATTCATCATACTTATTACGCATCGCAGTAGTTAGTTTTCTTAATTTAGATTCACAAACATAAGATCTAGTCTTAACACCAAATCGTCCATGGCCAAGAGGAAATAGAAATGTGAAAGCACAGAAGTCATCTCCTTGTGATAAGTCAGCACCAAGGCGCATTCCAAACCATCAAAGTTTTGAGGTCGTGTGGAATCGTTCTTCATAAACGAAGAAGTAAGTATAACCCTCAACCGGTATTCCGAAACGTTTAGCGAGAGTATCAGAACGAGTTGCCGGTTGATTTTCGGCACGTTCTACTTCATCTCGATATGTTTCATAAGTTACAGTGGCTCCAAGATTAGGATTAGCTTTCATCCATAACTCGGGATTAGCAACTTCTCGTACATCATCCAGTCGATAATACCAAATAGATACGTGAGGGTTAAAATATCGACCTTCTAAAATATCCATAAGCTCCATCTTGATAGTATCCCCGACACCATCACGAGCAGTCCCTTCGGAAGATGTAGCGATTATGAGATAATTGTCGTTTTTACTAGCACCCTGTTGAATAGCACCGATTACGTCTTCTTTGACTTCACCGGATAGCCATTCATCGACAGATGCATACTTACAACGAAGACCTTGAAGTTTGTCTCTTGACATTGGACGAATCTCCAATAGACTGTTCGTTGCAAAGTTCTCAACACCCTTCTTGGTAGATGCCAATAATTGCTTTTTGGTTAAGTTTCCGGTCATTTTAGAACCTTGCGTCATATAACCAATTAGTGGACCTTTGGCCCTACTCAATGCAGTCCTGAATGGACCCATAATTTCCTCCGCCTGTTTCATTGTTGGCGCAGTAACTATTTGGTGAGTTGTAGCTGTGTCAATTAAAAGCATGTACGCTTGCATGAATGTTGAGTATAGTGATTTTGCAGCACCACGTCCGACAATAAGATACTGTCTGTTTGTGAGTCGCTTGAATTTCTTTCGGATCTCCCACTTTCCAAGTTTTGGATTGTAGACATTATCCTCAGAAATGTAAAACCACGCTAGGGCACATTCTGCCCATAATCTAAAGGACGGCAAGAGAGTTACATCTCCTCCGTCGGTAAGGGTCATTTCGTTTTCACAAAATCTAATAAACCCTTGAATCGCTTTGTCGTCATAGTAATAATCCGGAGACTCAATTAAGAAGTCAATTCGGTTCATTTCCAGAGAGACCGTGCGATTAACCGGAATTTCACCTCTCAGAACTGCTTCTTTGAACTTCATATATTCTTCCGGATAAGCTTTATTAGATAATACCATAAAAGAAAATGCCCCTAACTAAGACCAGATACGTCTAACCTCATCAAATGCTGAACGATTGGCATCTCTAAGTTTTACAATTTCTCCAATTACTGTATTTGTGACTGGAGAATACTTATTGATTTATTCTTCATAAGATCTCCAACAACCGTCTTAACCCCAGTATCAATAACTGAGTTCGCAACAGATCGTCCAAGATCTTTAGCAAATTTGCCATGTTCTTTCTTAGGTTTACGAGTATCGGCAATTTGGTTTGCACGCCGTACTTGTTCGGCGAAATCATTCTCCATACGGAGTCGTCTTGTCGCTGCTTGAAGATCCTTTTCGGTCATAGAATGACGATTGTGATACTTATCGTTCCAAGCTCTTCGAGCGGCTTTACTTGCTTTTTCGAGCCTCTCTCCTTTTAGAACGCAGCGATTTTTAATGGACCTCGTCTAAAAACCCCATTTTCATTCCTTTGATCCCGAAATGCTCAAGGATGTCATCGGAACTAGCGGTTTCAATTGCGTGGAGAAGATCTTGATCTACATCATTCATTAGATCCCTCCCTATTTTTGTAAGATTATTCGATGTGCGGTCGATTGTAAGGATCTTTCCAACGAAGATAAAATACTACCAGCAGGAGGATCGAACTTCAAACGAATTGATACAAGCACATATTGCTTAACCAATCGAACAAGATTTGGATCCTTATTAGGAATCAATGACTCCCCAAGTAGCATCTTCCTTAGATTCGAAAAGTTAATTGGATATTTGTAGTTGAGATAACTCACCAACAATTCCATCCAATTCCAATAACAATCGATCGTCATATCCAGTATCTTCTTCGAAGCGAAATCTACAGATGTCTTAATATCATTAAGAATCGTCATATAGTTCACCTACCATAATTTAGTATCTCCAGGAGATCTTTCAACATAGTTCATTGATTGAACTCTACCAAATCCGTAATGAATGATATTATGAGTATTAT
>BNJU01001406.1_pt1 | contig 55365 bp, 78 predicted proteins | sample 8539281 | NCBI WGS metagenome assembly BNJU01 (sample SAMD00202456, study PRJDB9452) | human saliva metagenome | isolation source: human saliva | place: Japan
GACTGCAGGGGATGGCTTCGTCGAGTACCACAACCAGAATGCCCGACGGGCATCGACGTTGGTGTCTTCCACTGGCTGCCAGTTCAGTGCCCCGGCTGCGGCGCTAAGCGCAGCCGGGGCTGGTCGAGGATTACAATTCTCCTCCTTCTGCGAAATACTTCTCTTCGCACTTCGGTAAGATCAGTCATCGCTGGCGATTCAATTGTCGCGGACACAAGTCGTTTGCCGACTCTAAACCGATACTGCGCGTGATGGCAAATACCAAGACAAAGTTTCTACTTTGCTGCTGGGACCGGGAGTTGCAGGCCCGTACAGTGATGTAAGTCCAGCAACGTACTCTGAGCGGGCTGACTGTATCAATGCCCCTAATTTCCGGGTCCGGGTCCGGGGGCGAGGCTGGTCAAGCGGAAAGAGAATCCCGATACAAATTTATTGTTGCTGACATCTAGTTCTATGTAGCCGTCTTCTTCTCCGTTGCTGACGGGTGTAACGAAAAATTCTCCATCGTCGGGAGCGGGCGTCCAGCCGAACTGGTCTCGCAGCGAGAAAGCCTCTTCGACGGTCATGGGCCATCGATGCTCGGCAATCGCTCGAATAATACCAGTGCCTGGTCAGCCGGGTAATAGCGAAAGCCTGATGTTGTTGATCCTGTGTCGTTTGATGCAGTGGGGTTCATGGCACTCTCCTGGGCTTTCTAGAGTTTGTCGATAGAATTTTGAAGGTGCTGAGTGACTTCAGGTGTGAGCTCGAAGGGGGTTTCGGTGACTTCTATTCTACCAGGTTCGCGTGTCGCTATCACTTTGATTGTCATCTTTGTGTCCCCGTTCTGAACGCTCTGCCATACGTCAGGGGTGGTCGTGGAAGTACTGGGCGAAGCGGGGGTCGCTCAGCATGCGGTCGCGCGTATACGCAGGCGATGCCTGAGGGGCCTTCCTTCGTAGTAGTCGCACGCGGCGTGCTGTCCACCCGCGCTCCTACCCCCTTGTATTCCGCGACGACCATTTCATCGCCGTTCGGACTCAAGGCCATCCCGTCGACCCAACCTCGCGGGGCGGTCCCGTTGTTGACTGTCACATTGTCTGCACGGAATTCTTCAGGAATATGGTACCCATTCTCGGTGAGATGCGCCTCGCCGCCAGCCTCTCCGATCCTGGCGGCAGCGTCATTCAGGCTCGCTTACGTGCGGTAGACGCATCGTTCGCTAACTTTTTGCATTTCGCGAATTTCACGTGCGCTGTGGCGTTGTCTGCCAGAACTCAGTTGCTGTGCCTAGCATTCTCTTTCGCGTAAAGTCGCTACGAGAATACCCTTCAGGGATTGCTTCATCCAGGCGCTGTATGGCTTTGCTGCTTTGCGGCCTTCTGGGCTTGATGCTGGCAGAATAATTTCAGGTATGTCTTTTGGTACTTATCAGCGTTCTTTCCCGTCTTGGCTGCGTCTGCCGCACTGTCGGTATGTTTTGTGCTGGTTGCTGCTCGCGGCGCTGGCTGCTTCCTTGGCCCTCGTCGGCGGCAGCGTCGGTTGCGTGGTTGGCGCTCTTGGCTCCGTCGGTGGCTGTGTCGGTTGCGTGGCTGGTGCTCTTGGCTCCGTCGGTGGCGGCGTCGGTTGCGTGGTTGGCGCTCTTGGCTCCGTCGGTGGCGGCGTCGGCTGCGTTGTCGGCGTTCTTAGTGTCATCAGCGGGATTCTCGGCGGCCTTCTTCTTGGCGGCCTTCTTCTCAGCGCGGGACGCCTTGAACGACTCCCACTTCTTGCCAAGGCGGCTGAAGAGGTTCTCAGCCTTATCCAGCAGCTTCTTGAGGTTCTTGGACGACAGGACCACGTCGGCTACCTCTTTGGATAGGCGGGTTACCCAGGAGGACACGTCGGCGGCGACTGAGGACACTGCCCAGGGAGCGGCTGTGCCTAGGGAGACGGCCATGATGGCTGCTTTTGAGGTGAGCTTGCCGATGACGTCGGCGATGGCGTCGCGGACCATGTCGTGCACCATGCGCACGATCATCGAGGCCAGCGTCAGCCCGCCCGAGATCGCGCCTGCCACTTCGCCGGTCATGCGCAGGTGGGAGGCGGAGCCGGCCTGGAGGGTCTTGAAGGTCGCCACTGCCAGGGACTCCTGGCCTGCCAGGCGACTGGAGCACACCGTGTCCAGGCTGGTGGCGCAGGAGTTCAGCTTGGTGCCGATGTTCGTCCACGTCGAGGCAGCCGCAGCCACCGCGTCACTGTCACCGGCGAGCTCATTGAGCCAGTCCTTCAAAGGCCACAAGTGCTCAATGATCCACCCAACCCCGGCGGACAGGGCCTCACCCAGGGGGTCCATCACCGCCGCAGCCGTGTCAGCGGCCGTGGCCGCCACCGCCAGGCCACCAGAGACCCAGACTCTTGGACTCAAACGCCTCCCTTAAGATCAAAACCGTCCTCAATCAGGCGAGAACCAGACCAGACGGTCTCGGACTCTTTGACCTCAGCGACAAGCTCGTTACCCATTACCGATCACGCCCCTAGCTGGCGCGCACCGGCGGCGGAGTTGGAGTCGGTACCCTCCAGGGCGGTGGCGGCGCCACGCAGGCCCGTGGCGCTGTCGCGCAGCCCCTTCTCGGCCGAGACCATCATGGCGTCAGCTGCCGTCTTCACCAGCGTGTAGGCAGGCAGGGAACAACGGTGAGCACATGATGCCGAACGCGTTATCCGCCAGCGCCGCGCCGGAAGCATCCCGAGCCTGAGCCACACCAGCGGCCACCGCATCGGTATCCTTCGCCCCCGAACGCAACGTCTCTCCATTAACCCGAATATCCGCCATCACAGGCCCCTTCTATCTTTCTCTTGTCCTTGAGGTGATTCCGTTGAAAACAGTCAGTACCGCCCTGCCCGCCCAGATCCTCCTGAGCGGGCGGTAGGCCAGCAGGGGCTACATGCCTGGGAAGATGAGACCGGGAGGCGTGCTGCGCTTCTGTTGCGGCTCTCTCGGCTCTCTGGGCGCGCGGGTGGCTCCACCTTGGGGCGGCCATCTGCTCGTAGGCCTCCAGCATCGCCTGGCCCAGCCCCCGTGTCCGCACCGATATGACGATCCACGATCGCATGGATCCTGGTTGCCGCGTTACGGCGGCCGGTGTCGATGGCCTCCATGACCGCTGCGGAGAGGCTGAGACGGATTGAGTACCTGGCTCGCCGCCGTGAAACGCACGTCCCGCACGCGCCCGGCGGCGTCAACAACCACCGTGACCTCCCGCCCTTGGACGTGCCCTCAACCTCCAGCGAGTCGGCCTGCTCACGCACCCGCTCAGTCGCCTCACTATTGCGCTGCGCCTGAGCGACCTGCTCAGCAATCCGAGACAAACGCTCCTCAACCAACCGATCAGACATGAGCCACACCTTAGCCACAACCCGGATACGAGCGCCTCCACCAGACTGTCAGGTTAATAACAGGGGATAACCCTCTGTTCTTGTCGACACCTCAGGTATTGGTCTGCTAAGAACCGTTAGTAATAAGGGGATGGAGGCTGGGCGGCAGAAGATCGCTGACTGGCAGGGCCAGGGATGCTGGACCTGGAGTCCCTGGAACCAGCGCCTGGCCTCGAGGTTTCATCGTCGGTGTGTCAAGCCTCGGGTTTTGTGGAGGCTGGTTTACCTGGCGCCAGTGGTTTTCCGGCTGGGGCTGGCCGATGGTCTGCTGACCGACGTTGTTGGTGCTGCGGACCCGGGCGGCCTCTGTGCTCGGCGGGAGGACGCATGTCGATGACGGAGTGACGCACCAGGCCAGGAGATCAGCCCCTGCCGTTTCCGCTGCCAGACGACCATTCTCAGAGCGTCCAAGGCTAGGGTTGGTGTGCAGGCCGATGGAGGCAAGCCCCAGCGTAGTAGGCTATGGCCCCGCACTGTGGGTGCGGGGCCATAGTGGTAGCTGGTGGTTGGACGTCGATCCTGCGTAGCAGACTCGGCTGGTGGTAGGGCGCCTTCCTCGATGTGGCCCGGAAGACGGGGACTGCCTGCTCGCCGGTGAAGACCTCCTCGGGTGGACCTGGATGGTGAAGGGCTCGGGGCTGCCGTTGTCCCAGGACACCGTGGTCCACGCCTCAGGGTCGGCGACAGGCTCACGAGCCACTGCGTACTGCTCGTAGGAGTCGTCGTCGTGAGTCACCCCGGATCTCGATGGTCATCGCCTCCGTGGACCCACCGCACTGGATGTGCGTAGCCCGCGCCGGAGACGAACGAGGAACATCGTCAATGTGCGTGACCCCCTCAGGAAGAGCCCAAACTACAATAGAGAACACGTACTTCCCTGTCTAGAAACTTAGGGGAAGTGAGACTCCGTGCCACCCTGCTTCGCAAACTCCTGCGGAGTCTGCGGCATGAAGAAACTCTCTCTGGGGCCGCTCTCGCCGTTAGTCTCAGCGAGCGAAATATCTCATTGTTTTGGAACTCTCTACGTGAATCTCGGTGACCTTAATGGTTCTTCCGTCGTCCAGCCTTTGACGATGGCGGGGTTGTCTGCGTGACACCATGTTATCAGCGGCTCGTTGGGCTGCCGCTATATGAGGAACCTCCGCTCTTTACCTCCAGGCCGACCCAGGTGCCGTCCTCGCGTTGAACGAGGCGGTCATAGTAGCGTCCCTGCGGAGCTCCCTTCAATACGCGCAAGCCGCTTGTACTCGATTACCTCCTAACGGCACGCCTTCACGGCTCAGGTCGTTGGTGTATCGCTCAAGGCCAAGCGCTTCGCTGTCATCGTATGTGGCGCACCGCCATTGCCTTTTGGCGTAGCGGCCTTTGATGTCGCGACCGTCGCCACGGTCTGCGTACTCGTCCACCGGTTCACTCTTTGTCTTTGCTGCGGTGGCGGCCTCGGTACTTCGTCGGTGTGCTTAGCGGTGTCGGTGGCCTTGTCGGCTGCGTGACTGGCGCGCTTTGCGCTGGTTGCCGCGGCGCCTGCGCAGCGCTAGGCTCCCTCGGCGGCAGCGTCAGTTGCGTGGTTGGCGTTCTTGGCTCCGTCGGTGGCTGTGTCGGTTGCGTGGCTGGTGCTCTTGGCTCCGTCGGTTGCGTTGTCGGCGTTCTTAGTGTCATCAGCGGGATTCTCGGCGGCCTTCTTCTTGGCGGCCTTCTTCTCAGCGCGGGACGCCTTGAACGACTCCCACTTCTTGCCAAGGCGGCTGAAGAGGGTCTCAGCCTTATCCAGCAGCTTCTTGAGGTTCTTGGACGACAGGACCACGTCGGCGACTTCCTTGGACAGGCGGGTTACCCAGGAGGACACGTCGGCGCTGAGCGAGGCTATCGCCCAGCCGCTGGCTGTGCCTAAGGAGACGGCTGTGATGATCGCCTTCGACGTCAGCTTGCCGATGACGTCGGCGATGGCGTCGCGGACCATGTCGTGCACCATGCGCACGATCTTGAGGTCACCGTCAGCCCACCCGAGATCGCGCCGGCCAGCTGGCCGGTCATGCGCAGGTGGGATGCGGAGCCGGCCTGGAGGGTCTTGAAGGTCGCCACCGCCAAGGACTCCTGGCCGGCCAGGCGGCTGGAGCACACCTTGTCCAGGTCGCTGGCGCACGAGCTCCGCTTGGTGGCGATGTTCGTCCACGTCGAGGCAGCCGCAGCCACCGCGTGCGGATGCGAGACGGTGGGGGCCGAGCCGGAAGGACTCGACCCCCACCGCTGGGATGTTGGTCAGAGAGGTGCTTGCTGGCAGGGCGGCTCGCGTGAGCCCCCTTTCAGTGCTTAGCCGGCCAGGACTGCGGGGATGGCCTCATCGAGGTAGCACAACCAGAATGCCCGGCGGGCATCGACGTTGGTGTCTTCCACTGGCTGCCAGTTTCGTGCCCCGGCTGCGCTGGTACAGCCAGGGCTGGCCTCGAGGGCTACAATTCTCCTCCTTCTGCGAAATACTTCTCTTCAGCTTCAGTAAGATCAGTCATCGCTGGCGATTCAATGGCAACAGAAATAGATCGATGAGTGACCCCGATGTCGACGCTCGCGCGTGATGGTAGGTGCCACAAAACACCGTCTACGTCACTGCTAGATCTGGCTTCGCCTGTGCCGTATTGCCTGGTGAGAGCTTCGACGTACCTCGAATATACTGACCGCATTTCTGACTGAATGTCGGGATCTGGATTTTTAAGGAGTTGGGAAGTTAAGTTGAAGTCGATTCCTGATATATAAACTCTGTTCTCTCGGTCGATGCTTATTGCTCCGTCTTCTTCTCCGTTGCTGACAGGGAGTAACGAAAAATCTTCCATCGTCGGGAGCGGGCGTCCAGCCGAACTGGTCTCGCAGCGAGAAAGCCTCTTCGACGGTCATGGGCCATCGATGCTCGGCAATCGCTCGAATAATACCAATTGCCTGGTCAGCCGGGTAATAGCGAAAGCCTGATGTTGTTGATCCTGTGTCGTTTGATGCAGTGGGGTTCATGGCACTCTCCTGGGCTTTCTAGAGTTTGTCGATAGAATTTTGAAGGTGCTGAGTGACTTCAGGTGTGAGCTCGAAGGGGGTTTCGGTGACTTCTATTCTACCAGGTTCGCGTGTCGCTATCACTTTGATTGTCATCTTTGTGTCCCCGTTCTGAACGCTCTGCCATACGTCGGGGTGGTCGTGGAAGTACTGGGCGAAGCGGGGGTCGCTCAGCATGCGGTCGCGCGTATACGCAGGCGATGCCTGAGGGGCCTTCCCTTCGTAAGTAGTCGCACGCGGCGTGCTGTCCACCCGCGCTCCTACCCCCTTGTATTCCGCGACGACCATTTCATCGCCGTTCGGACTCAAGGCCATCCCTGTCGACCCAACCTCGCGGGGCGGTCCCGTTGTTGACTGTCACATTGTCTGCACGGAATTCTTCAGGAATATGGTACCCATTCTCCGTGAGATGTGCCTCGCCGCCAGCCTCTCCGATCCTGGCGGCAGCGTCATTTAATTCCTTGCGTGCTTTGGATAGGTCTCCAGCCATCTCCTTGAGGTTCTCAATCTCACGCCGGCTGTAACCATCAACGTCCTTTAACCTTCGGCTTGTGTCGCCCATCCTCTTTCGCGTAAAGTCGCTACGAGAATACCCTTCAGGGATTGCTTCATCCAGGCGCTCTATGGCTTGCTGCTTTGCGGCCTTCTGGGCTTGATGCTGGTGGAATAGCTCAGGTATGTCTTTTTGGTACTTATCAGCGTTCTTTCCCGTCTTGGCTGCGTCTGCCGCACTGTCGGTATGTTTTGTGCTGGTTGCTGCTGCGCTGCGGCGCTGGCTGCCTTTCCTGGCTCCGTCGGCGGCAGCGTCGGTTGCGTTGCCGGCGTTCTTGGCTCCCGTCGGCGGCAGCGTCGGTTGCGTGGTTGGCGTTCTTGGCTCCGTCGGCGGCAGCGTCGGTTGCGTGGCTGGTGCTCTTGGCTCCGTCGGTTGCGTTGTCGGCGTTCTTAGTGTCATCAGCGGATTCTCGGCGGCCTTCTTCTTGGCGGCCTTCTTCTCAGCGCGGGACGCCTTGAACGACTCCCACTTCTTGCCAAGGCGGCTGAAGAGGTTCTCAGCCTTATCCAGTAGCTTTTTGAGGTTCTTGGACGACAGGACCACGTCGGCGACTTCTTTGGACAGGCGGGTGGCCCAGGAGGACACGTCGGTGGCGACTGAGGACACCGCCCAGGGGGCGGCCACGCCTGCGGTGAGGACCGTGATGCTCGCCTTTGACAGCAGCTTGCCGATGACGTCTGAGATGGCGTCGCGGACCATGTCGTGCACCATGCGCACGATCATGGAGGCCACCGTCAGCCCGCCCGAGATCGCGCCGGCCAGCTGGCCGGTCATGCGCAGGTGGGAGGCTGAGCCGGCCTGCAGGGTCTTGAAGGTCGCCACTGCCAGGGACTCCTGGCCGGCCAGGCGACTGGAGCGCACCTTGTCCAGGTCGGTGGCGCACGAGTTCAGCTTGGTGGCGATGTTCGTCCACGTCGAGGCAGCCGCAGCCACCGCGTCACTGTCACCGGTGAGCTCGTTGAGCCACTCATTGAGGCTCCCCAGGTGCTCAATGATCCATCCCACTCCAGCGGACAGTGCCTCACCCAGGGGATCCATCACCGCTGCGGCCGTGTCCAAGGCGGTGGCCACCGTCCCCAGACCGCCAGCGACCCAGCTCTTGGACTCAAACGCCTCCTTCAGATCGGCGCCATCCTCCAACAGGCGAGGGCCGGACAGTCTTCGACTTCTCAAGGGGTGGGGGTGGTAGGGTGGAACTGCCTGTCAGTGTGGTGGGAGTCTGAGGCGTCGACGGCGTGGAGACTGTGGCCCCTGCACTGCGTGGGTGCGGGGCCATGGTGGTTGCTGGTGGTTAGACGTCGATCCTGCGTAGTAGCTCGGTTGGTGGTAGGGCGCCTTCCTCGATGTAGGCTCGGAAGACGGGGACGGCTTGCTCGCCGGTGAAGACCTCTTCGGGGTGGACCTGGATGGTGAAGGGCTCGGGGTTGCCGTTGTCCCAGGACACCGTGGTCCACGCCTCGGGGTCGGCGACAGGCTCACGAGCAACTGCGTACTGCTCGTAGGAGTCGTCGTCGTGAGTCACCCGGATCTCGATGGTCATCGCCTCCGTGGACCCGCCGCACTGGATGTACGTAGCCCGCGCCGGAGACGAATAAGGAACATCATCAATGTGCGTGACCCCCTCAGGAAGAGCCCAGACCAACATGGAAAAGTGCTTCACTCCGTCCATGAATTTTGAACTAGATACACGGCGAGTTACTCGGCTGGCAAATTCTTGTGGAGTTTGAGGAAGAAAGAAAGTCCCAACCCGTCCGTTCTTGCCGTTTGTTTCATAGGCGAAGCGTCTCATTGTTGTTTCTCAACTCTCTTTACTTGAACCTCGGTGACCTTGATGGTTCGTCCGTCGTCCAGTTTGACGATGACGGGGTTGTTTGGTGGCCCATTGTTGTCGACGGTCGCTGAGGACGCTGATCGGGGGGCGTCTGATTCGCAGAGAGTTCTTCGGTGGTGGCCTTGGAGCCGATCTTGCTGATGACGGTGGCGATCGTCTTGCGGGCCAGGCCATGCACCACGCCCATGGAGCTCGGCCCGGCTCCGATGATCGTCCACGTCAAGGCGGCCGCATTCACCGCGTGCGGATGCGAGACGGTGGGGGCCGAGCCGGAAGGACTCGACCCCCACCGCTGAGATGTTGGTCAGAAAGGTGCCAGCTGGCCGGGCGGCTCGCGCGAGCAGTCCCTTTCCAGTGCTCAGCCGGCCAGGACAGCCGGGATGGCCTCATCGAGGTACCACAGCCAGAAGGCCCGGCGTGCGGGGACATCGGTTTTGTGAATCTTGACGCCATTCATGGCTCCGGTCTCGGCGCAGGCGCAGTCGTAGCTGGTCTCGACGGAGTCCGGCAACAGCTGAGTGTCGTTCGTCTCGGGGCCGGTGATGTCGGCGTATGGGTCACGCGAGCACGCCGAGACCACCATGAACGCGGCACCATAGGCCGCATGCATGGCGCGATCTCCTTCCTTCGTCCAGTCGCTGTCGTCGGTCCAGACGTCCTTGCGGAACTTCTTGGCCTGCTTGAGCGCCTTGCGGGTGTTGGTCTCCTGGCCGTCGATGAGGCGCTGGGCCAGGTCCAGCATCTCTTGGACCCGCTGGTCACCTGGGTAGTACTGCTCCCAGTAGTGCTGGACGCGGCGCACGCAGGCCATCTTCAGCTCGATCCGACGACGGTAGGAGGCCTCAGGGTCGTCGGGGTCGATCATGGCCCGCCACACCCGCTTACGGGCCCCCAGGGACAGGATCGCCTTGGGGTTGTCCTCCTCGTCGAGCAGGCTCAGCACGAGCCGCCTCCACCTCAGCGCGCACCGCACCCATGTCAATCATCTGGTTCCTCCCGTTGAGCACTAGTTGGTGTTAAGCACTGGTTAGCCCGGCTAGTGGTCACTGAGCCTCGAGGACTGCGGGGATGGCCTCATCGAGGTACCACAGCCAGAAGGCCCGCCGGGCATCGACGTCGGTGTCCTCCAGCGGCTGCCAGTTCAGTGCCCCGGCTGCAGCGCTGGCGCAGCAGTAGCTGGTCTCAAGGGAGTCCGGCAGCAGCTCGTCGTCGTCCTCGATGTCTCCCACCACGTCGAAGTCCAGGCTGCGGTCGAGGGCTGAGCCGACCAGGCTGACGGCGCCGTTGGCCACGAACGCGGCAGGCTGGGTGACGGCGTCGAAGTCCTCGATCTCGTCGTAGACGTCGGCCAGGAACTCGTCGCTGGTCATCTCGGCGTCGTCGGGGTCCTGGCTGGCGTCGATGAGACCCTCAGTCAGGTTCAGCATCTCCTGGACCCTGTCGTCGCCGGGGAAGGCGCGCTCCCACAGGGGCAGGACGCGGCGCAGGCAGGCCATCTTCAGCTCCGTGCGGCACCGGTAGGAGCGCTCAGCGTCCTGGGGGTCCAGCATCGCCTGCCAGATCCGCGTGCGAGCCGGCAGGCTCAGGATCCCCTTGACGTTGCCCGCATCGACCAGCTCACCACGAGCCGCCTCAACCTCCACGCGCACAGCACCCATATCAATCATCCAACAACAACCTCTCTCAATCCACTTCCGCTATCAATTCTGAATCTGAACAGTGTCACTTCTGCCGGACTACTGAACCGTCAGCGCCGAACACCAATGTCCCCTTCGGGTCTGTGACATACCAGTCGCGCCCCTCGTGCTGAGCGAGCTTCGAAAAATACTGCTGGCAGTTCTTGCAGCAGACTTTCGAAACACCAATGTAGGGTTCCTCAGCGTTGATGGAAAGCTGACGCTCCGCATGTGAGGCATAATACTGGCCGTCTACGCCATGGTCAAGTGCTCCGGCCCGTCTGACGTCGTGACCGATCTCTTCCTGCTTGGCGAGAACCTCGTTAATGTTGGGTTCCTGGAAACGTTCGGGGCGACCTTTCATGCTCCACCCGCTAAGCGTCTCCACGTGATCGGAAGAGGTTGTCTTCTTAAGAAACAATCTCCGTCCACGAGAAACTTCTTGCTTGGCTTCTTGGGCGCGGTCGAAGGCTTCCTCTGACTTCTTGACGGGGACGCTCTTTGCGCTATTTCCGCCCCGGGGGCCGCTGCCGCCTCCACCGTATCTGGGTGTGTCGGTTTGGCGCATCATGCGCCATTGGCCAGCGAGAGTTAAGACTTGTCCATCAGGGGTGACCATACGAGTTTGAGGCATTGCGTTGTCCACAACGTCCAAAACGTTCTCGATGCGACGGTCAACGCCCCTAGCCAAGTTGTCCATCCCCCTGGAGGCCGTCTCGCCGACCTTAGTGGGAATGCTGGCGAGGCTGTCGCCGATCTTAGAAGGGATGTGGGCAAAACTTGTAGCCACGTCATCGAACAGAGCTCTTGCCGTATACAGAAGGTTTTTGAGGTTCTTGGACGACAGGACCACGTCGGCGACTTCCTTGGACAGGCGGGTTACCCAGGAGGACACGTCGGCGGCGACTGAGGACACTGCCCAGGGAGCGGCTGTGCCTAAGGAGACGGCCATGATGGCTGCTTTTGAGGTCAGCTTGCCGATGACGTCGGCGATGGCGTCGCGGACCATATCGTGCACCACGCGCACGATCACCGAAGCCAGCGTCAGCCCACCCGAGATCGCGCCTGCCACCTCGCCGGTCATGCGCAGGTGGGAGGCGGAGCCGGCCTGGAGGGTCTTGAAGGTCGCCACCGCCAGTGACTCCTGGCCGGCCAGGCGACTGGAGCACACCGCCTCAAGCTCACCGGCGCACGAGTTCAGCTTGGTGCCGATGTTCGTCCACGTCGAGGCAGCCGCAGCCACCGCGTCACTGTCACCGGCGAGCTCATTGAGCCAGTCCTTCAAAGGCCACAAGTGCTCAATGATCCACCCTATTCCGGTGGACAGGGCCTCACCCAGGGGGTCCATCACCGCAGCGGCTGTGTCAGCGGCCGTGGCCGCCGTCGCCAGGCCACCGGCGACCCAGCTCTTGGACTCAAACGCCTCCTTCAGATCAAAACCGTCCTCAATCAGACGAGAACCAGACCAGACGGTCTCCGACTCTTTGACCTCAGCGACAAGCTCGTTACCCATTGTCGATCACGCTCCCAGCTGACGCGCACCGGCGGCGGAGTTGGAGTCGGTGCCCTCCAGGGCGGTGGCGGTGCCTCGTAGGGCGGTGGCGCTGTTGCGTAGCCCCTTCTCAGCCGAGACCATCATGAGATCAGCTGCCGTCTTGACCAGCGTGTAGGCAGGCAGGAACAACGGTGAGCACATGATGCCGAACGCGTTATCCGCCAGCGCCGCACCGGAAGCATCCCGAGCCTGAGCCACACCAGCGGCCACCGCATCGGTATCCTTCGCCCCCGAACGCAACGTCTCTCCATTCACCCGAATATCCGCCATTGTGGGTCCTTTCTTCTTTCTCTTGTCCTTGAGGTGATTCCGTTGACAACAGTCAGTACCGCCCCGCCCGCCCAGATCCTCCTGAGCGGGCGGTAGGCCAGCGGGGGCTACATGCCCGGGAAGATGAGGCCGGGAGGCGTGCTGCGCTTCTTGCTGCGGCTCTCCTCGGCTCTCTGGGTGCGCCGGGTGGCTCCCACCTTGGGGCCGGCCATCTGCTCGTAGGCCTCCAGCATCGCCTGGCCCAGCCCCGTGTCCGCACCGATATGACGATCCACGATCGCATGGATCCTGGTTGCCGCGTCACGGTGGCCGGTGTCGATGGCCTCCATGACCGCCGCGGAAAGCTGAGACGGATTGAGTACCTGGCTCGCCGCCGTGAAACGCACATCCCGCACGCGCCCGGCGGCGTCAACAACCACCGTGACCTCCCCGCCCTTGGACGTGCCCTCAACCTCCAGCGAGTCGGCCTGCTCACGCACCCGCTCAGTCGCCTCACTATTACGCTGCGCCTGAGCGACCTGCTCAGCAATCCGAGACAAACGCTCCTCAACCAACCGATCAGACATGAACCCCACCTAACCACAACCCCGATGCGAACGCCCTCCACCAAACTGTCAGGTTAATAACAAGGGGATAACTCCCCACCTTTCTCGACATCTCGAGCGGAGATCTGCTAAGAGCCGTTAGTAATAAAGCCCTGTAAGTGTGATAAGGGCTCTCGTGGTCGGGGTGTCACGGACCCCTTCAGTGAACACGCTCAGGCACCTACCCTCAGGCCTGTTTCCGGCCTCGAATCCTGCTGGCCACCAGACCCAGGGACAGCGCTACCAATCCCGTGGCCCCGATACCTCCCGCAAGCCGCGCCCGGCGCCACGGCGCAGGGTCGGGGACGATCGGCTTCAACGGACTCGGAGACGGCGTCGGCACCGGGTGAGCGCCGCGCGGGTTCTCCGGCCCCACCGCCGTACCGTCGTTGACGAAGTTCAGCGCCGCATACGGAGCAATGAGCCCCCAGCCGGTCGCTGGGCTGGACTTGGTCGGCTCCGGCCGGATCGCTGTCGCCGTCAACCGGTACTTCCAGTCCGCAGGCGTCTCCGTCGGGTGCGCGGCCACCACGAGCGCTGCAACCCCTGCGGCGTACCCGGCCGCTAAGGCGGGGGAGGGGCGGTTCTGGGAAACCAGGCAGTCCCCCCTCTTCGAAGAACGTGGTGGGAACGGCCTGAGCGGGGATCGCCACGTCGACGTGAGAGCCGTGCAGCATGTCCGTCGAGACGCCGCCGCTGGCGTCCAGGCTCGTCACCCCCAGGACGTTCGGGTAGGCAGCCGGGTAACGCACCTCAGCCCCGTTCGCATCCGTAGCGGGTGGTGGGGTGGAGGCCGTCGCGTCCCCACTCGGGCGCTTTGTGCTCTCCACGGCTCCGGAGCCGGCCACCACGAGGGCCCCGACCTCAGTCGCGTGATTCACCGCCGCCTGAACCTCGGGCTCGTCCTGAGTCAGCATGTGGCCGACGACGATGACCTTGGCCCCGTTGTCGGCGGCCCACTGAATCCCCTCGGCGGTGCGCGTCGGAGTGGGGCCGACGCCCTTCTTCACCTGATCGTCGGAGGTCCCTTGGTAGACCCGTACCGGCATGATGGTGGCGCTCTTGGCGATCCCGACGACGCCGGAGCCTTCCACCTGGCGGGCGGCGATCATCCCCGCCACCGCGGTCCCGTGGCCGCTGTCGTCGCGCTGGCCATCCCCCCGGCCCAGGAGATCGACCCCCGGAGTCATCGCTCCCTGAAGATGGGGGTTGTTCGCATCCACGCCGGAGTCGACAACGGCCACGACGACGCCCTGCCCCTCTGTCACGCTCCAGGCCTGCTCCACACCGATCTGCTTGAACACCGGTGGGCTCGTCGTCAGCAGTGACCCCTCTCCTCGCTGGCAGTCGGCGACCTCGGCATCGATGGGCGGAGGGCCGGTCTGCACCTGCGGGGCGGCGGTCGCGGTCTGCTCCGATGCGGCTGACGGTGCGGGCGAGGGTGCTGGAGCCGCCGGGCGGCCCCATCCTGCGGGGCGGGGGCGGCTTCCTGCGTTGAGGCCGGCTGGGGATTCGGCATGGGAAGCCGGGGCGGGAGCGCGCGGCGGCGACGCCGCTCGCACCCGTGACCGCAGCGGAACCGGCGAGTGACGCCGTCCCCATGACGGGCGACGTGGCCAACAGGATCACCGCGGGAACGCACGCTGCCAGGCGGCGCGGGGAACGCTTCACTTGTCCTGCACGCCCTTCCACACGGCGGCCTTCGACAGCTCCGGCCCGGCCGGGAACAAGGAGATCCACGGGGGAGGGAATGTTGGACACGTTGCTCATGGTGTAGCCGAGCTGCCTGACCGTGTCAGCGGTGGCGCCTCCCAGCGCCCAGACGCGACCGGCGTCCGTGAGCAGGAAGACCTGGCCGGCGGAGCCGCCGGAGGTCGCTCGCACCAGAGCGCCCGTTCCTCCCTTGACCGTCACGCCCCCCTTGTCGATCTGATTGCTCGCGTTGATCGTCGAGGTCATCTGCCCCGAGGCGTCGACCTGGAGGACGGCGCAGGCGCTCTGGTTCTCAGTGACGCCCTTGCCCAGCGTGTCGGGCCAGTCGGACGGGGCCGACGACGTCGTCGTGCTGGCCTGGCTCAGGTCCGAGGCGTTGACCTGCTGCTCAGTGACGTTGGGGGAGCCGAGCTTGTACATCGCGAGCTCGACCTCGTTGAGGCGGGCGACCCGGCCGTCGGCTCGCACCAGGTAGTGGCGCTGAGCCCCCGAGCCGTCGGACACCACGAGCAGGGTGCCGGCGATGGGGCTGGAGATCGAGGAGGACAGGGTGGTCACCGGAGTGCCGGCGTCCGACAGCGAGAAGGGCTTGATCGTGCTCCCCTGGGGAAAGAGGTTGATCCAGGTGGCGTCGACCGGGATCACGGGATCGGCGTCCAGATTCAGGGCGTGGAGGACGGCGTCCAGGTTCTCGGAGGGAATCGGGTAGCGGTGGCCGTTGGCGATGAGGTAGTGGCTCTTCCCCACAGACACCAGCGCATGCCCCACCGAGCCCATGCCCGAGGGCGCTGAGCCGACGAAGGTCGAGGTCGCGCCCGCGGTGGAGGAGCAGGCGGCCCATCCCCGGGGCACCAGGGACTTCGCGGCGGGCAGCGACTCCGGGGCGTCAGCGATCCCCACCTGTGAGCCCCGCTCGATGCCGTTCAGCGTGTCAGCACCTGCGGTGGTCTGCTTGAAGGCGCCGGGGTCCGACAGGAGGCGGGCGCTGGCGATGTTGGTGACCGGGCGCAGGCGTCCGCGGATGGTCACGTAGCGCGTCCCCTCGTTCTTCACGACGACGAGGGTGTTGTTCTGCCAGTCATTGGGCAGCGGGGAGGTGAATCGACCGATGACCAGTGAGACCAGAAGGATGACCAGTGCGATCGCGATCCCGCCGATCACTGGTCGGAGCATGTTGCGCGGCTCCACCTCTTCGGCCCCCCGGCGTCCCGGCGCTGAAGGCCATGACGAGGCGCTGGCGGTTGAATCGCTGCGCGTTGAGGATGTCCTTGTTGGAAGCCATCACAACACTCCAATGACGAGGGCGGCCAGAGGTGCGATGGACAGCAGGACCAGGATCTCGATGACATCGGTGAGGCGTGCCAGCCAAGGACGGTACGTGGGCCCAAGGACATTGAGAAGAAGGACCACGAGCCCCACCACCCCGACCAGCACGACCATGGGCATCACGACGTCGGCCCGCTTGAGGACGATCACGAGCACCAGCGTCGCCAGGATGAGCATGCCGCCCACGACGCCGGCCGTCACATCCGCCCGTGACCGAACCGCGCGAGTGCTCAGCATCGCGGCGATCGCGATGGCCGCGACCAGGGCGACGCCGTCATATCCGACTGAGGCGAGAATCGGAACCGAGACCAGCACGATCATCGAGCAGGCGATACGCACGGACAGCACCAGCCCGCGCATGTTCAGGATGCGAGATGTCAGGGCCGCCTTGATCGGCCCCTCGTCCTCGGCTCGGTGATACCCCTCGGGTTGGTCGGGCAGGCTGATGGTCACCGGGACCGAGGCGAGTGCGAGCCACGGCGTCAGGAGCGAGATGCCGGCGGCGGTCGCGCTGACCAGAGCGAGAACCGGTGCCAACCGGTAACCGAGTGTCTGAGTTCCTAGTCCTGTGGCCATCATGGCCGCGCACACGAGCAGGGGGCCGGCGAGCAACGGACGATCGCGGTCCAGCAACGGAATGCAGGCGCTCAGGAGTGAGGCGCCGACGGCGCCCGCGGCCGCCATCCTCAGCCCGGTCGGCGGTCCTTGGAACCCGGTGTGGAGGGTCACGCCAGCGAGCACCGCCGCCGTGATGACCAGCGCCCAGGCCCCCTTCTCCTTCATCTGCTTGACGGCGAGCGCAGCCAGGATCAGCAGCGCCGCTGCCACCGCCGCGCACGTCGGGGTCACCCATCCTCCGGGCCCCTGGCGCAGGAGCAGAGCGCCTCCGGCGGTGAAGAGCAGGCAGGTGGCGCCCACCGACAAGGTCAGCGTGTCCTTGGGGTCCCAGGCGACCTGCTGGCGTTCCACCGCGGCGGCAACCGCTTCGGTCAGATCGTCGTAGCGGTGCTCCGCCTCCGTGCTGCGCAGGTTGAGTGTCAGCACGTCGCCGGCGCCGACGCGCTGATCCGCCAGTGACAGGGAGTCGTCGAGAACATGGCCCGCCTGTGTGGTCAAGCACATGCCGTAAGCCGAGGCCTCCTCCCCGAGCCCTTCAAGCCGTTCCGCCAGGGCCGGGACTACCTCGACCAAGGGCAGATCGACCGGCAACGAGATGTCCGCCGGGATGCGCTCGTAGACGACGGTGACGGGCATGAGGGAGGAGCTGTGCCGGACACGCGAGGCGGTAGGAGGCAAGGCGATTCTCCTGGAGGGCGGGACGAGGGTGAGTCATCACCAGCTGCGGATGCAGCCAAGCGACACCCCATCGTAGATCACGAATCGGGTGTCAGGGCCAGGGGGGAAGGGCGGGCTCATGCGGCGAGACTGCCCACACTGATCTCGATCACATTACGTGAATTAATGCCGCGATCGGTTGTCGTGCGCTAGTCTGAGCGGGCCAGAGAGCAGCATATGAACGCCTGAGGTCCCCAGCACAGGACCGTTGTTGATGCTGTTCACATACTGTGACTGTTGCGAGCAGTCCTCAGAAAGGAGCCTCATGCCTGAGATTCTGAAGTCAGAAGGCGGCGTAATCATCAACTCGAGCCAGGTCGTGGACACGCACCGCGCCGAGCAAGCCTCGATCGGTCAGCGGGTTCAGTCCGCAGCCGCCGAGTCCCAGCCCGGCTGGCAGGGTCAGGGGGCGACAGCCGTCGCCCAGGTTGTTCAGCAGTACGGTGAGGACAATCGTCGAATCGTCCAAGCAATGGCCAAGCTCTCGGAGGCCTTGAAGTCCACCGACAAGGTCTATAAGGGTGCCGATGCCGATTCTGCGGCCGCTGCCCAGCGCGTTGGTGCCACCGCTGGTAACTACCGCAACCTCGTCGTCTGATCCTCGCTTTCGAACTACACCCTATTCATACTGTCAGGAGATAATATGTCGGATGAAGACTTTGTTGTTAATTACGGAGCCCTCGAAACGCTCAGTGCTGCGATGAAGCAGGGTTCCGCTCAGTCCCAGGCGGACCTGGAGGCCATGAAGGCCGAACTGCGTCCCGCCCAGAGCGGCTGGAGCGGTGAGGCGCATCAGCAGTACACCATCTGCGTGACCGAGTGTGAATCGGCCATCACCGACCAGCATCAGCTGATTCAGCAGCTCGGTACCCATGTGGATACTTTCACGGTGACTACAAATCGACTGACCACCAGGCAGCCGGCAACTTCTGCTGAGCCGTCGCCCCAGCAGTTCATGGCGCCCTGAGCCTTCAAGGCTCAGGGCGCCATCGTGTTGTACGGAGGAGTGCGCGCGGTCGTCAGATCGCATCCGATGGATCTGACGACCGTATCGAGGCTGGTATCACCGGGGGCTGAGCGTACTGTGGGCCGATCGGCGTGCCAGGAGCATCTGGGGCGCCGCTGCGGATCCCGTGGGCGGCGGCGTACGCCCCGCTGGCTGCAGACGGGCAGAATCGCCTGCCGGGGGCTGTGGGGTGCTGTCTGCTGTCGAGCCGGTTGAATACGAGGCGGCAGCGACGGTGGCAGAGAGGGGCTCGCCTGAGCCGGAGCCTGAGGGACCGGAGCGCTGGGCGGCGCCGACGGAGCGGTCGAACCGGCCCCGATGGGCATCGACGGCGTCGGAGGACCCGAAGGGGCGGCGAACACCGATGGAGTGATCGGCGAGGAGTCGGGCGCCGCCGGTACGGGCGATGGGGGTAGGGCTGCCGGAGGCGGGGTCGGCGCTACCGGGGAGTGAGCTGTGGAAGGCGGTGGTGCGGGAGAGGCCGCGGGTGGAGCGAAGCGCGACTGAGTAGCACCCGAGCCGGAGGCGGCCACCGGCGCGGGACCCGCGGGGACCCCGGTGCCGGCGAAGGCACCCGTGTAGGCCGGGCCTGCCAGATCGGGGCGCTCGTACGCAGGTGGCGCCGGCTGCGCCGGGGGATGGAACACGGGTGCGCCGGTGGTGGGGTTGGTGGAGGGGAGCCGCCCCCCGCCGGGCACGGGTCCTCGGGTCATCACCTCAGGAGCCACGGGCGGCGTTGCAACAGGCGTCGAACCGCGCTTGCTGCGACGCGGCTTGGTGCGAGTCCGTCTCGCTGCGCCAGGCTGCGCCTGCTCTGGCATCGGTCGCCGGGTCACGGTCAAAGTCCCGGTGAGACGATCCAGAAGGCGTTCCCGGTCCTCGTCGGACTGACCCGCCGACCCGCGGGGGCTGATCTGGAAGGGGAGGAGGAAGGGCAGAAGAACTCTCGCCACGGCTCGTCCGATCCCCGGGCGGCCCCTGCTGCGGGACCACCACCGTGGCAGACACTGCTGCCAGCCCCTGCCGTTCTGCCGAAACGTGCAAGAACCAGGCTCTGGGCCATGATCACCTGAGCGAGCAGAATCCAGGGCAGGGCCTTGACGTTGAGCGCCAGCATCGGGACGAGAACCACAACGATCAGCAGGAGGACATCGACGACGGCGGCGACCACCGCCTCTCCTGTGGTGAGAGGACGCCAGTTACTGCGAGTGTGCGCGCGCTTCGCCGCACGTGCGACGGAGGTCGGCATGATTCTCATAGTTGCCTCATAACGTCGATCAGTCCTGCTGCGATCACGGCCGAGGGAAGGGTCCCCACGGCGGCGAGGGTCTGGAAGATGTCACCAAGTCGGCCCCACCATGCCGACCGAACGGTACTGAGGAACATCCCTACCGCGAAAGTGCTCGCTGTTGTGAGGAAAATGATGAATGCGACTGCTTGGCTCCAGGATCGGGTGATGACCCCCGCGCCGCCGTCGATCCACAGCAGAACCAGCACCAGGACGATCGCGACGGCGACGACCAGCCTCGGCATGAGCCGCAGCACCCGCGAGTGAGCGGTACGCGGGCGCAGCAGCAGGAGCAGCATGACGCACACGATCTCGACCCGAGCCCCCCAGGCCGTCATGCCGTCGGCCAAGGCCGTCTGGATCGTCGTCGGCAGGCTGAGCAGCACCAGGCTCCCGAAGGCGATCTCCAGCGCGACCGAGGACACTGTCGTCCGAGTCACGGACTGTGATACTGAGCGGGGAGACGCATCATGTGCGGGAGGCATCATGGGCTGGCGCACAGAACGGCCCATGACGCGTAGCTGAGTCATATCCAGCAGTTGCTGATTGGGGACTTGCACGGCGAGGCCTGGGATCAACAGACCGCCGAGGGCCCCCACTGCCATGAGCACTACCAGTACGGGAACGCGCGAGACCCCCATAGCCGGCACAAACGTCCCGACGGCGGCCAGGAAGAGCCAGGCACCCGCTGAGACCGCTTCACTGGCGCCCCTGCGAGCGATCCACAGCAGCAGTGCCGCGACTCCTGTGCCCCACATGGTGAGCAGTGCGACAAGTAGCCGCGAGTCGGGGCTGGAAACGGGTGCGAGAAGAGCACCGGCCGCTCCTCCTGTCACGGGGACGGTCAGTGCTCCCAATGCCTCTCGTACCGCTGATCGCTGTCTGACGGGTCTGAAGGCCGCTGCCACCAGGAGCACCATCAGAAGACAGGCTCCCACGATGTGCGACGCGGCTGGCAGCAGCCGACCGTGCCCGACCAATGGTGGCAGTCCGCTAGGAAGAAGCAGAGAACTGCCACCAGGACGACCGCAGCCTCCCCGACGGATGCGCGCAGAGCGCTCTCCAGATCACCGTCTGTAGTCTCGTAGCTCCGCAGGCCGGCCCGAACCGGTGTGGTGATGAGAACAGTGCCCTCGAGGACGTCGGTTCCCACGGCTGCCTCAGCGTCCACCACTGTCCCGTCGGCCGTTGTGATAAGGAACCCGCTGGGCTGGTGCGCCTTCGGCGGAGGCACGAGCGCGGCAACAGACACTCCGGTGCGTGCCGCCATGTCGAGCCGTTCGCCCTCGTGGACGAGGGTGACGCGGGTGCTGGTCGCATTCATCCGAGGATCAGTACTCCGAGAGGGTTGGGGGAGAGAAGGTCGGCCGGGGTGCAGACAATCGTGACTCTATCGATACTATGACGTCAGCACCCGGCTGGGTGGGCTTCACCTCGGTCGGTTACTTTCTCACGAAGTCGAACCTGCCGTTCCACGTGAAGTGCACCCTCCCCACCCTCATGAACACCGAGGAGCAGAATGTGACTATCGACACTTCTGAGGCGTCGACCGAGACGATCGAGCTCAAGGCCCCGCCCAACGCCATCACACCGCAGGACGCCACCAGCTCGTTCACGATGGTGCTGCCCATGGCCGGGTCGATGGGCGTCATGGTGTTCATGGCCATCTCAAACAACAACGACACGCGCATGCTGCTCATGAGTGGCGGGATGGTTGTAGCCATGCTCTCGATGGTCGTGCTCAACGTGACCCGCCAGATCCGTCAGCACCGAAACAACGTCACGAACCAACGCCGCGAGTACCTCGGCTATATCTCAGAGGTGCGCTCTGAGGTCCGGGAGGCGGCCAAGAACCAGCGCCACACCGCTGTGAACCACCTGCCCGAGCCGGAGGCCCTTCCGTACTTGGTGCAGCACGGGGGCAGGGTGTGGGAACGGCGCCAAGGGCAGGACCACCTGCTCATCCGGCTAGGGCGCTCCTCCCAGCCGCTAGCGGCAACCATCGAGGCCGAGGAGGTTGGCCCCCTGAGCACCCCGGACCCGGTGTGCCTGTCAGCGATGCATCGTTTCGTCACCACCCACACCGAGGTGGACGCCCTCCCCTTCGGCATCGAGCTGAGCGCCTTCTCCCACATCGAGGTGGTTGGCCCGCCGAGCGAGGCGCGCGCCCAGGTGCGGGCCATGCTCGCGCACATCCTGGCGTTGACCTCACCCGCCCTGGTGCGGCTGGTCGTTCTCACCTCTCAGGAAGCGGATGCCGAGTGGGACTGGGTGAAGTGGGCGCCCCACGCCTGGTCTGATTCCGTGGCGGACGCCGTCGGGCCGTCGCGGCTCATGGCGCACTCGTTGGATGAGCCTACGGACAAAGCTGCCCGAGGACCTCAGCGCGCGGGGCACCTTCTCTTCCGCCGCGGGGGAGCCACCGCTGCCCCACATCATCGTCCTGGTTGACGGCGGCACGCTCCCTCCCAGCGCTCCGCTGACGGCTGAGCGCGGGCTTCAGGGCGTGACCGTCATCAGCGTCTCCGAGCGTGCGGAGCAGCCCCTGGTCCTGCCCAACCGCCTACGCCTGGTCCTCAGCCCCTCCGGCAGCCAGTCCGAGACCGTCTTGAGCGGGACTCTCGACGATGCAGTGGTCCCCATGAACGTTGAGCTCGCCGGACAGGATCCCAGCCCGGCGCTGGCCGACTCCATCAGCATCAATGGCGCCGAGGCCGTCGCTCGTCGACTGGTGGCGCGCTACCAGGCGACCGGGGAGGACATCACCCCCTCGGCCCCGGTGGGAACCTCCGATCCCGAACGTGCTGAGGACCTGCTGCGGCTCCTGCACCTGGGAGACGTGAGGGACTTCAACCCCGACACCCAGTGGGTCAAGCGCACCGGCGCCGAGCGTCTCAACGTGCCCTTCGCGGTGACGCCCGAGGGTGAGCCGGTGTCGCTCGATATCAAGGAGTCGGCGGAGAACGGTATGGGCCCTCACGGTCTGCTCGTGGGCGCCACCGGTTCGGGTAAGTCGGAGGTGCTGCGCACGCTCGTGCTGGCCCTGGCCCTCACTCACGGGCCGGACCAGCTCAACTTCGTCCTGGTCGACTTCAAGGGTGGAGCGACCTTTGCTGGCATGTCCGAGCTCCCACACGTCTCGGCGATGATCTCTAACCTGGAGAGTGAGCTGGGACTCGTCGATCGTATGGCCGAGGCGCTGCGCGGTGAGATGAACCGTCGTCAGCAGATGCTCCACGACGCCGGAAACTACGCCAACGTCATGGACTACGAGCAGGATCGAGCCAAGGGCAAGCACAACGGCGACCCGCTTCCAGCACTGTTCATCATCCTGGACGAGTTCTCCGAGCTTCTGTCCGCCAAGCCGGACTTCATCGACACCTTCGTGGCCATTGGGCGACTGGGACGATCGCTGCAGATGCATCTGCTCCTGTCCTCCCAGCGACTGGAGGAGGGGCGCCTGCGCGGCCTGGACTCGCACCTGTCCTACCGCATTGGTCTGCGTACCTTCTCCGCCAGCGAGTCCCGCACGGTTCTGGGATCCCCGGACGCCTATCACCTGCCTCCCCTGCCGGGAAGCGGTTACCTCAAGAGTGACACCGAGACGATGACTCGTTTCCGTGCGTCCTACGTCGCCGGCAAGCCCCCGGCCCGACGCGCCTCTCGGGCGCTGCAGCTGCCGGGAGCCGCCAAGGCGGCCGACACGGCTCGAGGCGCCGTCGAGATCCTGCCGTTCACCGCTCAGGACGTCGAGGCGGAGATCCCCAACGAGGAGGTGGTCATCGAGGCTGAGGAGGATGCTGCGCCTGAGCCTGAGGCCTTCCCGCAGGACGCGGCCTACGCCGACAGCACCACCATGGACATAGCCGTGGACCGGATGACCGGTCACGGCACTCCGGCTCACCAGATCTGGCTGCCGCCGCTCGAGGTCAGCGAGACCTTCGATTCGCTCATCCCTGATCTGGTGGTTGACCAGAACCTGGGCCTGACCTCGCCATCGTGGCGGGCGCGGGGCGACCTCATGGTGCCCCTGGGGGTCACGGATGTCCCCCTGGAACAGCGTCGCGAGACGCTCACTGTGGACCTGTCGGGCGCCGGTGGACATGTCGCCGTCATTGGCGGGCCTCTGTCCGGGAAGTCGACGGCGATGCGTTCGCTGGTCATGTCGTTGGCTCTCACCCGGACGCCTGCCGAGGTGCAGTTCTACGTCATTGATTTGGGTGGAGGAACCTTCTCGACGATGCTGGACCTGCCCCATCTGTCCGGAATGGCCACACGCGATGAGCCGGACGTTGTGGCGCGAATCATGGCGGAGATCGCCTCCCTGCTCGACGACCGTGAACGGTATTTTCGGGCCAATCGGATCGACTCGATCCAGACGTATCGGCGGGAGCGGGCTGCGGGGCACGTCGACGACGGGTACGGAGACGTCTTCCTCGTTATCGACGGCTGGGCCACCCTTAAGACCGATTTCGAGGATGTGTCCTTGGAGGTTCAGAACCTAGCTCCGCGAGCCCTGGCGCTGGGTGTGCACTTCGTCCTGTCCTCCAACCGATGGATGGACGTGCGGGCGTCGATTCGTGACGCGATCGGAACCCGTATCGAGTTGCGCCTGGGTGACTCCGCGGATTCAGAAATCAATCGGAAGATTGCCCGCCAGGTGCCCGAGGGAAGGCCGGGGCGCGGCCTGGATCGGCAAGCTCGTCACATGCTTGTGGCACAGCCGCGTATTGATGGGAACCACGACGACTCCACCCTGGCGCAGGGATTCACCACGCATGTCAGCGAGCGCCAACGCCTGGAAGGGCGCGCCGGGTCCCACGCTGCGCCTGCTGCCGACCCAGATCGATCTTGCCAAGCTTTCGAGCCATGGTGCCCGCTGACGCCGGCCCCGTCATTGGTATCGACGAGGCCCGTCTGGAGCCGGTCACGCTGGACATGCAGCAGGATCCTAATCTCATCGTGCTGGGTGACGCGAAGAAGGGTAAGACCACTTTCCTGCGCGCTCTGGCCCGCGAGGCTGATTCGTGGCAGGACGCCCGATGAGGTGCGGATTCTCGCCATCGACCTGCGACGCAACCTGCTGGGAGAGATTCCCTGAGGAGTTCCTGCTCGCCTATCTCTCAGTGCGCGACATGGCCGTCTCGGAGATCAACGACCTCTCGGGCTACCTTCAGATGCGTCTACCTGGTCCCGATGTCACGGCCGAGCAGCTGCGCAATCGCTCGTGGTGGAGGGGTCCGGAAATCTACCTCCTCGTGGACGACTATGACCTGGTGGCGACGAATACCTCCAACCCCCTTGCGCCTCTGCAGCTCCCTGCTGGCGCAGGCTCAGGACATTGGTCTCCACCTCGTGCTCACGCGCCGCATTGGTGGAACGATGCGCGCCATGTACGAGCCGATCATGCAGACGCTCAGCGATCTGTCCACCCCGGGCATCATGCTGCCGGGCAGTCCTGATGAGGGACCACTGCTGGGACGGCAGAAGCCACAGCCCGGGCCGGCTGGGCGGGCCCGTCTTATCAGCCGTGATGGAGTACGCACCCTTCAGCTTGCGTGGACGCCGCCGACCATGTGAATGAGGGCTTGTGCCTGCTGGCTCGCACATCCATATACGAGCGTGGGATGGTGAGGATTTCCTCTTCCGGGTTGGATGAGCCTGGACCTTGCTGGGGCGGGTGGAACGCTTCAATGCAGCGCTTTGTCGAGCGCTAGTGGTACGTCTTCTCTCGATCGCCTCGATACTCTCGGCGACCGCTTGTCCATGGTGGCGACCCGGGTTGGTGGTACTGCCTGACGGGGCTCTGCACGCCGTGGGGCCTGAAAGTGCTTGCGACACCATAGTGGGACTGGTTGTCGCCGGCTGGAGGGGTTGCGGCGGAGCCGCGCCTGACCGCCAGTGTCGAACCGATGAGGAAGGCGCCGTGAGTGATGACGATCGCTACCGCAATTCCTGTGCTGGACGGATCAAAGGCGTACTCGCCAGTTGTGGGTAACCCGTAGATGAGGACGATGACGATGTTATACAGAGTCAAAAGTGAGACAGCACTCGTCGACGCGATTCGGAAGGATAAGCTGGAAGGACGCCTCACTCCCAGGAGCAGGCCTGCGACGGCCAGGGAAGTGACAATAGTGAGAATAAGTAGTCCTGCTGTTAGGGGAGGCCCGCTCCGCCCGAATCTGATGATATGAACCAGGCGTTGGTCGTAAGTCGATCGAGTCTCTTGCCCGTCGATAGGTGTAAGTAGACTGAGATGCCAAAGTATGACAAGCGTACAGCGCTGTTGATGAGCACGAACTGACAGGCGCCTACGGCCAGAGTAATCGGCCATGGCTGCGGATTTCTTAAGCGTTGATTGAGGCGTGTAGTGAGGGTGGCGCCGACTGCGGTGACGATGAATAGGAGGACCTCGGTGATATCCTGTACGCCAGCGTATGGGTTCTCGTTGGGGATGGCGATAGGTGTGGTGACTACCCCGTAACCGAACCACAGCGAGAGTCCTATTATTTCAGTGACCGGCTGGTCGCGGAGTAGGTGGCGCAATCCAAAATAATGCCACCAGATTACTGGTGATGTGGCGATGAATAAGAGCGTCACGATGATGAGTGACACCCATATGTTGCCCCGCATCAAACTGAGGAAGTAGGTGACATAGACGACGACCTCAAGGGCGCAGCCAACGATCATCATGACCAGTGCCGCCGCTTTCAAACCGCGCCACGGCATGTGCTGCAGTGCGCCCGAGGCCTGGGATGAGGCCGCCCCTGGGTGCAGGCCGGCCGCCTGTGGCGGTCTGGCGGAGGCGGCATAGCCCGGTGCGGTGACCGCTCCGCTCAGGTACTCGAAGCCAGTGCGTGAGCCTACGCCTTGCTGGTACTGCTGCTGATGCGACTGGTACGGCTGGTACTGCGGCGCGGAGGCCTGCACGGACGGAGGCGGATAGGGTTGACCCGGGAAAGTGGGAGCCCCGGGAGGCCGCATCACCGACTGTGTCGGAATCGCGCTCTGGGCAGGGGGCATGTACGCGCCGTGACCGGCCGGCGTCGGCGGCTGCCCGTAGGTCGCCCCGCCCTGTGGGGCGCTCACCGGGGGAGAACCATAGGCGGCCTGAGGCGGGTACTGCGGGCTCGGTGGGCCGCTGTATCCCTGTGGCGGCGGATAGGCGGGCGGGTAAGTCATGACAACGTCCTGATGGTCGTGGCCCTCAGCTCCAGGGCAGCGCCTGGGCCCCTGAGTCGTTCGGGGCGTGCGGCCCCACGGAGCGGCAGCTCAGCTGCGGGTGAAGTGCGAGATGAAGTTGCGGATGATCTGTCCGGCGTCGTGCGCCTCGGAGGAGCGGGCCTGGGTGAGGATGTCCTCGCTCATGTCCGGGTCACCGTAACCGGCCTCGTCGTAGATGCTGACGCGGCGCTCGAACCGGAGGGCGTCGAGCTCGGGGTTGAACTGGCAGGCGTAGACGTTCCTGCCCACGCGCAGCATCTGGACCGGGCAGTCCGGCGAGCTCGCCAGCAGGGTCGCATGCGCAGGCACCTCCCCAACGCCCTCGTAGTGGCCGGCGAAGACCGTGACCACCTGGGGGAGTCCCTCCAGGACCGGGTCCTCGCGGCCCTCCGCCGTCAGGAACAGGTCGACGGCGCCCAGTTCCTCACCGAACTCCTCATGCGTCTCGGTGCCCAGGTAGGCGGCCAGTACCTGGAGCGCGACGCCGGTGGCCAGAAGGGGGATGCCCTCCTTGAGGATCACCCCGAGCAGCTCGCGGATCTGCTCCTCGACGTTGAGCTGACTGCGGGTCTTCTCGGCTGCCGGCGTGTCCGCGTTGTAGGGGCTGGCCCCGATGAGCACCCCGGAGACATCGGCCGCGGTGAAGGAGTCGAGGAAATCGACCTCCTCCAGGGCGATGTGCTGCAGGTCCTCGCGCGACAGGCCACTCTGAGCCAGGAAGGACTCGTACTCGTCCTGCGCCGCCTCGTGCTCGGGGCGCGTGGTCACCATGATGAAAGGCTTCACGGGACCACTGTAGGGGACCGGCTGGCCTGGTGTGGCCGTGTGGCCTCTAGCCCACGAGCAGTACGAGGATGAGGACGCAGAGCCACAGGATGACGAAGACGGCTCCCAGAATGAGCCCCAGCCAGGCCAGCCCCTCGCCGGAGTTATAGCCGTGATGCAGGCGCCGCAGCGCGTTGATGCCCAGGATGATCGCGGCGACGCCGACAAGGGGGATGAAGGTGAGCAGTCCGCATACCAGGGCGGCCGTCGCGCCGGAGTCGCTGCGGGGGCGGGGTGCCGTGTAGCCGGGGCCGGAGAAGATTTCTGCCGGGTCGAGGTTCTCGGTGCCGGGGAAGACGAATCCGACAGGGAGCCCGTCGGCGTACTGCTCCGCGCCCGGTGAGAAGCGCGGTGCGCTCTGTCCTGGAGGGGAGGTTCCGACGGTGCTCATGCCCACATCATGCACTGTCGGCACCTGCCGCTGACATCCTTCCCGCGGACGAATGTGAGCCGCCCGGCAGATGTCCGCGAAGAGCCCCTCCGGTGCCCCCTGGCGCCCACCGGTGCCCACCGGTGCCTGTGAGGAGGCCCGGTCCTCGCGCCTCCCGGGCAGGGGCTATGCTGAAGTCCCGGCAGGCTCTGCCGGGTCCTGCCGAGCGTCCCGCGGGTCTCCCGCGAGGGGATTTCACACGGGACACAGTCAGTCCCCTCGTTGCTTAGGCAGGAGTTTACTCGTGTCCTCTTCTCCCTCTCGTGGCTGGCGCCTGCACGGCGATGGCCGGTCCATCGCTCCGGGTGAGGTCGTCGCCCCCGGTGAGCGCCTCACCTGGCCGCGCACCATCGGTATCGGTGTCCAGCACGTCGTCGCCATGTTCGGCGCCACCTTCCTGGTGCCGCTGTTGACCGGCTTCGACCCGGCGACGACGCTGTTCTTCACCGGCGTGGGCACCCTGCTGTTCCTGGGCATCACTTCCGGTCGCCTGCCCAGCTACCTGGGCTCCTCCTTCGCCCTCCTCGCCCCCATCGGGGCGGTGACCGGCTATACGCGTGACAGCGGAGTCCCTCTTGACTCCCATAAGGCGGCCCTGGCGCAGGGCGGGATCATCTCGGTGGGACTGTGCCTGCTGGTGGTGGGCGTCATCGTCCACCTGGTCGGCTCGGCCTGGATCGACCGTCTCATGCCGCCGATCGTCACCGGTGCGATCGTCTCCCTCATCGGCTTCAACCTGGCCCCCGCGGCCTGGCGCATGGTCGCGCTAGGCCCGGTGACGGCGGTCGTCACGATCGTCTCGATCCTGGTCGTCACCGTGTTGTTCAAGGGCATCATCGGGCGCCTGGCGATCCTCATCGGCGTGCTCATCGGCTATGCCACCGCGGTGCTGCGCGGAGAGGTCAACTTCCATGATGTCAAGAATGCCCCCATCCTGGGGCTTCCCGACTTCCACGCCCCGGCCTTCGATGTGCGCTACCTGGGCCTGTTCATCCCCGTGGTGCTCGTCCTGATCGCTGAGAACATCGGCCACGTCAAGTCCGTCTCGGCCATGACCGGGGAGGACCTCGACGACATCACCGGCCGTGCCCTGTTCGCCGACGGTCTGTCCACCATGCTCGCCGGCAGCGGCGGCGGCTCGGGCACCACCACCTACGCGGAGAATATCGGCGTCATGGCTGCCACCCGCGTCTACTCCACTGCCGCCTACGTGGTGGCGGCGCTCAGCGCCCTGGGACTGTCCCTCCTGCCGAAGTTCGGCCAGATCATCGCCACGATCCCGGCCGGCGTCCTGGGCGGGGCAGCCACGGTCCTCTACGGCATGATCGGCATGCTGGGGGTGCGCATCTGGGTGCAGAACCGCGTGGACTTCTCCGACCCGGTCAACCTCAACACGGCAGCCGTGTCCATGGTGGTGGCCATCGCCGACTACACCCTGGTCTGGGGCGACATGACCTTCAAGGGCATCGCCCTGGGGTCGGCCGCCGCCATCGGCGTCTACCACGCCATGCGCTGGATCTCGAAGCTGCGCGGCACCAACCTCGAGCAGGCCTCCCCGGCCTCGGCCCCCGCCGGGACCGAGCTGGAGGGTCCGGCCTACTCCAGCCGCGCCGCCCACTCGCCCTCGGCCGCCTCGGCGGCCCAGGCTCCGACGTCGTCGAGCACCGACAACGCTGAGGGCGCCGGTGACAGTCGCGCCTGAGCTCCCCGCGGAGTCAGCTGCGCCAGCAGTCCAGTGTCCACAGCGCTGACATCGAGCAACCAGCCGTGCAAGCAGCCAGTGGAGGTCGTTGTCATTCTACGGTTTCTTGTCGGCGTGCGGCGCCGGTGTGCCGTTAATGTCAGCACTGTGGACACCGCTGGCGCGCCACAGCTCTTTCGTGAGCTCGCTGTCGCTTCAGGCGAGACCGGCCCCATCCTGGAACCGCACGCAAGCCGGCGTCTCAGACGCTATGACGCTCTGAATCGGGAACTGCGTTTCCCGCCCAGGACGTCCTTGTCCTCCAGATGACTGAGGTCGGGCCCCAGTCGTCTGGGGGACAGCGCAGTCCTCGTCGGAGAAGGACGTCCTCGATCGAGGCGGGAAGTCATGGGGCAGGGAGCCGTCGTCAGGGATGCCCTGCCCGGACTGGGCGAGCCCGGATCAGCTGGGCTTCTTCGTGGCGGCCTTGTCCGCCGGAACGCAGTCGCTGGGGGCGGTGATGGGCTTGCCGGCGCCGAGGAGCTTGATCTCATCCGCCTTCAGGGCGTTCTGCAGGTACTCCTTGCCCAGGACCACCGAGACCGTGGTGTCGTCGTCGGACAGGCTCTTGTCGAGCTGCACCGTGGACTTGGGGAAGATCTGGGCCAGGGAGTAGGCATTGGTCAGGCCGCCCTTGGAGGCCATGATCTGGACCTCGCCGTTGTAGATGCCCCCCGGCCAGTCATTCGCCGAGGTGACGGTCAGGCCCGCCTCCTCCAGCTCCTGCTGCACCGTGGCGGCCAGACCCACTGTCTCCGAGCCGTTGTAGACGTTGATCTTCTCGATCGTGGTGACGTCGACGGTCTTGGCGCCGCTGGGCGGGCAGGTCTGGGGCACGTAGGTCGCCGTGCTCTTGGGCTGCGAGAAGCCCGGGTTGTAGGCGGGCAGGATGCCCAGCGATACCAGGAGGCTCACGGCGACCGCGACCACCATGACGGCCAGGATGGCGCCGATGACGGTGGCCTGACGGTGCTGCATGTGCCGCCGGTACTCGGCACGCGGATCTGCGGGACTACTCACGCGATCCAGGGTAATGGACGACGGCGCTCATCGGGTGGTGCTGGGCTCGATGTGACATGGGACCGAGCCGTGGATCGGGGTGCAAGGTGGGTTATCGAGCGGGTTGCCGGGTGCTTCCGGTGAGGATCAGGCGCTCGGCGGTGCCGGGGCGAGCCGCGGCACCCCTTCCTCGGTGACCTCCAGGATGCGGGCGTGGATCGCGGTGCGCCCCTGCAGGGCGGCGCGCAGTGCTCGGTGCAGCCCGGTCTCCAGGTAGAGGTCCCCCTTGAAGGAGACGACATGGGCGAACAGGTCGCCGTAGAAGGTGGAGTCGTCATCCAGGAGGCTGCGCAGATCGAGGGTCGCGCGGGTGGTGGTGAGATCGGCCAGGCGGATCTGTCGAGGTGCGATGACGGCCCAATCGCGCTGAGTGGTGACCCCGTGGTCGGGGTAGGGGGCCTCGCGTACTGCCTTGAAGATCACGGCAACATCCTAGTGAATGAAGCGGCCGCAGGTGTGTGGGGAGCCGCGGGTCGTCCAACATCGACGGTATCGATCAGCGTCGACGGCGTCGACGGTGCCGACTCTGCCGGGGTGCCGGACTGCTGAGGTCGCCCTGTCCAGGCCCTCGGGAATGGGGAGATCCCTTCCGTTATCTGTCTCACTAGTTGGAATGTAACCAACAGGACGGTGATTCCGTCATCTCTCCGTGATTGGCGTTATCGCTGCGATATCTGGTGGTTTACTGGGAAAGGTGGGATGTCTGATGCCGGAAATCGGCGGGATGCCTGACCTTCAGACTGTTCCCTCGTCTTCCGGGCTCTAGTACCGTGTTCGCTGCACCGACCTCGACCGAAAGGATGCCGCAGCCATGACCATCGCGGTCCGCCGAAGCGGCTTCACCATTCCCCTGTCCCTTGTCGTTCTCACCTCGACCGCCATGCTTCTGGCCGGTTGTCAGTCCGGTGGTGCCTCCAATGCCAATCAGCAGGGCACCACGGGTTCATCGTCATCTGCGAAGGTGCAGTCGACGGCCAGTGCCAAGGCGACCTCCGGGCAGAAGTCGGGGCACGCCTCCTCGCATCCCCAGTCCCTACTGGTAAGGGGCCGCTGACTCCTCCGCATCGCAGCCCTCCGGCTCTCAGTCGCGTCCCGCCAGCCCGCGGGCCAGTGAGCCTCGTCCCGCCGCCAGCGGAAACGGCGCCCCCAAGGCGTTGGCCTCCGGCAATACGGACGCTCCGGGCCGGCAGAACGGTGGTGCCTCCAAGGCCCCCCAGAGTCAGGGGAAGGCCGACGACGGCGGCAAGAACTACGCCGGAGCCACTCAGGCGCCGCGATCCGCGACCCCTGAGGCTCAGCAGAAGCCCTCGGATCAGACGCAGGCTGAGAAGCAGGCCGAAGCCGGCCGACACCCAGGCCGACAAGCCGGCAGACAAGCCCGCTGATGCCCAGGTCGACAAGCCTGCTGACAAGCAGGCCGACAAAGGGCCGACAAGCCCGCTGATGCGCAGGCTGACAAGCCGGCGGACAAGCCCGCCGATGCCCAGGCGCCCGCTGAGCCGGCCGCCCCGCTGACGAGCAGCCCGGCCAGGCCACGTCCTTCGTCCCGGACAACCTCGTCTCGGAGAAGACCGCCATGATTGTGTCGCCGTCGGGCAACATCGGCTGTGACCTGTCGGCCCACCACGCAGGCTGTGGCGTGCTGTCCTACCGCTCCAACGGCACCTACGGCAAGGATGAGGCGGGCTCGCCCAAGTGGTGGTTCGACCTCAGGCCCGGTGGGACTCCGCAGCTCGCCGGCCGTAGCGAGGGCGCCTTCTCGCTCGACGAGGCCTTCCGCGGTGGCGGCTCCTCGCCCCAGGTCGTGGAGTACGGCCAGTCCGTCACCTTCGGTGCCTGGGTGTGCAGCTCCGAGGAGACCGGCATGACCTGCCGCAACACCGAGACCGGTCACGGCGTCTTCCTCAGGCTCTGGGCGCTACGAGACCTTCTGAGTCGAACCCGAGACATCCTCAGGACATCTGCGTTCGCCCCGGTGACCTGTCGCCGGGGCGAACCCTGGTTCATGCGGGCTGCAGCGGACCGGTGAGGTAGTGCTGGATCGTCGGTCCGACGACCTCCTCGAGGTGGTCGATGCTTGCGCCGGCGATGGGCTCCAGGCGCAGTACATAGCGGGTCGTGGCCAACCCCACCCAGCCTGGGAACCGATCAGGGCGGCCCGTTCGCGTGCCGAGGCGATGGGCAGGCCCGACTGCTCGAGGGCCTCGGCCATTGGGGTCGCGATCTGCTCGGTGGCGTAGTTCTGGATCGCCTCGGGACTGCGGGATATCGGCGGCCATCCACTGCAACAGGGTGCGGAAGGTCGCGCCGTCGTCGGCATCGTCCCAGGCCGTCAGAGACAGACGTACCAGGCGGGGGCCGGCTGAGAGGAGATCCCCGTTGATGGCGGTGGCGATCTCCTGGCTCGCCCGCGTGCGCAGATTGACCGCGGCGCCGAACAGGTCCCCCTTGGAGCCGAAGTAATAGGACACGAGTGCCGGGTCCACGCCCGGCTGTACGGGCCACCGCCCGAATGGTGGTGCCCTCATAGCCTCGGGTCAGGAAGGACTCGCGCGCGGCGGTCAGAATCGCTTCCTGGGTGGAGGGTCGGTCGGCTGCCGCCGTCGCCGGGGCGACGTCTAGGGGCCTCGACGGCGCGCACGGCCAGGGCGGGGCTCAGGGGCTCGTCGTCGAGCGGGGCGCCGGGCTGCGGTGCACGAAGAACATCACTGGTCACTCCAGGAGGTTACGGGCGCCTCGGCTGCACGTGACGGCTGCTGCCGGACCGACTCGAGTAGTTCCGGAAGAACGTGGCGCTTGGGCGGGGTCGGTGATCCCGGGAGAGGGTGACGGCCGTCCTCATTTTAGGGAAGGCTATCGACGCGATATTCAATATCGTGACGAATCCGGAGTGCGCCACGGGCGCCCGGGTATCGGTTCCTGAGGGGGTGGGGCTACTTCTTGGAGTTCTTGGCCGAGCCCTTGACCTGCGACTTGTCACCCTGGGTGACGACGCAGGTGATCTTGCGGTCGCCCTGGGCCCAGGTGCCTTCGCCCGGCGTGAGGTACTCGACCTGATAGTTTGGTCTTGCCGGACTCGATCCCGACGTACTTGGTGAAGTCCTCACCCAGGCAGAATCCCTGGCCCAGGGAGGCGAGTGCTCCCTCTTCGGGAAGTCTTGATGTCGTCGCCGAAGGTGGTCTGGGCGATGACCTCGTAGGTGTGCGCCTTTGGAGCAGTCGACGACGGTGACCTCGCCGATCGCGTTCTCCCCGCCGGAGTCCTTGCTCACGGTGTTGTAGCACTGCCCGACCTCGAGGTCCTTGGTGGCGGTGGTGGTGCCTGAGGAGAACAGGCTGCAGGAGCTCAGCCCCAGGGTGACAGCGGCGGCGACGGGAAGGGTGAGGAGCGTGGTCCGGGTGCGCATGGATCGAACCGTAACAGCCGGAATGGCTGGATTGTGCCGGTTTTCTGCAGGATTCTGGCCACGGCCGGAGAGGATTCTGAAAAATCGGGATAGGGACCGGGTGGCGACATGAGACGGAGAAACGGAGAGTCGCCACCCGGCCGGAGTGGGAGGCAGGACGGTATTCGCGAGGCGCTGGAAGGGAGAAGTGGGCCTTCTCCAGTGGTGGCACGCCCGTACGCGGCTGTCCTGCTCGATGGGGACAGACTAGGAGTTCTTGATGGAATTATTCAATGGTGTGTTATCCCGGTTCTGGGCGAAGCAGGTCAACGAGTGGTCCCCCTGGTCCCAGGAGGACTGCGAGGGGGTCAGGGCCGCCGCCTGGTACTTCTTGGCCTTGGAGGGGAGCCGACGTGAGCTCTCCAGCACCGGGGCGCAGACGGTGGTGACCTCATCGGAGGTCGTCGCCTCAGCGTAGGTGGAGGCTGTGGACTGCCCTGTTCCAGTCACCTCGTACTGATGGGGAGTAGCGCAGTCATGAGCTCGCGCCCGTGGCCTGCGTGTCGCCGTGCCCGGTCCCGTTGACCATCTCGGAGATGCAGTTGCCGGTCTTGAGGTCCTGGATGTCCACGGTCGTGGCCCCGCCTTTCGCTGTGGCGCTGGAGGAGGTGGAGCGTCGGCCCGAGGGGTGGCCGAGGAATCGCCGTCGGAGCCCCTGGGCGTCCTTGCCCTGAGGGGAGCCTGTGGGAGTGGCCTTGACTGAGGAGGAGGGTGGTGGAGGGGTGCTTGCCGCCTCTTCGTCGCAGGCGCTGAGGCTCACGGCGAGAAGGAGCGCGGTCGGCAGGGCGATGAGGGGTGAGGCTTTCGTGCGCATGGGGCCATCGTGGCAGGGGCGGGAGGCGGCGTCGATGGGGAGGAAGGCCGGGTGAGCGTAGGCCCGGGGAAACGGGTCATGGGTGGGCGGGGCCGGTGTCCGACCTGCGAGCATCCTCGAAAGCCGACGACGCTCACCTGCTCAGGTGTGTTGATGCCCGCCTCCTCGTGCAGGCGTAGGCCTTTATCGCCTGGAGGCAGTCATCTTGTCGTTCGTTGTACGAGGGGGCGATTCCCGCTGATGTTCTCGATTCGCCGATGTCTGAGGCTGACGATATGGTGTTGCGGCTTGGTGCTCCGAAATTTCCGAAGATCTGTTACGTGATCTGAGTACCACCAGTCCGTAGTAAATGGTTTTAGTTTTTCAGTCACGCTGGAGCAGGTCGCTATGGTCAAATCCGACGCAGGACGTCTCCGCCTTCCGTCTTTGCGCGTTCGTGTGCTTTAGGGGCAAGTCTGTCCCAACTGGATTCGTGTCGTTGAGGCTTGCCCCATCCTGGACTCAAAAGGCATCAAGGGCCCACTGGGAGACTGTCCTGGGTAGTCGAGGCTCACACGTACCCAATCTCCATTCTCTGGCCCTGACTGGCTTCTATGACCCCTCCTTCGGGGCCCGCATACGGCCCGCACGTACTCATAGTACCTCCTACCCATTCGCTGGGGGTGGGAAGATTTATCTCGACCTCCGGGTCGGTTGCGTAGAGGCTCAATTTTCTGGCCGCCTGAGATGGCTGCGATGCCAAAAACCGTGCAGGCTTGCCTGACCGTTGACCGACTTGACTGTCTTTGTCTGCCTCTTCGCCTGGAGGTTGAGTTTCGTGTGCTTGTCAAGCGACATGCGTCCTTTGGCTTCAGCGGCGAAGAATTGTTGGTTTTTGTCCATTCCTATGTAGTCAGGTTCGACTTTGCTTAGCGAGGTTTTGATGATGTGGTAATTTGGAGACTTCTCGACCAGGGAATAGTGTGCTAGCCAACGGATGCCCAATTTGTTTGCGAGATAGGCTATCGTTAGAGTTCCTCCAAGCATAAAGTTCAGATATCCCTTCTCTGATGGGTCGACCTCTGAATGGAAAGATCTCAGGGCGACGCAAATATGGTTTGTCGGGTTCGAGGAGTCCGTAGGCATGAGGTTGCCACCATTGTGCAAACTCTGCATTGCTTGCGCTGTGAGGGTTTTCAAGAACTGTGCTGGCCGTCCCGACCGTACGGCAGCCCAAAGTGAGTTCGAGATCCCGAGATATTCAGGTCGGTAGGGTGGGCCTAGCTGCTGCTGGCATGTTGTGCTCAACATCGACTGGGATTGTAAACTTTTCGTTGGTTAGCCCAGCGTGGAACTCGAATGATCACCATGGATGAGACCCTAGCATGATCTATTCTTGGGGGATGATCGGCCCAGTGAGTTGTTGGTTGATCTCTGCTGGTTCTGGTATGGTCGTGGCGTGGCCTGTGCGGTGACGACAAAGGTGGTTTCATCCTCTCGTCATCGGCGACGGTTGAGTGACGGTTGTCGTCTCTGCTGCAGCCGCCGTGCTGCGCCGAGTCTTGATAGCCTCTGTCGCGATGCAACTAGTCCCAGGGATGCAGCGCAGGCTTATGCGACCTATTCTCATCCCTATCTCTGGTTGCGGTGGGCTGGGTGTCTGGTCGTGAGCGTTTGTTTTTGGTTACGTTTGCGCTGGTGGTTGACCTAAGAGGCGGGGCCGGTCGACGCTCTGTCCACCAGTCGTGGCACGAGAACCTGCTGCGTGGGCAGGTAACGGTCCGCAGCGCGTCCCACCGCGCTCCAGCGCCAGCGAGCCATGAGAGAAGGATTCTGATCGATGGTGGTCAGCTGGGACGAGGCTGGTGTCCGACCTCGCGAGCATTGTCGAAGCCGACGACGCTCACCTGCTCAGGGACACTGATGCCCGCGATGACGAGCCCTGAATGATCCGAAAGCGAGCCGGTCGTTGAAGGCCGTGATCGCCGTCGAGCAGGTCCCGCCGGCCAGGATCGCCTTGGCCGCTCGGACGCCGTCGACCTGTTCGAGCGGGCACCACGACTGTCTCCTCTCCGGGCCGTGCCTCCATGGCCCCAGGTATGCGGCCCGTCGTTCACTGCTCGACAGGGCGCTCCCGCCGTCGATTACGCACGATCCTTCGGTGCCCGAGGCTGACAGATGGCCGACCGCCGCGCCAATGCCCGCCCTGGTCATCAATACGAATGACGTCGATGCCCGGGCGAGGACAGCGGACGCGACGGCGATGATGGGGACCTCATCCGCCAGCACCCGCAGACGTCCCATGCCCAGGAGGGCGCGATCATGACGAGGGCCTCGCAACGATCCCGCAGAAGCGTCTCTGTGGCCCGGCGGTCATCAACGGCGCCGACGACGGCCGAGGACCAGCTCATGCCTCCGGACCCGCCGCCGCATACAGGGCCGTCGACGATTTCCGCGTGGAAGGGCTAGGGCCGCCGAACGTGACCCCGACTGAGCCCCGATCGGGCCGAGCGCAGGCTCGGGCCCGCTGGTCGGGGCGATAGCGCAGGCAGGGTTGCGACGGCCTTGACCCGGCGCCGGGTCTCCTCGGACGCCCCGGTGGCGTCTCGCGATGACGATCGGAGGCCAGCGAGACCGAGCAGTTCGCCCTCCTTCGCGACGTCGAGCAGCGTCACCTGCTTGCTGCGTCCTCGCGCCATAACAAAGACCCCGGATCGCTCAGAATCCCGGGTGGTCGGAGGATGGGGATTCGAACCCCCGAGGGCTTGAACTCAACACGCTTTCCAAGCGTGCGCCATGGCCACCAGGGCGAATCCTCCAGGCGCTCCACGCGGCGACAGCCACGTGCAACGAGAAAGGAATATATCGGACTCGTCCATCCCCGCCAGCCCGGGGCGGTGGGATCTGTCACGCAAAGCCGGTCGGGACGGTTCGCAACCGAGGGCGGATCGGGTAGTCTCGCTCGGCCCTCGTGCGGCGTCATCCAGCGAATCCCCAGGACCGGAAGGTAGCAAAGGGTAAGCAGGCTCTGGCGGGTCGCGAGGGTCCTCACGTGCCCGGGCGGCGGAGGGTCAGGCTCGGGCGGCGTCGACCTCCGCCAGGCGGCCGGTAGCCAGGTCCAGGACGAAGCCACGCACGGCGTCGGTGCGGGGGATGAAGGGCGAGGCCGTGATGCGGGCGATCGACTGGCGCACGCTGTCAGCCAGGTCGGTGAAGGCCCCCGGCGCCCCAGGTCGGCCGCGCGCCGGTCTGAGCCTCAGGGCGGAGCACAGCTCCTCGTCGGTGAAGGAGCATGCCGCAGCCGGTGTGGTGGATGACGAGGATCTCCTCGGTGCCCATCAGGTGCTGGCTGATGGCCAGGGAGCGGATCGTGTCCTCGGTGACCAGGCCGCCGGCGTTGCGGATGACGTGCGCCTCGCGGGGCGAGTCCCAGCGCCGCGAAGACGTCCACGCGCGAGTCCATGCAGGCCACGACCGCGACCTTCTGTGCCGCTTGGCCGCCAGGCCACCGCGGGACGAGGACGTCGGCGGAGTAGGCGGCGTTGCGGGAGACAAGAGCCTCCGGTGATGGTCATGGTTCCTCCGTTCCTTCAGGCGGCGACGCGCGGCCCGCCCATCGTGCCAGACGGAACCCGACCCGCCCGGAGCCTCGACGGTGTCGGCCCGGCCGATTAGGCTCGGGCCGTGACCACCGCTCTGTACCGCCGCTACCGCCCCGACACCTTCCAGGAGGTCATCGGGCAGGACCACGTCACCGCTCCCGCTCGTGGCGGCGCTGCGGGCCGACCGCGTCACCCACGCCTACCTCTTCTCCGGCCCGCGCGGCTGCGGCAGAGACGACGTCGGCGCATCCTGGCCCGCTGCCTCAACTGCGCCCAGGCCCCCACCGACACCCCTGCGGCACCTGCCCCTCCTGCCGGGACCTCGCCACCGGCGGCCCCTGGCAGCCTCGACGTCGTCGAGATCGACGCCGCCAGCCACAGCGGCGTCGACGACGCCCGCGACCTGCGCGAGCGCGCCGCCTTCGCCCCGGCCCGCGACCGCTACAGATCTTCATCCTCGACGAGGCCCACATGGTCACCGCGCGGGGCTTCAACGCGCTGCTCAAGAACCGTCGAGGCCGCCGGCGCACGTGAAGTTCATCTTCGCCACCACCGAGCCGGAGAAGGTCATCGGCACCATCCGCTCGCGCACCCACCACTACCCCTTCCGTCTTGTCCCGCCCGACGTCCTCGAGGGCTACCTCGCCCACCTGTGCCAGGCCGAGGGCGTCGAGATCGGCCCCGGCGTCTTCCCCCTCGTGGTGCGCGCCGGCGGCGGCTCGGTGCGCGACACTCTCTCGGTCATGGACCAGCTCATCGGTGGGGCGCATGACGGCGGCGTCGACTACCAGCGCGCCGTCGCCCTGCTGGGCTACACCGACACCACCATGCTCGACCAGTGCGTTGACGCCATCGCGGCGGGCGACGGCGCCGGCGTCTTCCCGAGTGGTGGACCGGGTCGTCTCCTCCGGGCACGACCCGCGCCGCTTCGTCGAAGACCTGCTGGCCCGGCTGCGCGACCTACTCGTCATCGCCCTGGCCGGCTCCGAGGCCGGCGCGGCGCTCGGCTCCCTGCCAGTCGATGAGCTCGAGCGCATGGACCTCCAGGCCCGCACCATGGGGGCCTCCGCTCTCTCGCGGGCCGCCGACACCACCGCCCAGGCCCCTGACCGCCATGGTCGGGGCCACCTCCCCGCGCCTCCAGGGCTCAGGCTGCTCGTGGCCCGCCTGCTCATCCCCGCCGGCGTGCTCGCCAGAGCAGGGGGTGCTGTCAGCGCAGGCGCGGCGGGAGCCCGGCTGGAGCAGCGGGAGCGCCGGACCGATGGCCTCGCCCGCCCCGGTGGTGCGGGCGCCGGCGCGGGCACGGGAGCGGCCGGCAGCACCGCCGGCGCCAGTGCCCGCCGGGTCCGGACGCGAGATGGCCGCCCAGATCGCCCGCCAGGCCTCCGCAGAGGCCGCCGGACGGCGTGGAGGCCAGCGGCCCGAGAACGCCGGAGGACCAGAGGAGTCGGGAGCGCGGTGCCCACCGCCCTCAGGCGCCTCAGTCCCACGCCCGGCTGGGGAGGCCCCTGCCGCGCCCTCAGCGCCCGCCGCGGACCCGACGTCGACCGCACCGGCCTCACAGGCCGGCCCCGCCGTCAGGCTGGGACGGCCCCGGAGTGGCGCCGTCGCCTCGCCAGGGGCCCTCCGCACCCTCGGCCGCGGCGGCCTCACGACCGGTCGAGCAGCCGCCACGCGCAGCCGAGCCGGCCAGCGCCCCAGCCGCCCCGAGCGCCCGTCGCTCGGCCCCCGCTGCCCAGGCAGGCGCCGGTTGGGGGCAGCCCTGCTGCGGCCTCAGCACCCGTCGCCCAGGGAGGTGTCGCTGCTGGCGGCTCGGGCGGGGGCGAGGCGGCTGACGCGGAGATGATCCGCACCCGCTGGAGGAAGTCCTCGAGGCGGCCAAGCGCTCGCGGCGCGCCACCTGGGCGCTGGTCGGCCCCAACTCCCGACCGGGCACCGTCTCCGGGGCGTCTTCACGCTCCTGTTCGCCGCCCCGGCCTCGTGGGCGCCTTCGAGAACAGCGGACACGGCCCCATCTTCTCCGCGGCCTCCACCAGGGCCCTCGGCCTGCGCCTCGAGTGCATGCCATCGTTGCCCGGCGACGACGGGCCGGGCGGTTCCGGAGGCCCTGGCGGCCACGCGTGGACCGCAAGGCATGGGTGGCCCCGGCGCTGCCCCCTCCGGAGCGGAGGCGGCGCACAACCCCGGCCCCAGCGTCAGGCTCCGCCGTCGGCCACGACGCCGGTCACGGCGGGCCGCAGGGCTCGACGGTGGCGGCGCCCCCGGGCGCAGGCCCGAGCGGACCAGGACCACAGGCCGGCGCTTTCGACTCGGCGGGCTCGGCCGCCAGCAGCGTGGCGCAGGACGTCAACGGCGCCGGGACGCATTCCGGCGGCCAAAGGCCCGGCCGAAGCCGACGTGGCGGTTCCGTGTCGTCGGCAGTGGCGCTGACAGTTCAGGCTCCGGTGTTGCAGATGCGGGGCTGCACGGCTCCACCGGTGAGCCGGTCGCCGCATCCGCTCCCGACCCCCAGGCGCTTGCCCACCCACGACCCCAGTGGCGCTGTCCAGCGGCGCCGCCCCGCCCAGGCCCGCCGCCAGGGCCAGCCGCGCAGTCGCCCGCTGCTGCGTCGGCACGGCCCACCGACGTCGAGCCGGCCGACCGCCCCGGCGCGCACCGGCCCGTCTCCACCACCTGGGACGACGGCTCCCCGATCCCTCGAGCCCCCGCCCGAGGACGACTGGGTGCCGATCCCTACGCCGAGGACTTCGGGTACGTCGGTGGGGCTCTCGGTGTCGATGAGCCCAGCGGCTCTGCTGGGCACTCCGCCGCTCCAGCCCCGGCCGCCGTCGCCCAGGAGGCCGCGACCTCGCCGAGCCGCAGCCGGCCCAGGTCGGCGTCGATCCCGCCGCCCCCACCGAGTTCCAAGCAGTCTCCCAGCATCCTCAGCATTCCCCGGCCGCCTCTCCACGTCCCCGGCGCCCGCTGCTCCCATGGCGCCGCCGGCATCCCCGCTCCCGCGAACCCCACCGATCCCGACGACGGTTGGGGCCCGTCGCGATCCCCGGCGGGGGCTCGGCCCCAGCATCGGCCTCTGCGCCCGCCCCCGCCGCGGGCGGTGCCGACCTGGACGACGGCTGGGGGCCCGGTCGCCGTCCCCGGCGGCGGAACCGTGCCCGCCCAGTCGGCATCCGCCTCCGCGCCCTCGTCCCCGCCGCCCGGGCACTCCTCAGGCGCAGGCTCAGGATTGCCCTGCATCCCCGCCCCCACCGACCCCCAGTCCGCTCCGGCCCCCACCTCGGCCCCAGCTGCCTCCGCCTCACCCGCCCAGTCCCGCTCCGCCCCCGCCGCGCAGGCTCCGACGAGGCGCCCCCTGGCCACCGTCCACCGTCTGCGCGCCCTGCCGGAGATTCCCGGCGGGGCCGCGTCCCGCTCCGGCGGCCCCCCAGTCCTTCCAGCAGGCTCCCTCCTCCCCGTCCCCTCAGGCGCCCTGGGCCGGCAGCGCACCACGCGCCCCGGCTCCTCGGAGACCGCTGCCGGATCCCTGGCCTGGCCCCCGTCACCTGGGAGGGACGGCGTCGAGCCCCTTCAGCCCGGGCCCGCCCCCGAGAGCCCAGCGCCTCGAGCGCCCCACCCGAGGACAGAGTCCACCTGGGCGCCGTCGGCATCGCCGGCTCGCGCCTGGCCGCCGCCATGGCCGCCGCCCGCTGCCGCCGCCCAGGAGGCCGACACCGACTCCTGGCCGACGACACCCCCAGCGAGGACGACCCCGACGCCGAGGACGCCGGCGTCGTCGGGCTCGAGGTCGTCAAACGGATCCTTGGCGCCCAGGTCATCGAAGAGGTCACCGTGACCCAGGAAGGACGCTGACATGCCCGCCGTCTACGAAGGCGCCGTCCAGGACCTCATCGACGAGTTCGGCGAGGCTGCCCGGTATCGGCCCCAGATCTGCCCAGCGCATGGCCTTCCATGTGCTCGCCGCCGACGCGGCCGCCGTCGAGCGCCTCATCGAGGCCCTGCGCGCCGTCAAGGCCAAGGTCCGCTTCTGCGAGACCTGCGGCAACATCGCCGAGGCCCCAGTGCGCCATCTGCCGCGACCCCCGCCGCGACCAGCGCGTCATCTGCGTCGTCGAGGCCCAGGACGTCGTCGCCATCAGAGCGCACCCGCGAGTACCGGGGGCTCTACCACGTGCTCGGCGCGCCATCGACCCCATCAGCGGCGTCGGCCCCCGACGACCTGCGCGTGCGCGAGCTCTTCAACCGTCTGGGGGACGGCGAGGTCGAGGAGGTCATCCTGGCCACCGACCCCGACGTCGCGTCGGAAGGCGACCGCCGCCTACCTCACCCGCATGCTGCGCACCATGGCCGTGCCCGTCTCGGCTCGCCTCCGGCCTGCCTGTGAGCGCCGACCTGGAGTACGCCGATGAGGTCACCCCTCGGGCGGGCTTTCGAGGCCGACGCCGCGTCGAGGACTGACCGCCCCTCTGCTCCTCGCGCCGGGCCGGGCACCTTTCGCGGCCTCCAACAGAAATGCTGTCGGGCTACGCGACACATGCCCGGCGCGGCAAGCGGGACTCGAGCCCGCCGCACGTCGACTCTTCGACCGAATCTTCAGAATCGACCCGGAGCCGCGTCGTTTCTGAAGATTCGGTCGAAAATGAGCCGACGGCTGTTGAAGAAACTTTCAGTAGCGTTCGAGTAGGTTGGCAGTAGCGCCGTTCGAGGCGAGTTGTTCATATCATTCCAACGTTCTGCAGGTTCACGTCGCTACTCTCAATATTTTAGAGTAGATGTCGGTGGGTGGCCGGAGGACTCTGCTGCGGGCAGTGAGGCGGCAGTGGCGGGGATCAGGTGCCGGGTACGTACCATGTGGCTCGCGGGTCTCGAGGTGACTGTCCCTCTTCGCTCCACCAGTCCCTCTTCGCGCAGCGTCTTGAGCCACCGCAGGACCGTAGGGCGGGATGCGTTGACGCCCGACGCAATCTCCCCCGTGCCCAATGGTCCGGTGCTTCGCGGGAGCGTGACGACCTCGAGCGAGCCGTGAGGCAGTCTCTCCATGACGTCGCTCGAGATGGCCGACGTCGCATCCAGCCTCACGATGACGCTGGTTGAGGTCTGACGATAGTGAGGGTCCGTGAGACCGGCTTGGCGCATGTCGTCAACCATGCGCCTAATGCCCTCGCCGAGCTCCTGCGTGATCCCGAGTCACGCGCACCCTGGCGATGCGCGGGTTGCGTGCGTATCGCGCGATCTCAGTGGGCGACTCGGATCGCTCATCCCAGGGAAAACGGCCCGGACTGGAAACCCTCGATGCGGTGGGGAAGATCGACACGCGGATGTGGTCTCCAGCCATCGAGTAAGAGCGGTGGACGACGGCGTTCACCACGGCCTCCAGCCAGGCGTCCCGGGGATGATGTCCGTGGGGCCGAAGGTCCCCTCGTTCTTCAGGGGCCCTGCGCTTGGGGGCCCGCACTGATCGATGAACTCAAATTTGCTCTGGCGATGACGTCTGGGATAGTGCCCTCGAGGCGTCGATCACCGTCGGCCTCCATGGTTTGGCGCGCTCCGGTGCCTGTCTCGTCCTCTCGGTAGCGTAGGACGCGCACCAGTGCCTGCGGCAGAGTCGCTCGGGTGCGGCGCCGAAGAGCAGGAGTGCGGCGATGGTGGGCTTGCCTTCCTGTGTCAGGGAGGCTGCGGCTGCGTAAGACGTGGCTGTCGTCTCCGTGTCGCCGATCTCCGCTCGTGGTCGATCGATTGCCTTTCCGCTCAGGTCAGCCATCGTGATACCCTGCGGGCTGGGCCTCATATGTCTCGGCCTCCCGGTCGTAGACGAGCTCTTCCCCACATCAGGGCCGTCAAGAACTCACGGTGGGAGTCGCCCATGCGCAGGGAAGGCTGTTCCGTCACTGCGCCGGTGTGCGTGTCGGCTGGGGAGGTACCTGGGCGACGAGAAGATGGTCTTGCGTGCCGTCGTCGTTCATCACCGGGACCTCCCGGAAGTGGACGCGCAGTGGTGGAGCCACCATGGTCATCGGTACCTGGCGAAGCCTGTTGGTTTGAGAGGGTGTGGAGTTGGTCCCTCGACTCGCTTCTCGCTCAAGCCGACGACGACAGTTCCACCTTCCGCGTTCGCCATCCCGATGATGGCCTTGGCGAAAGCTCTTCTGGTCAACGCGGATGGATTTGCGTTCGAACCACTGGTTCTCCTGCGTCTGAGCCAGTCGCTCACCGCGTTCGTTGATCAGGGAGGTTGAGTAGCGTATCGATGTCGTCGTGGCCCATGGTTCTACTCTAACATTTTTAGAGTATGTAGAGTGGGTGGGAGCGGGGTGGCTCTCGGGCCCGCCGCACGTCAACACTTCGACAGAATCTTCAAAAACGACGCGGCTCCGGGTCGATTTTTGAAGATTCTGTCGAAAGTAGTCTGAGGCGATGCCAGGGGCGAGGGCTGGGGGCCAGGGGGCGCAAACTGGGGGCCGCGAAGTGTGGGTGAGGAGGTAGGCGCGTGCCGCGTGATGTGCAGGCAACACGGCACGCCGTATGCTGCCCCAGCCACGTCGTCGTCAGGCGCCGCACGGCGACAGCTCCACCCCGGAAGCCCCTGCCGGGACGCCCGCACCGGCGCGGGCACCTGATGCTAGACACGCACTGATTCCAGGACCCGAGGGCGCCTATGGCACTGGTCGTCCAGAAGTACGGCGGCTCGTCCGTCAGCGACGTCGACGCGATGCGGCGCGTCGCCCGGCGCATCGTCGCCACCCGCCAGGCCGGTAACACGGTCGTCGTCGTCGTCTCCGCGATGGGGACACGACCGACGAGCTCATGACCAGGCCGCCGCCCTGACCACCGACGCCCCCGCCCGCGAGATGGACATCCTGCTGTCCGCCGGTGAGCGCATCTCCGTGGCCCTGCTCGCCATGGCCGTCTCCGAGGCTCGGCGTCCCGGCGCGCGCCTACACCGGCGCTCAGGCCGGCGTCCTCACCGACTCCAGTACGGCAAGGCCTCCATCGTCGGCGTGCTGCCCGAGGCGTGGCCCGCTCCATCCAGACCGGCTCGGTCGCCATCGTCGCCGGCTTCAGGGCATCAACGAGGTCGAGGACACCACCACCCTGGGGCGCAGCGGCTCCGACACGACCGCGGTTGCCCTGGCCGCGGCCCTCAACGCCGACGTCTGCGAGATCTACACCGACGTCGACGGCCTGTTCACCGTGACCCCGCATCGTCCCCACCGCTAAGCGCATCGGGTCCCTCTCCAGCGAGGAGACCCTGGGTCGGGCCGCTCACGGCGCCAAGATCCTCCACCTGCGCGCCGTGGGAGTACGCCCGCCGCTTCGGGTGCCGCTGCACGTGCGCTCCTCCTTCTCCGACAAGACCGGGACCTGGATCTACGACGGCCGCCGCGAGGGCTGCTTCGTGCCCTCGGTCGTGCCGCCCAGTCGACGACGTCGTTGCCGCCGACACCGACAGCGCGCCCAGCGCCGCCAGTGCCCCGAGCGCCGCAGAGCCAGCCGCCTCGCAGGCCGAGGGAGCGCCTCCGCCTCACCCTCAGACCCCGCCGGGCTCGACGAGGGGCCCTCGGCCTCCGTCGTTGACACCGCGCACCGCAATGCCATCGCGGCGCGGGCCCCAGGCCCGCCCCGCCCGACCGCCAAGGAGGACCACGTGGAAGCCCCCGTCATCTCCGGAATCGCCCACGACCGCAGCCAGGACAAGATCACGCTCGTGGGCGTGCCCGACGTCCCCGGCGCCGCCGCCGCATCTTCGCGATCGTGGCCGGCACCGACGCCAACATCGACATGATCGTCCAGGACGTCTCCGCCGAGGGACGGGCCTGACCAACATCTCCTTCACCTGCCCCGACGGCGACTCCGCCGCCGCCCGCAGAGCCCTCGAGGCCGCACGCGAGAGCTGGGTTTCGAAGCCTGCACTTCAACCCCGACATCAGCATCCTGTCCCTGGTGAGGGGCCGGCATGCGCTCCAACCCGGGGTCTCTGCGCGCCTGTTCGGCTCGCTGAGCGAGGCCAGGGGTCAACATCCACATGATCTCCACCTCCGAGATCCGCATCTCGGTGGTGGTTGACGACTGCCGTACTCGACGAGGCCGTGCGCGCATCCACTCCGCCTTCGGCCTCGACACCCAGGCCGCCGAGGCGGTCGTCTGGAGGGACCGGACGATGAGCAATCCCGTGAACACCTACACCGGGTGGCCGACGGTGTCTGCGTCGCCGTCGTGGGGGCCACCGGCCCGGTCTGGCCCGCGTCATGCGCGCCATGCTGGCCGAGCGCGACTTCCCCGCCCGCTCGGTGCGCTTCTTCTCCTCGGCCCGCAGCGCCGGGACCGTCGTGGACTCCGCGGCGCCCAGGTCGAGTTGAGGACGTCGCCACCGCGGACCTGGCCGGCATCGACGTCGCCATCTTCTCCGCCGGGGGCGCGGCCTCGCGCGAGCACGCCCGCGTTTCGCGGCGGCCGGGGCCGTCGTCGTCGACAACTCCTCGGCCTGGCGCAAGGACCCCGAGGTGCCGCTCGTGGTCAGCGAGGTCAACCCGCACGCGCGCGCAGGCGCCCCTAAGAGCATCATCGCCAGCCCCAGCTGCACCACGCATGGCGCCAGTGCCGGCCCTCAGGGCTGCTGCACGAGAGCCGGGCTCATCCGCCTCATCGTCTCCACTACCAGGCCGTCTCCGGCTCGGGTCGGGCCAGGAGTGGCCAGGCGCGGGCAGGTGCGCGCCGTCGTGAACGAGGACATGGAGGGCCTGGCCCTGGACGGGCGGGCCGTCGAGTTCCCCACGCCGGAGGTCTCGTCGACACCATCGCCTTCAACGCCGTAGCCCTGGGCCGGGAATGACGCCGGTGACGGTTCCGGCGAGACCGACGAGGAGCAGTGCGCAACGAGTCCCGCAAGATCCTGGGGATCCCGGACCTGCTGGTCTCCGGCACCTGCTGCGTCCCGGTGTTCTCCGGCCACGGGCTCAGCATCAACGCCGAGTTCGAGCACGAGATCAGCGTCGAGCGCCGCAGGCTGCTGGAGCGGCGCCCGGCGTCACCTACGACGACGTGCCCAGCCCCCTCAAGGGCGCCGGCCGCGACGGAACCTTCGTGGGGCGCCTGCGCGCCGACCAGGCCTTCGCGACGGGCCACGGCCTGCAGTTCTTCGCCGTGGGGGACAACCTGCGCAAGGGCGCGGCCCTCAACGCCGTCAGTGGCCGGTGGTGGCCCGCCGAGCTGCGGGGCTGACTGGGTCTTCTTTTCCGCCGAGCCGGGCACTTTTCGCGTGAGGCGACCGTTATGCGGTCGGGCTGCGCGGGAAGTGCCCGGCTCTGCCCCTGTTCAGCGGCCCGATTCTCGGTCCTCCAGAAGACGATCGATGCGCTCGCTCGGGCTCGCTGACCTGCTGCTGCAGGGCTGCCACCTGCGCCCGCGTCGCGGCCTCCTGCTCGGCGTTCTCCTCCTCGACCAGTGAGACGATCCACGAGGCCAGGGTCGCCGTGCCGACGCCGGCGAGCGCCACCCCGCCGATCATGAGCAGCGCCGCGATGAAGCGCCCCTGCGTGGAGAGCGGGAAGGTGTCGCCGTAGCCGACAGTGGTGATCGTCGTCAGCGCCCACCACAGGGCCTGGCCGAAGGACTGGATCGAGAGCCCGGCTCATGACGCTCCGCATCCAGCACGGCCAGTGCCGAGGTGAAGATGAGCAGGGGCGGCGCTGCCGGCCGTATGCAGGGTGATGCGCCCCCGCAGCGCGGTGCCCGGCGCTGCGCTGCATGATGCTCACGAGCGTCACCAGGCGCAGGGAGCCTGAGCGGCCAGCAGGATCGTCAGGACAATGATCGCCAGGTCGGGCGGGTGGCGGAGGGAACCAGCGGCCCCGGCTCGGCGCCAGGACCAGGCGGACAAGATAGTCGAGTCCGAACAGCGCCCACACGGCGCCGATCACGAACTCAGCCGTCTCCTGGCTGCGCCTTGCGCGTTGGTGAGTACCTCCCAGGCATAGCGCCCAGGAAGACGACGGCGGCGCCGGCCAGAGGCCACTCCGCGGCCCGCTCCCACGCCCGCAGCCGAGTGCCCGGGCTGATGTCAGTCGGCATGTCTCGATGGTAGACGGCGCCTCGGTTAAAACTGTGTAGGCCTCACCGGCGGGGCATTTTTGCCCGGCCCGGGCTGTCGACGCCGGCGTTGTCGGCCCCGGTGGCGGAATCCTCGGCTTCATGTGTGGTGCGTAGATGCTGAAAAGAGATGTCATTCTTCATGGGTGTCCTTTCCTGTGGGGAGATCTGAGAGCCTGTGGCGGCTCGACGTGATCGGTCGTGGCTTCTTGTAGTGGTACATGGTGAGCAGCCCGGCTGTGGCGGAGATGGCGAGAAGTGGGATGGGGAGAATGTCGGCCAGGTAGGTACCCGCCGCCTCTGCGTTGTCGAAGGTGTAGTAGCGGCCGAGGGTGATAGCCAGATAGATCCACGAGATGAAGGGCGCCATGCCGGCAAGCGAGGTCATTGCGAAACCGCAGAGGAATGTGATAATAGACATGCTGGTCTGTCCGGGTGTCGCCCATAAGCGAGAGGGTGAGGTGCTCACGAGTGGTGCGGACGCCAGGAGGCTGGCAAAGTACTGCGACCGCGATTCTCCCGAGGAGCTGGTCCGTGATGCTGAGAGTTGAGTGATGCTTGCTCGTGCGGCTGATGGTGGTGCATGTTGCCGCGGCCGATCCGCACATGATTCCAGCCAGGATCCACAGGATGGGAGAGATCTCTGAGAGGGTGCTCCGTCTATGTTCACTGTCTGCTGGCATGATCTCACCCACGAGGGCGGCTACAGTGAATACTGCGCTTGTCGCCCCTTGTGCTTGCGGGGAATTGTAGGTGACCACCCCTGCGGAGACTATCCAGAAAACAACGGCGGATAATGCGTTGAATGAGTCGATTGAAAATGATGTGGAGTCGGGGTCGAGGCTATGCAGTTCCGTGAGTGCGATGATGGCGAAGGCGCTGAGCGCAACTGCTACCGGCGCCTGCGGTGGCCGGAACGGTTGGATCTCATTCATGTGGCGATGCTGCTCTTCCTAGAGTTTGAGAGGTTGGCGTGCTGTCTGAAAGATTCCTCACTGCTCGCCGCGCCCTTATGGCGTGGCGAGCAGTGAGGATCTGCGACTCAGCTCGACTTGCGTGACCATGGACTTTTGAAGCTGTACATGGTGAAGAGGCCTGTGGTTGCCGCTATCGCGATCAGCGGGAAAGAGATTGCTTCAACGCTGACATCTCGAGCGTGCTCCGAGGTGTTCGCGATGTGCATCCATGTGAGCGTGATTATCAGGAGGGATAGTGGAGCTGTCGGCGAGATGACTGAGGTGCAGTCAACAAGAAGCCTGAGAGGAATGCCATGATTGCGAAGTTTGTTGTGTTTGTCGAAATGAATGAATGGGAGCTGTATGGTGCAATTAACATTATGAACGGGATGATGCAGGCCGCTCCAGATGAGATGATTCTTTGGGGATGAAAAATGCTGTCAATTTCCTCTGGTCTTCGGTCGGCGTTCCGTGACATGGTCCATGCGGTAGCGAACGTCGCTCACGCACATAATTCGGACAGTATCCACAGGGTCGGTCCAACCGAGGGGAATGTGCTGCCTTTGTATCGTAATAGTGTCTGTTCTTTTATGAAGACCGTCGGGTTGAAGTCTGATTGCATTCGAGTTGCCAGGAAGGCGGTCAATGTGAATGTGATGCTCGAGGCTGCCAGTGCTTGCGGAGACTTCCAGGCGGCGATGCTGATGCATGTGGCCCAGAAAATGAAGGGTATGACGTGGACTACGAGGGGTCCTGTATTGGGATCGTCATTGGCGTCGATCAAATCTATAATGGAGAAAATGGCGAAAACACTGAGGGCTGCCGTGATCGGTGCCCGAAGTGACTGAAAGAGGATTGCTGTCGCTCATGTCGCGTCTCTGGTGTTCTTATGGAGGTGCGCAGGTGCGGGCCGCGGGGACAGGGGCGCATGTGCAGCTGCTTCCGTCGTCCCCGCGGGCCACCGTCGAGAAGTGTAGTGAAGAAACTCCTCCCGCGTCGGCGGTTGTCTCCACCGAATAGTGGGATGCGGTGAGGTCAGGGCGGCCATCCGTGTCGGCGCAGGGAGGTCCGAGGGTCCTTGGGACGTGAGGGCCGGGTGCCGAGGTTGCGGATCAAGGAGAATCCGCCAGCGACGTCGGGGACGGTCGACGCCGTCGGGGACATTTCTATGCGGCTAGGGGCCTTCGACGCCGTCGGAGACCGAAATCCTGTCCCCGGACGCGCAGGATGTCCCCGCCCGGAACGACGTGCACCCGGCCGAGTGGAATGTGCCCGTCCATAGAGGCGGGAGGGTCGGACAGCGCCGGCAGGAAATGTGGGCGTCAGCGTTAAAGTGATGGGTGCACATCTCATGGGAAGGGGTTCTCTTCCCGGGGCTGGTCGTGGTCGGCGTCTGCGTCGGGCGTCGACGGTGGGGCCAAATGGTGGATGCGCCACTCATGGGAGAGGGTTCCCTGTCTGGGACTGCTCGTGACCGGGGTCCGTGTCGTGATGTGGTGGTTGGTGAGTCGGGTTCGGCTCAGGCTCCGACGTCGGAGCGGTGGCCGTCTCCTCCTGCTCGGGCGGGGTGTGTATCAGGTGTGCGGCCCGCCAGACGTCGTCGAGCCGGGCCTCGACTCGGGTGCGAGGGCGTCGTTGAGCCTGTGAGGACTTCACCGTCAGGCCGAGTGCTGAGAGGAGAACTGGTCTGGCCGGCTGAGCGCCGCCGGTGGGTGGGGGCATAGACGGCTTGGACCTTCACGCGACCCCAGTATGCGGGACCTCCCGGATGCTGAGGTCGTTGCGGCCGGAAGGCAGGGGAGGAAGAGGAAATAATTTGACAACCGCCATGCACTGCGGCGTCAGACACACCGCGATCTTCTCCTGACGCGAGGCGGCTGACCCCAATGCCGCAAACAGTCCGATGGTAAGGCAGACCGTGCCTATGACGGCAGCCTGCTCCAGCGCTGGGGTTGAATCGTCGGGGATCAGGAGGTGGGGATGGTTATTGCGATAACTGGGTTGACCTCGATCAGCATGACCGCAAGCACCGCCAACAGCATGCCCACGACGCGCCTGCTTGGGCTCTGGGAGATGTGAAGGAACCGTGCCGATGCGATATCGCGATGGGTGACCGTCGAGTCCTTGCAAGCGCTGGTCAGTGCCCCTGAATCCGGAGAGCGCACCGAAGATCATGGCGAACAGTATGAAATTGTAGACAGTCATGACGCCGATCAGAACAGATAAGGACTGCAACTCCAGATTCCCGTTTTCGTTGGCGACGAGTTCGGTCAGAGGGTTCGGGATGGAGGGGCCAGGGAGCAGGGCGGCCGGGTAGAGGAATATCATACCGACGGTAGTGAGAGCACACAGGCTCCCGAGCGCCTTAGATTTAGTGGTCGGGCGTGAACGGATATAGATCGCCATGGGTGCCCTCCTGAAAACTGTCGGTAGGTCGGTTGTGGTTGGCGAGTCAAGTCTGGGGTGGTGGGTGCCTGCCGCCCATGGGGACTGTTCACCCGGGGTGGCATTGGACGTCGTCGGGGACATGTCTGTGCGGCCGGGGCGTATCCTTCCGGCTGGGGGCCTTCGACGCCGTCGGGACCGAAATCCTGTCCCCGGACGCGCAGGATGCCCCCGTCCGAGCAGCGCGCACCCGGCCGCGCGGAATGTCCCCGGCCGCAGAGGCGGGGCTGGCGGGCTCAGGTGAGCAGGACCTTCAGGACAGCAGGGGCGGCGAAGCGGCGAGGCTGCGAGCCGGTCTCGACGACGTCGAGCACCCCGATGTCGGTCAGCTGGGCAACCAGGCCGTTGGCTCGCCCGTATGAGATGCCGAGGGCTGCCTCGACCTTGCGCACCGTGAAGCTCGGATTCGCGACCGCGAAGTCGACGAGGTCAAGAGCGTGCGCGGACCGCAGGCTGGAGGAGCGCACCGTCTCCTTGAGGCTCTGGTGCGCCGCGGCCAGAGCGAGCATCTGGTGGCGCGTGCTGGTGGCCGCCGCGGCTAATCCCCGGGAGAAAAAGGCGAGGAAGGTGTCCCAGTCGCCGTGGGTGCTGACTCGCAGCAACGCGTCGTAGTACTCGGCGCGACGCTCCTCGAACCACGGCGAGACCGTCAGCGTGGGTTCGCTGAGAACACCCGAGTTCAGGAGGGCAAGCACGATGAAGAAACCGCCCCAGGCGACCGTTGCCGTCCCGGAAGGGGTGAAGCGTTTCGAACTGGTAGTGGGCCATGCCCGCGGCGATGATCGGGTCGATGTCTCCCGCGTGGTCCTGATGCAGCCAGTCGACGAGGGCTCGCACGCCGGTGCGAAGAAGATCCCCGGGCGGTGCGGGGACGAACCGGGACGCATGGACCGGGGCCGTGCTGTACGCACCAGGCCGGCGACCGATCATGACTTGGGTGTCGCGCAGGCGACCTGACGCGGACTCAGGGGAGTGCCTCGCATGAGACTCGCCCTGAAGGTCCTCGATGAGTGACAGGGTGATAGGGCGCCCCTCCTGTGCCCACAGGAAACCGCTGTTGGCCATGCGGACGTAGTTGAGGATCTCCGTCATCTCGGCGGTCGCGGGGGCGTCGTCGTCGGCGGTGAGCACCTCGCGCAGGGGTGCGTATGTGCCCTCCAGGGCTGACGTCGACTGAGCCTCGCGCCGTAGGGAGGAGTTCGCAGCAGGTAGGGGTTTGGCAGCTGCTGAGCCGTGGCGTCGAGGGCGGCCAGTGCGCGGCCGGCTGCTGCCACCATGCGGTAGGTGCCGCCGCTGAGGGGCGGCTCGTCGGAACTGAGCGGGGCGGGATGAAGGCCTTGTGCTGCCAGTTGCCGGTCACCGGATCGGAGCCGGTGATGTCGACCAGCGCCCCCATGGTGTCGGTGACGAACATGCTCACGTCCATGATGTCAGTCTACTGGTAGTTGTATGACATCTAAAGAGAGGGGATTGTATACATTGGCGACTTATCGAACATTACGGGTGGGGGTGTGTCTGAAATGGGCATGTGGGGCTGCGCGCCGGTGGCGGCCGCCGTGGGGGTGCCGTTATGGGCGGGGCCTTCGACGCCGTCGGGGACATTTCTGTGCGGTCGGGGACGATCGACGCCGTTGGGGACCGAATCCTGTCCCCGGACGCGCAGGGTGTCCCCTGCCGGGGAGCGTGCACCTGACCGCGTGGAATGTCCCCGGCCGCACTGTGCAGGGCTGGGTCAGGTGGTGGGCCGCGACTCGTGGGAGGGGTGTCTTCTGTCTGGGGCTGGTCGTGGTCAGGGTCTTCGTTTCCCTGATGCGGTGGCTGGTGAGGTGGATTTGGCTCGGCCTCCGAGGGCGGTGCGTCGGCCGTCTCCTCCTGCTCGATTGAGGTTCGCACCAGCCTGTGCGGCTCGCCAAACCTCATCGAGCCGGGCCTCGACTCGGGATCGGGCGTCGTCGAGCCGTGAGGGTCTCACCGTCAGACTGAGTCGCGGGATGACGACCGGTCGCCCCGGGTCGGCACCACCGGTGGGTGGGGCGTAGACGGCTTGGACCTTCACGCGACCCCAGTGTGCCGGGACCTCCTGAACCCCGAGCTCGTCGCGGCTGGAAGGCAGGGTGAGGCTGGGGATTCCTGGCTCACGACTGACATGGCTCGCGGGGTCATGCGCACCGCGATCGAGCGGCGGCGTACGGCGGCATACACCAGTGCCACGAAGAGCACAATGAGCAGAAGGGACACGCCCCAGGTGGCCTCTTCGACCAGCTCTTGGGTGGATTCGCTGTAGATCAGGGGATGTGGGACGGCTATCACGAGGAACGGGGAAGCCGCTAGCAGCGTGCCCGCGAGTATCGCCCACGCCATCCCCATGCCACGCCTGTTCGGGCTCTGGGAGATATGAAGGAACTGTGCCGACGCGATATCGCGATGGGTCACCGTCGCGTCCTTGGCGAGCCACCGGTCAGTGCCGATGAAGCAGAAGGTCGCCCCGAAGCTGAAGCCGGTCAGCACGAAGCTGTAGATGAGCGTTGCCATGACTGCCTGAGCCACGGCGTCGCCCGCTGCGCTGCTGCCGTCCGGATAGGCCATGGCTTCATCCAGGGAAGCCAGGGCGTAGGCGGCGATGAAGAAGGCGGCCGGGTAGAGGGCGGCGATGCCGATGGTGGCTAGATATCCCAGACATCCGAGTGCGTAGGTTCCGGTGGTGGGGCGCGAACGGAGGTAGATCGCCATGGGGTGCCCTCCTGAAAACTGTCGGCGGGTCGGTTGTGGTTGGCGAGTCCAGTCTGGGGTCGGTGGGTGCCTCCTGCCTATGGGGACCCTTCACCTCGGGGGACATTCGACGCCGTCAGGGGACATTTCTGTGCGGACAGGGGGCGTTCGACGCCGTCGAGGGACCGGGATCCTGTCCCCGGACGCGCAGGACGTCCCCGTCCGGAGCGGTGTGCACCCGGCCGCGTGGAATGTCCCCGGCCGCAGGTGGCTCGAGGTCGAGTGGTGCCGGCAAGAGTGTGGGCGGTGGTGACCGGAGGGTGCGCGGTGCCAGTGGAGACGGTGCCAGTGGGAGGCCGGGCGGCAATGGCAGAAGGGGTGCTGCATCGGCCGGAGGTGATGGGTCGGGTGGTGCTGGTAGGCGGGAGGCCGTGCAGGCAGGTGCAAGGCCGGGCAGCCCGCCACGAGGATTCGCCGGCT
>BNJU01004117.1_pt1 | contig 55357 bp, 58 predicted proteins | sample 8539281 | NCBI WGS metagenome assembly BNJU01 (sample SAMD00202456, study PRJDB9452) | human saliva metagenome | isolation source: human saliva | place: Japan
GGACAGGATTTGAACCTGCGACCTCCGGGTTATGAGCCCGGCGAGCTACCGAACTGCTCCACCCCGCGTCGGCTTTAGATACTTTAGCGCATCGAGGGGGAGCGCACAAACCGTGCGCGGTGATTTACGTCCCAGCGGTCAGTATCTATCAGCGGGACCGACTCGCTTCCGGTCCGGGATGGCCAGACGGATCGCGGCCACGATACACGTCAGCGTCAGCACCCACATTACCACCAACCGCAGGACGTCCACCCCGCTGTAAAACAGCAGATCCACCGGCAGATACAGGGTGTACCACGGCAGCCCGAGGGCCACCGCCGTCCACGGCTGCATAATCAGGTGCGTCACCAGAGCGATACCCGCAGCGATGTAGCGAAGCAGGTTAACGCGCCTGGCCAGGTAGATGATGAGGAGGGCAATGAGAACGCCATTCACCACCAGCCAAAACCAGAATGACGTCCCTTGTGTGCGCGACGCATACATCCATGAGAACTCATAGCTCCAGGGAATGAACTTATCGACGAGGAGGATCAGCTTCGCGAACAGGAGGACGCACGCGGCATCCACCCCACGCCGAGAAGCCGTGGCCTTGCCCTCCGTCACCACGGGCACGTTGGACGGGACTGCCGTGGAGCCAGTCGACATCGGCTCAGCCCGTTGCTCCTCGCTGCTCACGAGACCGGAGTATGGGTATCGGGGGTCCGCCATCAGTGTCCTTTCATCGTCGAGAAGCGTGGTGTTAGTTCGATCCTTGCCGCTCACGCGACCCGCTTTTTCGCGACTCCAGAGCAGTTACTGGGGCGAGGCGAAACCTGACGCGTTCGTCACCTGAGCGGACGATGCCTCGGACATGGCCTCGGAAGAAGCGCCCTCGGGCGTCGCCAACGTAACCGGGTCATGTCCGGCCGGAGCCGCTCCTGCGGCGGGGACGGGAGCGCTCACCACGTAGGGCGCGGGCGTCCGCTTGAAGTCCGGGATCGCGAGCAGGATCGCGGCGATCACGCAGGTCCATTCGCGCGCGTACGTCAGGAGCACGCGCGCGCCCAAGGCACCCTTCTTATAAATGTCGGGGTCCGGAATGAACGCGTAGTACCACGCATCATCGCGAACACTGAGCATGACCGGGCGATAATGAAGAACAGCACCACAATGATGCACGCGGCGACATAGCGCGCAATGACAGTGCCCTTGCGCAGATAGAGCACCGCAAGCGCGATGACGACGATCTCCATCAGGCGCCAGAACCAGAAAAATCGGGTTCGAGACTGCTCACGTAATTGTCGAGATGATCGAACTGATAGGGAATGAATCCGTTCACCAGGGAGATCCCCTGGAGGACAATGACCATCCACGCGGCAATGCGGCCGTGCATGGATCGCGCCGACCTCGCTGCACCGCCGTACAGGGGGCGCCGCACCATGAGCAGCTGCGGTCGGTGCCACCATCACGGGGGCACCCGTCGGTGCGGGCAGCGACGAAACTTCCGCCGGTTCCTGGCTCGGCTGAGGCACGCCCGCGGACGCAGCGAAGGGATTATTGGGCAGAGTCATCGTCTTCCTTCCACGATGTCGATGGATCCCGGGGACAGATGCCCTCACCATAGCAACGGCGCGGCAGAACACGCCGGTCGACAGCTCATGCTGGGAAAGCGCCCCTCACGCTGCTCTCCCACAGACGGCTGCGCGCCCGGCCCCTCACGACGTGTGATCGGCGGGACCGGGCGCGCGGCAGCTTCCATCAGCGGTTATGAGCCGCTTTGCGCACCGCTCGAGGCGGATGGGCTCGGACTGGGCGTCGGCGAAGGCGTCGCAGAGCCGAGCTCCTGCTGGGCGGCCTCGGCGCGAGCCAGGGCGTCGCGTAGACGCGTCTGAGCCTGGCCGAAGGCGGTCCAATCGGACTTGCTCATCGCGGAATCGGCGTCGCGCATGGCCGCAGCGGCATCGTTGATCGCCTGCGTCAGGCGGGCGTTCGCGTCGCCCGAGGCGGCCGGCGGGGTCGCACCCGACTGGCTGCCGTCATCGCTCGCCGGCGGCGTCGTGGCGGAAGTACCGTCGTCGGCGACCAGCTGGCGCAGCGACTCTTCCAGGGTCGGCGCGAAGCCGACCTTGTCGCCGAAGGCCGTCAGGACCGAACGCAGCACCGGGTATGACGCCGAGCCCGTGCCCTGCACGTAGACGGGCTGCACGTAGAGCAAGCCACCGCCGACCGGCAGGGTCAGGAGATTACCGCGGATGACCGTGGAGTCAGCCTGGTTGAGCAGGTTAAGCTGGGTCGCGATCTTCTCGTCCGAGTCGTACTTGTTCTGCACCTGGCCGGGGCCGGGAACAGTCGTCGAGGATGGGAGGGCGATGAGACGCAGCTTGCCGTATCCCTCGCGCACCTGGCCGGGGGTGTTACCAGTCTCGGAGTCGACGGCGAGGAAGCCAGCCATCGCCTCGCGCCGGCCCTCGCCGCCGCCACCGGGCACGAAGACCGAGGTCAGGGAGAACTCAGCGCTGTCCTGGCCGGGCATCTGCATGGTCAGGTAGTACGGCGGCTGCAGTGCAGTCGGAGCGGGCAGGGGGTTGCCCGACGCGTCCACGTGCGTGGAGGAGTCGGAGCTGGATGCCGCACCGTGGGTGGAGGTCTCCTCGGCCAGGCGCCAACGGTCACCGCCGGAGTAGAAGCCGGCAGCGTCGGTCACGTGATACGTGGCGAGCAGGTTGCGCTGGACCTTGAACATGTCCTCCGGGTAGCGCAGGTGGCTCATGAGATCGCCCGAGATCGCCGAGACGGGCTCGACGCTGCCGGGGTAGATCTTTTCCCAGGTGCGCAGGATCGGATCCTGGTCATCCCAGCGGAACAGGCGCACGGAGCCGTCGTAGGCGTCGACGATGGCCTTGACGGAGTTACGCATGTAGTTGATCTTGTTCGCCTGGACGTACTGGCCGACCTCAGTGGAGCGAGAGTCCACGGTGGCATTCGAGAGGGTCTCGTGCTGCGCGTACGGGTAGTTGTTCGTGGTCGTGTACGCGTCGACGACCCACACGAGGCGCTTGGGGGTCGAGGGGTCGCCGTCCATGTCGACGACCGCCGGGTAGGCGGACTGTTCGAGCGTCAGGTAGGGCGCGACCTTCGCGACGCGCTGGAGGGGGATCGCGATCGTAGAGGATCTGCGAGGCCTCGTTCGTCTGCGAGGAGAAGAACAGGTCCGTGGATCCGAACTTGATCGCGTACAGGAGCTTGTTCCACACGTTGCCCACGGAGGGGCCGCCATTGCCGACGAAGGTCGTGGAGACCTGGCCGCCGACCGCGGTGTCGTCCGGGTAATCGAGTTCCTGAGGCTCGGACCCCTCGGGGGCACCGACGATCGAGTAGTCAGGCGAGCCGGGGCTGAAGTAGACGCGCTCCTCGTAGTCGCCCATCTCACCGACGGAGGGCACGGACTGCTCCCAGTAGGAGGGCAGGCCGTCGCTGGTCAGCTGGTTACCGTATGCGGCGACCACGCCGAAGCCGTGGGTGTAGACGGTGTGCTGGTTGACCCAGGTCTGCTGCTCGGCTGACAGACCCGAAAGGTTGAGCTCACGCACGGAGATCACGGTGTCACGGCGCTCCCCGCCCACGTTGTAACGATCGACCTTCATGCCGGAGTTGAAGCCGTAGTACAGGCGCGACTGCTGGAGCTGCTGGACGGTCTTCGTGATGACCTGAGGGTCGAGCAGACGCACCTGGGAGGTGAGGGACTCGGTGTCGAATTGACCGGCCGAGGCCGTGGTGGCCGCGTCGTAGTTCGTCTGATAGTCGACGTCCTGCAGACCGTAGGCGGCCAGCGTAGCGTCGATGTTGCGCTGAATATAGGGAGACTCGAGGCTGCGCTGGTTGGGGCGCACTCGGAACTGCTCGACGAGGGCCGGGTAGGCGCCAGCCAGGACGAGGGCGGCGATCACGGTGACCGCGACGCCGGTGACAGGCAGTCGCCACGTGCCCTTGAAGGCAGCAACGACGAAGAGAACCGCGACGAGTCCGGAGATGACCGCCAGGATGGAGTGCGCTGGTAGCGTCGCGTTGATATCGGAGTACATGGCACCGTGAATGGAGCCGGAGTCCAAGGTGAGCAGCTCGTAGCGGCCCAGCCAGTAGTTCAGGCCGATGAAGAGCGACAGGCAGGCGGCCATCATGCCGGACTGCAGGCGCGCCTGCTTCGAGGCGTGGGGGCGCGGCGCCAGGCGGATCGTTCCATACAGGTAGGACACGATCAGGGCCGCGACGAGGGCGATGGCGGTGACGGTCAGCAGGAAAGACACGAGGACCTTCAGCGCGGGCAGGACGAACACGAAGAACGAGATGTCCAGGCCGAACTGGGGATCAACCTGATCAAAGGAGGAGCGGTTGAGGAACTGGAGCAGCGTCTGCCACTCGGTGGCCAGGCGAGCGCCGTTCGTGAAACCGAAGAACAGAGCGACGCCCCAGAACGCGAATCGGCGTACGGGCTCGAGAGCCTTCTGGTAGGCGCGCAGGGAGGCCGAGTCCTGCCCGCGCGTCGAGGACGCACGATGCCGGTACGCGTAGGACATCGAGAAGAATATGAGCGCCGTGGCCACGATGAAACCGACGACGAACAGGCCGATGTGCGCACTCCACTGGGTGAGGATGACGCGGGTGGCGCTCATCTGGCGGAACCACAGGATCTCGGTCCACACGATCGATGCGCCGTAAATGATTGCGCCGATCGCGATCAGGACGCCCAGAGTGATCGCTCCGGGGCCGGGCTTGTGCATCTTCAGCTCGACGGCTGGGCTATCGGGGTCTCGCGGTGCGCGAGCTCCCCCCGCGGGGGGAAGACCGAAAAATTGAAGCTCACGGAAGTCCTCTCTGTAAAACCGATCAGCTTCGATCCAGTGTAGCCGCGCACATGCACTTCTTCGTCTCTGTCTTATTCGCTCTCCGTGAGAGTATGGGGTTATGACTGTTGAGATGATGCCGAGTGCGCGCGAGATCGCGCTGGCCAACGTGGTTGTCGATATCGAGAAGGGCGCGGCCCGTGTGGGCTGGGATCACGCCCCGTCCATCTACGCGCTGGTGCCGACCGCGATGCTGCTGGCCGACCCGAACCTGCCCGCCGACATTGCCGAGCAGCTGCGCGCGGGCTGGGATGGGACCGAGGACCACCTGAGCGCGATCATCCAGGAGGACCTGGCTGACGACGACATCGAGCAGGTCCTGGCTCACCTGGCGTGGCCGGAAACGGTGCCGGGTGCGGCGATCACGGTCGAGCGCATCGTCGTTCCGCCGGAGGTCGAGGACGAGGCCCCCGAGGACCCCGACGAGGCCCTGGCCTTCATCTCGAATCACCCCCTGCGCACGGATGTGCGTCTGGCCGTTGGCGTGATGCGCACGGGCGAGTCGTGGTGTGCGCTGCGCACCCGCGCCTTCGACTCCGACGACAAGGTCGGGCAGGGTTCGGCGCTCGTCCCGGCGCTGGTGGACGCCCTGCGCGCTTCCCTCGAGCCGGTGACGGACGAGCAAGCCTGAGAGCACAGAGGAGGCCCCGGCCTCGTCCGGACCAGATGGACGAGGCCGGGGCCCTTTGTCGCCCACCTGACGTGAAGCGGTGGGCGGGCCTGAGAGGGCCCCCGCGCTATTGGCAGGTCGGCAGGGCATCCCCGGTACCGTCGGCGATGGAGCGCACGGCGCTCACTGCCTCGTCGAGTGTGGACACCGAGACGACGCGCAGCCCATCGGGGACGTGTCCGACAACCTCGTCGCAGTTGTTGGAGGGCGCGAGGAACCACTGGGCGCCATCGCGATGCGCGCCCCACAGCTTCTGCTGGATGCCTCCGATCGCGCCGACTTGCCCGTCGTAGGACATGGTTCCGGTGCCCGCGATGACGTTGCCGCCGGTCATATCGCCAGGGGTGAGACGATCGATGATGCTCAGGGAGAACATCATGCCGGCGCTGGGACCACCCACGCCGTCAATGTTGACGGTGATGTCGACGGGCAGGACGGGGTCAGCGGAGAGGTAGACGCCGAGCTTGGATCCGGTTTCGGTGGCGGATGCGGCGACCGAATCGAAGGAGACGTCCTGCGTGACGCCTCCGCGCTCGACCGTCAGCGTCATCGTGGAACCGGCCGGCACCGAGCGCATAATGGCGAAGGGAGTGGCGGCGCTGGTGATCTCGTGACGCACACCGTCCGGGGTGGTGATCGCACGGAGGATGTCTCCTTGCTCAACCTTCCCTTCCGCGTTGGATCCCTCGACCGCGCCCTCAATCGTGATCGTTGCAGGAACGTCCCACCCGAGGTACTCAAGGGCGGCGACCTGGGAGGTCGTCTGCGAGTTACGCATCATCGCCAGCTGAGCATCGCTCACCTGCTGACGCGTCGTTCCAGCGGGATACACCGAGTCGTAGTCCAGGATCTTGCTGTGAGGGTCAAAGTATGCGGCGATGAGCTGCGCGAAGTTCAGGCGACTGTCGGGGGCACCCGATTCGGAGACCGTCACCATGCGCAGCTGCCCCTGCCCCGGCTTCGCCGGCGCGTCGTACGAGCTGGATTGAGGTTCGTCCTGCTGGATCGGCTCCCCCGTCACGGGGTCTGTTCCTTCGATCTGAAGCATAGGAACACCGTTGTCGGATCCCAACACGTTGAAGGTCGGACCCGGGCTGTTGACCACGAAGGGAACGGGGATCCAGAAGAGGATCGCCACCATCGCGAGCGCGGCGAGGACCGCCGTGATGAGTCGCCAGCTGATGATGGGGATACGCCGGGTAGAGTCGTCCTCCTGCAGGGGCACCAGCTCGATGTTCTCCGAGGTCGTCTGCGCATAATTCACCGTGTCATTGTGTCCCACCCGCTCCCCCTGCGCACGAGCGCCGCGCACCATCACTTCAGCTCTCAGCGTTTTTACAGAGGATTGTCAGCCCCCACGAACAAGGTGCGGCTAGTCTGTGCTCATGAACGAGTTTGACTCCGGCACCCCGTTTGAGGACTTCTTGCGCTCGATCCTGGGCGAGGAGGCGGCAGCTGAGGCCGCACGCGCCCTGCAGGCTCAGGGTTTCGATCCCGCGAATCTTCCCCCGGAGTTTTCCGATCCCGCGCGTATGCGCGCGGCGATGGGCCAGTTCCAGTTCCTCATGAACACGACGGCTGGCCCCGTCAATTGGCGCATGGTGGAGGACAGCGCGAAGCAGGCGGCGTACGCGAGCGGCGACCCCTTCCCCACGGCCACGGAGGCCGAGGCCGCGCGTCAGGCGATGACGGTCGCGGACCTGTGGCTCGATGCGGTCACCGATTTTGCGTCCGGCCCGGTCACCCGCGACGTGTGGAGCAAGGTCGCGTGGGTCGAGCACACGATTCCGACATGGAAGCGCATCTGCGAGCCCGTGGCGCTCAACGTGTCGCGCGCCCTGTCCGCCGCCCTGTCGGAGCAGTTCGGACCCGAGGGCTTGGGGGATGCCGCCTCCCTGCCGGACGGCATGGCTGCGATGCTCGGCAAGACGCAGGAGATGATGCCGCGACTGTCGGCGATGATGTTCTCCGCGCAGATCGCACGCGCGCTGGCGGCCTTGGCCGGCGAGTCCTTCGGTACCTTCGACACGGGCATCCCCCTGTCGGACACGTCGCACGCCGCCCTGCTGCCGCACAACGTCGCGCAGTTCTCTGAAGGGCTCGACATTCCCTTCGACGAGGTCCGCCAGTTCCTCACCGTGCGCGAGGCGGCGCACCGCCGGCTCTTCGCCTCGGTCCCGTGGCTGGAGGGTGACCTGGTGCGCGCGGTCGAGCGCTACGCGTCCCAGATCGCGATCGACACGGAGGCCATTTCGGAGGCCGCACGCTCGGTGGACCCCTCGGATCCGCACTCGGTGGAGTCGGCCCTCAGCGGCGGTGTCTTTGCGCTGTCGACGACGCCCGATCAGCGTCGTGCGCTCACGCGCCTGGAGACGATGTTGGCTCTCATCGAGGGCTGGGTCGAGGTCGTGACGGCCCGCGCCACCCTGCCCTACCTGCCCCACGCGGACGCGCTGCGCGAGATGATGCGGCGGCGCCGTGCGTCGGGCGGCCCCGCGGAGGAGATCCTCGGGACCCTCATGGGCCTCAAGATGCGCCCGCGTCAGGCGCGCGGCGCCGCATCGATCTTTGCGCTGGTGGAGGCCGATGGCGGGCGCGATGCTCGCGAGGCGCTCTGGTCGCACCCGGACATGGTTCCCTCCGAGACGGAGCTGGCTACGCCGGACACCTTCCTCACGCTGCGCCGGGCGGCGGCCGAAGAAGACGCTGATATCGACGCCGCTCTCAATTCTCTTCTGGATGGCACGCTCGGTTGGGCGGATGGACTGGAGCCCGGGGACGAGGCCTCGGCCGGCTCGGATGACGAACCTGAGGACCCTGAAGCACCCAATCCCCAGGGTGAAACAAACTGATATATACCGAAGTGATCTGACAAGTTATCCACAGATTTTTCAAAACGCCACAACGGTGATCCATCTCGGTCCATGATGTCCCTAAGAGTCACAAACTGAAGGAGACCATCATGAACTTGATGCATCACACGGCGATCCTGTGGCGCGGTCCGGGCAGCGTCCAAATTGGTGGCGACCGCGCCCGACACGTGCGCCTCGACGACCTGCACGCAAGCGACCAGCTCTGGCTCGCCAGCCAGGCCCGCCCCGCTCACGCGTCCGACGCTCCCGAGGCCTCACCCGGCCTCCTCGCCGCGCTGGCCGAGGCGGACCTCGTGGAACATCCCGACCGCCGCCCGCTCCTCTCGCTCGGTGTTCTCGGCGCGGCACCCGCCACGCTTCTCGCCCTCCGCTCGCTGGTCGACACCCTCGCGCTACGACTCCGCATCGACACCCCCACCCTGGTGGACGGCGACTGGGATCGAGTGTTCGGCGGGGTATACACGGGCACGCCACGCTCGCGCGCGGTGCGCCGAGAACTCGCCTCGCTGATTCCTCTGCCCGACCTGCATGCCCAGGATGCGCCGGACGTCGCCCTCGTGTCAGCGGATCGAGCACAGGACCCCGGCATCCCCTTCGAGCTGATGGCCGCAGACACGCCTCACCTGCTCATCACGCGCGGGGAGCACTCCTACGAGATCGGGCCGTTCGTGATTCCCGGCTCCACGCCGTGCTTCCACTGCATCGAGCACGCGCGCGCCGAGCAGGACCCCTACCACCTCACCCACCTGCGAGAACTCGCCCAGTGGCCACTCGGGCCACTCCCCCAGCTGGCACACTTCGCGGCCGCCCTGCGGATTGCGCGCCTGCTGCGCGACTTCGCCTCGGGGGCACTCACCCCATCCCTGTGCGCCGAGATCGCCACGGTCGACGAGGACGGAACCATCACCGTCGAACGCGCGATCGGTGCCCACGAATGCGTCTGCGGCATCGACGGCGTGGCCTGCTAGCTCAGGCCCCTTCGTCGACGATGACCTCTTCGCCACGCACCAGTGCGAGCACCGGGGCGGCGAAGCGCTGCACCTTCACGTCGCCGATGCCCCGAATCACCCGCAGCTGCGTCGTATTCTTTGGCATGGCCTGGGCGATGTCGCGCAAGGTCTGGTCGGTGAACACGGCGAAAGGCGGCACGCCCGCCTGGCGTGAGACCTCGAGACGCCACGCCTTGAGGCGCCCGAAGAGCTCGATCGCCTGGGGCGACGCCTCCTCCTCAAAAGCCTGGTTGAGGGCGCGGGTGGAGGCACGCGTCTTCTTCTTCGGCGCGCCCACTCCCGCTTCCTCGGGCCAGATACCGTCGAGCAGGCGGCTGCGCTTGCGCTTGCCGCGCCCGTCCGCTCCCCGCGAGCGCGCCCACGACAGGGTCAGCAGGTCGCGGGCACGGGTGACGGCCACGTACAGCAGACGACGCTCCTCCTCGCGTGCGGCCGCGGTCTTTGCGTACGAGATCGGCAGGAGTCCTTCGGCGACGCCGACGAGGAAGACGGCATCCCATTCGAGGCCCTTGGCGGCATGAATGGTGGCCAGCTCGACCCCGGCCTTGTCCGGTTCGACCTGGTAGGCGACGCGTTCGTCGAGTTCAGCGACGAAGGCGGCGAGCGTCTCCGCCTTGCTGTCGTCCGCCCAGCCGACGATCGCGTTCATATTCGACCAGCGCTCAGAACCCGCCTGGCCGGAGGGAGCCTCGGGAGCCCAACCGACGCCCGAGAGGACGTCGCGCACAATCTCGCCCACGCTCCCATCGTCGGTGGCGGCCGCCGCCGCAGCCCGCAGGCGCGAGATCGCGGTGCGCACGTCGTCGCGAGCGAAGAAAGGCTTGCCTCCGGCGACAGCCACGGGAATACCGCGCGCCCCCAAGGCCTCCTCGAAGGCCTGGGACTGGCCGTTCGTACGCATGAGAACAGCGATCAAATGAGGCGCCATGCCGCCCGCGATGAGGTCGGCGATCGACGCTGCGACGCCCTCGGCCTCGGCTCGATCGTCGTCGTAGGTCCGGTAGGCGACCTGAGCGCCACCGTCGCGCTGGCTGGACAAGCGCACCGTGCCCTCGCGCTGGCTCGAGCGCGCCAGGACGTCGTTCGCCACGCTCACGATCTGCGGGGTCGAACGGTAGTCGCGAGTCAGCTCGACGATGCGCGCCCCCGGATGCTTGCGCCCGAAACCGGTCAAGTAGTCCGGGGACGCGCCCGTAAATGAGTAAATGGTCTGTGCGACGTCGCCAACGACGCACACGTCGTGGCGCCCGCCCAGCCACAAGTCGAGCAGGCGCGCCTGGAGGAGGTTGACGTCCTGGAACTCATCGACCACGAAGGAGCGATACTGCTTGCGCACGATGGAGGCGACGTCTGCGCGCTCCTGCAGCATGCCGCACAGGTAGATGAGGATGTCCTCAAAGTCGATGACACCGCGCTCATTCTTCGCGTCCTCGTACACGTCGAGGAGGCGCGCCATGTCACCAGCGTCCAGCCCGGCGGGCACGTCGCGGCGCAGCCGAGCCACGCGCGAAGCGTAGTGCGCGGCGTCGATCATCGACACCTTCGCCCATTCGACCTCTGCCGCGATGTCGCGCACGTTCGTACGGTCGATCGTGATCCCCAGCCGCGCGGCGGAGGCCGCGACGAGGGAGGCCTTGTGCGGGATAACGTCGGGCAGCGGACCGCCCACGACGGTAGGCCAAAAATGACGCAGCTGGCGCAGCGCGGCCGAGTGGAAGGTGCGCGCCTGAGCCTTCGGAACACCCAGCTGAGCCAGGCGGTGACGCATTTCGAAGGCCGCGCGCTGCGTGAAGGTCACGGCGAGCACGTTGGACGGGTCGAAGGCACCGACGGCCGCCCCGTACGCGATGCGGTACGTGATCGCACGGGTCTTGCCGGTGCCCGCACCCGCCAGGACGGCGAGCGGGCCCGCCACCTGCGTGGCGACGGCGCGCTGATCGGGGTCCAGGGCGTCCAGCAGCTCCTCGGGGTTCATGACCCCCATTGTTCCATCGCCCATGCTCAGTTGCGTCCCGCGCCGTCCGGGTCACTCGGCAGATCGGCGCCGTACCAGTCCCGAAGAAGCGCGTAGGCGATCGAGGCGCGACCGGGGGCGCTGATCTCCCCGGCTTCAAGCGCGCGCGTCAGCTCGTCGCGGCTGTAGAAGCGCGCCCACTCGATCTCCACGCCGTCCGCCTGCGGGGTCGGGCGCGGCGAGGCGGTGCGAGCCCTGTAGCCCATCATCTGCGAACGTCCGAAAGGCCACGGCTGCGTCGCGACGTAGGTGGGCGTCTCAATCTCGACGCCAACTTCCTCAGCGACCTCACGGGCAACCGCGACGTCCGGGGATTCCCCGGCCTCGACGTAGCCGGCGATGATCGACACGAAGCCGGGCCGCCACAGCGCGTTGTGCGCCAGGAGGACGCGCCCGTCATGATCCTGGACGAGGACGATGATGGCAGGTCCTGGCGCGGGTATTCAAGCCGGTCGCACGTCTCGCATCGCGCGGCCCATCCGCCGGACACCAGCTGCACCGGTGCCCCGCAGCGCGGGCAGAAGCGGTAGTTGGAGTGCCAGCCCGCGAGGGCCAGCGCGGTCAGCGCCAGGGCTGCGTCGTCGCCGTCGAGGCACCACCCGACCGCACGCAGGTGCTCCCAGCGGCCCCACGCCTCGTCCCGGCTCGTCTCAATCGCGACGACGGAGCGTCCGCGCGCGACCCCGATGAACGAGGCCGTCGCCCCCTTGGCAGCACGCACAGCCTCATCCCCGACCATCCGACGCAGGACCGGGGCCTCCGAGGACGACGCCCCGGCCTCGTCGAGGAGAACAAAACCGGACGGGTCGACGACAATGACGTCGGCCTCACCGGCACGCACCAGAGCCGCCGGCGCCACGGATTCACGCAGCGCGACAGCCGGGTCGACGCGACCACGGACGAGAGGTAGATCAAGACTCATAACTCCACGGTAACGCGGTGGGCTACCCTAGGCACTATGACAAATACTCCCCTGCGCGCCGATGGGCGCACCCCGTCCCAGCTCCGTCCCGTCTCCATTACCCGCGGTTGGTCGGGTACCGGTGAGGGCTCCGTCCTCATCGAGTTCGGCAACACCCGCGTCCTGTGTGTCGCCTCTTTCACTGAGGGCGTGCCGCGTTGGAAGCGCGATTCCGGCGAGGGCTGGGTGACCGGCGAGTACTCGATGCTCCCGCGCGCGACCGAGCAGCGCTCCTCCCGAGAATCCGTCAAGGGCAAGGTGGGCGGCCGTACTCAGGAGATCTCGCGCCTCATTGGCCGCTCCCTGCGCGGCATCGTCGATGTGTCCGCGCTCGGCGAGAACACCATCGTCCTGGACTGCGACGTTCTGCGCGCCGACGGCGGCACGCGCACCGCGGCGATCACGGGTGCCTACGTGGCCCTCGCCGACGCGGTGAGCTGGGCGAAGGAGCAGGGTATCCTCAAGCCCTCCGCCAAGGTCCTCACCGACTCGATCTCCGCGATCTCCGTGGGTGTTATCGACGGCACTCCCATGCTGGACCTGCCCTACGTCGAGGACGTGCGCGCGCAGACTGACATGAACGTCGTGCAGACGGGCGATGGCCGTTTCATCGAGGTGCAGGGTACCGCCGAGCATGCCCCCTTCAACCGCGATGAGCTGAACGAGCTGCTGGACCTGGCGACACTGGGCAACGCCGAGCTCGCCCGCGCGCAGAAGCTGGCGCTCGAGGCTCCCCTCATGGAGCGCATCGAGGTGCGTCCGTGAGCGCGCACCTGGTCTTCGCGACCTCCAACGCGCACAAGGTCAGCGAGCTCGAGGCCATCCTGGCCCCCGCGTGGGAGGGCTTCGAGGACGGCTGCGTGGCGCGCATGAGCGATTTTGACGTGGCTTCCCCGGTCGAGGACGGTGTGACCTTCGAGGAGAACTCCCTGATCAAGGCCCGCGCGCTGGCTCGCGCCACCGGCCTGGCGGCGATCGCCGATGACTCCGGTATCGCAGTGGACGTGCTGGGCGGGGCGCCCGGCATCTTCTCCGCGCGCTGGGCCGGCTCCCACGGGGATGACGCGGCGAATCTGCGCCTGCTCATCGACCAGCTCTCCGATGTTCCCGACCGCCACCGCGGAGCGGCGTTCGTGTCGGCCGCTGTCCTCGTCACCCCGGATGGTCGCGAGTTCGTCGAGCGAGGCGAGGTGCGCGGCACCTTTGACGCGCTCCCCACGGGGTGAGGGCGGGTTCGGCTACGATCCGATTTTCGTTCCCGAGGGCTTCGAGGTCACGACCGCGCAGATGAGCGCCGAGCAGAAGAATGCGATCAGCCATCGCGGTATCGCTTTCCGCGCGCTCATGCCCTACATCGTGGAGTACCTGCGCGGCTGAGAAACAGCACAGACACAAATGTGCCGGGCACCCGAGGGTGTCCGGCACTTGTGTGTTGCGCCCGCAGGCGCGCCATCAACGGGCGACGAGGTTACCGAAGATGGGGCGGTCCATCGAGAACTGCAGGGGGTTGCGCTGTTGGCGCACCCTGCGGTGATGGGTGAGGCGATGAAGGAGTGATGCGACGAAACGAGACATTGTGTGCTCCTCTTTGAGTACCGTGCGATGGATCTGTCACCGCGTCATACTGACATAGTGCGCCTCATTGTCCGTTTTTTCCATCGATGTTTTCTTATGTTTCTATGAAGCGCATCTTACGGACTTTTCCTTGGTACAGCTTGAAAAAGCCTTGACCAAAGAAGGTTGCTTATCTTAATTTATCCGTCGGTGGATACAGTGAGGGGGCAGGCCCACGGCCTGCCCCCTCACCACCCCAATTCAGCGAAGAGTGAGCGAGCGCGCCAGGCGCGCACGGCGCGGCAGGAAGCGGCGCACGTCGAAGAAGCGAACGACCTGCATGATGCGACGCGCGAGGCGGTTACGCACGCGCCAGATCATGGTGCAGCCAACCCCGATGAAGATGGCGTTAGTGAGGAAGGACGGCCACGCGCCGGTGGACGCACATGCGAGGGCCAGCAGGATGCAGCTGGAGACATTGAGAGAGTGGTAGCGCAGGGAGTCGGGAGCGAAGCGCTTGGAAAGAGACCAGGTAGTAGGCGGCGATGGAGGCGCCTGCGCCCAACCAACCGAGGACCGGAATTGCGAGAGATGAGATCGTCATGACTCATATGATGCACCTTCCGCTAGTCAAGTACAATTGAATGGTTCTATAGTTATCTTACAGTTTTGCTTAACGAAGGAGTTCGCGTGGATATCGACCCTCGCCGCCTACCTTTCCTTCTGTCCGTCGCGCGTGAAGGCGGCATCGTTGCTGCCGCCGACATCCTCATGGTCTCTCCCTCGGCAGTGTCCCAGCAGATCCAAAAACTCGAGGAAGAAGTCGGCCTCAAGCTCGTCGAGCGCACCACATCCGGCGCGATTCTCACCCCGGCCGGCACGATCGTCGCCGAGGCCGGCGAGCGCATCAACGCCGACATCGAAGAAGCCCTCAAGGAGCTGCGCCCCCTCACGGGCCAGGTCACGGGAACGGTCACCATCGGGGCGTTCCTGACGATCTGCAGATCGACCCTGATCCCCGCGCTCCCCGACCTCGTGGACGACCCTACCCGGCATCGACCTGCGCATCGAAGAAACCGAGGAGACCCCCGGCATGGCCGCGCTGCGCACGGGCCAGTACGACATTCTCGTCATCGAACGAGATGAGGATCCCGGCCTGGCCCCTCGCGGCTACACGGACGTTCCCTTCCTCGACGAACCCTGGGATGCTCGTCACCCCCGACTCGGCTCCCCCCATCGGGTCGATCGAAGACCTCGCGGACCTCACCTGGCTGCGCGTCAATCCGGGCACCAGCGGCGACCACGTCATGCGCCGCATCACGAAGGCGTTCCCGGACACGCGGTGGGCACCCCACCTCTACACGACCTACGAGGCCGCGCGCGTCCTCGTGCGCGCCCGCACGGGGTCGACGATCCTTCCGGCCATGGCACTGGCCGGGGCACACAGGGAGGGTATGCGTATCACACCCCTTCCCTCGCTGGGCACCCGCAAGATCCTGCTGCGGCACAAAAATCACGGATGGTCCGAGGCCTCGGGCCCCGCTCGCGTCGCCACATACCTGGCGGAGTGGAAGCGCCACAACGCCTCGTACTCGACGTCCGGCGACTGATCGAGGAGCCGCCTGCCCCACCCATCGGCGGGGCGAGGGATGGCTCAGAGGCTGACCTGCATCCCGGAGGTCGCGAAGTCGAGAGGCCCCGACCAGGTCTGTCGCACTTCGGAGGCCACCCGATCGCGTGGCGTCCACGGCTGGATGTGGGTCGCGATCATGCGACCCACTCCGGCTCGCGTGGCGACCTCGCCCGCGCGCGTACCGTCCATGTGCATGTCGGGCTCAGTCTCGTCGCTCGTGAAGCCGACCTCGCTGAGGAGCACGTCGACGCCGCGCGCACCCTCGATGATCGTGTCGCACAGGTCGGTGTCTCCCGTGTAGAACAGGGACACCAGGCGCTCGGGATCCTCCTCCGAGGGGCCCTCAATGCGCAGGCCAAAGGCCTCGACCGGATGCAGGGCGCGGTAGGGGCGGATCGTCATGGGACCGACCTGGTAGACCTCGCCCACGCGGAGCCGCGTAAAAGCGAACTCACCGTCGTAGGTCTCCCCCTCCGGCGCGCCCTCGATCTGGCGCACACGGTGCAGCGTCTCGCCCGGCCCAAACAGGGACACAGGCCGGATCGCGCACGAACCGGGACCCCACTTGCGGTACACCTGCAGGGAAATGATGTCGCCCATGTGGTCGGCGTGGCAGTGGGACAGCGCCAGGGCGTCGAGGTCGCACGGACACAGGTGCGCCCACAGCGCACCGAAGGAACCGGGACCCATATCGCACACGAGCGAGAACGTCCGATCTTCCCCCGATCGCGGGTCCAGGCCTCGGGCCTGAACAAGGTAGGACGAAGCCGGCGACTCCGGGCCAGACATCGAACCGGTTGCGCCGATGACGGTGAGCTTCACGCGATACCACCGCCGGTATTCACGCGGGCAACGGACCCCACCTCGGGGCCGAGGAAACGGCGAGCCAGGCGCGGGAAAGCGTCGGAAGCGCCCGTGGTCAGGAACTGGTGCTGCGGTCCCTCGCCTGCGGGCCACGGATCATGAAGGAGCCCGCGATCCACGAGCTCGTTATAGGTGACGTTCGCGGTCGCCTCCGAGGAGGTCACGAGCGTGACCCCCTCGCCCATGATGCGACCGATAACACCGGTGAGCAGCGGGTAGTGCGTGCACCCCAGGATCAGCGTATCCACGCCCGCTTCCTTCAGCGGCGTCAGATACTCGCGCGCAACGGCCTCGATCTCCTCGCCCGTGGTCACCCCGGCCTCGACGAACTCGACGAAAGCGGGGCACGCCTGCTGGCTGACCGTCAGCCCGGGGACGGCTGCGAGCGCGCGCAGGTATGCCTCGGACTGGATGGTGGCCTTCGTCCCGATGACACCCACGTGGTGGTTACGCGTGGCGATGACGCTCTGGCGCGCAGCCGGAGTGATGACCTCAATGACGGGGATCCCGGCGTCGATCCAGTAGCGTTCCCGAGCGTCCGCGAGCGCGGCAGCCGTCGCCGTGTTGCAGGCGATGACGAGCGCCTTCACGCCACGCGAGGCCAGCTCGTCGAGGGCGGAGAGCGTCAGCGAGCGAACCTGCGCGATAGCTCGCGGGCCGTAAGGCGTGTGCTCGGTGTCGCCCAGGTAGATGATCTCTTCGTCGGGCAGTTTGTCGATGACTGCGCGCGCCACCGTCAGCCCACCTAGGCCCGAGTCGAAAATTCCGATCGGGGCGTTGTTCATGTATCGACCTTATGCGTTACTGGGAATTATTGACGGCTTCTAGGAGTGAGTCCTGCCACCATGTGATGAGCATATAGATGGCAGCGACGGTTTGCGAGCGCTCCCCCGTCGGCTCACTGAGCGCCAATTCTTCGATGCGCTGAGCGTCTTGCTGATCCGATAGGCCCAGCTCACCGGCTAAGCCGAGCCTAATGTCATTGAGAGCACCCAGCCAGGACCACACGGCCTCGGGCTGGATCGTGAGAGTGTCACTCTCGCCGTGGACGATGTGGTCAAGATCGCCGACGATGGCGCGCAAACGGACGGACTTTTCGGTGCGCAGAGAATCCTCGGTCAGAGCGCGCAGGCGGCCAGCGTCTTCGTCGTCCTCGCTCATCGAGGGCAGCAACATGCGCAGGGTGCGTTCACGGGGTTCGTCTCGGCGCTGTTCGGTCTCCGTGGCGGCATTCACCATGGACGAGGTCGCGGCGAAGTCGCCGGGATCGTCGAGGACCACGAGGACCTCGCTGGCAAGCTGACGCAGGAGGAGCGCCTCACCGTCGCTCATCGACGAGGCGTAGACACCGTCTCGAAGAGCGAAGCCTTCCATATCCTCAGTCCCGGTCCTCTTCGATGGTGGCGCGCAGACCGTAGGAGTGCATGGCCATGACGTCCGCCTCGATGCGTTCGCGCACGCCCGTGGAGACGGTGGCTCGCCCACGCGTATGAACGGCCATCATGAGTTCCTCAGCGCGAGCGGTAGAGTAGCCAAAATACTGGCGAAAAACAGCGCTCACGTAGCTCATGAGGTTGACTGGATCGTCCCACACGACGGCGCGCCAACGCGGCACCGCGGTGGGTGCCTCGTGCGTGCGGGACGCGGGTTGGAAGATCGTTGTCATACGTCAACACTAAGACGGATTTGTGTATCAGGGAAGGGAATTCGCACCCCGGTGACACGCTTCTCAGGGTAGGCTCACAGTATGCCTGCATCGACATCTACTTCATTGCTGACTGATATGTACGAGCTCACGATGCTCGACGCCGCCCTCAAGGATGGCACCGCGCATCGTCGCTGCACGTTCGAGCTGTTTGGGCGCCGCCTGCCCGCCACGCGCCGCTTCGGCGTCGTGGCTGGTACCGGCCGAATTCTCGAGGCCTTGGAACGCTTCGAGTTCGACGCGGAGCAGATCGAATGGCTGCACAACCAAGGGATCATCTCCGAGGAGGCCGCACAGTTCCTGGCCTCGTGGCGCTTCACAGGCGATATCTGGGGCTACGCCGAGGGCGAGTGCTATTTCTCCGGCTCTCCCCTGCTGACCGTTGAGGGCACGTTCGCGGACTGTACGCTCCTGGAGACGCTACTCCTGTCGATCCTCAACCATGATTGCGCGGTGGCTTCGGCCGCCTCGCGTATGACGATCGCCGCCCACGGTCGTCCCTGTATGGACATGGGTGCTCGCCGCGCCCACGAGCGCGCTGCGGTTTCCGCCGCGCGCGCTGCCATCATTGGCGGTTTCCAGGGCACCTCCGACCTTGAGGCCGCCAAGCGCTACGGAATCCGTTGCATCGGCACGGCCGCCCACGCGTTCACGCTCCTGCACGACACCGAGCGCGACGCTTTCGACTCCCAGGTCGCCAAGCTGGGCGCGGGTACGACCCTGCTCGTGGACACCTACGACATCAGGCAGGGCGTCATCAACGCGGTCGAGGCCGCGCGCGCCGCGGGCGGCGAGCTAGGCGCTGTGCGCCTGGATTCGGGCGACCTAGTCGCCGAGGCGTTCAAGGTGCGCGGACAGCTCGACGCAATGGGCGCCACCACTACGAAGATCACAGTGACCTCCGACCTGGACGAGTACGCGATCGCCGCCCTGGGTGCGGCCCCCGTGGATTCCTACGGCGTGGGCACCAAGCTGGTGACGGGCTCGGGCGTGCCGACGGCCGCCCTGGTCTACAAGGTCGTCCAGCGCGAGGATTCCAACGGCGAGACCGTTCTTGTCGCCAAGAAGGCCGAGTCGAAGTCCACTGTCGGCGGGCGCAAGGTCGCCGGCCGAGTCATGGGCGAGGACGGCTACGCGACCGAGGAGCTCCTGCTCGTCGGCACGTCCTTCGAGGAGGGCCAGGCTCTGCTGGCCGAGCGCGGCGCCCGCCCGCTGCAGGTCCAGCTGGTCCGCGGCGGCGAGATCGACGCCGAAGCCTGGGGTCCCGAGGCGCTGTCCCGCGCTCAGGAGCGCCACCTGCGCGCCCGCAACGAACTGCCCTACCAGGCATGGCGCCTGTCCGAGGGCGAGGCTGCGATCCCGACGCGCTACGAGCAGGTCGACTGACCCTCAGCTCTCACTCAACGAAGCGCCGGCCTCGTTCTTCTCTGAAATGCCTCCCATTTCTCGGACATCGATTAAGACGTCTGAGGAATGGGAGGTTTTCATGCCTGGAGCTCCGCGCATGACGCATGACCGTGTGCTGCGAGCGTGAGCCCCCATCGACTGCCGGATCCACAATGAAGCCTGTTACCGACGGGGTGTGACACCCGATCGGGAGCGTTCAACCGCTTCCGATCGCGTTGAATGCTCCCGATGGTTGAATCCTGCCGATCGTGTCTTATGCATTCAGTTTCGACCTGATACGGGTCGGGAGCACCACGCTGACCACGCCACCAATGGCGACCTCACGCACGTCTGCGCAGTACAACTTGTTGCTAAGTGGTGTTACACCACTTAGCAGGGTATTACACCAGCTCGGAAGTGGTGTAACGCTCCCTAACTGGTGTAACGCTCCCTAAATGGTGTAATGCTCCCTAACTGGTGTAATGCTCACTAAGTGGCTCAGCACTGCCTACCGCAGCTCAGTTGATAGCAATGTAACGACACATTGGGGCTTACCCTGCCGCACGTGAGCTTGTAGCTCAGCAGCAGTGCACTACTTGGCGCAGCTTTGCACTAGATAGAAGGCAGTGCAATGCACTCCTAACTAGCGCATTGCTGCTGTATCTCGTGCAGCACTGCCTGGTCTGGCTCGGGTGGAGGCTTGTCGGAGCATCTCTCGGGCCGGTTATCCACGACCGGGCTTATTACCGATGGGGGTGACACCCGATCGGGAAGATTCAACCCTTCTGATCGGGTTGAGTGCTCCCAATCAGGTTGAATCCTGCCAGTGCGCGCTCAGCATCTCGTCTCAGATTGACATGGAGCGGACGCTACAAAAAACGCGCGTCAGTGGCGGCCGACGAACCACTCGCGCAGCAGCGCGATACGGGCCTCGATCTGCTCGGTCGTCGCCTGGGCGACCTCAGGGGCCGCCGCAGCGCGAGCGAAGGCGCGAGTGAATGGTCGCGTGGGTTTCTCCGGAGCGGCGCGACCACGTGGAGACCAGGTGCTGAAGCTCCTTACGCTTGGCGGCACGCAGCTTGTGGGCGGGGATGCTGGCGTTCTCCTCGCGCATCTTCTGCGCGGCGCGGGTCTTCTTCTGCGCGGCAACCTGGTCGGCCTGGCGAGCGCGCAGCAGAGTCGTCACCTGATCGGCGTCCAGCAGGCCGGGAATACCCAGGTATTCCTGCTCTTCCTCAGAACCGACCTCGGCACCCGCGCCCCACGCGGCACCGTCGAAGAGGACGCCGTCGAACTCGGCGTCCGCCCCCAGGACCTCGAACTGTGAGAGCAGGTCGGAGGAAGCTTTCTCCTCGCGGTTGGCGGCCGCGACGAGGGCGTCCTCGGGATTCCACATGTCGTCTTCGCTGGCCTCGTCACGCTTGGGGCGGTCCAGCGCGTGGTCGCGTTCGATCTCCATGCCGCCGGCGAGGGTCAGCAGAGGCACGACGGAAGGGATAAAGACGGTGGCCGTCTCGCCGCGACGCCGGGCTCGCACGTAGCGGCCGATCGCCTGGGCGAAGAAGAGGGGCGTGGAGGCGTTGGTCGCGTAGACGCCGACCGCGAGGCGGGGCACGTCGACGCCCTCGGACACCATGCGCACGGCGACCATCCACTTGTCGGTGGAGTCGGCAAACTCGGAAATACGGTCGGATGCGTCCGCGTCGTCAGACAGGACGATCGTGGGAGCCTTGCCGGTGATGAGGCGCAGGTGGCGGGCGTAGGCGCGCGCGTGCTCCTGGTTGGAGGCGATCACGAGGCCGCCCGCGTCGGGCACGGCGCGGCGCACCTCCTCAAGACGCATGTCGGCGGCTCGCAGGACCGCGGGGATCCACTCGCCCTTGGGGTCCAGCGCAGTACGCCAGGCCTGCTTCATCATGTCCTTGGTGAGAGGCTCGCCCAGGCGGGCGCTGACCTCGTCACCCGCGCTGGTGCGCCAGGCCATCTGCCCCGAGTAGGACATGAACAGGACGGGACGCACGACACCGTCCTTGAGCGCGTCGCCGTAGCCATACGTGTAGTCCGCGCGCGAACGTCGGATGCCCTCCTCGTCCTCCTCGTAGGTGACGAAGGGGATCGGAGAGGTGTCGGAACGGAAGGGCGTACCCGTCAGGGCCAGGCGGCGCGTCGCGTCCGTGAAGGCCTCGCGTACACCGTCGCCCCACGACAGAGAGTCGCCGGCGTGGTGGATCTCGTCAAGGATGACGAGGGTGCGGTAGGCGCGGGTGCGCGCCGCGTGAACGGCCGGATTGGAGCCGATCTGCGCGTAGGTGACGGCCACGCCGTCGAAGTGCGAGCCGGCAACGCCCTGCGAGTTCGTAAAGTCGGGGTCGATGTGGATGCCGAAGCGCGCGGCGCTCGATGCCCACTGGCCCTTGAGGTGCTCGGTGGGGCACACGACGGTGAGCTTATCGACGATGCCGCGGGCGATCAGCTCGGTCGCAAGCGTCAGGGCAAAGGTCGTCTTACCTGCACCCGGGGTCGCGACCGCCAGGAAGTCGCGCGGGGAGGCCGCCATGTAGCGATCCAAGGCAGCGGCCTGCCAGGCGCGCAGCCTGCCAACGGGTGCGCGCCGGGTCGTCTCGCTCACTTGTCGGAGCCCTTTCCGCCGTCGGAGAAGGGCCAGTTACGCCCGTTCTTTCCCATCGAGTCGCGCAGTTCCTTGCAGGTGGGGCACACCGGGTACTGCGAGGCGTCGCGGGTGGGGATCCACACCTTGCCGCACAGGGCGACGACGGGCTGTCCCGTCACCATGGACGAGTTCGCCTTGTCCTTGCGCACGAAGTGGGCGAAGCGATCGCCGTCCCCGCCGGTGCGCTCTTTGCGGGTCTCGGTACGCTCCAGAAGGCCGGTCGAGGACACGGTGGAGGGGCCGGAGGGCGTGGAGGGGCCGGTGGGTTCGTCGAGGGCATTACGCATGGGGACCATTGTACGTGCCTGTGGGTGCTTCCAACGGGTGGCACGCGTGCGCCGGGAGCGAAGAAACGACGCTCACAATAAGGCCCCGACCTCGCGTTGGCGAGGCCGGGGCACAGTCGGATGGGGAACCTATCTCACAGGTGTTCCTTCTCCCAGACCTCCTTGTAGAAGTCCGCGAGCTCGAGCTTGGAGGCGGCGGCCTCGTCGAGGAGCACGGTGACGTCGGGGATGGTGCTGGAGGATGGACGCAGGCCAGCGCTGGGTGACGCCGCCCTCGATCATGGCCTTGACAGCGTCGGCCTTGCCTTCACCCGTGGCGATGAAGATGTGGGCGCGCGAGTCCATGATCGTGCCCAGGCCCTGGGTCACGCAGTGCGTGGGGACCTGGTCGATGTCGCCGTCGAAGAAGCGGGCGTTGTCGCGGCGGGTCTGCTCGGTCAGGACGCCCACGTGGGTGCGCGACGCGAGGGTGCCGCCGGGCTCGTTGAAGCCGATGTGGCCGTCCGAGCCGATACCGAGGACCTGGATGTCGATGCCGCCGTCGGCCTTGATGGCCTCGTCGTAGGCGGCAGCGCCGGCCTCGAGGTCATCGCACCAGCCGTCGGGGCCGTGTGCCGCACCCTCGGGCATGTCGACGAGGTCGACGAGGTTGCGGTGGATGAAGTTCGCGTAACCCTCGTAGTGGTCGCGGGGCAGGCCCACGTATTCGTCGAGGTTGTAGGAACGAACCTGGGCAAAGGAGATCTGACCTGCCTCGTAGCGGCGCACGAGCTCTGCGTAGAGCTTGAGCGGCGAGGAGCCGGTGGCCAGGCCGAGCACGAAGTTCGGCTTAGCGCGGTACACCTCGAGGATGCGGTCCGCTGCGAGGGATGCGATCTGATCTTCGTCGTTGAAAATTCCAATTCTCATGTGTTTAACCTTACACTGCCGACGTCGATTTGTCAGACGAATCGACGAAGATTTTTGAAAAATGTGTGAGCCACGTTATCCGTGCAGGGCAGCGACGATTCGCTCGACCTCCGCCTGATCGGTTCCCGACGTCCCGGGGGCGCGCATGTGGACCTCTCGTGCGCCCGAGGCCGCCACGACCTCGGCGACGTTATGAGCGCGCAGGCCGCCCGACACCAAGATGATGATGTCGTCTCCCCCGCGCTTGACGAGGCGGGCGAGGGCATCCGGCTGAGCGACAGCAGGATCCCCACCCGTCGTCAGTACGCGGTCGTACCCGAGTTCCATGAGGACGTCGAGGCCCCGATCCTGGTCCACAACCTGGTCGAAGCCACGGTGAAAGGTCAGCGGCGCTTCCTCGGCGGCATCCCGCAGGCGCGCGGCCGCGTTCACGTCGATCTGTCCGTCGCGGGTGATGACGCCGACGACGAAGCCGAGCCGCACGTGCGTTCCTCGACCAATTGACGAGAGAGTCACGATATCGGAGGCGATGCGGTCGACCTCTTCGCGCGTATGGACGAAGTCCCCCGGGCGCGGGCGCACGAGCACCTGAACGCCCCCGGCGGGTGCCACCTCGAGGGCGGCTGCCACCTCGTCGAACGCGGGGGTCAGGCCGCCGCACGACAGGTCGGTGCAGATCTCGATGCGATCCGCTCCCCCGTCGCGCGCACGGCGCACGCCCACGGCATCTTCCACGCAAATCTCTACAGTCGTCACGGCTGCCACCTCTCGTAGCACGTCGAGCCGCCCACGCGGGCGGCCAGGATCGCGGCACCCCAGCGTCCGCCCGCTCCCCCGAGGGAGGCGCGAACGATCTCGGGAGCGTCGCGGAATGTCAGCATCGAGGCGAATTCCGCTCGCAGCGGCGCCAGCAGGTTCTCCCCCGCATGCGACAGACCGCCGCCGATGATGATGCGCTCAACGTCAACGGTGAGTGTCATGTGGGTCAGCGACAGGGCGAGGGCACGCACAGCCGTCTCCCATACTTCGGTCGCCACGGGATCCGTACCGATGCCCGCCTCGATCGCCTTCGCACCGATGTCCTCGCCGGTCGCCTGCTCGTAGCGCCTCGCGATGCCCTTCGCCGAGGCGTAGACCTCCAGGCAGCCGCGCGATCCGCAGCGGCAGGATTCGCCGCCGGGGAAGACGGGCGCGTGCCCGACTTCACCGGCGCTGAACGTCGCTCCGCTCCACAGGTTATCCCCGAGCATGAGGGCCACGGAGATGCCTGTGCCGATGGGCATCATGAGGAAGGAGGAAGCTCCGCGCCCGGCACCGAGGAGTCCCTCGGCCAGGCCGGCGGCGCGCCCGTCGTGCATGAGAGCGGCCGGCACGCCCGTGGCCTCCTCGACCGCGCGGGCCAGCTGGACGCCGTGCAGCTCGAGGTTCGCCGCGTACACGACGGTCCCCCTCGCCTCATCGACGAGGCCGGGGCAAATCAGGCCGAAACCAACCAGTCCCGGATAGTCGCTCGCAAGGCGCGCGCCGATGCGTCCCACCTGCGCGGCCACGGCCTCACGGTCGGTCGGCTCGTTGCCCTGGGTGAGGATCGCGCCTGCTTCATCGACGATCATCCACTTGATGGATGTGCCGCCGATGTCGATGCCCGCGAATACCGGGCCGGAGGAATCCTTGACGGCGCTCATGGTACGACGACCTGAGCATGCAGATCGGGATCTGCCATATCCGGATCGAAGGGGAACATCGGGCGCTCAATCTTGTGGTGACCGAGGCGGATGAGGTCCTGATCGACGCCGCCGGGGGTCAGCGCCATGAGCCAGCCCTTCTGGGTCTCGTACAGGTCGGGCTCGAGGTAACCGATCTTGACGACGACGACGTCGGCGGTGGTAATGTCCACGCCGAGCAGCTCGAACTGGCTGTACATCGTGTACTGGTTGCGGTTCGTCGTGATGATGAAACGCAGGCCGCCCGTGCGCAGCAGCGCGGTGTGGCCGCCCATCGGGTCGTCGGCGAGGGCCTCGACCGTGGCGTGGACGGCGAGGGGCCCTGGCTCGCGGGTGTCGATGTGTCCGCCGACCTCGAGGTCCACCTCGGCACCGACGCCGGCCTCCCACGCGACAGAGGCCGCGGCAGGATCGATGATCGAGGCGTAGACGACGTCGAGCGTGGCCTCCTGGACGGGCTTCCACTTCAGCAGGGCCGCGAGCGCGACCGTCACGTCGTCGGCACCGCCGGCACCCGGATTGTCGCCGGAGTCGGAGATGAAGAAGGGCTTGGGGCCCTCCTCGGCGGCTGCCAGGCACTCTTCCATGGAGGCGACGGGCGCCACGAACTCGAAGCGGTCGTGCACGTCCCAGAAGTACTGGCCGATGCGCTCGGCCTGTTCCTTGACGAGCTCCGCGTCGTCACCCGTGACGACGACCGCGCCCTTGCAGCGCGGCTGGTCTGCCCACGCGAAGCCGATCCAGATCGCGGCATCCAGGATGCCGTCCATTTCTTCGATGGGATCGATCATCTTGTACAGGGACTTGGCGGGTTCGATGCGGGTCGAGGTCTTCTCGCCCGGCAGCAGCACGGGGACGTGGACGAGGGCCTTGACGGGCTTGGGCTGGCCGTTCAGGAGGCGCATGCCCAGGTTGTAGGCGGCGCGACGGCGCGACTCGAGGGCATCCTCGTGGGGTGCGAGGCGGTAGCAGGTGAGGATGTCGCAGCCGTCGAAGAGGTCCTGGGAGACGTTTCCGTGCAGGTCCATCGAGGCGCTGACCATGGGCTCGGGGCCGATGACGCCGCGGATGGCGTTGATGAGGTCGCCCTCGGCGTCGTCCATGCCCTGGACGCTCATGGCACCGTGGATGTCGAAGAAGAGGCCGTCGAGGGGCCGGCGGCCGCGAGGCCCTCGAGGATCTCGGCCTTCCAGGCGTCGTAGGCGCCGCGTTCGACGACGCCGCCGGGCAGGGGCGCGCGAGTGCAGGACGGGGATCCACTCGATCTGGGTGGCCCAGTCCTCGTCGCGCCAGTAGAAGCGCTCCATCAGCTGCTCGCCGCGCGTGACGATGAAGTCGTCGGCAGTCGAGATGTAGGGGGTGAACGTCGAGGATTCGATGTGGATGCCGGCGACCGCGATGCGGGGCTTGGTCATGAGCGATTCTCCTTTGAGATCTTTGATGGGGTGAGTGTCGAAAGCCCCCAGAGCGCCGCTTCGCGCCCTGATCGAGACGATTCGATCACGAGGTGTTCCATGATCGAGGGGAGGCAGGATTGATGGAGTGCCGCGCGCACTCCGGCCGTGAAGGCGTCGACGGCGGAGAGTGCTCCACCGACGATGACTCCCTGGGGTGCCAGGAAGGACACGAGGTGGGCGACGCAGTGGCCCAGGAGCGTGCCCGCCTGGCGGATAGCCGTCGCAACTTCAGGGGATGCCGTCGCGTGCGGCGGTCAGAAGCTGTGCATTGTTCTCATAGACGAGGCCGGTAGCGGCCAGGTCTGCTCGGATCGAGTCAGCGGACGCGATCGTCTCGAGGCATCCGACGTTGCCGCACTTGCAGGGGCGGCCCGCGGCAGCCTCGACGGGGATGTGCGAGATGTCCCCAGCCAGTCCGCCCTGCCCCACTGCGGCACGCCGTCAACGAGGTAGGCACCGCCGATGGCGGAACCAGCCTTGACGTAGATGAGCGTATCGACGGGTGTCACACCCTGAAGACGACGCCGGTACACGGATTCGCCGATGGCTCCCGCGCGCGCGTCGTTTTTCGATGAGGGCGGGCAGTCCGCACTGCTCGGTCACGGCCTCGGCGACGTTGATACCGTCCCACCCGGGCATGCGGGCGGGACGGATGACGCGCGAGCGCTCCGCGTCCACGGGACCGGGAACCGCCAGGGCGATGCCACCGACCCGCACGCCGGCAGCTTCTTCCTGACGGGATACCTCCTCCATGACGGCGTCGAGCACCACCTGGGGACCTTCCGCGATGTCAATAAGGAGGCTCGAGGCCTGCCCGACTCCGCGGGTGGCGTCCGTCAGGGCGACGAGGCCGTGGTGGGCTCCCAGCTCGACGAGGGCGAGTGCTCCGGCGCCATCGGATGTGACGAGGCGGCGTGCGCGCCGCCCGCCCGTGGAAACAGACTGTTCCGCTTCCGCTATGACCCCGGCTTCGACGAGGCGAGACACAGCGGCCGACACCGTTGATGGTGCGAGGCCCGTTTGCTTGACAATCGCGGGCCTGGTGTCCGCTTGACCGGACCCAATCAGCGTCAGGACGGTCTCGTCGACATCATGCGTGGCCATGACACCTCCTCCAAGTGCGTATGCAGTAACTACAACGTTACACCGCGCTCATCGTTGAGAACACGATTAATTATGCCCCCACCGAAGAAAGTTCGACACTTCTTTCGCCAAAATATCTTGTTATTTTTCGCAACATTCCACATTTTTGGCCAAAGTGGCAACATTCGCCGACATTCTGTCATATGATGAATGTCATCTGACAGGGGTTGTCATCCGTCAGTGTCCCTGATCAACGTTGATTTGGAGCAGTCATGAACCTTAGAAAGAAGCGGTGGATGGTCACCGGCGCGGCCCTCGCAATGGTCGCATCCCTCGGCCTGTCCGCCTGTGGCGGCAGCAGCAGTAGCGGCGGCGGCCAGGCAGCCAACTCGGAAACCGGAAAGAACGAGGTCACGATGGCCTCGCGTACCCCTAACTGGATCTTCCCGGTCTCGGCAAAGGGCTACACGCAGGGCGAGAACGGCCAGTTCATCCAGGCGATGTACCGCCCGCTCTTCGCCTACAAGTCCACCTCTGACACCCCCTATAAGATCAACCTCCCCAAGTCCCTGGGCACCGTTCCCGAGGTCTCTGAGGACGGCCTGACCTACACCATCAAGCTGCGCGACGACGCCAAGTGGTCCGACGGCACGCCCGTCACCACCCGCGACGTCGAGTTCTGGTGGAACCTCGTCACCAACAACAAGGATGAATGGGCCTCCTACAAGAAGGGCTTCTTCCCCGACGGTGCCGATCTGAAGATCATCGACGACCACACCTTCTCGATCACCACCGAGACCAAGTTCGCCCCGGCCTGGTTCATTGACAACCAGATCAACAAGGTCGCTCTGCTCCCCCAGCACGCCTGGGACAAGACCAGCGCCGACGAGACCGTCTCCGACCTCGACCGCACCCCCGAGGGCGCGCAGGCAGTCTTCGCCTACCTGCAGGGCGAGGCCAAGAACCTGTCCACCTACGCCACCAACCCGCTGTGGCAGACGGTGAACGGCCCCTGGAAGCTCAAGGAATTCACCCCCGACCAGGGCCTGACGCTCGTCCCCAACGAGAACTACTGGGGCGAGGACAAGCCCAAGATCGACGCGCTGATCTACAAGGCATTCACGGGTGACGACGCCGAGTTCAACTCCGTGCGTTCGGGCGCCATCGACTTCGGCTACATCCCGGCCGCGCAGTACAACCAGCGCAAGGCCGTCGAGGACAAGGGCTACAACGTCTTCCTGTGGCCCGGCAACTCCATCACCTACCTGGCCCTGAACTTCGCACCCCAGGCCCCCGGCTCGAAGTTCATCAACCAGAGTACATCCGCCAGGCGATGCAGCAGCTCATCGACCAGCCGACCCTGTCTGAGAAGATCTGGTCCGGCACCGCTTCCCCGACCTGTGGCCCCGTCCCGATGCCCGCCGAGAAGACCGGCACCACCGAGGGCTGCGTCTACAAGTTCGATCCGGATGCCGCCAAGAAGCTCCTTCAGGACCACGGCTGGAAGGTCGTGCCCGACGGCGACACCACCTGCGAGAACCCCGGCACCGGCGCCAACCAGTGCGGCGAGGGCATCGAGGCCGGCGACAAGCTGAGCTTCAAGCTCATCTCCCAGTCGGGCTTCGTCTCCACGCACCAGATGTTCGAGGAGATCATCTCCCAGTTCGGCAAGCTCGGTATCAAGATCGACATGAACGAGGTCCCCGACTCGGTCGGCGCCTCGCAGGCATGTGACGACGAGACCCCCTGCACCTGGGACCTGTCCTTCTTCGGATCCCAGACCTCGTGGGGCTTCCCGATCTACGCCTCCGGCGAGCGCCTCTTCGCTTCTGACGCTCCCGTCAACCTCGGCCAGTACTCCAACCCCGAAGCTGACAAGCTCATCGAAGAGTCGACCCGCTCCTCCGAGCCCAACGCTCTCCAGGCATACAACGACTACCTCGCGGAGGACCTCCCCGTTCTGTGGATGCCCAACCCGTACTACCAGATCACCGCGGTGAAGAAGACGCTCGACCTGGGCGAACTCGACGCCACCGGCGACACCTGGCCCGAGGATTGGTCGTGGTCGACCGAAGGTAAGTAAACCTTCGCCTTGACGCCTCACGGGGCAGGCGCCCGCACCCGCACATGCGGGCGCCTGCCCCCTTACTGTGGAGTTCGCAATGATCCAATTCATCCTCAAACGCCTCGGCCAGGCAGTCGTCGTTGTCTTCCTGGTCACCATCATCACCTTCATCCTCCTCCAGTCCCAGCCGGGCGGCGCAGCCCGAGCGGCACTCGGTAAGGATGCGACCCAGGAACAGCTCGCGGCCTTCGACCACGAAAACGGATACGACCGGCCGATCGCCGAGCAGTATGTCAACTACCTGAACAAAATTGCGCACGGCGACTTCGGCTACTCCTACCAGCACAACCAGTCTGTGAACGACCTGCTGGCAGCCCGCCTGCCGCGCACCATCTTCCTGTCTCTCCTGTCCACCATTCTGGCTCTCATCGTCGCGATCCCTCTGGGCGTGTGGCAGGCTGTCAAGAGAAATAAAGCGCCCGACTACATCGTGACGATCGCGTGTCTGCTGGCCTACTCGACGCCGATCTTCTTCGCGGGCCTCCTCCTCATCGTCCTCTTCTCCCAGGTGTGGCCGATCCTGCCCAACGATGCTCCGCAGGGCGAGGCCCTGTCGGTCATGTGGGAGCAGTGGGACCACCTCGTCCTGCCCGTGTGCGCCCTGTCGATCGGCACGATCGCCGCCTACGCGCGCTACGTGCGCTCCTCCATGGTGGATAACCTCAACGAGCAGTACGTGCGTACCGCTCGCGCGAAGGGCCTGTCGGAGTTCCGCGTCGTCTTCGTACACACACTGCGCAACGCCATGTTCCCCGTCATCACGATGATCGGCCTGTACATCCCCGCGATGTTCTGCGGCGCCCTGGTGATCGAGACGCTCTTCAACTTCAACGGCATGGGCTACATGTACTACCAGGCGACCGGTAGGCGCGACTACCCGATTCTCCTCGGCGTCGCCCTGATCGTCTCCTTCGCGACCGTCATCGGCGCGCTCCTGGCAGACTTCCTCTACGCCCTCGCTGATCCCCGTATCCGACTGGCAGGACGCGCCAAATGACCACCGCAACCGCCCCCATCGCCGCGCCGGCCAAGGCGCGCACCGCCCGCAAGTCGACGAAGCTGCAGGGCCTGCAGGTCTTCATGGAGAACAAGCTCGCCGTCTTCGGCGTGTGCATGCTCCTGATTCTGCTGGCATTCTCGTTCATCGGCCCGATGTTCTACGTGACCGACCAGGTTCACACCGACCTCATGAACTCGGCGCTGCCTCCCTCCTCCGAGCACCCGCTCGGCACGGACATGGTCGGCTACGATCAGCTCGGCCGCCTCATGAAGGGTGGACAGACCTCGATCATCGTCGGCCTGTTCGCCGGCATCTTCGCTACCACGATCGGCACCCTGTACGGCGCGATCGCGGGCTTCGTCGGGGGCTGGATCGACGCGATCATGATGCGCATCGTTGACGCGCTCATGTCCGTGCCCGTCCTGTTCCTCTTCATGCTGATCGCGACGATGATCCCCCCGACTGTCCCCGTCCTCATCATCATCATGTCGGCTCTGTCCTGGCTGGGTACATCCCGACTGATTCGAGGCGAGGCCCTGTCGCTGCGCACGCGCGAGTACGTCGTCGCAATGCGCGGCATGGGCGGCTCGATGCCCCGAGCGATCCGCACGCACATCGTCCGTAACACGATCGGTACCGTCATCGTCAACGCGACCTTCCAGGTCGCAGACGCCGTCCTCTACGTCGCCTACCTGTCGTTCCTCGGCCTGGGCGCACAGCCTCCCGCCACCGACTGGGGAGCCATGCTCTCCAACAGCCAGTCGCACGTCTACTCGGGCAACTGGTGGCTGCTCTACCCGCCGGGCGTCCTCATCATCCTCCTGGTCCTGTCGTTCAACTCATCGGCGACGGCCTGCGTGACGCCTTCGAAGTTCGACTGCGCAAGAGGTGAGCACTGAACTATGAACACTCCACTCCTTCAGATCAAAGATCTGCACACCGATATTGAGATCCGCTCCGGCGTGGTTCGCGCCCTCTCAGGCGTCGACCTGCACGTGAACCCGGGCGAGACCCTGGGTATCGTGGGCGAGTCCGGTTCCGGCAAGACCATGACGGCCCTGTCCCTCATGGGTCTGCTCCCCCAGGGCGGCAAGGTCTCCTCCGGCTCGATCATCCTCGACGGCCAGGATCTGACGAAGATGCCGCTGCACCTGAAGCGCAAGATGCGTGGCACCAAGGTCGGCATGATCTTCCAGGATCCGCTCACCTCCCTGAACCCGACGATGAAGATCGGCCTTCAGGTGTGTGAACCGCTGCGCGTGCACGAGAAGCTCTCGAAAAGGGCAGCCCTCGCGCGCGCCATCGAGATCCTCAAGCGCGTCGGCATGCCGCGCCCCGAGGTGGTCATCAACAACTACCCGCACCAGCTCTCGGGCGGCATGCGCCAGCGCGTCATGATCGCCATGGCCCTCGTGTGCAAGCCGCGCATCCTCATCGCGGACGAGCCGACGACGGCCCTGGACGTGACGACGCAGATGCAGATCCTCGACCTCATCGATGAGCTGCGCGACGAGTACAAGATGGGCGTCATCCTCATCACCCACGACCTGGGTGTTGTTGCCGGCCACACCGACCGTGTCGCCGTCATGTACGCCGGCCGTATCGTCGAGACCGCGCCGACAAAGACGCTGTTCACCGAGCCGAAGCACCGCTACACGAGCTCGCTGATGGCGGCTCTGCCCGAGCGCGCCCTCGCAGCAGGCACCAAGCTCTTCTCGATTCCGGGCGCTCCCCCGTCGCTGACCAACCTGCCGAAGGGATGCCGCTTCGCTGCCCGCTGCCTGTGGGCCACCGACGAGTGCCGCGCCGACTACCCGTCCCTGAGCGGGGACGAAAACCACACCTTCTCCTGCTTCCACCCGGTGCAGGAGGGCGACGAGTCCCCCGCGGTCCTCCAGGCCATGATGGATTCCGGCAAGGCCGAGGACGCGGTCGACGCCACCGGGCAGATCTCCCACGAGGTACTCCTCGACGTCAAGGAGGCCTCGCGCGAGTACGAGTCGTCAGGCTCCGGCTTCTTCAGCGCGATAAGGGCGTCGTTTCCGCCGTCGATCGCGTGTCCATCTCGGTGAAGAAGGGCGAGACCTACGGCCTCGTCGGCGAGTCCGGCTGCGGCAAGTCCACCGTTGGCCGCCTCATCGCCGGCCTCGAGCGCCCGTCGGGCGGCGCCATCGAACTCGATGGACGCGACCTGGCCACGCTCAAGGGACGCGACGCTGTGCGCATCCACCGAGACGTGCAGATGATGTTCCAGGACTCCTACGCGGCAATGGACCCGCGCATGCGCATCGACCAGATCCTGGCCGAGCCCATGAGCATCCAGAAGACCGGCAACGCTCGCCAGATCGCCGAGCGCATCATGGAGATCCTCGAGCAGGTGGGCCTGACCGAGGAGATCCTGGACCGCTACCCGCACGAGTTCTCGGGTGGACAGCTCCAGCGCATCGGTTTCGCCCGTTCGCTGACCCTGGCCCCCGACCTGATCGTGGCGGACGAGCCCGTCTCCGCGCTCGACGTCTCCGTCCAGGCGCAGGTCCTCAACCTCATGAAGGACCTGCAGCAGGAGCTAGGTCTGTCCTACCTGTTCATCAGCCACGACCTGGCGGTCGTCCAGTACATGGCCGATCGTATCGGCGTCATGTACCTGGGCCGCATCGTCGAGGAGGGCCCCGCTCGCGAGGTCGTCAACAACCCGAAGCACCCCTACACGAAGGCGCTCATCGACTCGATCCCCGTTCCGGACCCCGAGTTCGCGCACACGACGAGAGCGCCATCAAGCTCACCGGCGAGCCGCCGAGCGCCGTCAACCCGCCCGAGGGTTGCCGCTTCCGCCCGCGCTGCCCGTTCGCTGGCGAGGAGTGCAAGGTGCAGCCCATGCTCACGGATGAGGCGCACCGCGTGGCGTGCCACCACCCGCTCCTGACGCTGAGCGTCAAGGAAGAGGTGAACGCCTAACACACACGTTCATGCGAACTCCATGCGTTGCCCCCGGCCCGCTGATGCGGGCCGGGGGCAACGTCATACAGGCGAGCGCACTGCCAGGCCCCTCAGGAGCCACGAGGGCATGGCGAGGCACCATTCCCCTGCCAGGCACCCAGCAACCGCACAGGAGCCTCCACAGCATGAGTGTCGCGCCCGTAGAGGCGTGTGTGGGGCACGACCACGCGGTCGTGCCCCACACGCTATTCGCTAGTGTCAGCGCGTCACTTGGAGACGGCCTTCTTCAGCGTGGAGCCAGCGGAGAGCTTCACACCGTAGCCAGCGGGGATCTTGATCTCTTCGCCGGTGCGGGGGTTACGGCCGGTGCGGGCGGCGCGCTCAACACGCTCGACGGAGAGCAGACCGGTCACCTTGACGGCCTCGCCCTTAGCCAGGGACTCAACGAGGACGGCCTGGAAGGCGGCCAGGGCCTCGTCGGCCTTCGCCTTGGTCAGGTCGGCGCGTTCGGCAATCTGAGCGACAAGCTCGGTACGGTTCACGGACATTGAGAAACCTCATTCCTGTTCGTTCTTGGTTACCACTGTCGTGGCCACGAATGACACACTACGAAATCTTTGGCGATTTGCCGACTTTAGGGCCAGATTTCGCGGATTTCACGAAAACATCTCGTTTTTTTGCTGAAAAACCGTCAATTCTGTGCGACAGCTCACTTAAACTTGCCGAGTGGTTGTAATTCCGCGGAACTCAAACGCGTCGCCACCGGCACGTTTTTCGGTAACAAGAACTTCGTCATACGCCGAGGACGCACCCCTCTCATTAAACCTGACAAACACGGCCGGCCACGCGCACAGCCCACGAGCATACACGAGGGCGGGGAGCGACCACATGGCCACTCCCCGCCCTCGTGAGAAGCTTCGCGATACCTCAGGCCGAGGCGCGCTGCTTGTTCCACACGTCGAGGCCCCAGCGGGGGCAGCTCGGCGTGCAGGGTGGCCACGTATTCACGCACGCGCTCGATCTCGCGCGCGAACTCGGGGGTCCATGTGTCGGGATTGCGACGATCCATTCATACTCCTCAATGAGTACCGATGAGCGATTGGGTTAACGTTAACATTCACCCACACGCGATGGCAAGCACGAGGACAAAAAGAGCCCTTAGCGAGCGCACACTCCCGTCGAACCGCGCACGACGAGGCGAGTTGGACGCACGTACGTGTCCACCGATTCCCCATCGAGCGCATGACTGACCGCCTCAAGCGCACAGCGCCCAAGGTCCGCGAAATCCTGGCGCACCGTCGTCAGCCCCGGCCCCGCGTAGGCGGCCATCGGCACATCGTCGAAACCCGTGACCGACACGTCGCCCGGAACGCTCACCCCGGCCTCGGAGAAGGCACGCAGGAGACCCACCGCGACCTCGTCGTTTGCGCACATGACGGCGTCCGGAAGGCCGTCCTCGACGAGGCTCTGCCCGGCGACGTACCCCCAGCGCGCCTCCCACGAGCCGACGAGCGGCTCGCGCTTCGACAGGCCCGCCTCATCCATCGCCTCGCGCCACCCAGCCACGCGTTCGCGCGCCTCGAACCACTCCTGCGGCCCTGCCACGCAGGCAATGTCCCTGTGCCCCAGCCACATGAGGTGCTCCGCGAGCGCTCGCGCACCCCCGCGCTGATCCGCGTGAACGACGGACACCCCGCGACCGAACGCGCGCCCACCAGAGACCGCGACCACCGGCACGGACGTACCCTGGGAGGCCACGGCCTCGGCGAGAGAATCCACCGGCGCAATGACGACGATCGCCTCGGCCGCCAGGGAGGAGAAGTGATCGGAGGCGCTGGCCACGTCGTCCGCACCAAAACGATCGAGGGCCACGACCGACGTGAAAAGCCCGGCTTCGCGGGCGGCAACCTCCAAGGCAACCAGCATCGAGGAAGGACCGAAGTGGGCCGAGGTCGTGGTCACGACGCCGATAATGCCCGAGCGGGCGGTCACCAGCGCACGGGCCACGGAGTTCGGGCGGTATCCCAGCTGGTCAATCGCGGCCTGCACGCGCTCACGCGTCCGAGGCGACACCCGCCCCTTGCCGTTCACCACGCGAGACACCGTCTGATGCGAGACCCCAACCAATTCGGCCACGTCCGCCATCGACGGAGGACGACCATTGCGCGTCATACCGGCCTCCCTCCCGCATGCGTCCCACCGTCTTCACATCGTAAACGACAAGCACCCGTAGCATATAACTCGCCACACTTTTTAAATAACTCGTAAAACACCCATCTCGATCACAGAGAATGGAGGGGTCCCTTCAACAGTTGGATAAAGGTCCAGGAGACACAAATGGCATCAAGCCCCTCGTCCGCTCCCCACCCCGTCGATCAAGTCCCTCCCTTTGGGAAACTCACCATTCTGGGCATTCAGCACGTCCTCGCGTTTTACGCGGGCGCCGTGGTCGTCCCGCTCGTCATTGCTTCCGGTCTCGGGCTCGACAACCACACGCTGGTCCACCTCATTAACGCAGACCTGCTTACCTGCGGCATCGCCACCATCATCCAGTCGGCCGGCATCGGCCGCTTCATCGGCGTGAAGCTCCCGCTCATCCAGGGCGTCACCTTCACTGCCGTCTCCCCTCATTGCGATCGGCGCAGCGGCTACGCCAGCCGGCGCCGACCCGAAGACCGGCCTGGCCACCATGTACGGCTCCATCATCGCCGTCGGCCTTCTCGTCTTCCTGGTCGCACCCTTCTTCGCTAAGCTCCTGCGTTTCTTCCCTCCGATCGTCACGGGCACGCTCCTGACCGTCATGGGCACGACGCTCCTGTCCGTCTCCGCCGGAGACATCGTCGCTTGGGCCGATCAGGCCTCCGGTGACGCAGCGAAGGCGACCGCAACATTCGAGGCACTCGGCTTCGCTTTTGGAACGATCGCGATCATCGTCATCATCCAGCGCCTCTTCAAGGGCTTCATGGGCACTCTGTCCGTCCTGCTTGCCTTGCTCATCATGACAGCCGTTGCCTTTGCGATGGGTAAGACCGATTTCTCGGGCGTGGGAGAGGCCAGTTGGTTGGGTATCACCACGCCCTTCTACTTTGGCATCCCGAAGTTCTCCATCACCGCCATCATCGCGATGATCATCGTCATGGCGGTCACCGCCGTGGAGACCACGGGCGACGTCTTCGCCACCGGCGAGGTCGTGGGCAAGCGCATCGCCCCGCGCGACATCGCCAACGCCCTGCGTGCCGACGGCCTGTCCACCCTGCTGGGCGGTGTCCTCAACTCCTTCCCGTACACCTGCTTCGCGCAGAACGTCGGCCTCGTGCGCCTCACCCGCGTGAAGTCCCGCTGGGTCGTCACCGCGGCGGGTGTCTTCATGATCTTCCTGGGCCTGCTGCCCAAGGCGGCGGCCATCGTCGCGGCCATCCCGCAGCCTGTCATCGGCGGCGCTTCGCTGGCGATGTTCGCCAACGTCGCCGTCGTCGGCATCCAGACCTGGCGAAGGTTGACCTGCGCGACGACCGCAACGCGGTCATCGTCTCCACGTCGATCGGCCTGGCCCTCCTCGTAACCCTCAAGCCCGGCATCGTGAGTGTCATGCCCTCCTGGCTGCAGATCATCTTCGGCTCCGGCGTGACCATCGGCTCGCTGACGGCGATCATCCTCAACATCTTGTTCTTCCACATCGGACGCCAGGCCTCGCCGGACGTGGCCGTGGTGGACGGCAAGAAGGTCAACCTGGACGACATCAACGCGATGGATCGCGACCAGTTCGTCGCGACCTTCTCCTCGATGTTCTCCTCGCACACGTGGCCGGTCGAGCGTGCCTGGGAGTCCCGTCCCTTCGCCTCCGTGTCCGAGCTGCGTTCCTCCTTCGAGGACGCGGTCCTGGCGGCCAGCCCCGAGGAGGCCGAGGAGCTCATCGTGTCCTACACGGACGTCGTCTCCCCTGATCCTCGACGGCGCGGGCGACGAGCAGGCCAGCTCGGATACCTCGTCCCTGTCGGTGGGCGACGTGACCCCCGAGGAGGCCGAGGAGCTGCGCGCCCTGGCTGCCTCCTACCATGAGAAGTTTGGTCGCCCGCTGGTCATCTGCGTGGACAACGTGGTGGATCGCAAGCACCTGCTGTCCTCGGGCTGGCGTCGCGTCGAGCACTCCCCCGCCCGCGAGGCTCGCTTCGCACTCGGCGAGGTCATCGACATCGCCGACCTGCGCTTCGATCAGCTGGTCGCCGACGCGAACCCCATGCGCGCTGCGTGGGACGCTGGTTTTGAGCGCCTCTGAGTAGCAGCGTCTCGCAACGACGAGGCCGGGGCGCGTTGGGCGATACGCCTGACGCGCCCCTTTGTGTTGCAAGACGCGCACGCCACGAAGCAAAGCGATCGGGGCCCGTACGCATAGGTGAGGACAGCAACAGTTCAGGCAGCGACAACGCTGATGACCTCCGTCGCACACACGTTAGCCAGAGTCACTACGCGCACGCCACGAGTCGACCACGGCCTCGTGCGTTTCTCCTGGCAGCTGGGCCCCACAGGTGGTCGCACCAACCCGTCTATACGTAGCTGGGCCCTTGAGGTGGCAGCGTGGGCAGGGCGCCCACACTGCCACCTGTGGGGTTAACGTGCGCATCACAGGGCCCACGCTGCCACCTCTGGGCCGATTACCACCGCGTCCGAACCGAGCAAGCGGGCGCAGATACGCCGAGGGGCCGACCTCGCGGTCGGCCCCTCGGCGTATCCCATCAACACAGTGCAAGTCGTCCCAGAAGGCTCCTCAATAATGTCTCGCCGGCATTGCTCGGGCCCGGCCCGTGCCGTATTCCCTTGTGATGACACCTACTGTAGGAGCCCAACCTTGCGACAACGGCAAGGTAAGCTGAGAAAATCCTGGGATTTTAACCCCGCAGACAATTGACTGATCACGAGTGTGCGCCCCCGGTTACCCGGAGGTGCACACTGCGTTACGCATGTCAGCGCGTTGCGTCAGGCCTCAGCCGTTCCACTGTCCGGACTCGTTGAAGTAGTACCACTTCCAGCCGATCCAGTGACCGCCGGTGTACATCGCGCCCGAGTCAGTGCTCAGGTAGTACCAGGAACCACCATCCATCAGCCAACCCGTGGCCATCGCACCACTGGACCTCAGGTAGTACCAGGTCGAGCCATCCTTGAGCCAGCCGGTGGCCATCGCACCACTGGACCTCAGGTAGTACCACGTCGAACCATCAAGCAGCCAACCGGTCGTCATCGCACCACTGGGCGTCAGGTAATACCACGTCGAACCATCAAGCAGCCAACCGGTCGCCATCGCACCACTGGGCGTCAGGTAATACCACGTCGAACCATCAAGCAGCCAACCAGTCACCATCCGACCCGTCGCCAGATCCAGGTAGTACCACGAGGATCCATCCTTCACCCAGCCACTCACCTGAGCACCCGACGCATCGTGATAGAACCAGGCACCATCCTCGCTCACCCAGCCGGTACGCATGTACCCATCCGCACCGAAACGGTAGGTGGAGTTGCCGATCCGCACCGCCTGGCCGGCAGGGTAGGAACCATCCGCGTAGCGATACCACCAGCCGACCGAATCGCTGAGCCACGCACCGCCCCGCGGGGCAGGAGCCGGGGTGGGCTCAGGCGTCGGATCCGGAGTGGGCGCAGGCGTTGGATCCGGGGTCGGCGCAGGCGTCGGCGTCGGATCCGGAGTGGGCGTCGGCGTCGGATTCGGAGTGGGCGTCGGCGTCGGATTCGGAGTGGGCGCAGGCGTCGGATCCGGAGTGGGCGCAGGCGTCGGGTCAGGCGCAGGCGTCGGATCCGGAGTGGGCGCGGGCGTCGGATCCGGAGTGGGCGCGGGCGTCGGATCCGGAGTGGGCGCAGGCGTCGGCTCAGGCGCGGGCGTCGGGTCAGGCGCAGGGGTCGGGTCGGGCGTGGGAACTGGAGTACCGATTATCGCCAGGTTCGTCGAAGTCACCAGGTACGAGGCATCGCGCGCGTCGACTCGCAGGTGGATATCTTCACTGGAAGGCGTGACCGTGATGCCCATTGAGGCAGAGTCCGCCCCATCATCCTGCGGCATGTCGCTCCAATCCTGAAGGACCGACTCATGACCGTCTGCACCGATCTGCACGACTCGCACCTGTCGCCCACTCGGCACTCCACTCGCCACGGTGGCTGTCACGGTCGCAGGCGCGCCCGACGGTGGCTTCATGGTGTAGTTTGCCCCCGCCTCGGCAACGCCTGAACCAGACAGCGTCAGTGATGCCGAAGAATAGGAGTGCAACTGCGACACGTCGTAGCCCCCAGCTACCATTGCGGCCTTCGCAACCGACCACGCGTGAGATCCTTCGGTTCCCGCCACATAGACGTGCGTATCTCCTGGGAATTCCCAGTTGTTGTAGCCACCGAGGTAAAGTCGTAAGGGTCGACGGGAGGATGATGAAGCGCGGGGCGATACCCCTATAGGAAATACTCGTCATTCCCTCACCGAAGAAAGCGCTCTCTCCGCGCTTGTCATCTGCAGTCCCGGCGTGCATAAAGGAGCCATTGACACCGCCTCGTACGACGAGGTGAGGAGTTTGTCGCACAGGCGAATCGTATGTCGTCATTTCCTTGATCTGCGTCCCAAACACAAGGGTTTCCACCCCCAGATCACCAAAGCCGTTGGCGACCTGTAGAGAGTCGGGAATGACAATGTTATTCAACTTGGTGCAGCCCGCAAACGCTCGGTCTCCGATGGTTGTCAACCCATCGGGCAAATCGATGCTCGTCAGAAACTCGTTTTCTGCCATGCCATCCTTACCGATGGAACGCAGTGTGGAAGGCAGAGTGATAGAGGAGAGATTCGTGCCCGAAAGGGCGTAATCGTCTATTTCCTGGGTTCCCTCCAAAACCGCATAGGAGCTACCGATATCCATGCCTCTCGGGAAAAGAACTAAGTGCGTGTGGTCCTTCGTGTAGAGGACACCGTTGACAGTCTCGTAGTTCGGATTATCCGCATCCACCTCCACGTGGGACAGGCACCCGAATGCTAAAGGATCAGCGTTCAGCGAACCCATTTCAACTTTGGGTCCAACATGAAGGGACTTCAGCAACCCCATGCCGCTAAACGCCCCCTCTTCAAGCTGCTCGACCGAGCGCGGCAGAACGAGGGCCTCAACCCTCGTATAATTGAACGCTATGCCCTCGATGCGCTTCAGCTGGGACGGATGTTGATCGTCATCCTGGAACGTGATCGTTCTCAGTCTGGAACCGCTGAATGCACTGTATTTCAACTCCTGAACGCTAGCGGGAACCCAGACATGTTCAACGTACGTTCTCTCGAAGGCCTCTTCGCCGATCACGGTCACCCCATCAGGGATCGCAATATCCGTCGCCTCACCCGTGTACTTAGTGAGGACGCCGTCCGAAATCACATAGTCATCTGTCGAAGGGGGACGCACGTCAACCACGGCCGAGGCGACTTTGACCTCACCCGCTGGAGTCGTCACGGTAGCCGTCAGCGTCGCGCTCGCTGGCCCACGCGTGGCATGCACCGTGGCGGTCGGCCGATCCTCCTCGGTGGTCAGCGTCCCACCGAGGAGGAGTTCAAGTGCCCAAGACACGTGACTCCCTTGAAGTGAAGGGGCTAAAAGCGCGTTGACGAGCAGTTGCCGTCCACCTGCGACCGTCAACGCGGATTCCGGCAGCTCGATCCCAGTCTCCTCGGATACGGAACGAACCTGGATTCGAACAGTATCCGTTATAACTTCCATGTCCCCATAGGTCGCGCTCACCTGCGCATCGCCCGGGGTAAGGGCGGTAACGACACCGTTCGCATCCACGGTCGCGACGGACTCGTCCGAGGACTTCCAGGTGACAGGTGCGGAATCCGGATGCGGATTCTCAAAATCGACAGGCTCGATCACGATGCTCTGCCCCGGGGCCAGAGCCGTGCTGTGTGGCTGTAGTTGCCAAAACGGATAGGGGGCCGGATCGCGTGAGATCTTGCATTCCGCTGAGCGGTAACCGACCGGATCGATGTCTTCAGTAGCGGCACCATTGGCCGCTGGGACACCGACAATGGTGAAAGCTAGAGCACCGGCCGCGGCGAGCGCCAGCGCCTTCAATGTTCGTTGGGACATCGTTGTCTCCCCTTGTGCTACACGTGGGTCAAGGATAGGTGTGAGCCGCGACTACGCGACCACGTTCCAACAATACACGCACACAGGTTTTCCGTAAGTCTTTGGGGCATTTTCTTTCATATCGCCCCGCGCCCCCGGACACTGTGTCCGGGGGCGCGGGGCAGGATCAGCCATCTCAGTCGCTGACTAAGCGATCAGCTGACCATTATCAGCGAAGTGATACCAGGTACCCCAGATGCGCAGCCGCCCCGTTGCCATCGCACCAGAGGGGCGATTCAGGTAGTACCAGTGTCCGCCATCCTTGAGCCATCCCGTTACCATCGCACCATTGGCGGGCGACAGGTAGTACCAGGTGGCACCAACTTTCACCCACCCAGTGGCCATGACACCGATTTGTGGGCTCAAGTAATACCAGCGCACACCCGAGAGCAGCCATCCGCTGGCCTGCGCACCGGAGGCCGCATGGTAATACCACTGCCCACCGTCGAGCACCCAGCCGGTACGCATGTAGCCCGACGCATCGAAACGGTACACGTTCCCGTCGATGACGACAGCCTCTCCCGAGGGGTAGGAACCGTCCTCGTAGCGGTACCACCAGCCTCGACCATTGCGCTTCCACGTGCCCACCTTGTGCGCAGGAAGCTGAGCGCTGACGTGAATCGTGGCGCTCGCCGATACGAGCGAGGGCTGCGTCGGGTCGTAGACGGTCACCGTCGCATCCCCCGCTCCCACCGCCGTCACCGTACCGTCCTGACTAACCGTGACGACGGCCTCGTTCGACGAAGACCACGCCACATCAGTCACGCTCGCATCCGCGGGCTCATGGGTGGCGCTCAGCGTCACGCTCTCCCCGACGGACAGCGTCGCGTCAGTCTGGGAGAGCGCAAGCGACGTCATGGGAACGGCCTTCAGATCCACCTTCACCGTCCCCTTGTTCACCGGCCAGTCCCAGACCTGCAGGTACACCGTCGAGGGGTCAGCGCCCGAACGCTCAGCGATCTGAGATAGCGGCACCTCGAAGTGGCCGCCGTGTCGCCCATCATCCCCACGTTCGTCCGAACCGTAGACCTTCTCACGCATGAATGGCTCGCCATCCGCGCTCCACGAGAATCCATACGCGGCAATAGGCGAGGAATCGGTGGCGTCGAAGGAGAGCGTACGGTCATCTCCCTCGCCCGATATCGCCACGTTGGAAATGACGGGAGGCGCCGTGTCCAGCGTCACCACATGGGTCAAGCGCTCGGTACGAGGCGACGCGCCGCCGGTCGTACCTTCGATAGTGAGCGCATAGCGTCCATCCGCCAGCGCACGCCCCTGCTCGTCGTATCCATCGAAGAGCGGTTGACTACCGAACGTAGCTTCCGCGGTGCTCACCTCGGAGTAGCGTCCATGTGAGACAGTCCGACTCTTGGGCGCTCCCCCGAACGTGTATGAACGCACGACGTCGCCGGCCTCGTTCCGATACGTGTAAGTCAACGACATGACGTCGCGCAGGAGTACCGTCGCCGGCGTCGCGTATGTCCGGGCGTTTTCTTCCGTCGAGCGCGAGATGATGTAGAGATGACGATCATTCGCGCTGATCGCTGCCGCATCTTCCACGTCAAACGGGTTCAGCTGCCCGAGGGTCAACCCGCGGAAGGTCATCGTGGACGTGCCGATCATTCCCTCGCCATACACGGGAGTATCAAAGATCGGAGTCTCATCCGCTGAGCCGTAGAACCTGAGGTACGGAATCGTCAGGTCGGGTTGCCCATCCGCGCTCGTGAGCGTCACCGCACCGTCGATGAACGTACCGTTGGGCGTCTTCTCAGAGGCGTACGAGGCGAACTGCGGCGTCGGGTTCACACTGACAGTCACGGTCGCACTTGATGCCGCGCGCACGGTGAGCGTGTCAGCAGAGAATGTCAGGTCGATTCCCTTGCCGGCCCAGTTCGTCGAGTGCTTCGTATAGAGCAGACCGTTGACGTTTTCGGACAGCGCCTGTCCGCCCAGCGTGTATGTGTGGGCGGTGTCGGAGAGATTCGTCAACTGTATCTGGAAGGTCCAGCCGCTGGCGCTTTCGCCCAGCTCAACCTTCGGTCGCGACGGGTTCGCGGCACCCACAACGCTCGGGCACACCGACGAAGTCGTGGCTTCCAGCGCGTCTACCATGCCCGCGCCGACCCAGCGCGGGGACCAGAAGGTGCCATCCGCCGCAGACGGATCGACAATCGGGTGGGCAGTGCCCATCAGGAAGTTGGACACCAACGCGGACTTGTCCTCCTCGCTCATCCCCGCGAACATCGGGTCGGTCGCCATGCGCTGACACACAAAGGGCACCAACACCAGCGACTTGAGCCGACGCCTCGCCGGTGCCCGGCATCCGTCGATAGTCCTTGCCGGGGATAGCAGCGTTGACGTTCCCTCCAGGCGCGGCGATCTCAGGCTTCAGGCTCATGTCAGGGCCTGGACCCCACGAGGAGGAACTCCACGGCGCGAGGCCATCTGTCCCCTGCAGCGTGGAGCCTCCAACGGCAGCCACGGCGAGCACGGAGGAATATGCGGCGGGTGCACCAACAGTACCCAGATCACGCACGCTCGTGCGCCACTCAGCCCTGCCGCTGTCTCCTGCTGGGGCATCGACCGTGATTCCCGCGCTGGAAAGCCTGGCAAAGACGTCGTCGTACAGTGCCTCCGCGCCACCACCGAGGTCGCGATTCGCCATGAAGGCCACACAAACCGTGTCGGGCTTTATAACCATCGCGTCGTCCAGAGCAGCCAACATGTCACTGTCACGCACAGTCCGAATGCAATTGGACAGGACCTTGGCGAGGATGAGCTGCGCATCGGGCGCACCGCCGCGATAGGTCGCCCCGTTGGCAGCCGCGAGCGCCGCCATGCGAGTGCCATGAGCATGCGCCGTAAAGTCTTGCGGACCATACCCATCGCCGATGTATGGATTCGTGTCGTGATCCGCATAGTCGTAGACAAAAGGAATCTTGTCACTGATCCACGCGCCGCCTCGACCAGCTACCTGATCGGAACGAGTTTCCTTCGCTGGATCGGCAACTGCCGCGCCGCCGTCCCCTGACATTTCGGGATAGAAGACCGGCTCACGCTGCCCGTCGACGAACGCGTCCTTGACCCCCTGCACACTCTTGATGGCGCCGCGGGCAGACGCGGGAGCGGTGATCGAAAAGCCATCAAGGGCGTGGTGGTAATCCCGCACGTCCCCGATGGTGCCGCCCGGGGACGCCTGGCTGACGGAGCGCGCGATGCGCTGCTTGATGTTCTTGTATGCGCTCGCTCGGTCGTCGCCGACAGTCCCCGCCGCAAGCTGAACGATGATGGTGGTCACCTCATCCGCCTCGGCCACACCGAGCGCAGAAGTCTCGGTACTGTCCGTATCGGCCGCAAACGAGGGAGCCATGCTCATGGTAGTGATAGCGAGGGCGCCGGTCATGACTAACGCCAGCGCCTACAAACGCCGATGACGCATCTACAACTCACTTCCTTAACAGCTGGTTCAATGGGAAGTGCATGAGCGCAGCTACCCTGCTTTCAAAGTAAGCTCTGGCTGTCCATCGTAGCGTAGTTTGTCGCTAGTTTCTCACATTATCCACCAATAGGCCCGCACGCCTATCTGCCGCATGCCGCACCACATTGTCGAGTCCTGCGCCGCAATGACGGAGGCTTGCCCGACCACCTCATCGAGCCACCCTCAAGAACTCACAGCAAGTTTGACCGCATGTATAAACTAGTGCCTGTTGGAGGAGGAGAAAGCCGTATCACTAACAGCCCGAGGCCTATGCAGCCGAAACGTCGATGACACTTCTCGCTCGCGGCGGCTGAGCATAGCAACAACCCGCCACGGACGCTTTGTGCGCCCCTGGCGGGTTGTCAGTCGCGCGCGTCGTGGCACGCGGACGCGGGTCAGAGAATGACCGCGGTGCCCGTCGCGATAGCAGCGAGCATGCCGTTGTTGGCGCCGGCGGTGAAGTAGTCGACCTTCACGCCGACGACCGCGTTGGCGCCCATGGCCTGGGCGCGGGCACACATTTCGTTGACGGCGGTCGCGGAGGCACCGCCGATCTCTTCCTCGTACTGGGAGGCGCGGCCACCGAACATGTTGGACAGGTTCGCACCGAAGTCCTTGAACATGTTGACGCCGGAGATCGCCTCGCCGGAGACCATGCCGATGTACTGCTTGACGGGCGCACCCTCAACGGTCGGGGTCGTCACAACGAGCATCATTCACTCCTTCATAGGGGGCTAACGTGGCAACACTACCCGCGATCCCGCGCGGTGGCTAGTAGGTCCGCTCGCGCGCACGAACCCAGGGCACCTCATGCCCCGCTCCAACCGGGCAGCTGCTAGTGAGGCTGTCAGGCTTCGCCCGCGAGTTTGATCGGATGGCGCACGATGGTCTTCAGCTTGTCAGGTGCGACCTTACGAGCGTCTGACAGGTAGACCTCGTGATGACGCCTCACCTCCGACAGGTCGATCACGTAGCCCTGCTCGCGTGCACAGGCATCCATGGCCTCGACCGTAGCGGGCTCATCGTCGTAGCTTCCCCACGTGCAGGCATTGGACGCACAATCCCTCGTCCACCTGGAGATATTCGGCGATCGAGCAGTCGATCTTCTTTTTCTTCGTTGCCTCCCGCACCGCCCAGTCGAAAACCTCGCGCGTAACGAAGTCAGGTAGGCGAATGGCGGCGATCCAGTTGAAACTCTCCTTGTGGGCGTAGTCGACACCTTCAACGCCGTCCTGCCACCAGAATCCTTCCAGAGGTGGCACCACGAAGTCGATATAACCCTCGATCTGACGAGTGCCCTTCTTACTCATCTTGATCGTGTAGGAGACGGCGTACAGGACTGCGATTGCCTGCTGGTAGGCACCGTTTTCCTCGTTGGGATCCCCGCTGCCGCGCACGGCCACGTATGTAACGGGTGGGACCGTCATGATGCCCGGCACCTTCTTGGGGGCGTAGAGCTCCTTATATTCCTTCTTGAAGTCAAAGGCCATGTCAAACTCCTCTGTTTGCCCAGGGACAACACGATCAGCTGTATCGTATGCTCCCATACAGCCAGAATACAGCTTGCGTAACTGTCAGCGAAGCTGCTACGCTCTCTGTCATAGCTCCCCGTCATCCCCAGGGATTGGCGGGGTTTCCTCTATCCGGAGGCGTCACAATGACTGTGCGTATGGCCGTTGTAATCGACTATCAGAACGTTCACCTTACCGCTGCCCAGCTCTTTCTCCCTGGTCGCCCCATCGAAGAGAGCCTCATCGAGCCATTCCGTTTCGCAAAACAACTCGCGAAGGCGCGCAACAGCGACGGCCTGCACGAGGTCGAAGTCGCTCACATTGAAGTTTTCCGTGGAATCCCAATCCCAGATGATGACCCCGACGGCTACCGTCGCAACCTTGAACAAAAGTCACAGTGGGAATACAGACATCAGGGTATGGTTTCAGTAACCCTGCGTCCTCTGAAATACAACTGGGAGTGGCACGACGGCCAGAAAACTCCGATTCGCTCAACTCGCAGAGAAAAAGGCGTCGATGTCATGTGTGCCCTCGCACTCGTTCGACTCGCACGATCAGGAAACTACGATGTGGTTACCCTCGCATCACGAGATACAGACCTTGCCCCAGCCCTTGACGAGGCACACAAACTCCAGACTGCGAAGATCGAAGCCTCAAAGTGGTATGGCCCCTCCGACAGACGAACATTCGGCAACATCAAAACCGATGCGCGAATCTGGACGACTTCCATGAAGCGTGACCACTTTACAGCTTCACTCGACCCCCGCGAATACCTGTAACCTCAACGACCAACTCGCTGCTTACAATCCTCGAGCGACGCCATGAAGATGCACGCCTACGGTCCTTGCGGGCAGGACTGCCCCACCGCCCTCATCATTCACCCGATGCTGTCCTCGGCCTCGAGCATGAGGACCGCACTCTGCGATCGCATGGGTCCCGGACTGCGTTTCCTCGTGCCGGACCTGTCGGCCCACGGGGACGAGGCCTCGGCCCCCTACGTGTCGGCGGCGGCCGAGGCGGCGTCGATCCACGAGTGGCTGACCTCCCACGGCTTGTCTCGTCTGTCCCTGGGTTTTGGGGCGTCGCTCGGCGGTGTCATCCTGTTCGAGCTGCTGCGGTTCCCGGACCTCTCATTCGATCAGCTGTTCATCGAGGGCGTGAGCTTCTACTCGGGCGGCCCCGTGGCCGAGTCGGCGGGGCCATTCTCAGCCGCGTGATGGTCGCGAAGCACCGGAAGGCCGTGCGCGCCCCCGACGCCGGGGCACGCAAGCTTGCGCACCTCTACGGCGAGCAGAGAGCACGCGCGATGGCCTTGAGCTTCGCCGCGATGAGCGAGGACAGCATCCGCGCGATCGTGCGCGACTGCTCTCGGGTCAGGCTGCCGCCCCTCTCCCCTGACATTCAGCGGCGCTGCACCTTCGCCTATGGGGAGAAGGACTCCGACCTGCGGCTCGCGCGCCGCGCGATCCCGCGACTCTACCCGGAGGCCGAGCTGCGCATCTGGCCGGGCTCGGGGCACTGCGAGCACATGAGCCGCAACTCGGTCGCCTACGGGGCGATGCTGCGGAACGTCGCCCTGGGCTCGGCATCTACTGATCGTTCGTGAAGGAGGCGATCACGCAGGGAATTCGACCTCGCACGACGCGGTAGGTGACACCCGTGCAGCCCATACGATCAAAGAACGCCCGGTAGGACACCGGGTCGAAGTGCTCCTGGAAGTGCACGCCGAATCGGGAGATCACCCTCAGGAACATGGTGTGCGCCCGCTTCTTGGGAATCACGTAGGTGGGCACGATGATCGTGCCGCCCGGCTTCACGACCCGCTTGAGCTCCTTGAGCGCGTCGCCCGGTTCAGGCAGCAAGTGGATGACGTTGCCCGCCACGACGGCGTCAAACGAGTCGTTCGCGTAACGCAAGTCGGTGATATCCGCCTGCTCGACGGTGACATTCGAGTGTTTCGCGAGCTTCTTGCGTGCCTGCTTGAGCATCCCCTCGGAATAGTCGGTCGCGACCACACGCGCGCATGTGGGGGCGATGGCGGCGCTAATCGCGCCCGTTCCGCACGCACATTCGAGCACGGTGTCACCGGGGCGAATCAACCGGGCAACGGCACCGCCCGTCCCGTCGTACACCCTCCTGTTGAGCATGTTGACGGCGAGGTCGTAGAGCGGGGCAACTCGATCCCAGAACAATGCTGAACACCTCCGTATTCCCATGCATCGCACGAGGCCGACACTGCCTCGCGCTGCTGGACATGATACGCCTGCGTGGGAGATGCCGGGGCGGAAAGGGGTTTTGCGCAAAGGAACAGAACCACGAAGGCGCACGCGGACAGGTTATGCGGATCCGGATAGGTTAATAAGCTATCCGGATGTTCGTAACCTATCCATATGCTCGTAACCTATCCGGATGTTCGTCACCTATCCGCGTACGCGAGTGCGCCACGCCCCCTTGCATGCGCCCCAGCCACACAGCAAGCCGCTTCGCCAGGTTCAGCGAAGGACTACCCGCTGTGCGCACCTACGCCCGCCGGGCTCGGCGCGCATGGATGAAGGCACCGACACTATGAGCCCCGAAGCCGAGCAGGCTGTAACCCACCCCGTAGATGAGGGCACTGTCGTTGAGGAACAGGTACATCGGCGCCAGGAAACACACGAAAGGTGCGAGCAGCCACAGGAGGCTGAAGCCCTCCTTCACGCCGTCCCAGGCCCCAAAGGCCATCGCCAGGATCGGCAGGATCGCGAGCAGGATCAGGAACACGAGGCTCTTCACGATCTCCATCGAGTCCGAGACGCGCGAGACACTAAACCACGCCGCCAGCACCAGCAGGTAGATGCCGAACAGCACGGCGATACGAATCCACGTTGATTTTGTCGCCCACCTCATGACTCGATGATAGCCGACTCGCATGAATAAAACAACTCTTTGACACGTCGCCAGTACAGGCCTTGAAATGGGCGCACATCACCAGCGTCGCGGCGCGCGACGCTACCAGAGGGGCGACACCTACTTGCAGAAGCTGCCGAAGAAACCGCGCTTCTTCTCGGCGGCCGCGTACTCCTCGTCGGAATGGTCCTTATCGCACCACTGATCTGGGGGAACCTGTTCCTTGACCGAGTCGATGTGCTTGCCGCAGCCCTTCCAGGTGGTCTTTCCGCATACCTCGCAGGTGGTGGGTCGACACATGATTGTCTCCTTCGTTGTTGCGCCGCGAATTCGTCAGCGGAGCCGCGCCATGGTGTTGTGACGTTGCGCCCTCAGTCTGGCCGCGCTGTCGCATCAGGCCAATCTGAGGAACAGTTGCTCGAGTTCTTCAGGCGTGATGGTCTCGATTGTGACTAGAAAGTCTACTACTTCAGGCTCCGATGCGGGCTCGTTTTTCGAGGCCGGAATCTTCAGGCTTAGCCCTCCCCGTGACGAGGACGGCCTCAGCCCGATCGCCGAGCCACGCGCGCAGCGTCTGGATGCCGCCCGACAGCATAGTGACGTTGAAGCCCGCGTGGCGCACGATGCGGTAGCCGATCCAGGAGCGTACGCCCGCGGCGCACATGACGACGAAGGGCTGGTCGCCGACGTTGTCATCGACCCAGGCGCGGACCTCATCGAGGCGGTCGCGCAGCTGGGTGTGGGGGATGTTGAGGGAGTTCGGCATGTGCCCGGCCGCGTACTCGCCGGGCGTGCGTACGTCCAGGACCGGCATGTCCTCACTGAGGGCGTCGGGGCCGGTGAGGACGAGTTCGCCGGTCATCACGTTGTGTGCGACCATGCCGGTCTGGTTGACGGGGTCTTTGGCTTGGCCGTAGGGCGGCGCGTAGGCGAGGTCCAGGTCGATGAGGTCAGTGGCGCTCAGGCCGGCCCGCATGGCGGTCGCGATGACGTCGATGCGGCGGTCTACGCCGTCGGCGCCCACGGCTTGCGCGCCCAGGATCTGCCCGCCGGCGCCCACGTGCATGAGGATGTGGATCGGCTTGGCGCCGGGGAAATAGCCCGCGTGCTGGTTGGCATGCGTGTGCACCGTGAAGTACTGCGTGCCCGAGGCATCGAGGGCCTGGCGGTTAGCGCCGGTCATGGCGGCGGTGAGGCTCCCGATCCGGACGATCGCGGTGCCCTGGGGGCTCGGGATGGGGCGCGCGGTCGCCTCGCCGTGTTCGGCGTCGGCGATCGCGTCGGCGACGAGGCGTCCCCCGCGGTTCGCGGGTCCGGCCAGGGCGACGGGGCGGTCGTGGTCTCGGCCGATAGTGCCGTCACCGACCGCGTAGACGTCGTCGGCGCTGGTTCGCCCGCGGGCGTCGACGAGGATGTAGCCGCGGCTGGTCTCGATGCCTGCGGCTTCTGCGAAGGCGGTGTCGGGGCGAACTCCGGTCGACAAGACGATGACGTCGGCGCTCAGCACGGTGCCGTCGGAGAGCGTCACTGCGTCATGGTCATCGCCGTGCGTGATGGACTGGGCGGCAATGCCTGCATGGACACTCACACCGAGGCCGCGCAGTTCCTGCGTGACCAGCGTGGCCATCTCGACTTCGAGGGGCGGCAGGACGTGCTCGGCGTACTCCACGAGGTGGGTCTCGAAGCCTCGCTGAGCGAGCGCTTCGGTGGCCTCGATGCCGATGAACCCGGCCCCGAGGACGACGGCTCGCGTGCCCGAGGCCTCGCGCAGGGCGAGCGCATCGTCGACCGTGCGCAGCGTGTGCACGCGCGGGGAGTCGAGGCCGTCGATCGGGGGCCGACTGGCAAGTGCCCCGGGGGAAAGGATCAGGTGGTCGTAGGTGAGCGTGTAGGCCTCGCCGGTCTCCGTGTCGGTGACCTGGACGCTGTGGGCACCCGGGTCGATCGCGGTGACTTCGGAGTTGATGCGCACGTCGAGGTTGAGGGCCGCTTTGAGGGTGTGCGGGGTGTGGAGGAGGAGCTTGGCGGAATCTTCGATCTCGCCGCCGACGTAGTACGGGAGTCCGCAGTTCGCGAAGGACACGTACGTGCTGCGCTCCACCACGATGATCTCGGCGCCCTCGTCGCGCCTGCGCAGGCGGGCCGCCGCGCTCATGCCACCCGCGACTCCTCCGACGACAACTACTCGCATGTGCGGCTCACTTTCTGACTCGATGACTGATCTTCTTCGACTGTTTCGACCATACCCCCGGGGGCATCTCAACTCAACAGGGGTCTGCACGCTTGTCCAACCCTAGCCCAAAGCAAGCACAGCACGGCAGATATGTCGTCTGTTCGTCATACATTCCAATGCGGCGAATTACGAAAAGTCCCCACATCGAGACAAACAAGGAGCGAGGCCCACTTCCGGGCCTTCTGACGGTTGATTATTTCACAACTAGCCCAGGGGGATTCCTCGCTCCAATGACGAGCGTATCAAATCTCCTCGTACATGACACGGCAGAACGACAGGCCGCGCTGCGTGGGCACAACGATGAAAAGGCAACAGAAAACCTCGGGCTTCCGTTGGAAGCCCGAGGTGGGATGGTGGAGTTCACGGGGCACGTGTCGAACTCGTGCCGGCTCGCGATCACCTTTTGTTGGTGGTGCTGACAGCATAGGCAATCGGGAACTGACATGAGAGCACTTGTTGCTTCAGAGGGACGCAGCTTGCTCCGATGGCACAGACAGCAGTCTGTGCCATAACACAAGCGTCTGAAACAGACGCGCAGTGGGGCACCCCGGAACAGCCCCGGTGGGGCTGTGGAGGGCACGCCTGTGGAGCGAAGCGGAGCAGGCGCAGTAAGAGTCACGAGGAGCGTAGCGACGAGTGGGTGAGGGAGGGGTCGAAGCGGAGCGAGACCACGACCGAAGGGCTGTCGGCTATGCCGACCGAAGGAGAGAGCGTAGCGAACGACTGAGCCAGCCCCTCTTATGCCCTTTTTACCCCACCCACCGCCAGCGACCATTAGGGAGCGCAAGGTGGGCAAAGTGGTGCAACGAAGGGGAATCTAGGTTCTGGTGGTGGTTGCAACGGATCTTGGTGAAGGGGTTTGTTGTGGCTGGTGTTGGTCGTGTTTTTCAGTGGGTTGAGTGTCCCTCTTGTCGTGAGGTGTGTCAGGCTTGGTATCGGGAGTATGTGCGCTCTCTTGTTGATGGTTTGACCTTCGTGCAGGCAGCTCATGCTGTTGGGGTCTCGAAGCGGACGGGTAAGGTCTGGCGTCATGGCCGGACTCGTTCAAGTGGGCGGTGTGAGCGAGCCAGTATCGCTCCTCAGGCTCATTGGTACCATCTGTACGTGAAATGCCACCCGCATCGGGTCAGTAAAGGGTTCTTGTCGCTCAAGGAACGCATGCTCATCTTCGGGTGGCGCGTCGAGGGGCTCTCGATTCGTGATATTGCCCGCCGGTTGGGGCGTTCGCCCCGGGCTGTGTGCCGGGAGCTGAAGCGTAATGGGATGACAGTCACGTGCTACAACCCCTACATCGCTCACATGAGGGCAGGCAAGCGGCTCACACGCCCCAAGGCGCGCACATGCGCCGATCCGCGCTTGTGGGGCATCATCTGGGGCAAGCCCAAGCTCAGGTGGAGCCCAGAACAGATTTGTGCATACTTGCGCACTCGTTTCCCGTACGAGTCAGAGCATGAACCCGTGCGTAGAGGACGATCTACCAGTCCATCTTCATCCAAGCCACAGGCACACTCCGCAAAGAGATCGCTTCCCTCATGCGTCAAGGACGCGCCCGCAGGTGCCCGGCCGCATACGCTCGCCAGGTTCGACCACGATTCAAGGAGACCATGGTGATGATCAGCGAACGGCCCGCCAGTGTGGAGGACCGGGCGCCCCCTGGCCACTGGGAAGGCGACTTAATCATCGGAGTCACAGGACAATCCGCGGTCGGCACGCTCGTGGAACGCTCAACCCGGTACACGCTGCTGCTCTACTTGCCCAATGGACACACAGCCGTTGAAGGTCAAGACGCCATCATCGACAAGCTCGCGGGATTGCCCGATTCTTTGCGTTTGTCGCTGACCTGGGACCAGGGAAGCGAGCTGGCCCAACACCGCAAGATCGCCTCCGAGCTAGGCCTTGACGTCTACTTCTGTGACCCACACTCACCCTGGAGGCGCGGCACCAACGAGAACACAAACGGGCTGTTGCGCCAATACATGCCCAAAGGAACCGTTCTGTCACTCCTGACCGAAGCAGACCCCGGCGCCATCGCCGACCAGCGGGGCGACCGCCCACGCAAAACGCTAAACTGGGACACACCCAAGCAGCGCCTCGAACTGCTGCTCAGGGCATAACACGTGTTGCAACCACCCCTAGAATCTGCCGCCAAATCTTGACAGCGGGGGGGGGGGTGTGAAAGGCTTGCGTCTGGCGGTCGATGCGTATGCGTTGTATCGCAGATGCGGTTATCGCGAAATCTTATCGAACACAGTGGAGTTGAACCCCTGGAGGAAGAATGTCAATCAAGAAGTTTGGTGTAGCCCTTGCGGCTGGCCTGGTCGCTATGGCCTGTGCGACGCCTGTGGCGCTCGCTGCGGATCCGGTCACGGATGCAGAGGCTGACGTGAAGACCGCGCAGCTCAATGTCGATTACTTCTGCACTGATGATTCTGCGTACTACGACGCGGTGATGTGCGCGCAGGCACACCTTGATCTCACTGATGCGAAGGCGAGACTTGAGGCCGCTAAGGCCGCCGCGTCTACCGATGTCCCCCTCTCCGGTCCAGGACCAGACGAAGGCTGATCTCGCAAACGCGAAGCTCGATGCCCAGTACGTCTGCGCTGAAGGGACTGACTACTACGATTTTTATAAGTGTGCTGACCTTACTGCACGGATCAAGGATCTTGAGAAGAGGGACGCCGAACTCGATGTCACTTGGTTCTGCACTGAGGATACTGAGTACTACGACATGGTGAAGTGCGCGGACGCGCAGGCGCGTCTCGGCGCTAGCTCTGGCACCAACCCCGAAACTCCGGCGGTCACCCCCGATACTCCGGCGGTCACCCCCGATACTCCGGCGGTCACCCCCGATGCTCCGGCGGTCACCCCCGATGCTCCGAGTACCACTCCCGACAATTCGCAGTCTGATACCATGAAGCCTAGTGCTGATGCGAAGACCCCCAAGGCCGAGGAGGCTAAAGGTGGCCTTGCCAAGACCGGTGCGAGCTTCGCTCCGCTCATGGCTGTAGCTGCTGTCGTCGCTCTCGCGGGTGGTGTCATGGTCGCCCGCAAGCACGTCTGAGTTTCATCTGAGCGGGTCGCTCCCGCTCTCTGAACCTGTGGCCCCGATTCTTCGGAATCGGGGCCACAGTCCTTGCAGGAAACCTTTGAGGCGGGTGTTCCGCAGGGCGTAACGTGGCGCGTGCAAACTGCTTGGAACGACTGCTCCTGAGCTGAACGGGCTAGTTGTACTGTTCGGGGTGATTGGTTAATTGTGTGATGGGGGTTTGTTGTCGCAGGCCTGAGCGGGGTCTGTGGCGATTGTGAAGGGTATTCAGCTACGCAGGTGCAGGCAGAAAAAGCTAGCCTATAAAGT
>BNJU01005452.1_pt1 | contig 55350 bp, 49 predicted proteins | sample 8539281 | NCBI WGS metagenome assembly BNJU01 (sample SAMD00202456, study PRJDB9452) | human saliva metagenome | isolation source: human saliva | place: Japan
GGGGTCGGGTGCCGACCCTCGGCAAAGAACGGCGAGGCGTTGGCCGACCGCGTGCTTCAGCAGGCCCACGTGTTCATCACGCCCGGCTTCATCTTCGGATCGGCCGGCGATCAGTACGTCCGCATCTCGCTTTGTTGCCCAGAAGAGGCGCTCGAGGAGGCGCTGGAAAGGGTGAAAACGAGAATCGACAAATGAGAGACGGGTGCCCGGCCATACTCCCCCAAGCCTCGGCAGAGGCCTTCCATCAAATGAATCATACATCTACACATATACTACAATGAGCAAGAACATCGAGAAATTGGATTTGAAATCCATCGTATTACCGAGGGATCGACGAAGCGTCCGCTGGTGATTGCCGGCCCGTGCAGCGCGGAGACCGAGAACAAGTGATGGCTACGGCGACCGCATTGGCCGCCGTGGGGGTAAAGATCTTTCGCGCGGGGATCTGGAAGCCGCGCACACGGCCGGGGGCTTCGAGGGCGTCGGCGCACCGGGCCTGAAGTGGCTCAAACGCGTGAAGGAGGAGACGGGCATGTACGTAGCCACCGAAGTGGCCACGCGCGACCACGTCTTTGAGGCGCTCAAGGCCGGCGTCGACGTGCTTTTGGATCGGTGCCCGCACGGCCGTCAACCCCTTCGCCATGCAGGACGTGGCCGACGCGCTCTCGGGCGTGGACATCCCGTACTGATCAAGAACCCCGTGAACCCCGACTTAGAGCTCTGGATCGGCGCCATCCAACGCGTCTACGGCGCCGGCATCCGACGCATCGCCGTCATCCACCGCGGCTTCAGCTCGTACGACAAGAAGCTCTATCGCAACGTACCCCTCTGGCATATCCCCATCGAGCTTCGCCGACGCATCCCGAACCTGCCCATCATCTGCGACCCGAGCCACATCGGCGGTAAGCGTGAGCTGATCGCACCGCTCAGCCAGCAGGCGATGGACCTGAACTTCGACGGCCTGATCATCGAGTCGCACTGCTCGCCCGACGAGGCTTGGAGCGACGCCGCACAGCAGATCACGCCCGATGTGCTCGACTATGTGCTCAGCCTGCTCGTCATCCGTGACGCCACGCAAACGACGGAGAACCTCTCCGCCCTGCGCCGACAGATCGACGGTGTGGACGAGCAACTGCTCGAGCTCCTGGCCAAGCGCATGCGCATCTCGCGCGAGATCGGCGTTTACAAAAGCGAGCACAACATGCCCATCCTCCAGTCGCCACGCTACGGCGAGATCCTCGAGAACCGCGCCAAGGCCGGCGCCGCGATGGAGCTGAATCCGGACTTCGTGCAGGCCATCCTCAAGAACATCCACGAGGAGTCCGTGCGCCAGCAGATGATCGTGATGAACCAAAGGCGAAAACGCGACCGAGTCGCGAAGATCCTTATCCTCGGAGCAGGTCGGATGGGGTCGTTCTTCACCGACCTGCTCAGCTTCGATCACGAGGTGGCCGTCCTCGAGTCCGACCCGCGCCGCATGCGTTTCATCTATAACGCCCTCCGCCTCGCCTCGCCCGACGAGGTGGAGGCCTTCGCCCCGAGCTGGTCATCAACTGCGTCACGCTCAGCCGCACCCTCGAGGGCCTTCGACGCCGTGCTGCCACGCCTCCGGCCTGGCTGCATCATCTCGGACATCGCCTCGGTCAAGACCGGCCTGGCCGAATACTACGCCCGCTGCGGCTTCCCCTACGTCTCCACCCACCCCATGTTCGGCCCCACCTTTCGCCAACCTCGGCAACCTGATGAACGAGAACGCCATCATCATCTCGAGGGCGACCACCTCAGGGCGGGTCTTCTTCAAAGGACCTCTACGGCCGGCTGAAGCTGAACATCTTCGAATACACCTTCGACGAGCACGACCGCGTCGTGGCCCAGTCGCTCGGCATCCCCTTCGCCTCGACGTTCGTCTTCGTGGCCACGATGGAACATCAGGACGCGCCCGGAACCACCTTCCGGCGCCACATGAAGATCGCCCGCGGCGTACTCTCCGAGACGACTACCTGCTCTCGAGATCCTCTTCAACCCCCGCACGCCCGGTCAGATTGAGCGCATCCGCGAGGAGTTGGCCGAGCTACAACACATCATCGCCCGCCACGACACCGAAGCCATGCGCGCCTACCTCGCCCGCCTCCGCAAACGCATCGAATGAGAAGCGGCTCCCGGATACGGGCCTGGTACCCGTCCAATTAGGCCAGCACCCCTGACGCCCTGATTTTCTTTTTGCTCCTTTTTCCCACATCAAGGCAAGAAAAGGGTGTCCTATCGCCACATTCCCCCGCCAGATCCCTTTTTGAAGGCGTTCCCCAGTCAATTCCTCCAACCGATCCCTTTTGAAGGCGTTCCCCGAGTAAATTCCTCCAACCGATCTCTTTTGAAGGCGTTTCTCCGAGTAAATTCCTCCAACCGACCTCTTTTTGAAGGAATTTCTCCGAGTAAATTCCTCCAACCGATCTCTTTTGAAGGAATTTCTCCGAGTAATTCCTCCAACCGATCTCTTTTGGAGGAATTTCCTTGAGTAATTTTTCACCGTTGGCAGGTCGTCGGTGAAAAATTACTCAAAGAAACGCTCCCTTGATCCTTAGTTGGCCCTTGTCGCTCGACATTTTGCCCCATGTCGCGGGGCGAGACACGGCCTTTTTCGTCAGAAATCGTGCACCCCGGTAACCCCACGCCCCTATCTTTTGCCCCTACCATATTAAATGAATACGACAATGAGAAAGAAACAGATCCTACTGTGGGCATCGGCTGCGGCCGGTGTCGTTGCGCTCTTCTTCGCCGGAAGGAGCGCCGTGGCACGTGGGCGCGCCAATGCCGCCACCCTAACGAACAACGAGACGGGAACGAAGACCATTTGCTTTGCCGGCGGATGCTTCTGGGGCACGGAACACTTCTTCAAGCAGATCCGTGGCGTGGTGAGCACCGAGGTGGGCTATGCGAACGGCAAGACGGACACGGCGCCGACCTATGAGGAGGTGTCGACCGAGACGACGGGCTTCGCCGAGACGGTCCGCGTGACCTACGATCCGGCGGTGATCACCCTCGACCAGCTCATCCAACTCTACTTCCAAACCATCGACCCGACGAGCCTCAATCGGCAGGGGCAACGACCAAGGCACACGCTATCGCACGGGCATCTACTACACCGACGAAGCGGACGCCGAGACCATCCACCGCGCCATCGCCGCCCTGGCCGTGAAGCTGGGCAAGCCCGTAGCCGTGGAGGAGGGGAAGCTCCGGAACTTCTACCCCGCCGAGGAGTATCATCAGGACTACCTCGTCAAGCACCCGACCGGATACTGCCACATCTCGCCGGCCCTCTTCGAGATGGCACGCAAGGCCAACCCCGTACCGCGTTACACCCGTAAGGACGACGCCACGCTCCGCCGCACACTCACCGAAGAGCAGTACGACGTGACGCAAAACAGCGCCACCGAACGCCCCTTCACGAACGCTTACTGCGGCGAGTTCCGCCCCGGCATCTATGTGGACGTCACCACGGGCGAACCGCTCTTCGTCTCGACCGACAAGTTCGAATCGGGCTGCGGCTGGCCAGCCTTCTCGAAGCCCATCGACAAGAGCCTCATCACGGAGCATGCCGACCATTCGCACGGCATGGAGCGCACCGAGGTGCGTAGCAAGACGGGCAACGCGCATCTGGGGCACGTCTTCACCGACGGCCCGAAGGAGCGTGGCGGCCTGCGCTACTGCATCAACAGTGCCTCGCTACGGTTCGTCCCGCGTGACCGCATGGAGGCCGAGGGCTATGGTGAATACCTGAAGCTCGTGCCCGAAGCCGAGGCCGAAAAGAAGGAGTAAGCCAAAGTGGGGATGGGCGTTGGGCTCGTCCCCCATTTCTTTTTCCGCTACCATCCTGCACTCGGGGTCCGCGGTTTTCGTTTTCAGATCACGCATGTACCTTTGCGCGCGTTTTTTTAGACACATCTAAAGGCATACAATATCATCGTTTTATGAAGCATTTCAGCTAATCGACAACGTCACGGGATGGCTCGTTTTTCCTCGTCGCGGCGTTCACGTATCTGTCGACCATCGAGCCGACGGGTAGTTTCTGGGATTGCGGCGAGTTCGTCTCGTCGGCCTTCAGTTGAAGTGGGACACCCGCCCGGAGCCCCATTTTTTTATGCTCATGGCTAACCTCTTTACGCAGCTAACCTCGGACACGGCTCAGGTGGCCAAGATGGTCAACTCGATGTCGGCCCTCTTCAGCGCTCTGACCATCCTCTTCCTCTTTTGGAGCATCACGACATGGCGCGGCGCATTATCCTCAGGAAGGGAAGCGCGAGCTGACGCTGGCGCGCACCGTGATGGTGATGGGCTGTGGCATTGTGGGCGCGCTGGCTACACGTTCAGCGATACGTTCTGGTTTAGCGCCGTCGAGGGTGAGGTTTACGCCTCTTCGTCGCTCTTCACGGCCCTTGTCTTTTTGGCTGATCCTGAAATGGGAAGAGGTGGCCGACCGACCGCACGCCGATCGCTGGATCGTGCTTATCGCCTACTTCATGGGGGTCAGCGTTGGGGTGCACCTCCTGAACTTGCTCTGTATCCCGGCCATGGTACTCGTATTATTATAGGAAGTACCCCAACCCCACGCTGAAGGGTACACTGATGGCACTGCTTATCTCATTCGCCCTCGTGGCCGTGATGATGTACGGCGTGGTGCAGGTCTGGTGGAAGTATGCGGACTCTTCGAGCTGCTGTTCGTCAACGTGCTGGGCATGCCGTACAATACGGGTGTCTATGCCTATGTCATCATCGTGGCTGCCGTCTTGGCGTGGGCCATCTGGGAGACGATGCGACAGGATCCGAACCCGATGCGGGTGCGTGTATCGTTCCTGCTCTCGATCGTACTGCTGGGTATCCCTTCATTGGCGAAGGTTACTTGCTCGGTGTGCTGCTGATTGCAGCGCTGGGTGTGGCTCTCTTCCGCATGAAGCGACTCCATGTGGCAGCGCTGAACACGACGCTCGTCTCACTGCTTGTCATCGTGGTGGGTTATTCCTCCTACGCGTTGATCCTCATCCGCTCGACGGCTGACACGCCGATGAACCAGAATGCCCCGAGCGACATCTTCACCCTGCACAGTTACTTGGCCCGCGAACAATACGGCAGCGTGCCCCTGCTCTACGGCCCGACGTACGTCTCCGAGGTGGCTCGCAACAATGACGGCACGGCTGCATCGAAGGACGGCCCCAAGACTTGGAGCCGCGTGATCAAGAAAAGCCCCACGGAGAAGGATCGCTATTACGTCTCCTACGTCACCCCGGATTACGAGTACGTCAGCGAGACCGAAATGCTTTTCCCCCGCATGTACAGCTCCGACCCGCGCCACGTGGAGGCGTATAAGTCTTGGGGCAACGTGAAGGGTACGCCGATCAAGTATCAGCTGATGGGCGAGACGAAGACGGCCATGAAGCCCACCTTCGCGGAGAACCTCGTCTTCTTCGTGCGCTACCAGCTGAACTTCATGTACTGGCGCTACTTCATGTGGAACTTCTCCGGACGACAGAATGACATCCAAGGCGCCGGCGAGATCTTGAACGGCAACTGGATCACGGGCATCAAACCCATCGACGCCCTCATGGTTGGCCCGCAGGACAATATGCCGAACGACATCATCAACAACAAGGGCCACAACGTCTACTACATGCTCCCGCTGCTGCTCGGTATCCTCGGTATCTTCTATCAGCTGGGCAGCGGACGCCGCGGCATGCAGTCGTTCTGGATCACCTTCCTGCTCTTCTTTATGACCGGTATCGCCATCGTGCTTTATCTGAACCAGACGCCCTACCAGCCGCGTGAGCGCGACTATTCCTACGCCGGATCGTTCTATGCCTTCTGCATTTGGATCGGACTGGGCGTCGGAGCCATCGCACGGGCGATGAGAAATATGGCAAGCTGCCGGGCATTGCAGCCGGAGCCATCGCCACGGTGCTCTGCGTGCTCGTACCGTTGCAAATGGCCGGACAGAACTGGGACGACCACGACCGCTCGGGTCGCTACATGTGCCGCGACTTTGGCGCCAACTACCTCGAGTCGTGCGAGCCGAACGCCGTGATCTTCACCAACGGCGACAACGACACCTTCCCGCTTTGGTATGCCCAAGAGGTGGAAGGCATCCGCACCGATGTGCGCGTCTGCAACACCAGCTACCTGCAAACAGACTGGTACACGGATCAGATGAAGCGTCAGGGCTTACAACTCCGATCCGCTGCCCATCGCGGACGCGCGCCCAGCACATTCAGGGCACCCGCGACCACGCCTACCCTCATCAAGCGCGTGGAGCAGATGGGACCTCAACCAGGCCCTCGAGTGGCTCCGCAGCGACGACCCACGCACGAAGACCGTCCCCGGCGTCAATGAGCCGATCGACTACCTGCCGGCCGAGAAGTTCGTCTATCCGATCGACTCCAATGCTGTGCGCCAGAACAACGCCATCGATCCGCAAGACGCCCCGATGATGGCCCGAGAGCTCCTCATCGACCTCTCCGGCAAGCAGGCCATCGGTAAGGAAGCCATCACCATCCTCGACATGGTCGTGACCAACAACTGGAAGCGCCCCATCTACTTCGCCATCACCGTCGACCCGAACCAGTTCGTCCGCCTCGACCCCTACTTCCAAAAGACCGGCCTGGCCTATCGCCTCGTGCCCTTCTCGACACGTGCCGAGGGTGCCCGCCCGATCAACACGGAAAAGATGTACGACAACGTCATGAACCGCTTCAAGTGGGGCGGTGCCGACAAGCCAGTGTTTACCTCGAGGAGAACACGATGCGCATGTGCAAGAGCTACCGTATGTACGTCTTCGGCGAGTTGGCCCAGGCGCTCATCCGCGAAGGCAAACGCGACAAGGCGCTGGCCGTAGCTGACAAGGCCATGAAGGTGCTCCCGGCCGTCAACGTACCGCTTGACTACAGCGCCATCGCTATCGGCGAGACTTACATGGCGCTCGGCAAGAAGGACAAGGGCGAACCCATCCTCGACGCCATCGTTGAGAACTCCCTGCGCAACATCCGCTGGTACGTCCGCCTCAAGCCGGCCCAGTTCGCCAGCATACGCGAAGATCTCCAGCGCGACATGGCCATCGTGCAGAACGTCATCGGTGTCGGCAAGCACTACGACCCGAACTACGGTGCCAAGTACGTCGACGAGGTTCACCAAGTTCTACAACTCCCTCGCCCCGCAGCTGGGCAATAAGCAATGAACCAAGTAGACTTCGCAGCGTAGCGCAGACGTGCTGCACTGCGGAGTCGTAGGGTATGTTCATCGAGCGCCCCTTGGTTTTTACAGGAAGCTCTTCCCCGGGTCAGTCTGGCGACTGCCCGCGGAAGAAACCCTGTGTTTATATCACCTTCGACGACGGCCCCAACGCCGCCACCACCCCCGCCTGCTCCGCCTGCTGGACCAGCTCGCCGTCCCCGCCACCTTCTTCTGCGTCGGCGACAACGTCCGCCGTTACCCCGAAGCCTACCGCGCCATCCTCGGCTCCGGACACACCGTCGGCAACCACACCTATCACCACATCCGCGGCTTCCGTCTGCCCGCGTCGGAGTACATGGCCGACGTCCGCTTGGCCGCCAAGCTGATCGACAGCCCCCTCTTCCGCCCCCCGCACGGTCGACTCACCCCCGCTCAACAGGCAGCCCTCCGCGCGGCTGGCTACCGACTCATCATGTTCGACGTCGTCACCCGCGACTACAGCCCCCGCCTCACCCCCGACGACGTCTTCCATAACGCCACCCATTACGCCCGCAACGGCTCCCTCATCGTCTTCCACGACTCCCCTAAGGCTGCCCCACGGATGTTCGACGCCCCTGCCGCGCGTTGTCACGTGGCTCCGCACCGCTGGATACACCTTTCGGCGCCTCGAAGCTCCCCGCCGTTTTCACCGCGCACCCAAGAACTGTGAAAAACAGCCCGCCGTTTTTCGCCGCGCACCCCGTAGCCATGCAAAAGGCGGCCCGTTTTGGGCCCCGACACCCCGTAGCCATGAAAAAAAGGCGGTCTGTTTTGGACCCCTGACACCCCGTAGCCATGCAAAAAGGCGGTCTGTTTTTGGACCCTCAACACCCCGTAGCCATGAAAAAGGCGGCCTGTTTTGGGCCCCAACACCCCGTAGCCATGAAAAAGGCGGCCCGTTTTGGGACTCCCAACACCCCTGTAGCCATGCAAAAGGCGGCCCTGTTTTGGGACCGCGCACCCTGTAGCCATGCAAAAAGGCGGCCCGTTTTGAGCTCCCAACACCCTGTAGCCATGCAAAAGGCGGCCTGTTTTGGGCCCCGACACCCGTAGCCATGCAAAAGGCAGTCTGTTTTGGGACCCCCAACACCCCGTCGCAGTGAAAAAGGCGACCCGTTTTGAGCCCCAACACCCCTGTAGCCATGAAAAAGGCGGCCCGTTTTGAGTCCCGACACTCCGTAGCCATGCTTTGAGAGCACCAACAAGCGAGCTGCCCGAATGATCCGACGCTAAACACAGCCCCGACAGGTCTGTTCCGCCAAAACCTCCACCCATTACGGAAATATTTCCCTAAACAGTTGTGAATGCCCGGCCTTATCGTACTTTTTGCACCACAAAGAATGAACAGAGAAAACAATTAAATTATTTACTTATGTGGTTAGTCAAATCTTCCGTCGGGAAAAAGTTGGTGATGAGTATCTCCGGGCTTTTCTTGATCTTCTTTCTGTTGTTCCACTTATCGATGAACGTGGCGGCCGTCTTCTCAACGGACGCCTATAACATGATCTGTGGACTGTTGGGCGCGAATTGGTACGCCGTGGCCGCAACCGTTGTATTGGGCGGCTTCGTGGTGCTCCATTTCGTTTATGCAACGATGCTGACGCTGCAAAATCGCAAGGCTCGCGGTAACGATCGCTATGCGGTCAACACCCGTCCGGCGGGCGTAAGCTGGGCATCGCAAAACATGTTCGCCATCGGCGTGGTTGTGATCGGCTTCATGTGCCTTCACCTGTGTCAGTTCTGGCACAAGATGATGTTCGCTGAACTTGCCGGACACCATGAAGTGGCGTTGGGCGGCCAGATGGTCTCTCCGCAAGACGGAGCCGCCTTCATCCGCTACTACTTCAGCCAGCCCCTCGTGGTTCTGGGCTATCTGATCTGGTACGTAGCCCTGTGGTTCCACCTCACGCACGGCTTCTGGAGCGCCATCCACACCATCGGCTGGAACAACCTACAATGGTTCAACCGCTGGAAATGTATCTCCACCATCGTGGCTACGCTCATCTGCGTAGGCTTCGCCTTCATAACCCTTTCTTCTACGCGCAAAGCCTCAGCAACTAACAAGAGAGAGAAAGACAAGCATTACTTATGTGTAGGTGCAACGCATAGAAACACCTCATTTATTATTCGGAAATCATCATGGCAGAAATCAATTCCAAAATACCGGAAGGCCCATTAGCCGACAAATGGACCAATTATAAAGACCATCAGAAGTTAGTCAACCCCGCCAATAAGCGCCGCCTCGACGTCATCATCGTCGGCACCGGATTGGCTGGCGCATCAGCCGCAGCCTCGCTCGCTGAGATGGGCTTCAACGTACTCAACTTCTGTATCCAGGACTCCCCGCGCCGCGCACACTCCATCGCCGCACAGGGTGGTATCAACGCAGCCAAGAACTATCAGAACGACGGCGACTCCGTCTATCGCCTCTTCTACGACACCATCAAGGGTGGTGACTATCGTGCTCGCGAAGCCAACGTCTATCGTCTGGCTGAAGTCTCGAACGCCATCATCGACCAATGTGTAGCACAAGGCGTACCCTTCGCCCGCGAATACGGCGGCTTGCTCGACAACCGCTCCTTCGGTGGTGCGCAGGTATCGCGAACCTTCTACGCCCGCGGCCAAACGGGTCAGCAGCTTCTGCTGGGCGCCTATTCGGCCCTCAGCCGTCAGGTGGGCAAAGGCAAAGTGAAGATGTTTACGCGCCACGAAATGCTCGACCTCGTTATCGTTGACGGCCGTGCACGCGGCATCATCGTCCGCAACCTCGTCACCGGCGCCATCGAACGTTACGCGGCCCACGCCGTAGTGATCGCCACGGGCGGTTACGCCAACGTCTTCTTCCTTTCTACGAACGCCATGGCCTCGAACGGTTCGGCCGCATGGCAGTGCTACAAGAAGGGCGCCTACTTCGCCAACCCCTGTATGGCGCAGATCCACCCGACCTGTATCCCCGTTCACGGCGAGTTCCAGTCGAAACTGACGCTGATGTCCGAGTCGCTCCGTAACGATGGCCGTATCTGGGTGCCTAAAAAGCTCGAAGATGCACAGGCCATCCGCGCAGGGAAGCTGAAACCGACGCAGATCAAAGAGGAAGACCGCGACTACTACCTCGAGCGCCGCTATCCGGCCTTCGGCAACCTCGTACCGCGTGACGTAGCTTCACGTGCCGCCAAGGAACGTTGCGACGCAGGCTTCGGCGTGAACAACACGGGCCTCGCCGTCTACCTCGACTTCGCTGACGCCATCAAGCGCCTCGGTCGTGACGTAGTAGAGCAGAAATACGGCAACCTCTTCCAGATGTATGAGAAGATCGTCGACGAGAATCCCTACGAGACGCCGATGATGATCTTCCCCGCGCTCCATTACACCATGGGCGGCATTTGGGTAGACTACGAACTGATGACCAGCATACCGGGACTCTTCGCCATCGGCGAGGCCAACTTCTCGGATCACGGCGCCAATCGTCTCGGTGCCTCGGCACTGATGCAAGGCTTGGCCGACGGATACTTCGTGCTCCCCTACACGATCCAGAACTATCTGGCTGACCAAATCCAGGTGCCCCACTTCCACACCGATCTGCCCGAGTTTGAAGAAGCAGAGAAACAGGTGCGCCACCGCATCGAGACACTGATGAACATCAAGGGCAAACGCTCCGTGGACAGTATCCACAAGGAGCTGGGCCACATCATGTGGGAACATGTCGGTATGGCGCGCGATGCTGCCGGCTTGAAGGAAGCTATCGAGATGCTGAAAGAGCTGAAGAAGGAATTTTGGTCGAACGTCCGTATCCCGGGTAAGCCTTACGACCTGAACGTAGAGCTCGAAAAAGCTCTCCGTCTGGCTGACTTCATCGAGACGGGTGCCCTTATGGCGCACGATGCGCTCGACCGCGAGGAGTCTTGCGGCGGACACTTCCGCAGCGAACACCAGACAGAGGAAGGTGAGGCTCTGCGTCACGACGACAAATTCATGTACGTCTCCTGCTGGGAATACCGCGGCGAGGACAAGGATCCTGTCATGCAGAAAGAGATGCTGAACTATCAGTTTGTGGTACCGCAGACACGTAACTACAAGAAGTAACCCCCCTACTCAAATACGACCGAATCATGGATAAGAATATCAATATAACATTGAAAGTCTGGCGCCAGAAAGGACCGAAAGAGAAGGGCGCCTTTGAAACCTACCAACTGAAGGACATCTCGCAGGGCAGCTCGTTCCTCGAGATGCTCGACGTACTTAACGAGCAACTTGTCAACGAAGGCCGCGAGCCTGTCTTCTTCGATCATGACTGCCGTGAGGGTATCTGCGGCATGTGCTCGCTCTACATCAACGGCCACCCGCACGGCCCCGACAGCGCCATCACCACCTGCCAGCTCCACATGCGCAAGTTCCACGACGGCGAAACGATCACCATCGAGCCATGGCGCTCGGCCGGCTTCCCCATCATTCGCGACCTCACGGTGGATCGTCAAGCGTACGACAAGATCATGCAGGCTGGCGGTTTCGTATCGGTCAACACCGGCGGCGTCCCTGACGCCAACGCCATACCGATCCCAAAGAAGGATGCCGACCTCGCAATGGATGCCGCCGCTTGTATCGGCTGTGGCGCCTGCGCTGCCGCTTGTAAGAACGGCTCGGCCATGCTCTTCGTATCGGCCAAAGTCAGTCAGTTGGCACTCCTCCCACAGGGAAGAGTTGAGGCTACACGCCGCGCTAAAGCGATGGTGGCCAAGATGGATGAGCTCGGCTTCGGCAACTGTACGAATACGCGTGCCTGTGAGGCCGAATGTCCGAAGAGTATCTCTGTCCTGAACATCGCACGCCTCAACCGCGAGTTCATCTCAGCAAAGCTCAAAGACTGATCCCTACGCTGCACTCGGATGTCCGAGTTGCACGACAATACGCACTGGGGGCGTCGGAACTTGTTTTCGGCGCCCTCTTCTCATATCCATCTGAGATTAAACGTAATCTTTACCTTTGTCCACATCACACAAAAACCAAAAGATATGATTGACAATGAACGAATCTGCATGATGGCTCTGGCGATGACAGAAGGCATCAACAACGCCAAGGCGCACATACTATTAGATCATTTGGAACGGCAACTGAAGTCTTTGCGGCCCGCAGTCATCCGTGGGAGATTGCGCGTGGATTGGGCAGCGGATATCCTGCATCGCGGATTGTTAGTCGGATGGAGGAAGGGCTGAGGCGTGCTGAGCAAGAAGCACGGTTTATCGAGCAGCATCGCATACGCCTCTACACCATCACGGATCCGGACTATCCGCGCCGTTTAGCTGAATATGACAATCCGCCCATCGTATGTTACTACCGAGGGAGTGCCGATCTTAATGCGCCGAAGGTGATCGGCGTGGTGGGGACTCGGCGTGCCACCCCTTACGGACTACGGCTTGCAGAGAAATTACTTCGAGATGTGGCTAAAGTTTATCCAGAGATGCTTGTGATCAGTGGGTTAGCGTATGGTATCGACGTATGTGCTCACCGCACAGCATTGCAGCTCGGGCTTCCGACGGTCGGGGTATTTGCTCACGGACTCGACAATTGCTATCCGAAGAGCCACTGCGAGATCGCGCGGAGGATGATCGAGCGGGGCGGATTGTTTACCGATTACCCGTCCGAGACACCCATCGCAGGTGAGAACTTCTTAAGCGCAACCGTTTGATTGCCGGTCTCTCCGATGCAATCGTTGTCGTCGAATCGTTTGAGCGGGGCGGGGCGCTCTCCACGGCTACCCACGCCTTCGCCAATAGCCGCGACGTCTTTGCCTTCCCGGGTAATGTGGGAGATGACCACTCTCTCGGATGCAATCAACTGATCCGGGACAATAAGGCGGGATTGATTTTGTCTGCGAACGACCTATTCCGCAGTATGCTCTGGGACGTCTGTACCGCTGAATCACACCCCCACATACAGATGAGGATCCCTTTCGAAGCGTGATCACTCATTCACCGCCATACGGACTGAGGGCGTCGGATACGTTTTCCGGCGCCCTCAGTCTGTTTATATGGGTCGCGGAAATCGCAAGCGCAAGTCTGCGCTCGGGGCGGTACGTTTTCCGTTTTACGCGAAAGGAGTCTGCGCAAGGAATAACAGGTCAGACGACGCTGTCGGTAGGGGGGCTGCGTGGTGCGGGATAGCCGCTACGCAGACGGTCGATGAACCGTTTGCAGCATCGAGGAACCTTGCGGATCTTTGGGGCATCAACCAACATAAATAATACGCCTTATGACACTTAGCTCAGACGACATTCGGCATCTGGCCGATAAGAAAATCACCGAAGCCCAACTGAATGAACAGCTGGCATGCTTCGCGAACGGCTTTCCATTTCTCTCCCTCGTGGCCTCCGCAACTGCTGGAAACGGTATCCGCGTAGTGTCCGATGAAGAGCTTGCCCAGTACATTGAACGTTGGAACACTTATCTGACGCGCGATGCCCACATTCTCAAATTCGTTCCGGCCTCTGGTGCAGCCAGCCGGATGTTCAAGAACCTCTTTGCATTCCTGTCCTCCCCGTCGGATAGTCCGTCGACGGACTTCGAACGCACCTTCTTCGACCAGATTGACTCGTTCGCCTTCTTCGGTACGCTCGACGCTGCATGCCGCACCAATGAGGGAATGGGCGTGCATGAGCTGATCGCCGCGGGGCGGTATAAGGCTGTCGTCGCTAACTTGCTCGAGGCGCGCGGAATGGACTATGGCGAACTACCGAAGGGACTGCTCCTTTTCCACGGATCGGCTGACGGTCCGCGGACGGCACTCGAGGAGCACCTCGTGGAGGGTGCACTCTACGCACGTAATCAAGCGGGGCGTGTGAACATCCACCTGACCGTTTCGCCTGAGCATCAGGCACTCTTCGAGCAGCTGGTGCGGCGTGTCGCACCAGCATATGAGAGTCGTTACGGTGTACAGTATGACATCTCGTTCAGTACGCAGCAGCCTTCCACCGACACGGTTGCCGTGGATTTGCAGAATCAGCCCTTCCGCGAGGCGGACGGTACGATCCTTTTCCGCCCCGGTGGACACGGCGCGCTGATTGGTAACCTCGACGCGATGGACGCGGATGTTGTTTTCATTAAGAATATCGACAACGTAGTCCCCGACCGCATGAAACCCGTGACCGTAACCTACAAACAACTTCTGGCGGGTATACTGGTCGACCTGCACGATCGTATTTCTAACTATGTACGACTGATCGATAGCGGTGCATGCTCGCCCGAACAGGTGGACGAGATCGATCGTTTCGTCCGCGAGACACTCTGCGTGCGTAATCCGTCTATGCCCACCGAGCTGAAGGATCGCATTGCCTATTTGCGACGCAAGCTCATGCGGCCGCTCCGGGTGTGCGGCATGGTGAAGAATACGGGTGAACCGGGCGGCGGGCCCTTCTTTGCGGTCGATCCGGATGGCACCATCTCGCTGCAGATCCTCGAAAGTTCGCAGATCAATATGAGCGATCCTCACGCGCGCCACCTATTCGAACAAGGTACGCACTTCAATCCCTGCGACATAGTCTGTGCGCTGCGCGATCCGTACGGTCATAAGTACCACTTGCCTGACTTTGTTGATCGTAACACGGGATTCATCACGCAGAAGAGTAAAGATGGGCGTGAGCTTAAGGCACTTGAGCTGCCCGGACTGTGGAACGGCGCGATGAGCGACTGGAATACGGTCTTCGTAGAGGTGCCGATCGAAACTTTCAACCCTGTCAAGACGGTCAACGACCTGCTTCGACCGGAACATAGGAACTAATCGACTGTTTTTGGGAGTTTTCTCCCTTGTCATACATTGTGTCTTCCCGCCGACGCAGAGATGCATCGGCGGGATTTTTTTGTCACCTGTTCCGCCGCCGGACTATCCTTTCTCGATCCTCTTTGCCTACCCTGCCATAGGATGGGGTGGAAAGATAGATGTCACGATTCTACCCAACGATGAAATGGGTTGTCCCTTGTGGAAATGTTTGGGCGGCGTATGCAATACGCGCCTACCCTACTGGGTAGGAGAAATGGGTCCTTTCGGCGGAATAACAATCCTAACCGAATGAAAATGAAAGCCATTCCGAGAGAACGACTAAATACAAAATCAGGCACCCTGACTTTGCAGGATGCCCGATTGCCATGCAACAAGCGCATGGCCTATACTATGGTCGGAGGGGGTCTGGACACTGAACCTGCAATTAGACTTCCCGGTCGGAAGGGTCTGGATACAAATACGGGCACCCCAACTTTGCAAGATGCCCGATTGCCATGCGGCAAGCGCAGGGCCTATACTGCGATTGGAGGGGGTCTGGACGCTGAGCTAGCGATTGGACTCTCCCAGTCGGAAGGATACCATATAAAAACAGGCACCCTGACTTTGCCGGATGTCCGATTGCCATGCGACAAACGCACGACCTATGCTGTGGTCGGAAGGAGCCTATACACTGAACCTGCGATTAGGCTCCTCAGTCGAAAGGATCAGCATACAAAAACGGGCACCCTGACTTTGCGGGATGCCCGATTACTATGCGACAAGCACATGGCCTATGCTGCGGTCTGAGGGGGTATAGACGCTGAACCTGCGATTAGACTCTTCAGTCAGAAGGATAGCATACAAAAACAGGCTCCCTGACTTTGCAGGATGCCCGATTGCCATGCAATAAGCGCAGGGCCTATGCTACGGTCTGAGGGGGGCTGAACGCTGAGCCTGCGATTAGACTCCTCGGTCAGAAGGGTCTGGACGCTGAGCCTGCGATTAGACTCTTCAGTCAGAAGGGTAGCATACAAAAACGGGCACTCCGACTTTGCAGGATGCCCGATTGCCATGCAACAAGCGCATGGCCTATGCTGCGGTCGGAGGGAGGATAGGCGCTGAACCTGCGATTAGATTCTCCGGTCGGAAGGATAGCATACAAAAACGGACACCCTGACTTTGCAGGATACCCGATTGCCATGCGGCAAGCGCATGGCCTATGCTACAGTCGGAGGGGGGCTGGACGCTGAGCCAGCGATTGGACTCTCCCAGTCGGAAGGATACCATATAAAAACAGGCACCCCGACTTTGCAGGATGTCCGATTGTCATGTAACAAGTGCAGGGCATATGCTGCGGTCGGAGGGAGTCTAGACGCTGAGTCAGCGATTAGATTCTCCCGGTCGGAAGGATAGTATACAAAAACGGGCACCCTGACTTTGCAGGGTGTCCGTTTGCCATGCAACAAGCGCATGGCCTATGCTGCAGTCAGAGGGGGTCTGGACGCTGAGCCTGCGATTAGACTTTCCGATCGGAAGGAGTCTGAACGCTGAACCTGCGATTAGATTCCTCGATCGGAAGGATCTGGATGCTCGAGCCCGCAGAGGAACTCTGCCGGGCGAACGGTTCAGAGGCGCAGTGCGCGGTTACTCCTCCGGGAGATGAATCTCAGGGCTGCCGCCACTCTCGGGTTTCTTCGGTGGTTCGGGGGTCTCACCGCCGCCTTCGGGTTTCTTGGGCGTGTCGCCTCCGGGGGTGTCGGGCGTTTTCGGTTTCTCATCCTCCGGGAGGCGAATGTCTGGCTCATCTTTCCTTTTCTTAGGGTTCTTCGGCGGCTCGGGCTGCTTCGGCTCCTTATCCTTACCTCCCTTTCTCTTCTTTGAGGAGGCTTTCTTCTGTGCGATTCGCTGGCGATACGTCGTCTTGATCATACCGAGTACGGCGTTGATGCGGTCTATCAGCTCGCCAATAGCTTTGCGGTCGTCGTCGGTAGTAGTGGACAGATAGGCGGCTTCGATATGGCGAAAGATTTGGTCAGCCGTCGCATCGTTCTTCACGCGCAACGATGCGCCAGAGGGTAGGGTGTCGGATGCGAGGTCCTTCACGCGCGATCCCCGGAGCGTAAGATATTCATTATGGACCGTGTGGAGCATTTGGACGACCTCAGTCAGCCCAAGGGTGGCTAGGTCTGCGGTGGCCGTAGGCTTATCCAGATCATTGAGCAGTCCAGAAACGTGGCCCGTTTCCTCAATCAAGTTCTCACGCTGAAGGCCTTTATAGGAATCGATGACGAGGCGGAGGCGGTGAGCAGCTTTCGCGCGGGTTTCGACGGGTGAAGTCGACGCGGCGCGGATCTCTAAAAAGAGGGATGAAACGATCTCCCGCCGCTTTTTCCCTTTGGCGGTTAAGAATGGAATAGACTCCGACGGCGGCGTGTCTCGCACCGCATCTTTCTCTTGATCAATGTCTTTCTTCCAGGAGGGGATATCCGTTGTGCCCAGCAGAATCTTTTCCGGTGCAAAGGGCTGAATCAATCCATAGATTTGCTCCTGCATATCGATATGCATAGCCATAGGGTAACGCGTTGTATCGTTCGCGATCTTTTTTATCTCTCTCATCGTATTATGTTTTTGATGTGTGAATGAATCATGATGATTATGGCCGCAAATGTAAGTCACTTATTCGTATCCATTGCAAAACCATCTGCATTATTTTTTTCAACCCCTCTCATTGCGGGATTAGCCTGCGTCAAACAGCGATACAATCATGCGAATCATTCCATCAATATGCAGCATAAAGATTACCTATCGTGCCGATCATTGAATGCCTGAGCCATTCTCATATTGATTTCTATTCTGTATATTTGAATATTATTTACGGAAAATACAGTTGATAACTTTCATTATTTGACAGCCTTTCAAGCATCGTTTTTTACATTCCGCACGCCGCAGAGTGAAAAATCAAGACTTGTTTTCTGGATTCCGCAGTGTGCAGAACTCAAAAACAAAACTTGTTTTCTGGACTTCGCAGTGTGCAGAGTCCAAAATCGGAGTTTGTTTTTGGGTTCTGCACGCTGCGGAATGCAAAAACAGAACTTGTTTTCGGACTCTGCACACCGCATAGCGCAAAAACAAAGTCTGTTTTTGGACTCTGCACACTGCGTAATAGCCATTCAAAACTTGTTTTCTATACTCTGCACACTGCGGAATGCAAAATCAGCATTTGTTTTTGCATCCTGCAGCGCAATGATTCATAGCTACTTAGACGATTTTACCATCCTGCTTAGCGTTAGATAGGCCAAACATCGGCTATTTACTAGTCCCTCTTTATATAGGGAGCCATATACAGATCCTTTTTGCAAGCCATTGGATGTGCGGAGTAGGTCTCACTGCATCTGATTGACCATCCTACGGCCCGCGAAATAAGCGAAAATTACTCAACACACTAATCGCGTATAGTGCGCAATAGACTTTATCTTATTCTCTGATCTACCATACTAAGAAAAGACCTCACAAAACAAGGTCCTATATATGATCCATCGCACAAAATGGATAAGAAACTTTACTCGCACTTGGCCATTGTCGAATGAATGGGTACCTTTGTTTTACATTTTAAGATGAACAAAAGCGTACACCACATGAATAATCACACGATCTACTGTCTCGCACGCCATGCAGGACAGTATCTGCTGGGCTTGTTTATGCTCAGTGGCTTATCGACCGCCAACAGTGCGGCGCAAACACTCTCCAAGGATCTCTCGCAGAAGGCAGCCACGTATCTCTCTACATGGGCCAAACGGCGCGCCCATGTGGGCAACGTCAGCGTGGACTCTATCCGGACGACCGGACGGAAGGTCATATTTTATGCGGACGTTACCCTCTCTTATATTCCGATGCGTGAACCGGATGTGAAAGATGCCCTCCTCAATCTGAGCGCCATGCTTCCGAAATCTTATCGAGACTACAGCGTAGAGATCAGGACAGACGGGCAATCCATTAGCGACCTTGTGCCGGCAGCATACCGTACCGGAGAAAGTAAAAAGATCGACCCTCCGCGGTCGGGATCTGATCATCCGCTTATCACTCGGCTATCCTCCCCTGCGACGGCTAAGCATGGGCTGAACGGCCGGCATATCGCCCTTTGGCAGAGTCATGGACTCTATTACGAACGCAAACTTGGGCGCTGGGAATGGCAGCGCGCACGGACATTTGGCACCGTGGAAGATCTCTACACGCAAAGCTATGTGTTGCCCTATCTGGTACCCATGCTTGAGCGGGCCGGTGCCAACGTACTCCTACCGCGTGAGCGCGACACGCAAGGGGTGGAAATCATTATCGATAATGACGGGTGTCGCAACCGATCGACATATACGGAGAAAAATGCGAAGATGGCCTGGCGCGCAGGGGAGGGTAAAGGCTTTGCCCACCTCAGAGATCGTTATACGGGACAGGAGAATCCGTTTCGTGAGGGCACCTATCGCGCAGTGGAAAGCATTGCCAAGGGGAAAGAGAGCACGGCAGAGTGGACGCCGGACATCCCATGCGCAGGACGCTATGCGGTATACGTTTCTTATAAGACCCTGCCAAATAGCACCGAAGAGGCCCTCTACACGGTGCACCATAAGGGCGGCAGCACACGATTTGCCGTCAATCAGCGCATGGGGGGCGGTACATGGATCTATTTAGGCCACTTCGAGTTCGACCGGGGTCGTAATCCTTCGGGGCGTGTGGTACTCAGCAACCTGACGGGTCGCAGCGGCGAGATCGTTACGGCAGATGGCGTGAAAATTGGCGGGGGGGAAAGGAAACATTGCACGTGGAGTAACGCTCGACAAGCGAGCCACGACGAATGTACATAGTGCCTCGTCCACCGAGGAGGATGAGGCGCCGACGACACCCTACCCCAGCGAGACGAGCGGATACCCCCGATTCACCGAAGCGGCGCGCTACTGGATGCAGTGGGCGGGTGTGCCGGATTCAATCTATTCGCCATCGGGCGGCAAGAATGACTATACGGACGATTATCGCGGGCGAGGCAAATGGGTGAATTACTTAGCCGGTGGTACCTCGGCGAACCCCCAAGAGCCGGGATTGGGTATCCCGATCGATCTCTCTTTTGCCTTTCACTCCGATGCGGGTACGACAACGAACGACTCGACTATGGTCGGCACCTTGGGCATCTTCTGTACGGATGTCTACGATGGAGTCTTTGCAGACGGCAGTACACGTTACGCCTCGCGAGACCTTACCGATATGGTACAAAGCTCCATCGTACATGATGTGCGCGCCCTCTATGAACCGCGCTGGAGGCGTCGGGCGATGTGGAATAGGCCTTATTCTGAGGCGCGGACACCCCGCGTGCCGGCAATGTTACTGGAGCTCCTTTCGCACCAGAACTTTGCCGATATGCGATTAGGACTTGATCCGCGTTTCCGATTCACCGTCAGCCGAGCGATTTATAAAGGTATACTGCGCTTCTTAGCCAATCGTTACGGGCAGAAGTATGCGGTGCAGCCATTGCCTATCGATCATATGCAGTTGCGCTTCATCCGCGAAGGGGAGGCCGAGCTTTCGTGGCGCGCTGTGCAAGACCCCTTGGAGCCGACTGCGGAAGCCAAACAATATATTGTATACATCCGCGAGGGGGGATGGTGCATTCGATAATGGTACCTTAGTCAGCAAGCCGACCTTCCGCCATGCGCAACGGCCAGGCGTGGTCTACAGCTATCAGGTGACCGCGGTGAACGACGGCGGCGAGAGCTTCCTGTCGGAGATCCTCTCCGCAGGACGCGCTAAGCAGGAGCGCGGCGTGGTCATGGTGATCAACGATTTCGACAGGGTTAGCGCGCCGGATGATTTCTCCACAGACAGTTTAGCCGGGTTCACCGATTGGACAGATCATGGCGTGCCCTATATCAATGATATCAGTTATATCGGCAGCATGAAGGAGTTTCGGCGTTCGGCACAGTGGACGGACGATGACGCGGCTGGGTTCGGCGACAGTCGTTCGAACTATGATACTGTCGTCATAGCTGGTAATACGTTCGACTATCCTGCCCTGCACGGCCAGTCTATCTTGCGTGCGGGTTATTCTTTCGTATCATGCAGCAATGAGGCTGTGGAAGATCGAATGGTAGACCTCAAGAATTACCGGATCATTGACTTGATCTTAGGCAAACAGCGACGCACGAAGATGGGACGGGGAGGCGTCACGCCTTTGCAATTCGAGGCATTCAGTCGCGGAATGCAGCGCGCGCTGACGGATCACTGCAAGCGCGGCGGGCGCATCTTCGTTTCTGGCGCCTACGTGGGATCGGACCTCTTCAACAGTCCTCAATCGACACCCGCAGACCAGTTCTTCGCCACGAACACCCTACATTTCAAATGGCGCGTCGGGCAGGCGTCGTCCACAGGCCAGGTGCGCGGTATCGTATCGCCCTACCCCGCTTTCGACGGGACCTTCGAATATTATGCGGAGCCCAACCCTGACGGCTATGTGGTTGAGTCGCCCGATGGCATCGAACCAGCCGATGAGTCAGGACACACGGTCATGCGTTATGCAGAGACACGGATCAGCGCCGGCGTAGTCTATGCGGGGAAATACCGCACCTGCGTCTTCGGCTTTCCCTTCGAGTCGATCAAGAAAGCGTCAGATCGCGATCGCATCATGCAGTCTGTGCTCGGCTTCTTGGATGAGAACTAATCGCACTGCGGAGTAGGTCTGACGAGGAATGATTACTAACCATGCTTCATAACCAACAGGCAAACAGCTACGTTTGCCCCATCATTCAAACCACTTAACTGGTGTGCCTGAGGGCGCACCCCAACCATTTACATCAAATGAAAGATCAGATTACCTGTTTTGTCCCCTTAGCCGACAAAGAGCAAGTGGCCCCCATCATTGAAGAACTATCCGCCAGCCCGATGGTCAGTCGCGTCGTGATGCTCACCACAGACGAGCAGCTGGCACGAAGCACTGGCCGAGAAGATATCCTATATGTGCCGTCGCTCCAGAGCACTGAAGCCATTTTTACAATGGCCCGAATGAGCCGCGGGACACCTTATCTTATTTATTATACGAAGTATACACCCCTCAGGCTGGGCTATCTGGCTTTGGAACGCATGGTCCAAGTGATGGAGAATACGCATGCGAGCATGGTTTATGCAGACCGCTATCAGCAGGATGGCGATGAGCAACGCCCGGCACCAGTCATCGACTATCAGAGGGGCAGTTTGCGCGACGATTTCGAGTTCGGCTCCGTGATGATGTTCCGTGCAAATGTCTTTCGTGCCACGGCCGTGACGATGAGTAGTTCCTACCATTTCGCCGGACTCTATGATCTGCGCCTCCGACTGTCCGAACGGGCGCCGATTGTGCATATCGACGAGTATTTATATATCGAGGTGCTCAGCGATCGGCGGAAGAGCGGGGAGAAGATCTTCGATTACGTAGATCCCCGCAATAGGGAGTCGCAAATCGAGATGGAACGCGCATGCACGGATTACCTCCGTTCCGTCGGCGCATATATCTCGCCGGATGAAATTAAGCCCCTCGCACTCGATGCCACAGGGTTTACACGCGAGGCTACCGTCATCATCCCCGTGCGCAATAGGGTACGAACGATCGAAGATGCAGTCCGCTCTGTGCTGAGCCAGCAAGCGTCATTTGATTTCAATCTCATTGTCATCGATAACCACTCGACGGACGGCACGACCGACATCCTCCGCCGCTACGCAGCGGATGATCCGCGCGTGATTCACCTCATCCCCGAGCGGAACGACCTCGGAATCGGCGGCTGTTGGAACCTCGGCGTGCAGCATGACGCCTGCGGGCGTTTCGCTGTGCAATTGGACAGTGACGACATCTATAAAGATGAACACACCTTACGAACCGTCGTCGAAACATTCCACAGAGAACAGTGCGCGATGGTCATAGGATCTTACCAAATGACTGACTTTCACTACAGCCCATCCCACCCGGTCTGATTGATCATAAGGAGTGGACGCCCGAGAATGGCCATAATAATGCCCTCCGAGTGAATGGTCTGGGGGCGCCGAGGGCCTTCTACACGCCGCTGCTCCGTGCGTTGCCTTTACCCAACACAAGCTACGGCGAGGATTATGCCATCGGACTGACCGTGTCGCGGAACTATCGCATCGGCAGGATCTACGATCCGATTTATATCTGCCGTCGGTGGGAGGACAACTCAGATGCTGCGCTCGACGTTACCCGATCGAACCGCAATAACTTCTACAAAGACAAAATCCGCACCTGGGAGCTCCAAGCGCGGATCCGCATGCACGAAGAAATATCATGAACCCTTCACCGAAACGATCCGCCTGGCGGTGGATTCCCAGCCTCTATTTTGCCGAAGGGCTACCCTATGTGGCCGTGATGACCATAGCGGTCATCATGTACAAGCGCCTCGGACTATCTAACACGGACATCGCGCTCTATACCAGCTGGCTCTACCTGCCTTGGGTGATCAAGCCTTTCTGGAGCCCATTTGTCGATCTGCTTAAGACGAAGCGTTGGTGGATCGTCACGATGCAGTTGCTGATCGGCGCAGGCTTCGCCGGCATAGCGTTCTCCATCCCAACGGCGTACTATTTGCAACTGTCCTTAGCGTTCTTCTGGCTGTTGGCTTTCGCATCGGCAACCCACGACATCGCCGCCGATGGATATTATATGTTAGCCTTAGACAGCGGTGAGCAGTCCTTCTTTGTCGGGATACGCAATACGTTCTACCGCCTGGCCACCATCTTCGGGCAAGGCATTTTGGTCATGCTGGCGGGTGCATTAGAGACGGGCACGTTGCTCCCTGACACCCCGCTCCGCATACCGATGGCCTGGAACTTGACGTTTTACCTACTGGCCGCACTGTTCATCGGCCTAACGCTTTACCATAAGATCGTCCTCCCGCGGCCCGCCAGTGATGCGCCGCGCACCGAGCTATCGGTCGGACAGCTGGCCAGCGATTTCTTCCACACCTTCGTTACCTTTTTCCAGAAGAAGCACCTCGGACTGATGTTTTTCTTCCTCCTCACGTACCGCTTGGGTGAGTCGCAGCTCGTGAAAATCGCATCGCCCTTTCTGCTGGACAAGCATGCGGCGGGCGGTTTGGAACTGTCCACTGCGACGGTGGGGATGATCTACGGCACCATAGGTGTTATTGCCCTATTACTTGGGGGTGTACTGGGTGGGATTGTCGTCTCTCGCCACGGCTTCCGTCGCTGGATTCTTCCGATGGCCCTGGCCATTAACTTGCCCGATGCCCTCTACATCTATCTATCGGCAGTCCATCCGGACGCATGGCAGGTCATCGTGGCCGTGGCCATCGAGCAACTCGGCTACGGGTTTGGCTTTACGGCTTACATGCTCTACCTGATCTATATTGCCGAGGGCGAACACAAGACCGCACACTATGCCATCGGCACGGGATTTATGGCTCTCGGGATGATGCTCCCCGGGATGGCTGCCGGATGGATACAAGATACGATCGGCTACACGCCCTTCTTCATCTGGGTGTGTATCTGTACACTGCCCGGCATCCTGGCCTCCGTCTTAGTTAGGGAACAAAATAGATCCCGCCTTCGGGAAGAAATCATGAAACGGTACCTATTCCTTTCTCTGATTCTCTACTTCGCAGTCGGAATAGTTGCCTCGGCGCAGAAAGTACGCGTCAAGACCGGTATAGAGGTCTTGCAAGACGAACATTTCCGGCGACTCGAGGGCAAGCGCGTAGGGCTCATCACAAATCCCACGGGAGTTGATCACCGCCTACGGTCGACAATCGACATCCTGCACGAGGCCCCCAACGTCCGATTGGTTGCTCTTTACGGTCCCGAACATGGAGTCCGCGGCAATGTCCATGCAGGCGACACGGTCGGCGGAACTGTCGATCCGTCCACAGGGTTACCCATCCACTCGCTGTATGGCAATACCCGCAAGCCAACGCCCGACATGCTGCGCGGGATTGACATCCTCGTTTATGACATACAAGATATTGGCTGCCGGTCGTTCACCTATATCAGCACGATGGGTCTGGCGATGGAGGCCGCCGCTGAAGCCGGCATAGAGTTCATGGTACTCGACCGGCCCAATCCGTTAGGTGGCGAACGCGTAGAGGGCTGTATCGTGGAAGACGGATACCAGTCTTTCGTCAGCCCATATCCCATTCCCTACGTCTACGGCCTCACCTGCGGTGAGTTGGCCCGGTTACTCAATGAGGAAAGGATGATCGGACAGCGTTGCCGACTGCAAGTCGTGAAGATGAAAGGTTGGCATCGTCGGATGTCCTATGCCGAGACCGGTCTGCCGTGGGTACTACCCTCACCGCACATTCCCCATCCCGAAACAGCACACTACTATCCCGCTACAGGTATACTCGGCGAACTCGGCACGATCTCCATTGGTGTAGGCTACACCCTCCCCTTCCAACTTTTTGCAGCCCCCTGGATCAACGGCCCACAACTCGCGCGGCGTATGAACACCCTCCGTGTACCCGGCGTGATCTTCCGTCCGATTTACCTCAAGCCATTCTACGCATCATTCAAGGGTGAATTCATCCAAGGCATTCAGGTGCATTTGATCGACACACGGCACGCGCCACTCAGCGAATTGCAATTCCTCGTTATGCAGGAGGCCGCCGCACTCTACCCCAACCATAGTCCGCTTCAAGAAGCTGACTCATCCCGCCTCCGTATGTTCGATAAAGTATGCGGCAGCCCCGAGATTCGTCGGCGCTTTACCCAACGATTCCGTTGGAACGACGTACGTGACTATTGGATGAAGGATGTTGCGGCCTTCCGACGCCTCTCTCGCAAATACTATCTCTACAAATAAGCCTACCGAACACCCATGTCCCATCAACCTACTCAACGACTGCTTGCGCTCGACATCTTGCGCGGCATCACCATCGCCGGAATGATCACCGTGAACAATCCCGGCTCTTGGTCGTACGTCTATGCTCCGCTCGGCCATGCTGAATGGAATGGTCTCACACCGACAGACCTCGTCTTCCCCTTCTTTATGTTCATCATGGGCATTCGACCTACATCTCCCTGCGCAAGTACCAATTCACTTATAGTGCAAGTGCCGCGCGGAAGATCGTACGCCGTACCGCAGTCATTTTTGCTATCGGACTGGCCATCGCTTGGTTTGGGCTTTCCTGCAGAACATGGCACGCCTTGGCCGAAGAAGCAGATCTGTCCTTTGCGAGCCGTCTCTGGCGTGCAGTGACGAATTTCGATCATCTACGTATCCTCGGTGTCATGCCACGCTTGGCACTCTGCTACGGTGCAACCGCCCTCATTGCTCTCACAATCCCTCACCGACGCATACCTTTCCTTATCGGTGTCATCCTTGCAGGATACACCGTGCTACTCTTCCTCGGAAATGGTTTCGCGTACGATGAAACAAACGTTTTATCTGTCGTCGATCGCGCTGTGCTTGGCCCCGACCACATGTATAAGGACAACGGTATCGAGCCGGAGGGACTCCTCAGCACATTACCTGCCATAGCGCACGTGCTTGTCGGATTCTGCTGCGGCGCATTACTCATCGGCGTCACGGACGTGAGAGACAAGATGCTCCGACTCTTCCTTATCGGTACGGCAATGGCTCTCAGTGGCTGGTTACTGAGTTATGGCTGCCCGATAAACAAGAAGATCTGGTCGCCAACGTTCGTACTTACCACATGCGGTATGGCTGCCTCACTGTTGGCCCTGCTCGTGTGGATTATTGACGTACGCGGGCACCGCAGATGGTGCAGATTCTTCGAGTCATTCGGTGTCAACCCGCTATTTATGTACGTATTGGCTGCCGTTTTTGCTATTCTGCTGGGGAATATCCGAATTCCACACGGTGACGGTGAATTCGTCTCGCTAGGAGGCTACATCTACGGCGATGTATTGCGTCCTCTGCTCGGTGAATACCCCGGATCGCTGGCCTACGCACTACTCCTTGTCTGTTCATGTTGGTGCATTGGCTACGTGCTCTATAAGCGGAATATTTACATCAAGATTTGACGATGGAATAGCAAGCCGCTACAAGCAAACTATTCGCCCCCGGGCTGAAGGCAGCGCATGCCTTTTGCTCGGGGGCTTTTTTTGCGCCAAAAGTCACCCATCTTACGAAAAATGTTCCCCTCAAAAAAATGCAAGGCGAAGGATCCGTCTCAATTACAAGCCACTTACACGCTAAGAGCCACCCATCTCACGAAAAAAACATTCCCCTCAAAAAATGCAAGGCGAAGGGTCCGTCTCAAATATAAGCCACTTACACGCTAAAAGTCACCCATCTCACGAAAAACGTTCCCCTCAAAAAATGTAAGGCGAAGGATCCGTCTCAATTATAAGCCTCCTACACGCCAAAAGCCACCCATCTCTCGAAAAACGTTCCCCTCAAAAAAAGCGAGGCAAAGGATCCATCTCAAATACAAGCCACCTACACGCTAAAAGTCACCCATCTCACGAAAAACATTCCCTCAAAAAAAGCAAGGCAAAGGACCCTGTCTCAAATACAAGCCACCTACACGCCAAGAGTCACCCAGCTCACGAAAAACGTTCTCCTCAAAAAATGTAAGGCAAAGGATCCGTCTCAATTATAAGCCACTTACACGCTAAGAGTCTCCCATCTCAGGAAAAACGTTCCTCCTCAAAAATCCAGAACAGGGAATGCATCTCGGTTGGAAGAGTCTGGAGCGGCGTCGATGGGGCATGCATGAAAGAATGAAGGGCGGGAGGTGGAGGGGGCGGAGGGTCCTCAGCAGATGGAGGCAGAAAACTGAACGCGGGCGACCGATCCGATCCACATTTGAGGGCCATCAATTAGCAATCGGCGCAGGAGTTTACCTTTGCGGCCGCTTTTGCCGTTTATTTTTCCACATTCAAGCCCAAACGGTGCCCATAATGCATAGGAAAACGGCCAAATCAAAGAATTGTATCACATCATCGGATCAAAGAATAGAATAAAATGAAAGTATTGAAGTTTGGAGGGACCTCGGTAGGGTCTGTCAAGGGGCTGGCGAACGTAAAACGCATCGTAGAAGCCGTAGACGAGGAGGTTATAGTGGTTGTTTCGGCCTTGGGCGGGCTTACCGACCGACTTTTATTGGCCTCAAAATTAGCCTCTGAGGGTAATGAGGCCTATTTAGCCGAATACGCGGAGATTGTGCGCCGTCATGACGAGGTGATAGACGGTATCGTGCCCGAAGTGTCGCGTGAAAGCGTAAAAAGGCACGTTCGCGAGACGCTCGGAGAGCTTGAAAACATCTATCGAGGGGTCTACCTGATCCGTGACCTCTCTCGCAAGACCTCCGATACGATCGTCAGCTACGGCGAGCGGCTCTCCTCCTTCATTATCTCCCATATCATCGACGGCGCAGTGCTTTACGACTCGTGCGAGTTCATCAAAACGGTCGACCGTTTCGATAAACACATCGTAGACTTCGAGGTCACGGACCGCCTGATCAGTGAACGATTCAAAAAGTTGCCGCGCGTGGCCCTCGTGCCGGGCTTTATCTCCACAGATGCCGTCACGGGCGAGATTACGAACCTTGGTCGCGGCGGATCAGACTATACCGCGTCTATTTTAGCGGCTCGACTCGGTGCATCACAGCTCGAAATTTGGACGGACGTAGATGGATTCATGACGGCAGACCCGCGCGTGATCAATTCGGCCTACGTCATCGACCAACTCTCCTTCATCGAGGCCATGGAGCTGTGTAATTTCGGTGCGAAAGTCATCTATCCGCCAACGATTTACCCCGTCTATCACAAAAATATCCCCATCCGCGTCTGCAACACCTTTAACCTCCAAGCGCCAGGTACGCTCATCACGCAGGAATACTGTCGCAAGGACGGCAAAAGGGCCCTCATCACCGGCATCTCGTCTATCGACAACACTTGCCTTGTCACCGTGCAAGGCCTCGGCATGGTCGGCGTGATTGGAGTCAACCACCGCATCTTCAAGACCCTGGCTGAGAACGGTGTAAGCGTCTTCATGGTCTCGCAAGCCAGCTCGGAGAACAACACCACCTTCGCCGTGCGTAACGAAGACGCTGACCGCGCCGTAGAAGCCCTCAACAAAGAGTTTTCGCTCGAGCGCTCGCAAGGTGAGATCAACGACGTGACCGCCGAAAAGGGTCTTGCCACGGTGGCTATCGTCGGCGAAGACATGAAGCGCACCCCCGGCATCGCAGGACGCCTCTTCGGCACCCTCGGACGGGCTGGCATCAGCGTCATAGCCTGCGCACAAGGCGCGTCAGAGACAAACATCTCGTTCGTAATCCGCTCCGAAGTCTTGCGTAAGGCCCTCAACTCGATTCACGACTCCTTCTTCCTCTCGGAATACAAAGTCCTCAACCTCTTTATCGCCGGCGTGGGCACGGTGGGAAGCAATTTGCTCGAACAGATCCGTGGCCAGCAGGAAAATCTGAAGAAGCAGAACCGATTAAAGCTCAACATTGTCGGCGTAGCCAACTCTCGGAAAATGTTGTTCCGTCGCGAGGGGCTGAAGGCCGAAGGACTCGTGGAAGCATTGAAAAACGAGGGCGTTCCGTCGTCTCCCGCCTTGCTCAGAGAGGAAATTTTGCAGATGAACATCTTCAATTCCGTCTTTGTAGACTGTACCTCGAACGAGGACGTGGCTGCTATCTACGAATCACTCCTGGATAAGAACATTTCCGTCGTTGCGGCCAACAAAATAGCCCCTTCGTCGGCCTATGATCATTATCGTTTGCTCAAAGATACGGCTCGCCGACGCGATGTGAAGTTCCTTTTTGAGACCAATGTGGGTGCCGGGCTGCCGATCATCCATACAATCAATGATTTGATCAACAGCGGCGACCATGTGATTCGTATCGAGGCCGTACTGTCTGGCACATTGAACTACATTTTCAACACCATCGATGCTGAAGTCCCCATGAGCCGCGCCATCCGCTTGGCTGTCGATTCAGGATACGCCGAACCCGATCCGCGCGTGGACCTGAGCGGGAAAGATGTCGTTCGCAAGCTCGTCATTTTGGCTCGCGAGGCCGGTTATAGGGTCGAGCAAGCCGACGTGGAGCAACGCCTCTTCATCCCAGCCGACTTCTTCGACGGGTCGGCGGAAAATTTCTGGGCACGTATCCCCGAACTTGACGCGCATTTCGAATCCGAGCGCAAACGACTCGCCGCCGAAAACAAGCGCCTGCGCTTCGTGGCTCGTATGGCCGATGGCGCCTGCGAGGTTGGCTTAGAGGAGGTTTGTAGCACCCATCCTTTCTACGAATTGGAGGGAAGCAACAACATTATTATGATCTCCACTGAGCGTTATCACGAGTATCCGATGATTATCAAGGGCTACGGCGCCGGTGCCGACGTGACCGCAGCGGGTGTGTTTGCCGATATTATTTCGATCGCCAACATCCGATAACGAGAGGGCGTATCGCCCCAGACGGAACGTGAAAAATGCCGGGTGCGTAGCTGGATTCTTCCTGCGCGTACCCGGCTTTCGTTGTTTGTTCTCTGTCATTTTTCTCGGGGACCTTTCCTTTTCTTGCCTTGATGCAAGAAAAGGAAACGAAAAGAAAATCAAGGCCTCACCGAGGCCGAGGAATTTAGCCAGGTACCTGATTTTTTCGTTGTTCATTTTTCGTTTTTTGTTGTCCCGGGTAGGGGCGTATTGCATACGCCCCACAAACGACCCGACAGGGGCGAATTCAAGACGATGGGAAGGGCCAAATTTTTACCGTTCGGCACATATCACATCGAGGGAGGGGGCGTTGCCCCCTAACCCCTACATCCTTTTCTTGTCTTGATACAAGGAAAAGGATGCGAAAAGAAAATCAAGGCCTCACCGAGGCCGGGGAATTTGGCAGGGTACCCGGCTTTTTCGTTGTTCATTTTTCGTTTTTCGTTGTCCCGGGTAGGGCGCAAAAGCATACGCCCCACAAAACGACCCGACAGGGGCGATCTTATCTATCTATGGGTAGGTGTATTTATCCCTGCGGAATACATGTGGGGCGTATGTAATACGCCCCTACCCTACCGGCAGGAGATATTTCTATCGTGATTGCCATCAATTTTTTTCGGAATCCATCCTTTTCTTGTCTTGATACAAGAAAAGGAAGCGAAAAGAAAATCAAGGCATCAGGGATGCCGGCCAATTTGGCCGGGTACCGGAATGGGTCGTCAGGGATACCGGGGGAATTTGGCCATGTACCCGCCCCTTTCGTTTTTAGTTTTCCATTTTTTGATCTACCTTCCCCTTATGATTCAGATAGAAGATACGATTGTGAGTCTCGATGTGATCGAGCGACGGTTTATGTGTGACTTGAGCCAGTGCCGCGGGGCTTGTTGCATTGAGGGTGAGTCGGGCGCGCCGCTGGAGGAGGGTGAAGCGGAGCAGCTTCGCCAAGCCTTGCCCGCGGTGTGGGATGAGTTGAAGGAGGATGCCCGAGAAGTGATCCGCCAACAGGGTGTCTCGTACTTGGATGCCGATGGCGACGAGGTGACGTCGATTGTCAACGGTCGGGATTGCGTTTTTACGCGTTACGCACCGGATGGCACCTGCCATTGTGCTCTGGAACAAGCCTTCCGAGAGGGTCGCACGACGTTTATGAAGCCTATCTCGTGCCGACTGTACCCTGTTCGCGTCACGCAGTACCGTCGATTCCGCGCCGTCAACCTTCATCGGTGGGAAGTATGTCGTCCCGCAGAAATTTTGGGCGAACGGTTGGGCATACCAGCCTACCGTTTCCTGCGCGAACCCCTTATCAGCAAGTTCGGAACCGAATGGTACGCCGCGCTCGAGGCTGCTGCCGAGATGGTAGCCCGTCAATCCGAACAGAAATAGCCTCGAAAGGGGAAAGAATGCCCCATTTTCGGCCTTCAGGGTAGGGCGCAAAAGCATATGCCCCACAAACGACCCGAAGGGGGCGGGTGCAAGATGGTTGGATGCCCCATTTTCGTCCGTCAGGGTAGGGGCGTATTGCATACGCCCCACAAAACGACCTGAAAGGGGCGGATGCAAGATGATGGGAAGGGCCAAATTTGTACCGTTCGGCGCATATCACATCGAGGGAGGGGGCGTTGTCCCCTAACCCCTACATCCTTTTCTTGTCTTGATACAAGAAAAGGATGCGAAAAGAAAATCAAGGCCTCACCGAGGCCGGGGAATTTAGCCGGGTACCCGGCTTTTTCGTTGTTCATTTTTCGTTTTTTGTTGTCCCGGGTAGGGGCGTATTGCATACGCCCCACAAACGACCCGACAGGGGCGGGTGCAAGACGATGGGAAGGGTCAAATTTTCACGGGTCAGCGCATATAACATGGAGGGAAGGGGTGTTGCCCCCTAACCCCTACATCCTTTTCTTGTCTTGATACAAGAAAAGGATGCGAAAAGAAAATCAAGGCATCTGGGATGCCGGCCAATCTTCCCTGCCCCGGAAGGGGCCCTCACCGAGGCCGGGGAATTTGGCCGGGTACCGGAAGGGGCCAGCAGGGATGCCGGCCAATTTGACCGGATCTCCGACCCTTTCGTCGTTAGATCTTCGTTTTTTGTCCCGTATGGTCACTCTTCGGGCAGATGGATGTCTGGATTGCCACTGTCGCCGCCACCTTCTTTCGGTTTCTTGGGCTGCTCGCCGCCGCCTGTGCCACTGCCACCACCTGGTTTGGCGCCACCGCCGCCCGTTCCGCCACCTTCACCTTCTGGCTTCTTCGGCGCGTCTGGCTTTTTCGGATCTGAACCTTCTGGGAGGTGGATGTCGGGCTTGCCGTCGTCCTTCCCTGGCTTTTTAGGCTTCGGATCTTTCGGATCCTTCGGATTCTTAGGCGCATCAGGCTTCTTCTTTTTGTCCGCCGACGCCTTCTTTATCGCCTGACCCTGCCGATAGGCCGCGTCGCTCTCATGCATGCGCTGATTGAAGCGTCCGACCAGCGTCTCGATCAATGCCGGCTCGATAGGAGTCTTGCCAAAGAGGTAGTTTGACTTGAGTAAGTCCAAGATACGTTCAAAATGTTCGTCCACTTCGGCACGCACCTTCGCTGTAGCCGGCAACTTTTTCGCCGCACGCTCTTTCGTGCGCTGAAGATGCAGCTCCGCAAACTCCTTATTGAGTGTCTCCAGCTTAGTAAGTGCCGAGGTCAGGCGCAGTTTGGTCATATCGGCCGCATGCTCCGTCTTCTTCAGATCCTCCACCAAGCCGTCAATATGTGCCGTCTCCCGATCTTGCGATTCCAACTGGATACCAGCATATCCCTTGGTCACAACATAGAGACGCTCGGCAGCCTCAGCCTCATCCGTCTCCGGCGACAGCAAAAAGCTACGCACCTGACTAAAAATGAATAGCGCCAACCGGGTGCGCGCCTCATCCTTCTTCTTTAGCAGTTTCGACGTAGCGCTGGCCGTAGTCTCTATGTTCAGATCCTTCTCCAGATGCAGGCTGCCGTCCCACTCCGTCTTCGCTTCTTCCGGTATACCGATCTTAGTCAGATCAAACTCTGCCATGATGGCATACAAAGCGCTGTGCAGTTGCACATGTTGTGCATTGTCGAGCTTATTCATCCCGACGCGTTCAATAACTAATCCTTTTTTCATCTCGTCTTTCTTGATTGATAATGATACATTTACTGTTTGTGTTATGGTGATCAATTATGCCCCAGAGGATCTCCACCAAGAGAGAAGCCCGAAGCCGATACGCTCTCAGTCTTGCTACTTAGTAGGAAGTCCCAAACGCGGCGCGTTTCAGTCTTGCTACCTAGTAGGAAGTCCCAAACGCGGCGCGTTTTAGTGTTGCTACCTAGTAGGAAGTCCAAAACGCGGCGCGTTTCAGTCTTGCTACCTAGTAGGAAGTCCAAAACGCGGCGCGTTTCAGTCTTGCTACCTAGTAGGAAGTCCAAAACGCGGCGCGTTTCGGTCTTGCTACTAAGTAGGAGCTTTTGTACTTGTCGCGTTAGATCGATCGAACTCGGATAGAGCCTGCCACTTGACCCAAGTTTAGGCCATCCACCTGGTACCGATCGCTCCGACGCCCATCATTTCAAAAAGATGTCTACGACCGCTGTCGTAATGGCGGCGAATGTAGCGTCTTTTTTGAAACAGCAAACATCCCGCACCTTCTTCGCAGGATAATTCCTACCCAGAGGCACGAAAACGCACCACATTTTCCACCTCCCATCCCATAGCATCCCCCAAAGGCAGCCTATTTTTCGGGTAACGTGGCAGAACACACCCCGACCGTGATCATTTTTCGGCCGTCAGGGTAGGGGCGTATGGCATACGCCCCACCAAATGGCCCCGCAGGGGACAAGAATGCGCATCGGCAATCGATCATTTGGATCATTCGCCCCATAAATGGGATGTTTGTGGGGCGTATGCAATACGCCCCTACACAGGGACATGAAAACGCGGTGCGGTTAGGGCATACACGCGCCTCGAATCCCTATTTCTTGGGATGGATAGCGCATACCTCTATGATTGCTCCCCAAAATGAGGGATATACTTGAAATTCATACAAATAGCAAGGATAAAATAACATGTCGAACTGTCTTATTTTGCAGATAGACTATCTATCTTTGCCACCGCAGCCCCATCCAAGCGGGTTGCAGATTTACTCACATCAAAATATAAATGATCCTATGGATAGAATAGAGAAAATGAAATCTGTGTGGAGTCTTCTATTGCTATTATTACTACTCCCTAGCTGCACAAAAGAGCATGTCGATACATCTGAAATATCCAACGGCATAAATTTGTTAGTCTCAGATGCACAAGGGAATGACTTGCTCGACCCTGCCTCTAAAGCACCAAATGCAATTAACCTTTCCAAAATCAAAGTGTATCTCATTCGAGATGGAAAAAAAGTGCTGTACTTTCGGGAGAATATGGATGCTGCGAGAGGATTTCTATTGATCAAACCCCAATTAGGGCATTCCTATTATGCATTATCTCTCGGATTAGATTGCGAATCAAAAGAGGACATTACGACAACTATCATTGATTGGGGAAATGGCAGGCGCGATGTTTTTCAAGCCGAATTTTATCGGCAATCTAAGCCTACTCTGCAAATTCTTCAGCAAAAAATTTGGCTAAATGGGGAATTGATTTGGGATAATAACAGAGATGGCGGTAAGGCTCCCACTTATACCATCACTCAATAGGTCTACTAAACGCGCTAACCCCCACACGACCTAAATAGAATAGGTCGCCGTGAACATGAGCGGCGCCATGTCAGGTAGTAAAATGCCGGCATGGCGCCGCGTTTTTCATATCCCACCCAATAACATGCCCCGACCGCGATCATTTTTCGGCCGTCAGGGTAGGGGCGTATGGCATACGCCCCACAGAATGGCCCCGCAGGGGACAAGAATGCGTATCAGCGATCGATCATTTGGATCATTCGCCCCATAAATGGGACGTTTGCAGGGCGTATTCAATACGCCCCTACACGGGGACACGAAAACGCGGTGCGGTTAGGGCATACACGCGTCTCGAATCCTTATTTCTTGGGATGGATAGCGCATACCTCTATGATTCCTCCCCAAAATGAAGGATATACTTGAAATTCACACAAATAGCAAGGATAAAATAACATGTCGAACTGTCTTATTTTGCAGACAGACTATCTATCTTTGCCTCCGCAGCCCCATCAAAGAGGGTTGCAGATTTACTCACACCAAAATACAATGATCCTATGAAGAGAATAGAGAAAATAATGCCCATGTGGAGCCTGTTATGGCTACTATTTCTGCTACCTGGCTGCACGAAAGAGGAGCCAAGTCATACTGTTATAGAAGCTGTTATGGAGATTAGGGTAGTAGATGCTCAGGGGAACAACCTACTGGATCCGAAATTCCCATCTCCTAAGACAGTGGATGCCTCCAAACTCAAATTATATTGGGTAAAGGAAGGGAAAGAGGAGCTCTTCGATCGGAAAACAGCAGATTTTCCAAAAGGGGTTTTTCTGTTACCTCCTAAAGAGACAGGCCTATCCTATTACATAATGAGGCTCTTCTTGAATGTTGAAACACACGAGAAGATTACAACGACAATCCTCGAATGGGAAGATGGGCATCGCGATATAATCAAGGCAGAATTCTATCGCCCCAAGAATACATCCTCGATCTTTCAGCAAAGAATTTGGGTAAATGACAAACTGATCTGGGATGTTCTTAATAAAATCGGAGGTGATACCCCTACTTATACGGTTGTACGATAAGCGCAACCAACGCGCTAACCCCCACACGACCTAAATAGAATAGGTTGCATGCATATGAGCGGCGCCATGTCAGGCAGTAAAATGTCGGCATGGTGCCGCGTTTTTCATATCCCACCGCAGAACATACCCCGACCGCGATCATTTTTCGGCCGTCAGGGTAGGGGCGTATGGCATACGCCCCACCAAATGGCCCCGCAGGGGACAAGAATGCGTATCAGCGATCGATCATTTGGATCATTCGCCCCATAAATGGGTCGTTTGTGGGGCGTATGCAATACGCCCCTACACAGGGACATGAAAACGCGGTACGTTTTTCATATCCCACAACCATGAAACAATCTAACGCGGTACGTTTTGCGTATCCCACCCAATGGCATGCCCCGAACGCGGTACGTTTTTCATATTCCACAACCATGAAACAATCTAACGCGGTACGTTTTGCGTATCCCAACCCATGGCATACCCCGACCGCAGCGCCTTTTTCACATGCTACAACCGTGAAACAATCAAACGCCCTGCGTTTTACGCATTTCACCGAATGAAAGCCTTATCACGCGCTACGTTAGGATATATTGCAATCGTGGAACGATCGGAGCGCACTACGTTTCACGCACCCTACGGCATGGCATGATCTCAACGCGCTGCGGATGGGGCATGCGCCGACGTGGGATGGGGCGGGGTGGAAAAAATCCTGTCCGCTTTCTTCCAAAAAGTCCCGGCGGGTGATTGGTTTTGTCGCCTGTAAAAACGATTACGGATATGTTTATCGAAGTAACCCTTCATCCCACCCCTGCCATGACGCTATCCTACAGAGAAAATATCGTCGGTTACGCAATCCGTCTTTTGAAAAAAATCACGGCCATCGCTCACTCTTTTCCTTCCCTCTCCTACGGATGGCCGGACGGCCCTCCCACCGATCTTCCATCCCCCGACATGGCGGTGGATCGCGGACAAATGCTCCTCAGAGCCCTCTGCGACGACGGTGTGCGGCAAAAAGCCAAGGTGGATAGGGTGCTCGGCACGATGCCCAGGAAGCTCTTTTCAAGGCACAACCTTCGACGTCGTCGATTGGCAGTGTGGGCAGGGGCGTGAATACGGTCTGCTTCTTCGATTTTTATCCGTCGTAACGGCATGGAGAATCGTGTCCAGCAGGTTTTTCTGATCGATACCGATGCGGAAGCCATGGAGCGCGCCCTCTGGCACCTGAACCCTACATGGGAGACACGGATCGCATCGTGACCATCCATAAACCGATCAACGAAGTGGATCGATTCGACATCGAGACCCATCAACCGGTCACATTTCACTTCTTTACCGACGTTTTGGGGCATCCTGAGATCGATTTTACGCCGATTGGCGCAACTGATTGGGCGTACTATCCGCGGGAGAACACTATTTTTTTCTGCGTGGACGCACTTAAACATGGCAACGATCGATTAGAGACGTTCTATCGCTGCTTCAATAGTCCGGAGCTTTTCACGGACGAGACGTATTACCCCACTGCACGTCAGCCGTATGCCATGACCTGCAAAGCTTTTCGGCTTCGCGCCGAGACGTTTGGGCTTAACACGGCCCTTTCGCCCGTTCAATGGCAGGCGGCTTTCCGACTCGACATCGTCCGAGAGCTATTACAGCAGACGGAACGCGAAAAAGTGGCCGCGCTCTACCGTTCCCTTTCGCGATTTGAGGTCTCCGCGGGCTACGACGTGGCTGCCTGCGCCCATAATGACCTGCCGCCGCTGCTGGCGGTGCTGAGTAACCTCATTACACGCGGTCTGCCTACCGCCGCTTCGCCTCTACTCGAAGAGGCATTCGCACCGCTGGGCAATCGCAAGAGATGGAACGAGGAGGGAAGGATCACTTACGCCGCGCGAGACCTTTATCCGTCTGATTTGTTCGAGGCTTTGCACCTGATTGACCCTCGATTTAAGCCAGATAAGACCACTTACAACGTGGACGCACTCGAAAAGCGACCTGCAACGGGAATACATCACGCGGGTGGCCCTCCACCCTTCCGACAGCTCTTCGAACCGCAGCGGAACGTCTATACCTTGACCGGGCAACGCGAATATTGCACGCAGCATGTCGATTTTTCGCTCGAGTTTCCCTATCCGACGAAAGATCTGAGGGACGTAAGGCACAACGGATTCGTGATCGAGATCGAGGATCCCACTGTGCAGACCACTATGGATCAGCGGCGCATCGAGAAACAACGTACAGACGATCTGGCAGCCATGAACTGGACTTGCGAGACCTTCTCCGACGGCCATTTGAGCGACATGCACTTCGGCTATTTGGATAGCGACTATGTGCGGACGGCCTTCCGCGTTTTCAGTCGCCCATTCGACAGCGAATGGGTCCGCACGCTGCAATATGTGCTTACTCCTATCGGTGTAGCACGCATCGAGAAGGTCATTTTGGAGGCTCTTATGGCCGGACGATTAGATCTTGCGGCGCCGCATTGGGAGGTACTCGTGGTGGAGCGCGATGTGCCCTGCGCCGTGGCGGCTCTATCGGACTTGCGAGCCCTGTTTGAGCGCCTGACAGCGCTTAGTGCAGAGTGGGATGGGGTACATTTTCCGGAAGTGACGCTTGATGTGATCAGTACACCGGAGTTTATCGATTCGCCACTCCATACCGACGTGGTGCCATCGGCTGAACTGACCGAGGAACACCGCGCTAAGACGTACGATTTGATCATCGACATCTCCGTGCTGCGACGTGCAGGCATTGAACGCCCGCTCATCGGCACGTACACGAACTGCCACAACGATTGTTGCTTCATCGTCCGCTCGGCTCACCATGCCCGCGAACCGAGAAGGGTGCTCACCACGGGGCGCATCACTTATCGCCCGCTCATTATCCGCGACGCCATCGGGCGAAGCACACTCATCCCAGAAACAGCTGGGGCTATACATTATATTATGGGCATCTTATCCCGTCGGGAGGACTTCCGGCCGGGTCAGGAGGCCATTCTCGACCGGTTACTTCGCGGCGAAAGCGTGGCGGCGCTACTTCCTACGGATGCGCATGGTGCAGCGGTGGCGCTTCCGGCCGCTCTATTACAGCCGGGTGTGACGGTCGTCATAACGCCAGATGCTAAAACGGCTGATAAGCTGATCGACGAGCGCGGCAGCAAGATATAGATTGTGGAGCCAGCCTCCACACGAACATGACGGATGGTGAACGTGAGCGGAGGGAGCGTCGCGTGGAATCGGCCGCACTTCATTTCGTTGCGATCTCCGCGGAACAGTTGGTCAGGCCCACCCTACAACAACGCTTCCTCTCTATGCGTGAGACAGGGGTATATTTTGCTTATGGTATCCTCGATAGCGCAGAAAGAGGGTCGGAATGGAGTCCATTTTTGACCCTCATTATCTCTGTGCAGGGGAAAATTTTGCGTCGATATGCCCTGACCGCGAGAGGGAACGATCACGCTCGGGGCTACCCGAGTCAGGCGTCGTTCGATGTGCTCTTCGACGTCGAACGAGAGCTGCCCTCCGTCGATTCCTACACTCCCGATCGCAATCGAATCGTCACCGCCAGCGCGACCGTGGCTCCCATGTCGTTAGAATCGCGTTCGGAGGCGGAAGAAGGGAAGGACATCGAGCAGATGATCCGCGAAATGGGAATGGAATACATCGCTCCGGTCTTAGGATCCTCTTCGGCGGAAGAGGCACGCCTTGTGGGCTTGTCTTATCCCACATCCGCAGGCGAGGGAGGCGAAAGCACACGAGACAAAGCCGCCGAAGCGCGCTACATACGTATCCTCTACCGCATGGGATGCCTCGGACTGATCGATGGCGTGGCTCGCGACGAGGCCCAAAAGCGCTTCCTGCTCGTGGTGCGCGACTGCACCGCGGAACAGGTCTACAAACGGTACTGCGATTACTTTAATCGCTACTATACAAGGAAACGCGCCGAACGGGAAGAGACTGCTGCACGGGCGGGAATGCCCGCCGTGATGCTCCGCGACGAACGTGAGGGGGTTATATATAGTGTCTCACCGGATTGACGCACTCACGTTTGCGATAACATTGCGCGCCTTGCCCCCGACACCGCTTCCACACGCCACTGACCGAGCGACTCGCTCAGGATTTTAGCTGACGACTCGCAGGCAACGGACGAAAGTGCTTTTCCGTTACCTACATCTTGTCAATGATTCCTCCGAGGGATCGCACAAAGGGCGTATCCATGCCTACACGAGTCGGTCTGCACGCTGCGTCGGGCAGGTCATACGCATCCGGTGTTGCTACTCTTGAATACTTTTTGCCTGCTTTATCTCGGTACAGGGGATCGCGCGACACTTGAGCAGGATCTCTCTACGAGTTATGAGCAGGGCATCGTAGGGCTTTATCACTTAATGCCGGATTATGCCCGCTTCCAAGAACAATTTGAGGCTTATAATCGCTTCGTGCGCAACGAGGCGGACGCTACGGACGATGCCACCGAGGCACGTATGGAAAAGGCGGCCTCGCGCCTCCTTCTGATCCGTGCGGCAGACATCTTGAGCACGCATTTGACTTATACGACAGAATTACAACGTACTTATTTAGGATAAATGGAAACGATAGAAGATATTAATGTCGCCCTCTTGCAGCTGCGGGAGAACTTAGCGAACTTGGATGCGGCGCGCTTGCAAGTGGCACAGGTCACAGGCAGCAGTCAAGAGCTCGTCGAGGCCACAGCTCGGCTGTCGGACGAGGTGAAACGGTTGGCCGACCGTATCAGCGAGGAAACACAGGCGGTGATTAGCCGTTTCGCCGAACAGTTGGAGGGGTCACGGGCCGAATGGACTGACGCCATCAACGACGGGAAGGCTCGTTTCGCGACAGAAGTGGAGCAAACCCGACAGGCTACGGCTCTATTGAAGTCCGATGCCGAGCTGGCTCTGCAACAGGCCCTCACCACCTCCACACAGTCGGTCGCCGACCTGAAATTGGAGACGCAGGAGACGCTCCGTCTGGCTACCTCCGCCGCGACACAGGTCGTCGCCGACTTGAAGTCGGAAACCCAAGAGACGCTCCGCCAAGCCACCGCCTCCGCAGCCCAAACCGTGGCAGCGCTGAAGGATAACACCGAGGAGACGCTCCGTCAAGCAGCGGCGACGTCGACTCAGACGGTCGCAGACCTAAAAACGGAGACCGAGGAGACACTCCGACAGGCTAAGGAAGCCTCACTTCAGGCTACGGAACAGCTCCGTACGGAGACGCAAGCGGCTCTGCAACAGTCGCTCGAGGCTACCACACGCACAATGGGCGAAGTCAGCGAGCAGGCGAAGCAATCTGTCGGTGAAGTGTCCGCACTGGCCAAACATGCGCTGACTGAAGTGACCACCGTTTCGACTGACGCGATAGAAATGCAGCAATCCGAGATCGCAGATACGCTCGACACGCTGGCGGACTATAACGAACGGATCCGGCAACTTATCGACGCGCTCACGGCATCGAATCTTTCTGCACAGATTGCCTCACTTGAGCGTAAAGTGGATGAGCAATCGGCCGCGCAACAGGCTGCACTCGAAAAGATCCGCCTCGATGCCGAACGGAATCAGAAGATTCAGCTGTTTACGGCCATCACTATCGTCATCCTTCTCCTACTTTTCTTCTTCCTCAAATAGTCAAAGAATATTTTTACGCATATGTCAAAGAATAATATCCACAAAGTCCTTAGCTTTGGCATCCGGCGCACTGAAGATTGGGCAAGCCGGCGAGTTTGACTACTCCGGCTCGCAAGCACTGAAGGCTCTCCGACAGGATGGAATCAAATCCGTGCTGATCAATCCTAACATCGCCACCATTCAGACCTCTGAAGGCGTGGCCGACAGCGTATATTTCCTTCCGGTAACGCCCTATTTTGTCGAGCAAGTCATTGCTAAGGAACGTCCAGATGGTATCCTGCTAGCCTTCGGCGGACAAACGGCTCTCAATCGTGGCATCAAGCTCTACAACGAGGGCACGCTGAACGTTACGGTGTCCAAGTGCTGGGCACCTCGGTAGAACCATCATGAATACAGAGGATCGCGACCTCTTCGTACGCAAACTGCGCGAGGTGGATCTCAAGACGCCCGTCAGTCAGGCCGTCGAAACGATGAGCGATGCCATCGCCGCGGCCGAGCAGATCGGTTATCCCGTCATGGTACGCTCGGCTTACGCCCTGGGAGGACTTGGAAGCGGTATTTGTAAGACAGAAAGCGAGCTGCGGGCACTGGCTGAGAGTGCGTTTGCCTTCGCACCGCAAAATTCTTGTGGAAGAATCGCTGAAAGGTTGGAAAGAAATCGAATTTGAAGTGATCCGTGACCGGACAGATCGGTGCTTTTACCGTGGTGAGCATGGAAAATGTCGATCCGTTTGGCGTACACACGGGTGAAAGTATTGTGGTTGCCCCGACATGTTCGCTGCGCGAGGACGAACTCACCCAGCTTCAAGAATTATCCGTCCGTACCGTGCGCCATTTAGGCATCGTCGGCGAATGCAATATCCAATACGCATACAATTCTGACACTGGCGACTATCGCATCATTGAGGTCAACGCCCGATTGAGCCGTTCCTCGGCCCTTGCATCCAAGGCAAGCGGCTATCCGCTGGCTTTCGTCGCTGCCAAATTGGCCATCGGCTACGCGCTCGATGAGATCGGTGAGCCGGGAACGACCGGATCAGCCGCCGTAGCCCCTCAAGTGGACTATCTGATCGCCAAAATTCCCCGTTGGGACCTCACAAAATTTGCTGGTGTAAGCCGCCAAATCGGATCCAGCATGAAGTCAGTAGGAGAGATCATGTCTATCGGCCGATCTTTCGAAGAGATCATGCAAAAGGGTCTACGAATGATCGGACAGGGCATGCACGGATTTGTGGGTAATAACAATCTGGAATTCGAAGACCTGGATAGCGAACTGGAGAATCCGACTGACCTGCGCATTTTCGCCGTAGCTCAGGCCTTAGAGAAGGGATACACGATTGAGCACATCTATGAGCTGACGAAGATCAACCCCTGGTTCCTGGAGCGACTGAAGAATATCGTCGATTACACTGGCGTACTCGGACAATATAAGAAGATCGAGGACCTTCCGGCCGACGTACTCCGCGAGGCTAAGCGACTCGGTTTCTCTGACTTCCAAATAGCGCGTTACACGGAGCACCCTGAGGGTAACATGGAGCGCGAAAATCTCCGCGTGCGTGCCTTGCGTAAGCGACATGGTATATTGCCAGCCGTGCGACGCATCGACACTGTCGCCTCCGATCGCGCAGAACTCACGAATTACCTCTACCTCACCTACGGAGCACCCTCTGGCGACTCTGCGACAGGAGATGAGCACGACATACCATTCTATAAGAACGATAAGAGTGTGATTGTCCTCGGTTCGGGAGCCTACCGCATTGGATCGTCCGTCGAGTTCGACTGGTGTTCGGTTAATGCCGTGCGCACCGCACGCAGTCTGGGGTACAAATCCATTATGATCAACTACAATCCGGAGACAGTCTCCACGGACTACGACATCTGCGACCGGCTCTATTTCGATGAGCTCTCACTGGAGCGAGTCCTCGACATTGTCGATCTAGAGCAACCGCGCGGTGTCATTGTATCCGTCGGCGGACAGATTCCGAATAATCTGGCCATGAAGCTCTACCGGAGGCAAGTTCCGATTCTCGGAACCTCGCCCGTATCGATTGACCGCGCAGAGAACCGACATAAATTCTCCGCCATGCTCGATACCCTCGGAATAGACCAGCCACGTTGGGCGGAGCTCACGAGCATGGACGAAATCGATGACTTTATCCATCGCGTAGGCTTCCCTGTGCTCATCCGGCCCTCCTATGTGTTGAGTGGAGCAGCCATGAATGTGTGCTACAACAAGGATCAGCTTAATCGAATTCCTCGGCGTAGCCGCACGCGTATCAAAGGAGTATCCCGTCGTCGTATCGGAGTTCCTGCAAGACGTGAAGGAGATCGAGTTCGATGCCGTAGCGCGTCACGGAGAGATCGTCGAGTACGCTATCTCTGAGCACATCGAATACGCTGGCATTCATTCAGGTGATGCCACCCTGGTCTTCCCACCGCAGAAACTATACTTCGAGACCGTTCGCCGGATCAAGAAGATTAGCCGCAAGATTGCCCGAGAGCTTAACATCAGCGGGCCCTTCAACATACAGTACTTGGCGAAGAACAATGACGTGAAGGTGATAGAATGCACTCGCGCGCCTCTCGTAGTTTCCCGTTTGTCAGCAAAAGTGCTGCGGCAAAACTTTATCGATACCGCCACGCGCATCATGCTCGACGCACCGTTTACGCCACCCAACAAGACGGAGTTTGACATTGACTGGATAGGTGTCAAAGCCTCACAGTTCTCATTCGGACGTTTGTCTAATGCAGACCCCGTGCTGGGTGTAGACATGAGTTCTACGGGTGAAGTAGGTTGTATTGGCGATGACTTTGACGAGGCACTTCTCGCCGCGATGGTCGCTGTGGGCAACACCATACCCACGCGTAGCATCATGGTTTCTTCGGGGGAGCTAAAAAGCAAAGTGGACTTGCTGGAACCCTGTCGGATGCTCGAAGAGCGAGGCTATACGATTTACGCCACGCAAGGCACTGCGGCTTTCCTGCGCGACAACGGAGTGGAAGTGACAACTGTGTGCTGGCCCGATGAGCGCGACGGAGGGCTGAACATACTTGATATGTTCAGTCGCCATGCCTTCGACTTAGTCATCAACATTCCAAAGAATCAAAGCCGGCGTGAGCTGACAAACGGATATAAGATTCGGAGGGCAGCCATCGACCACAATATACCGCTAATCACAAATGCCCGACTGGCAGGCGCATTCATCCGAGCTGTCTGCAACTTAGGCGAGAAGGATATACCGATCAAGAGCTGGCAGGAATACCGTTAACGAAGACCTATCGCCGGTAGCGCCGAGTAGGTCGTAGCCGAGCATGCGGAGGATCACCTCCCGCGTGCTCGGCTTTTTGTGTCTGTGTGCGTAATCGGTAGATGCGGGCGATTGCCCATCGGAGGTGGTTGGGCTATCATGGCGGCTGCAGAAAAGCAAAAAGAGATTCCAATGGGCTATCCCTGCCCATTCCACGAAGCCGAAAAACAACTTTCTATCTCGATCTCTGGATACTCCACGAATCAAAAAAACTGATTCCGTTTTCGTTACCTCGGACATTCCACGAAGCCGAAAAACAACTTTCTGTCTCAATCTCCAGACAATCCGCGAATCAAAAAAACAGATTTCGTTTTGTTACCTCGGGCACCCTCACGAAGCTCAAAAACAACTTTCTGTCTCAATCTCCGGACACTCCACGAATTAAATTACAGATCTCATTTCGTTAGCTCGGATATTCCACGAAGCCGAAAAACAACTTTCTGTCTCAATCTCCGGACACTCCACGAGACCAAAAACGAATCTCAATTTTCGATCCCCAGGAACTATGCAAAGCAAAAAACTAGTCTCGATTTTGACTTCCGAGTACTCTGGAAGCCAAAAATGAATTGCGATTTTGCTTTCGGAGTGTCCGGGAAGCCAAAAATGAATCTCGATTTGCGTCTCTGGACACTCAGTGAAGCAAAAAATGAATTGCGATTTCGCTTTCGGAGTGTCCGGGAAGCCAAAAATGAATTGCGATTTCGCATTTTGGGTACTCCGGAAGGCAAAAATGAATCTCGATTTCGCTTCCCGGAGTGTCCGAAAGCCCAAAATGAATTACGATTTTGCTTCACTGAGTGTCCGAAGTCGCCAAAATGAATTACGATTTTGCTTCCCGGAGTGTCTGTGAAGCAAAATCGTAATTCATTTTGAGCTTCATTTTTTTCGCTGGATAGGCGATAATAACTTGCTGAACCTTAGGCGGAGAGTCCTGCTATATGCTCCGCATTTTGTTTCTCTTATCGATGAGTGAAGATGAATGACAAGAGAATTTATGCGATGATTGCCATCAAGTCGTCCGAATGGGTGCAGAAGGTTGTTTGAGCCTTCATGGGGTGCGTTTGGTTGGCGTAGGGAGGTTCGTTGGGTGCTTTCAGGGGCTTCGCCCCTGTGCCCTGACTTCCTTTTCTCTCTTGATAGAAGAAAAGGAAGCAAAAGAAGATCAAGGCGATGATCGCCTTCAAGTTGGCCGAATGAGCGCAGAGGGTTGTTTGGGCCTTCATAGGGTTCGTCCGAATAGGCGCAGAGGGTTGTTTTGGCCTTCATGGGGTGCGTTTGATTGGCGTAGAAGGTTCGTTGGGGCTTTCGCAGGGGCTTCGCCCCCGCATTTCGACTTCCTTTTCTTCTCTTGATAGAAGAAAAGGAAGCAAAAGAAGATCAAGGCGATGATCGCCTTCAGTTGGCCGGATAGGTGCAGAGAGTTGTTTGGGCCTTCATGGGGTGCACCTGGTAGGCGCAGAGGGTTGTTTGGGCCTTCATGGGGTGCGTTAGGGTTGGCGTAGGAGGTCTCGTTAGCTTTTACGGGGGCTTCGCCCCTCACTGACTTCCTTTTTCTTCTCTTGATAGAAGAAAAGAAGCAAAGAAGATCAAGGCGATGATCGCCATCAGGTTGTCCGAATGGGTGCATAGAGTTGTTTGGGCCTTCATCGGGTGCTGCTGAATGGGTGCAGAGGGTTGTTTTGGCCTTCATGGGGTGCGTATAGTAGGCGTAGGAAATTCGTTGAGCTTTTGCGGGGCTTCGCCCCTGCGCCCGACTTTCATTTTTCTTCTCTTGATAGAAGAAAAGGAAGCAAAAGAAGATCAAGGCGATGATCGCCTTCAAGTTGGCCGAATAGGTGCAGGGAGTTGTTCGGACCTTCATGGGGTGCGTCCGAATGGGCGCAGAGGATTGTTTGGGCCTTTATGGGGTGCGTTTGATGAGCCTAGGAGGTTCGTTATGGGGCTTTCGCCCGCTTCGCCCTGCACTTCCTTTTCTTCTCTTGATAGAAGAAAAGGAAGCAAAAGAAGATCAAGGCGATGATCGCCTTCAAGTTGACCGAATGGGCGTAGGGAGTTGTTTGGGCCTTCATGGGGTGCGTTGGGTTGGCGTAGGAGGTTCATTGGGGCTTTCATGAGGGTTGCCGAATAGGCGTATGGGGTTTTTTGGGGCTTTCATGGGGGTTGGTCGGATGGATACAGAGAATTTTTGGGGCCTTCGCGGATGTGTCTGGATAGGGTAGGGATTGATGTGTGGTTTCATGGGCTGCTGGTGATTGTCCGCAGGAGTTGGTGTGGTGGGCAGTAAAAAAGCCGGATACTGGCTCGAGGCGATGCTCGGCTGGTATCCGGCTGGGGGGATGGGGTATAGAGGTTAGTTATGGCTTTCGCTGAGGGCGGCGATAAGCTCGTCGAGGGTCACGGCGCGTTGCTCGCCGCTGCGCATGTCCTTGAGCTGAATACGGCCGGTGGACATCTCGTCCTCGCCGACAAGGGCCACGAAGGGGATTGCGTTTGCGTCGGCATAGCCGAGTTGCTTTTTCATCTTTGCCGCGTCGGGGTAAAGCTCTGCGCGAATGCCGGCGAGCGCACGCGGGCTATCAGTGGCAGCAGATAGTTGGCCTCACGCTCGCCGAAGTGCACAAAGAGCAGCTGGGTGGTTCGCAACGTGTCTTCGGGATAGAGATCGAGCTGGTTCAGGACATCGTAAATGCGATCTGCGCCGAATGAGATCCCGACGCCGGAAAGGCCGGCCATACCGAAGACGCCTGTCAAGTTGTCGTACCGACCGCCGCCCGTAATGCTTCCGATCTCCGCATCGAGGGCCTTGACTTCGAAAATGGCTCCGGTGTAGTAATTGAGGCCGCGCGCCAGTGTGAGATCGGTCTCTAAGCGGGCCTTCAGCGGCAGCGACTCTATGTGATCCAGAATGTATTCCGTCTCCTCCACGCCGCGGATGCCTGCCTCCGAGCCGTCCAATACGCTACGCAGGGCTGCCATCTTTTCCCCGATTGGAACCTCGAAGGTCTATCACCGGCTGCAGGCGATCGATGGCCGAATCGCTGATGCCCTTTGTCCGAAGCTCAGCGATTACGCCCTCGCGGCCGATCTTGTCTAACTTGTCGATCGCCACAGTGATGTCGACGATCCTTTCGGCCTCCCCTGATCACCTCGGCTATGCCGGCAAGAATCTTGCGGTTATTCATCTTGATCACCACATTGATGCCCAGACGTCGGAAGACCTCGTCCATGATCTGGATGAGTTCCACTTCGCAAAAGCAGCGAGTCACTGCCGACTACGTCCGCATCGCATTGGAAGAACTCGCGGTATCGGCCCCGCTGCGGGCGATCGGCACGCCAAACGGGTTGTATCTGGTAACGCTTGAAGGGGAAGGTCAATTCAGATCTGTGTTGGACTACGAATCGGGCGAAGGGTACCGTAAGATCATACCGAAGGCCTTTCTCGGAGATCCTGGCCGAGACCTTCGGAAGGCTTTTTTCCTTCCAGTCGTCGTCGGTAATAGCCGAGAGAAAGTCGCCCGAGTTTAGGATTTTGAACAGCAGTTTGTCGCCCTCTTCGCCATACTTACCCATGAGGGTGGATAGTTGCTCCATGGCGGGCGTTTCGATCTGCCGGTAGCCGTAGAGGTGGTAAACCTGACGTATGGTTTCGAATATGTAGTTGCGCCGGGACATCTCCACGGGCGTAAAATCGCGAGTCCCTTTCGGGATTGAAGGTTTCTGTGCCATGCTAATCTCTCTGCTGCCTGAGGTGAATATGAGAATGTAATAAAGGAGGGTAGCCAATGAGCCAAAGGGGCTGCCACGACATAAGATATGCGGCCGACTGCAGAGCGTCGCGGGCCATGCTATCGGTTTCCCGAGAGGTTAGTCCGGAGGTCTTCAACCAGGCTAAGGCGCGCCGACTGGCATCTATCTCGACCGGGAGGGTGATAAAACCAAATAGTGTGGTCAATGCGAACATCACGATGCCTATCAACATGAGTTGCGGAAAGGTTTTGATGAGCAACATGCCAGCCAGTAAGACCCACTGGACGATATTCGATGAGAAGCTGACTATGGGAACCAGCCTTGAGCGGAGCTTAAGCGGAGCGTAGGCAAGCGTGTTGGACGGCGTGTCCGCATTCATGGGCAGCCACCGCAGCGGCGGCGATGCTGTTGCTGGCATAGACGGAGTCGCTGAGGTTGACCGTCTTCTTTGCGGGATCGTAGTGATCCGTCAGCTGCCCAGCCACGGACGTGACCCGCACGTCTTCGATGCCATTCTGGCGAAGCATACGCTCGGCCACTTCGCGTCCCGTCAGGCCTCCGGGCAAGGGCACCTGAGAATACTTTTCGAACTTGCTTTTTAAGCGACTTGACACCAGCCAGCTCAGCGCGGCTATGCCGATAAAAATGACCCAGTAAAGGGCCGTTGAAGAGGTAATCATTGGTTGTAGGGGATAGGTGATTATACTTTGTTTGGGGAATCGTCGAGGCAAAATAATAGTCCTCACGGAGGATGGAGGCGCTCGTGACGTCTCCGAGCTTCCGGAGTACTATGCTTTTTGTCCTTCAGCCCGCGCGGTTGAAGCAAAAAGAATGCCAGACGGCCTACTCGTTGTAGCGGATGATAGTCTGCTCGCGATCGGGTCGACTGAGACGATCTTAATGGGTACGCCCAGTCATCCTCGAGGAAAAGTCAAATCAGGCGTTGAACTCCTCGGGGAATTCGTCTTCGCTCTTCATCCTGACATATCGGTACGCCATCCGGGTAGCTCCGCGTATATGGGTTCGGCCTTTGAAAGGTCAAGCGAAGCGATCCGTCTCCACCCCGTCCACGCGATAGGCCACACAAGCCTTGATGACGTTAAAGGTATCCAGGACGTCACTCTTCATCATCCGATCAGTTGGGTTACGCCGTCGATCATCACAGCGTAACGCAAAGCCACGAGGTCAATCCACCCGCATCGGCGACGGCGCCCCGTAACCGATCCGAACTCGTGTCCGCGCTCGCACATCAGCCTCCCCGTTTCATCGTGCAACTCTGTAGGAAGGGCCCACTGCCCACGCGTGTGCAATAGGCTTTTGAAGATGCCGTACACTTCGCCAATATTTCGCGGCGAGACTCCCAGGCCTGTGCAGCATCCGGCGCAGATCGTATTTGAGGAAGTGACGAAGGGTAGGAACCGAAATCGATGTCCAGCATCGTACCCTGCGCACCCTCGGCAAGCACCGAGCGACCCTCGCGGAGCATCGCGTTCACCTCGTGCTCGCTGTCCACAAGCCGGAAGCCCTTCAAATAGTCCAGGGCTTCGAGCCACGGACGCTCGAGGTCAATCAAGTTGTACTCGAAGTTCATCGCCCGAAGCATGTTTTCGTGTCGGCGTTTGGCGGCGGAATACTTCTCGTCAAAGTTTTTCCAATAGGTCGCCTACCCGGAGTCCGTTCCGGCTGATCTTATCGGTATACGTTGGGCCAATGCCTTTTGCCCGTCGTACCCTATTTTTCCCGATCCCTAGCGGCCTCGTTAGCCAAATCGAGTATCCGATGGGTTGGCATGATCAAATGGGCTTTCTTCGAGATCATCAGTTGCTGCTCAAGTTGTGCCCGTGATTGGCCAACGCTTCGGCTTCTTCCCTAAAGAGAAGCGGATCGATAACCACCCGTTGCCAATTATGTTTGTCTTCCCACCCTGGAATATGCCAGAGGGGATGGAGCGGAGTATGTATCGCTCTCCGCCAAACTCAGCGTATGTCCTGCGTTGGGTCGCTGAACCGCGCTACCGCATCGTACTTCGGCGTCAATACGTCGACCACTTTGCCTTTTGCCTTCGTCGCCCCCATTGGAGGCCTAATAAAACGTCTACTTTCATCTGATTCATTCATTTTGGGATTATCCTAAGTCATTGCAACCCCTTCGTCGTTCATTTTCAGGGGATCGCCAGAGGTCATTGATTCACCTTCGTCATTCATTTCGGGGTTCATCCAGGCCATTGATTCCGCTCATTGATTCTGTCAGGGTCATCCGAGTCGTCGCTTCCCTTCGAGTTCATTTCGGGACCACTCAACTCGTTGGTTCACCTCATCGATTCTTGTCGGGGATCACCTCAAGCCGTTGCAGCTCCTCCGGCATTCATTTCGGGGAGCAGCTCAAGCCGTTGGTTCACCTCATCGATTCCTGTCAGGGGATCACCTCAAGCCGTTGCAGCCCTTCCGTCGTCATTTTCGACTACCTCAACTCGTTGGTTCACTCATCAATTCTTGTTAGGGGGTCACCTCAAGCCCTTGCAGCCCTCCGGCATTCATTTCGGGGAGCAACTCAAGCCATTGGTTTTACCTCATCGATTCTTGTCGAGGATCACCTCAAGCCGTTGTGCCCTTCCGTAGTTCATGCGGAGATTCATCCGGAGCCATTGATTCCGCTCATCGATCCCTTTGGAGAATCATCCGAGTCACCGCTTCCCCTTCGCAGCCTCGGCCGCCTTTCGCTGACTCATACGCATTTCGGAATTTGCATTTGGAGCACATACCGTAGATGTAAAGCGAATGGCAGTCGTAGATGGTGGGAATCCGCCGGTGAGCCAGCTCGCGCGTCAGTCTATCGTCCTTCACCTCCTGGACGGCACCGCAATAGCTACAGATGGCATGATGGTGGTGGCGGCCGCCGCCTGTAGCTCATATTGCACAAGTTGGGATGAGAACTGGTGTCGGACACGATAGGCATCCATCAACAGCCTCGAAGCGTGTTGTAGATGGATGCCCGACTGACATGAAAATGCGCTTCGTCGAGCTGACGGAGTAGCATTTCCACGTCAAAATGTCCTCTTATCCGGCAAATATGCTCCAGGATCGTGAAGCGTTCCGTCGTCTTCCTCATGCCGCGCTCGGTGAGAAAGCGAGCGAGACGACTCTTTGGCCGGTTCGAAGGCATCGGTATCGACGGCGTTATCCATATTCGGACGTCGTAAGGGATAGGGAAAGAAGGAGTTAATTGTAAGTCGGGAGGTAGAGTATTCCCGACTGTAACGCATCATCTGATCCGCGTAGTCCTCGGAGTAGTCAAGCGTAACGTCGGTCACCTTGCCCTGAGCGTCACGGATAGGCTTCATCACCGGGTTTACGAAACCCTTGTAAGGCGCCAGATTGAGTCGGGCATAGCGCGCGAGAACCTCCTCGTGCAGAGCACGGTCCACCTTCACGCCGTAGTCTTCCACCAACTTCCGACCTGCCTCAAAATCACCTTCGCTCTTGATTCGCTGCAGCTCGGCCAAAGCTCCGCAAACAGCCCACGCAATTTGCCGTAATCGTTCACAACGACAAACGTCTTTCCGTCACGCTTCGCAAAGTCCACGACATGGTCGCACGACCCTTTTCGTACACCCACCGAGCAATCAGCTGACGGTTTCGCATGTGCGCTTCCTCTATGTCATTGCCCGGTTGAATACGCACCAGCTGTGTCATCAGCCCATTCATTATGTATTTGTAATACTCCGCCTTGTATGCTTCGGGATCACTCAACAGTCCGGAGCTCGATCAACTTAGGATCGGCCAGGTAGTAGAGGGCGAAGATGTCTGCCCGCGCTCTTCCAACGTCGAACTATACGCACCCAGCGCATTAGGATCGGTACCCTCGAGCAGTTGCCCCGAGGCGTGACCCAAGCACTCGCGAAGATCGGTGTGCAGTTGGTGATGAAGCCATACTTATCGATGCGTGCGTGCTCTGCGTCGTTCCAAACGGAATTCCTCGCGGAAACCGTGCCGGAGACGCCTTGTCGTGAGCCTCGGTGATATTCTCTATGGTGACCGACTTTCGAGCCATGATCCTTACGGATCCAGTCCGCGTTCGGCAAGTTGATACCGATCGGGTAGTCGGATGTGATCTCCGTGGTGGGCATTTTCTTGATGACGTCCACCGTCTGGCCCTTGCAGGCACATGCTTCGGGTCGAGGGCTGCGGATGACTTCGCGAAGTAATCTGCTGTAAATCCGGCGAACTTACATCCTCGCCGTAATGATGATGATGCGTTGGGAGCCATGCGCGCGGTATGTCTCTAGGGCTTTGGTTGTGCTTGATCGCCCGATATTCCCGGTAGATAGCCTCGCGCTCGCCGAATGGCTTAGATTAGCGGCAGTTCTGATCGAGATTATATCACGCTTATCAGGGCGGCTTCAGAAGGTGATAGAGCAACTGCTTCTGCTGTGATAGCTCTTCAGGCAGGCACCTCGTAGCTAAGATTTCAATGTCGGCGAAGCGATCAAATGTAATCGAGTCTTCGGATGCTCGTCGTTGCAGCCGTCGCCGTGTTCGCCGACCGTAAGTGGTGATGTGGTCATAAGTAAAGCAGACTTTCTCATTGTGGTTGATGTATGTCGTTTTCTGAATCGGATAAAAGGCAGTAGGGGGTCTCTGTCGGGGGCCAAAGAGGGGAGCGGAACCTTTGGCTGACAGCCGCCTGCTTGCTGATGGGCCTATCATATATGGGTATGCGTAGCCCAGAATCATTCTAGCATCCATCGGCTCGTCCTTTGCTTTAGCCCAGCGCACTGGCGTAACACGGCTGCGTCGCTCTCCTTGAGCTGCGAGAACAAGAGCGCGTCTTGCGGAACGCTTGCTTGTGCCTCCATCGATCTCTTCACCGGCTCCATGATCAGGTCGCCTTTGGACAACCGCATGGCAAGGATGATAGCCTCCGGACTTGAGAGGCCACAAAGTTGGCGAACGCTTCGCAGGATCTCACCCGTGATGTCGAAGATCTCGATCGACGGCTTGTCGCCCTGCGGCCGCGTCGAAGACGTCCTTCGGTGATTTGTCCCGGTTCCAGCGCCCGCAGTAGGCTGGCATCCGTGCGCTGATCAGCAACTCGCGTGCTGTACGGGCCACACCCGTGGCCGGGCGTAGGTCTCGAGGCAGCCGTGTGACCGGCCGCAGGCCGACCGTTCTCGTCGCACCGTGATATGGCCCAGCTCACCCGAAGCCATCAGCAGCCGCCGCAGATTGCCACCAGACGATACCGCTACACCCGTACCAAAGGCAATGACGATAAAGTCGCCAGACCGCGCCGCGCCATGGGTCATCTCGCCGATAGCCGCTGCATTGGCGTCGTTCGTGGACGTCACGAGTTTAATACGGTCGCTGATGAGCTGTGCCAGCGGCTTGCCCTTCCACGGCGGGTTGGCCGCAAACTCAATGCTGACCATTGAAGTAGTTCCCATTCAGCGCGCCCGCCAGGCATGATCTTGTCCGTCCGCCAGCCGATCGAATCACGGCCTGCTGGCCTTCGCCCAGCGCACGGACATAGTCGTTCACGTCTTCGTATTTTGGTCTTAATCGAACCGTTATACGGCATTTACTCGCGTGTCGACGACCCCAAGACGGAGTTCGTTTCGCCGATATCTATCAATCACATACGGTATCCATGAATTATCTGTTTTGTGTGATGCTTGTTGATTTGTGTGGGCAAAGATACAGACGAAAAAGATCGACGCTTTCGCGCCGGGATCTTCAAGACCTATGAAAGCCTTCCGGGTGGAGGGGCGGTGATTACTGCACTTCCTTCTTAGCCTCTTCCGTCTTAGCCTTGTTGCACTGCTTGCCGTCCTTCTTGTCCTTGCAGCTCTTTTTGTCAGCTGCCTTGCAGTCCTTCTTGCCAGCCTTGTCCGCAATGCTTCTTGTCCTTATGCTTGCTGCAGCAGCTCTTGTACTCTGTCTGCTGACCTTCTTTCTTCACGTCCTGTGCATGGCCGAAGACTACGCCGAACGTCGTAACGGCTGGGTAAACGCTCAAATCACTCTCTTCATTTCTTTGATGTGTTGATTAATAAGACTTGAAATCGTAGGGGCAAAGGAATGCCATTTTAACTCCTCATTTCGTCACCTGCCCGATTAATCTTATTTGTCCGAAACGCTTTTTGCCTTTTTGGGCCCGTCACGATCCATCGGCCTTTCGCCTTATTATCCTTTCCGGTGCGCCTCCGTCTTTCCTTCTTCCGCCTGCTTTCAGCCCATTTTTCCCGTCCGACAGGCTTCGCCGCCTCGTCCCTTTAAGCCCGCTCCCGGTATGTCTTCCCCTCCCCAGCTCTCGAAATACCTTCTGGAGCTTTCTCATGGCCTATATCTCTCCTATTTGATCCTAAACATAGTATCCAAAACTTTCATGTACTGTTCTGATCATAGACAGCATATACAAATAGATTGACCATACTGTTTGCATTATGATCATATCATAAGCAATATTAACTGA